>JAABUM010000699.1_pt1 | contig 56053 bp, 52 predicted proteins | sample 5559161 | NCBI WGS metagenome assembly JAABUM01 (sample SAMN10711868, study PRJNA513369) | rock metagenome | isolation source: Antarctica rocks | place: Antarctica: Victoria Land, Siegfried Peak nord
CCACACAAACACCGGATGCTCGCCCGGTGGCCGCCCTCAACGACGCAGAAACGCCGCTCGAGCCCGCTCGACACCACACATCACGAACTACGGCTGTAGAACTAGCCGCCATGTTTGACCCGTTAGCAGCTTCACCTCGGTGCGGCCCGCGCCTACGGATGGGCTCGCTATGAGAAAGACCCGAGAGCTACGCAGGAACCGGCGATCGTTCGGACTTGAAACGGCGAGGTTCTACGTGCCGGTCTCTCTGTCGACGCTACTCACCGTGCTGTGCGGCCGGCGCCTTTGGGGAGGTCTCGTCTACGTGCTCAAACGGCCGGTGCCCCTGACTGCTGCGGTGCTAGGAATTGTGTTGTGCCGCATTGTTGCTCAGTACGGACTTCGTCCACTCCTCACCTTTCTCGTCATGGCCACGGCGCTACTGGGCTTCTGGCGCTATTCGGCGAGGGCATCTGTCAGTCGACACCTAGCTTCAGGTGTCCGCGGCGCATGGCGTCGGCAACGCGTGTACCGGTCGCAATGGGAGCCGGCCGTGCTCACTGCCCGCCTCGATGTGCGGCTCAGGGGCACCGAGTACGTGCCTCGCCTAGGCCGCGTGCTGTCGACGGGGTCAGTAGATCTTGTGCGCGTGCGGATGCTGCCCGGCCAGACTTTGGAGGACTGGTCCTCAGCGGCGCCGCGACTGGCACAGACCTTCGGCGCGTTGGAGTGTCGAGTCAGGTCGGTGGCCGGCCGGGTGCACGACCTCGTGCTGTGGTTCGTTACCGCCGACCCTCTCTCCACGCCCATTCCCGCCTTCCTGGAGGCCGAGTCCGTGGACCTTGCGGCGGTCCCAGTGGCTATGACGGAGGACCGGACCGTCTTTGCGCTGCAGGTGGCCAACACTCACGTACTGGTGGGTGGTGAGACCGGCTCCGGCAAAGGATCCGTTCTTTGGTCTGTCGTGGCCGGTCTCGGGCCCGGGATACGACGCGGGCTGGTCCAGGTCTGGGCCGTTGACCCGAAGGGCGGGATGGAGCTCGCCTTCGGCGCACCGCTGTTCGCCCGGTTCGCCTACGGCGAGGCCACTGCGGATGGGTCGAGCAAGGGAACGGTGCAGTGGCAGTGGCAGATCGCCGCTCTCCTTGACGAAGCAGTTGTCCTGATGCAGTCGAGAGCGTCCGCGTCCCGAGGCGTCACCCGCAGCCACATCCCCACCGTGAACGAGCCGCTGATCGTGATCCTCGTCGACGAGCTGGCCTCGCTCACGTCATACGTGACTGATCGGGCGGTGAAGGCGCAGCTGTTCGCCTCCCTGTCTCTGCTGCTATCGCAAGGCCGAGCAGTCGGCGTCTCTGTGGTTGGAGCGACGCAAGACGCGCGTAAGGAGGTACTCGGGATGCGGGACTTGTTCCCCACGAGGATCGCCCTGCGTACGGCAGAGGCCGAACAGGCAGACCTTATCCTCGGCGCCGGTGCCCGGAATCGAGGAGCATGGACGGACCGGATCGCTGCGTCCGCTCCTGGGGTCGGGTATGTCAAGGTCGACGGAACCCCGGAGCCCGTGCGGGTTCGCTTCACCAACGTCACGGATGCTGACATCGATGATCTGGTCACGCGCTACAGGCTCCGTACCCCGTCGACAGATGTCTGCTGCGATGGGCCTGGGGGGTCCGCTCAGCAAGTCGCGAGTGACGGACACCTCGGCACGTCGTGGCCCGAGCAAGCAGCATGACGGCGTCCGAAGCCGCCTGGATGGCGGCTGCGAGCTGCGTAACCAGGGCCGACCTGCCCTGGACAGTAGACGCAGATCGAGTGGCGAGCTGGGAGCGGCTCACCATGGCCGTGTTGTGCGACCGGTGCCTCGTCCGCTCTCTCTGCGCCGCCTACGCCGACGCCGCGCACGCAGACGCGGGCTTCTGGGCCGGCTCGCACCGCGACACGGACACACCTGCAGCTCTCGCCGCGACGGGCGACGCAGCATCGCCATGGGTCGCTCAGCCGTTGCCCGGCCTCGACCCGCTCGGCGGTGCGGCGTGAACGTCCTTTCCTCTTCTGGCCAGTCGTCGCTGCACCTGACCGCGGAGATGGTGCACGCGCTGGCGGTGCACGAGCACGTCTGCGTCCGTCCCGTGTTGCGCACCGTCACTGACCGGGCCACCGGCGCACGCGCCACGGTCGCGATCGCGTGCGGGTCCACCCGGGACTCGAAATGCCCACCGTGCGCGCACAAGGCCCGGGTGCTGCGGATGCACCAGTGCGCCGAAGGGTGGCACCTGGCCGAAGAACCTGCCGACGACCCCGCCCCCGAGGATCTAGAAGGCCAGCTCAAGGACGACGACCAAGGCGTGGACCTCGAGAACGAGGATGACGGGTCGCGGCGGGTGCGGTCGACCCGCCGACGGCAGGACGCCACTGACCTGCCCAAGGTCGCGACCGAGGACCGGACGATCGGCCGCTCCTTCGACGCCCCGGAGGGGAAGACGTACCGGCCCTCGATGTTCGTCACTCTCACCCTGCCCTCCTACGGCAAGGTCATCCCCGGGGCTGGGACGCCGGAGAGGCCAGCGTCGTATGACTACCGGAGGGCGGCGCTTGACGCGCTGCACTTCCCGAAGCTGGTGGACCGGTGGGTGCAGAACCTGCGCCGCTGCGCCGGGTACAAGGTCCAGTACTTCTCCGCCATCGAAGCCCAACGCCGGCTCGCCCCGCACCTGCACGCCGCCATCAGGGGAGCCATCCCGCGGGCCACGATCAAGGCCGTCACCAAGGCCACCTACCTGCAGCTGTGGTGGCCCCCCTTCGACGACCCGGTGTACGTCGATCGGCTCCCGATGTGGGACCGGGACGGCCGGTGCTACCGCGACCTCAACAGCGGTCGCGCGCTGCGGACCTGGGAGCAGGCGTTGGACGACCTCGGCGCCGACCCAGACGCACAGCCGGCGCACGTCATGCGGTTCGGCGCCCAGGTCGACATGCAGGGCATCCTCGGCGGCACCCCGGACGCCGACCGGGCGGTCCGCTACCTGACCAAGTACCTCACCAAGTCCGTCGCCGACACCCACACCGACCCCACCACCGGGCAGCAGGACCCCCGGATGGTCGCCCATGTCGACCGGCTGCACGCCGAGGTGCGGTGGCTGCCGTGCACGCCGGAGTGCGCGAACTGGCTGCGCTACGCCATCCAGCCCCGCGACCCCGGACCCGGCCTGGTCCCTGGCTCTTGCGTTGGGAAGGCGCACGACCGGGAGAACCTCGGCCTCGGCGGGCGGCGCGTCCTCGCCTCGCGGAAGTGGTCCGGCAAGACGCTGACCGAGCACAGAGCCGACCGGGCCGCTGTTGTCCGCGCCGCTCTCGAGGCAGCCGGGATGGACGCCCCGCAGGCCGACCGGTGCGCCGCCGCCGTGCTGCACACCGACGGCCGACCCCGGTTCGTCTGGGAGCAGGTCCCGGTCACTGGCGCCGACTATGTCGACGTGCTCACCGCCTCCATCCTCGAACGCCGCCGCTGGCGCCACCAGTACCAGACAGCCAAAGCAGCGACCGGACCGCCAGGGGCTGTGGACAGCCGTTCGGCAACACCAACCGCCGCGCCTGCGGCATGACGCGAAGGGACGAGGGAATGGGTGCGACGGGTTCGATCTCCGGTTCTGATGGCCGGCTGCTGTTCCGGGTGACCGAGGCGGCGGTGATCCTCAGCTTGAGCCGTAGCGTGGTGTTTGACCTGATGCGTACCGGGCGGCTCCGCTCGGTGAAGCAGGGTCGGACGAGGCTGATCCCTCTGTCGGCGATGCGCGACTACATCGCCCTGCTGGAGCGGGAGGCGGCGTGACCGTACGTCGTAGTCGTGGTGATGGCGGCCTGCACTGGGATGAGCGGCGCCAGCGGTGGATCGCGTCGGCCAGCTTGGGCTTCGACCCGGCTGGCCGCAGGGTAGTCAAGCGTGGGAGCGGCAAGACCAAGACCGAGGCGAAGCGGAAGCTGAAGGAGGTCCTGCGGGACTTCGACGATGGCTTGGCGATCGCGGCCGGTGACTACACCGTCGCGCAGGCGGTCAACGACTGGCTGACGTTCGGGCTGCCGGGCCGCGACGGCGCGACGATCGCCGCGCTTCGGTCGCTGTCCGCGAACCACGTCATACCGAGCCTGGGCGCCCGTCGGCTTCGTGACCTCAGCGCGGAGGACGTCGACAGGTGGCTGGCTCGTGAGGCGGAGCAGTGCAGCACCCGCACGCTGCAGGGCATGAGGTCATGCCTGAATCGAGCAGTGCGGCGGGCCATGGCTCGGGACAAGGTGAAGCGCAACGTCGTCGCCTTGTGTTCGGTGCCGAGAGGCAGGCCGGGACGTGCGTCAAAGGCGCTGACGCTCGCTCAGGCCGAAGCCGTGCTCACCGCCTCAGACGGCTCGCGGATGCACGCGTACATCGTGCTGTCGATGCTCACTGGCGCGCGCACCGAGGAGCTTCGGGCTCTCACGTGGGACCACGTCGACCTGGTCGGGCGTCCCCATGAGTCGCCGGAGATCCCGCCGCATATTGCGGTGTGGCGGTCGGTGCGGGCCGGCGGGGACACGAAGACGCGCAAGTCCCGACGCACGCTGGCCCTGCCGCAACGGTGCGTTGACGCGCTCCTGGCGCAGAAGATCCAGCAGACGAGGGAGCGCGACTCGGCGGGAAACCTATGGCGAGAGCACGGGCTCGTCTTCGCTTCCAGGGTGGGTACGCCTTTGGACCCGTCGCATGTGCGCCGAGACTTCCGGGCGGCGCTGAGAAGGGCTCCGGGCGTCGATGCTGCTGCGTGGACTCCGCGCGAGCTGCGGCACAGCTTCGTGTCGCTGTTGTCGGACAACGGTGTGCCGCTGGAAGAGATCAGCCGGCTGGTGGGTCACAGCAGCACGGCGGTGACCGAGCTGGTGTACCGCAAGCAGATCCGGCCGGTGATGCAAGAAGGGGCCACGGTCATGGATCGGATCTTCGAGCGGAGGACGTAGTCACTCAGTTAGGTACTCAGACAGCCGGGAGGCCCTCACCCGTGGATGGGAGAGGGCCTCTGACCTGGGAGGATATGGGTCGGGGTGACAGGATTTGAACCTGCGGCCTCTTCGTCCCGAACTTGATGCGAGGGGGTCGGCCGACCACGTTTGCGCAGGTCAACGTCCTAGGGCAAGCGTTGAATCGGGGCTGACTGTGCTGGTACTGCTGTACTTCCCTGCTGTACTCTGCGCGGGCATGGAGAGCCACCGACCCATAGCGGAGCATGAGAGGCAGGCCGGAGAGCCGGTCAAGCCCTCGTCGTCGGGCAGCTGGTGAGTGGTCAGGAACACGGAGTGTTCACCGTGGCCGGGCTGGGCGTGAGGGCTTGACGGGCTCGGAGTGTCGGCCGGATGCTTCGGCGTAGGGTCGGCGGCTTGGTGGTGAGTAGGGCGTCCGGACTGATCCGGGCGCCCCTTGTTGTGCTCGGGCGAGGACGGCGCGAAGCGCCGCCCGCAGCCCGGGCATGCGCCGAAGGCGCCTTGAGCCAGTACAGAAACTCCTCACGGCCGATCTACCTCTATGTCTGTCCTGTCTCGGCTGATGGTTGACACTGGCCGTTAAGCGGACTCGATTCGGCGGCGCTTCGTAGTCGCTGCTAGATAATTCCGCCCAGCGCGGACTGCGGCGAATGCCACGGCAGGCGCGGAGCCGAAGGGCCTAGGGGTTGCTGTCGTCGCGGAGTTTGCAGCCGATGTGTCCGACGACCAAGACGCGGTGCTCCGCGTCGGCGTACCAATAGATTCGGAGGATGGTAGCGGGGGCGCCGACCCCCCGGGCGATATGAGGGCCAAGTTTGACTCGTTGGCCTCGGTAGTGACGTTCGTAGTCGCTCGCGTACTTGTGAAGCGCGGTGCTGCTGACGTCGCTGCGATAGGCGCTACCAACGGTGGCGGAGAAGGCCTTCTTGAAGCCGCCGGGAAGGTCGTCCGCCCCCCATCGCTGAGCGACGTGCTCAAGAGCGAGGAGGTCGTCGAACACCTGCTGAGGTCGGGGGTACTGGCTCTCTGCGGCGCTGTCGACGGCCTCACTGAGAAAGACGAGGCGAGACGTGACGGCTGCCGCTCGAGCCACAGCGTCGCTGACACTGCTTGGCGGTTCGTCTGCATCGCCCTCGTCGAGGTCGTTGGCCGCTGCGTGCGTGGTGCTGGTCGCGAGGGTGATGGCGTCAAGGTTCTGTAGAGCGGTCTGGAGTCGCTCACTGAAAACCTGATTCTCCTCCTCAAGCTCGGTGTTGCGAAGGTTGGTCTCGTCGAGTTCGTCCAAGGCGGTCTCAAGCTCTGCCCAGAGTTCATCCGCGGCGTTGGTTTCTCCAGGTGCGGAGTCTTTCTTGCTGAGCTCGATGGTGGCTTGTTGTGCCTGGCGAAGCGCTTGGTCGCGCTGTTGGGAGATGAGGGCGATCTGTTCGTTTGTCTCGCTTCGGCGGGCTCGAGATGCCTCGTCTCGGAGTCTTGCGGCTAGAGCCGGGACGTCGTTGGCCAGAGCGCTGAGACGGCCGAGTCGAAGGAACAGTTGCGCGGTGAAGGCTGGCGCGCCGGTGCTACCGATGCGGTCGGCAAACCAAAGGGGGTGCAGTCCTCGGCGGTCGGTGCGACGCAGACCGGGCCAGTAGAGGCGGCTGGCGCCTCCGTACACGGAGAGGTCACCGCTGCCAAAAGCCGCGGTGAGGGCGAACGTAGCGGGCCGGTCGGCCAATACGGCGACGTGCGCGAGTCCGCCCAGCTGGCGGGCCAGCCGACTGGGGTCGAGCAGGGGCCGCCCCGTGCTGTTAGCTGGGCTGAGTACGAGGATGGGTCGGGTGCGGTCAGGGTCCTCAAGCCATGTCAGCAGGTCCGCGCCGGTGGTGGCGTCGACCTCGGTGGGGTGGCCCAGACGTCGCCCGTCGACACGGACGTCGTACTGGTCGAGGATGGAGCCGACGAATCGAGGTGGGCCGGCTGGTTGCGGGAGCTCAGTGATTCGATGGTGCAGTGCGTGCGCGCCAAGCCTGACTCTCAGGTGGGTGGTCGGGGTTTCCTGCGTGCGGTCGAGAACCAGCCATGCGGTGACGTCGAAGGCCCATGCGGGTTGGGCGGGATCGGCACGGCGGGTCTGCCAGGTGTGTAGACGGGACCCGTCCGCGCCAATCGTCAGGGTGCTGCGGCCGCGGGTTCCCAGCTCGCCGTTGCCGACGTCGCGACCGTCGGCGGGCAGGACGAGGCCGAGGCGTTCGCGGATCCAGTTATCGATGATGACGTGCGCACCAGTCCAGGTGTCGTCGGGGTCACCGTCGAGTGGCAGGTCGGCTATGTAGAGGGTTTGCATCGCTAGACGCCTGTCTCGTCCATCCCCCAGGGCAGGTCGGCGACCGCGACTACGTCCGTGGATCGTCGGCCCGCGGCCGCAGAGCTTAGCTCGGGTTCGGCGGTCGGTAGGCTCGTGTTGAGGTGTCGGACGCGGGCGTAGGCGGGGCTGTGAGGGTCGGCGAGGGCGTTGTAGACGCTGTAGGCCACTTCCTTGGTGCCCTTGACGGAGAAGATTCCGTTGGCCGTGTAGCCGCCGGCGATCCCGTTCCAGTGCTCGCCCTTGCTCCAGTCGACGCGCCGCAGGTCGTCGAGCAGTTGGCGGGTGAGCGTGGCCCGCTCCTCGTCGGGGGTGGTTAGCAGTGGTTGGCCTAGCGCGCCGATCGCCGCGAGGACGGAGCCGGCACCGGCGATGGTGGCGTCGCGGTCGGTGACTTCGGCGCGGAACTCGTCGAAGTAGGTCCCGACCCAGTTCGTGGCGACCTCGCGGAGCTCGTCCATGTCGAGCCCGTCGGTGGGCATCGGTCGGGCTCCAAATTGGATGCCGTTGATGCCCTTGGCGGTGGTGATGACCATCTGGCGCAGGTTGGTCAGGGTGACGATCTTCTCGCTCTTGCGTGGCAACTGACGGGACTGCCGCTCGACCCGACCGCGCAGGACGTCGCTGTGGACTTCGACCTCGGTGGTGATGGTCATGACGGGGTCCTGGGTGTTCATGGACAGCCCGAGACTGGCGTTGGGTCGGACCGCGAGGACGTTCAGGTCGTGGAAGTACTGGCGGGCAATGTCGACGCCGATGCCGTGGTGGATGACCGCGGCGAGGGGCCACTTCTGGTGCGCTGCCTTGGTGTTGGCGTCGACGCTGGCGGCTCGGGCGAGGGCGTGGTGGGCAGAGAGCTGGGTTTCACCATCGATGGCCAGGACGAACTCGCCGTTGGGGACGAGCAAGTAGGCGATCTGGCCGGAAATGACGACTTCAAGGACCTGGTTGGTCCACAAGTGCATGGGGGGCAGGACTCCGGGCTTGCCACCGGTGACGACAGCGGCGATGTACCTCTGGTAGTTGGGTACGTTGCTCTTCTTGCTGCCGCTGAGCGCGCGTTGGATCAGGTCGTGCATGACCCGCTCCCCCACGATGTCGGGGTCGTCGGCGCCGCGCTTGCTGTTGACTTGGAGTACCTCGGGGTCCCGGGTGAAAGTGCGCAACTGTTGGAACGGGGTCACGGCCAGGAAGGTGTGGTCGTTCAGGGCGATGCCCTTGACGTAAAAGCCAGCGGACAGGTCGAGGTCGGTGATGGTGATGGTGGTCATCGGGTTCTCCGGGGGGGTGAAGCGGTGCTTGACGCCCGGCTCGGGCGCCCAACACCTTGGGATGGATGGTCAGGCGGCGGCCTGGTTGGCGCGGCCACCGGCGACGAGGGCGGTGCTGGCCTCGTCGAGCAGCTGGGTGAGGGTGGCGTGGAGGATCCCGGTGGTGGAGCCGACTTTGTCGGCTTCGTTGCGGATCTTGGCCGCGCTGTCGTGGATGGTCGTCAGTTTCGTCAAGCAGTGGGTGGCCTCGGCGATCTTCTCTTCGGCGGTGTGCAGGTGATCGGTGCCGGCGCGGCCGATCACGACGCTTACCTGGCAGCGCAGCAGCTGCAGCACGGCCCGCAGGAGGTCGGGGTCGTCGATGTGCGGGTCGTAGGCGAGCAGCATCCGGCGGGGTCCGAGGGTGCGGAGCCGTTCGCCGCCGATCTGGTCTGGGCTGCGAACCAGCCCGAGGCAGGCCTCGGCGTCCCGGTTCTGCTGGGCGACGTCGAGGTACGTCATCCAGTCGGTCCTCTTCGAGTTGCTCATTTCGAGCACGATGCGCGGGGTCGGTGTCGAACCGGGGGGGAGGGATACGACGCTCAGGAGTCCGTCTCCCTTCTTGCAGTTTCGGACGGAGCCGGTGGTGGCTGAGACGTCGGCGTACTCCTCTCCCATCGCCGCGGCGACGGTCGCGACCATCTGGTGGACGTCCTCCGCGTAGCTGATGCCCTTGAGCGGCGTCGCCGTTGCGATGGCGGTCTTCGTGGTCTCGTGGACGTAGGCGGCCTTGACGTCCTTGGCGAGCTCCTGTACCCCGCCGCGCATCGAGTTCAGCGTGTCGGCGAGCCGGGTTTCGGATTGGTTGAGCTGCTCGGTGACGTGGCGCTGCATGCTGGCTAACGGGGAGTCGGGGTTACTGGGGTCGAGCTGGCGGGCCTGGCGGGCGGCGATGTCGTCGGCTCGTGCGGTGACGCGCCGCTCCATCTCGCTTAGGTGTGGCTGGAGGCTGGCGATAATCTTGGCGGCTAGGACGGGGTTGTCTCCGCCGACCAGGTCGGTGATGGTGCGCTGGAGCCCGGCGGTGGTGTCGCCGAGACCGCGTGCGAGCCCGTCCCGGGTTTCGCGGACGGTCTGCTCCATCGCCTTGCGCACCTCTTCGGCGGCCCGACAAGCGGCGGCTCGGGACTCGATGGCGGCCCGGCCGATCTCCGCCGCGGCTGCCTTTGCGCCGGTGGTGACCTCCCGGCCGTAGCTGGCGGTGAGCCGGTCGAGGTCCTGGCTGAACGCGGCGCCGGCGGCGGCTTCGATCGCGTCCAGGGCGAGTTCGCACAGTTGCTCTACTGCTGGGGCGACGTCGACGGTCCGCAGCTGCTGGTCGTCGAGCTCGCCGTAGCGCTGGGCGACCCAGCGACGGGCGTGCTGGTCGTATCGGCGTCCTTCGAGCTGGAGGTGCTGGACGCGGATCCCCTTGCCGGGGAAGAGGGACGCTCCGGGCGTCGCGGTCTGCTGGCTCATTGTGCTGGGCTCCCGCTTCTCTCGCCCGCCCCTATGGACGGGCACGAGCCGCGCACGGGCGTGCACGGCGGAGGCCTAGCGACGTAACATCGTGTCGCTACCCACGAGTTGCGGCGCCGCTAGGTGTTGCAGTTCACGAGGCCGGTTCGAGTCGTCAGCTCGAGCCGGCCTTGGGCGTTTCCAGGCCGTCTCTGGCGATCTGGATGGACACATCAAAGCATGCCCTCAGCTTTCTGGCAAGACGTGAGCGGGCTTCGTAGCGCGTCGCGAGCAGCAACAACGCCTCACCGAGGATCTGAGGAACTTCTAGACGGGTCAGAGTGGTGTCCTCAGGTACGAAGATGTGTCTCCTGAGTTGCCTCGAACGAGGCCTTGAATGCGGTCGGCGATCTGAGACGTTCCTTGTTTGACCTCGTGCTCCCACACCCTGACGACCGTCCAGCCTGCTGCTGCAAGACGCGCGTTCGTGTCGACGTCGCGGAGCCGATTGGTCAGGATCTTGTGCGTCCAGTACGCGCTGTTCGTTCTAGCCGTGGTGCCGTGCACAGGACATCCGTGCCAAAAGCAGCCGTCGACGAGGACGGCAACTCGTTGTCGGAGGAAAGCGATGTCGATGCGGCGCCGGCTCAGGCCAGGAATCGGCAGCGAAGCGTCGACGCGGTAACGCAGCCCCCGACGGTACAGTTCGCGGCGTAGGGCAAGTTCAGGAGCGGTGTCACGGGACCGGTTGGCGATCATGCGTGCGCGAGCGCCGGCGGCAGGCGGTTCGGGAAAGTTGAGCGGGCTAGCCGTCATGAGCAGGCAGGTGGTTCAGGCCAGCCGAGCGTTGCGTGTGTCATACAAATGGGCGAACCGATTGAGCATCTGCTCGTAGTGATCCGCGTCGCTGACCTGAGGAGCAGGAGGAGCGTCGATGAGGCCGACGGGGGTCCCGTCGTTGCGCATCGCCACGACGGTGATGCCGAAGGCATCGAACCCTTCGCTCCCGGGGTGCACGCGACGAGGGATCTCGCGCAGTTTGGCCATGGCCCTGGTCGCCGCGAGCGGCTGAGGATGGTTGGAGACGACCGGGTGGACGGCAGCCAGGTCGTGCTTGTTGAGGTCAGTGCTGATGAAGGTGTCGGCAATGTTCACCATGGCAAGGCCGACCGCGATGGCGTCGCCGTTGTTGGCGTGGACGGTGGCGTGGCTGGAGTTGAGTTCGTCGAACAGCCGAGGCAGCGCCTTGATGTGAGCAGTCATGCAGGCCTTTGCTTCCAGGGCTGCCAGGACGATGCCCGTGCTTCCCTCGAGGATCGGCGGCAGCCCGGCCAGGACCTGCTGCTGGTGCGGGTCGAGCCGGATTCCCCAGTGGACGGCAAGGTCACTCAGCGTGCGCGGCCGACTTTTGCCGGTCCACCCCCCCGCCGGCCGGGCCAGAACGAGGTCGAGGTCCTTACTGCGGTTAGTGCGGAAGTCCCGGATCTGCTTGTTGATGCCGAAGACGACTCGGCCGGCCTCGACGTGGGATTGCAGCTGAGTGGACTGTTGCAGCATGTCGAACAACACGCCCCAGCAAGCGACCTTGGAGTGCCGGTCGGAGCGGGAGTGGTACTGCCAAGAGTTGCCGAATCGATCGGGCTTACCGCCACGGCTCAACGTCCTCACCAGGATGTCCGGACCCTCCATGCGCTCAGGGTCCTACCAGGCTGGTCCCGGTGTGCCGGTGAGAGCACATGGCGGGACGAATGCTCATGCGGGGACCGACATCAGTTCGGATGTGGCGTGGCGGGATATTGGCGGCGCCGCGACGACCGGCTGGCGACGGGGGTCACCACCAACAGCGTGCAAGTGCGCTGCCACGTCGTCGAGGAAGCCGGGTATGAAGCGCAGATTGCCGGTGCGGGCACGGCTGAGGAAACCTGCGGTAGCGCGGGCAGACAAGGGCACGGGATCGCGGACGAAGGCCTCCAGGTGACGGTAGTCAGCCTGCACCGGCCACTGGTCGACGTCGGCGCGATGAACCTCCCCGGCGTGGCCCCAGGCAGCGGACGGCCATGGGCCCCCAGCGTTCAATACTCGATCGCCCGAGGCGTCGTAGTTGCCCGGGTTGGACAGCGACGCACCTAGCCATCGGGCCATAGGAACGCTGACGGCATTGCCGACAAGCTTCCACCGGTGTCCTGAGCGGGAGCCGGCCTCCACGGCAGGCGCGGTCCACCCGGCCGGGAAGCCTTGGAGGCGCTCAGCGTCCTCGATCCCAGGAGTAACTAGGGCCCGATCTTTGACGCGGCGGACGGCGGGCGGGCTAGCGATGCCGATGGCACTGCCACCTTTGAGGGTGGGCACGGCATCGACGGCCCAGCCCAGGCCCCGTAGACCTTCGGTCCAGTAGAAGCCACAGTCATGGGCGTCGGAGTCGGCTTGCGCCGGGGCGGTGGCCTGGTCGGCAAAGAGGACGGGGCGGGGATCCGCAGTGCGCGAAGCCAGGAGCACGACCCGTAGCCTGCGTTGCGGCAAACCGAAGGCGCGCGCATCGACTATCCGGTACGCCCAGGCGTAACCCATCCCCTCCAATGCATCTACGAGGTGACGCATCGCTTTGCCACGGTCCAGTTGCAGCATAAAGGGCACGTTCTCAAGCAGGAGCCAACGCGGCCCACCACGGCGACGCTGAACCAATCGCAGAGCATGATCGACCAGCCCGCTGCGCTCTCCGCCAATACCGGCCGTGCGGCCCGCTTGACTGAGATCTTGGCAAGGGAAACCCGCAGTGACCAGGTCCACCTTGGGTAGCGATCGCAGAGTTCGGATGTCGAGGTGGCGCCGGACGTCGGGGAAGTGATGACGCAGGACGGCGACGGCGCCGGGGTCGTTCTCGCAGAGCAGTTCTGTTTCGATCCCCGCATCCGCCAGGCCAAGCTCGATACCGGCGATACCGGCGAACAGCCCGATGGTAGACATGTTGTCGCCGCCCACGTCGACCACCTCTCGAACTACACGCGTGTAGTCCAACCTTAGCCGGTTTGCGGTTGGACGTGTAGACCGTAATCCCTGTGGAGTACAGCTCCGAGCAGCAGCGTCGGTGAGCCCTCGGCAGGTTCTCGATCGACGTCCGTCGCGCCGTCATGGCATGTCCGTGCTGCACCCTCACGGGCGCTGCAGGCGCCGGCCTTCAAAGTGATAGAGCCCTAGGCGGCTTCGCCCGGCGGTGCACGCATCCCGCTACACTTCCCTCGCCCTACCTGCGGCCTGGGAGCCATCAATAGGCGATTCTACGAGATCGCGGCAGTCCCCTGGCCCTGGCGCAGGTTGAGAGTACGGTTCATGCCAGCAGGAACCCGTTCGGTGATGAGCCTCCGCGTGGCCGGCGACTACCGCACCACCAGGGGGCACTGCTCGGCTCGTCTCACAGTCGCGACGCGCACGAATGAGCGTGGGGGGCCGGTGCGCACGACTCTCATCTGCCGGGCGACCGATGCGCCGCCGTGGTCCCAACAGATCCGCTATGTCAGGCCCGGCGGATGGGGTGTTGCATGTTGCGCCAGCGACTGACTACCGCAAGTGTGCTACGAAGTCGACGCGTTCGACGTGTAACCCCAACCGGGCTTTGAGCTCACTGCCGAAACCCAGTCCCCGAAGGTGGCGTCGCGAGCTACACCGAGGCGGCCTTCGGTCCGCCAGCACTTCCAGCCAACCGTCTGTGTTACACCGCCTACGCCGATCCGACTCAGCTACGTGCCTCCGCCGCCACGGTGCTTTGCAGCACAGAACAGCCTGGTATGTCACCGTAGTCTCATGTCGACCGGGTCTATGGGGGAGCGGATCGCGGCGTACAGGCGTCGCCGTGGGCTGAGTCAGGCGACGCTGGCAGGCCTGGTTGGCCGCTCGGAGTCCTGGCTGTCGCAAGTTGAGCGTGGCATCCGCTCTGTGGACCGCTTGTCCGTCCTGTTAGACATCGCCCGCGTGCTCCACATCGACGTTGAAGCCCTGATTGGGCGACCGTGGGATATTGCCCCGAACGGTGGAAGGAGCGGTGGTGACCTCTCCGAGATACGCACGTTCTTCGGCCGCTACGATCTGCTGGCGGCCACTCCTGCACTTGAACCGCACTTGGCGCGGCTGAGGACGGATGTTGCGACCGCTCACCGTCAGTACCAGGCAGCTCGCTATCAAGAGGTCCTGCGGGGACTGCCGACGCTGTTGTCCAAGGCCGATGCTGTGCACGGTAGCGCGGGCACTGGTGACCGGCGAGAGTCCCTTTTCGCCTACGTCACCGCGTATGTCATCGCAGCGAAGCTGCTGACGAAGCTCGGGGCTTCGGACCTGGCGATGCTGGCTGCTGACCGCTCGGCCTCGGCGTCGGTGGATGCCGAGTCGCTGGCCGCGCGCGGCATGGCCGCGTATCAGGTTGTTTGCGCGATGCTTCGGGCGGACCGACCCGAGGATGCCGAGTACCTGGCTGTGACCATGGCCGAGCAAGTGCAGGGTCAGGCCACGTTCGACGCTCCTTCCCTGACGTCTGTCGCGGGCGCGCTCTGGCTCATAGCTGCGGTCATCGCTGCTCGCCGGACCGAGCCGTACGAGGCGCAGCGGCGGCTTGGGCTGGCTCAGGGTCTCGCGGACCTGCTCGGTGAGGATGCGAATCACATGTGGACGGCCTTCGGCCCCACGAATGTGGCGATTCACCGCGTGTCCGTAGCGGCCGAGCTGGGCGACGCGGCGGAGGCTCTGCGCGCTGCTGCCCACATAGATGCCGACTCTCTGCCGGACGGGCTCCAGAGCCGCCGGGCGCAGATGCACCTGGATCTGGCTTGGGCGCAGGCACAGCGAAAGCGCGACGCGGAGGCGACCCTCCACCTTCTGGAGGCCGAGCATGTCGCCCCTGAGGTGGTGCACTACAGCGTTGTCGTGCGTGAGCTGGTGCGGGAGATGTTGGCGCGGGGCACGCGGTCGCAGACCAGCGCTCTGGACAAGCTCGCGGTGAGAGCCGGCGTTCTCACGTGAGCGGCGGCAGCGACCTGACGCCGTCGATGACCCTGGTGGTCTGCGCGGCGCCGCTGGCGACCAGAGCGCCTGACGTGGCCACAGCTTTCGTTCTCGATGGTTGGTCAGTGCGGGTTGCATTCACACCGGCTTCAGCACCGTGGGTCGACACCGGCGCTCTTCATGCCATCACAGGTGCACCCCCGGTGTCGGACTACCGCTCACCAGACCAACCGAAGCGCGCACCGGCACCGGAGCTGGTCGTCGTTGCTCCGCTGACCTTCAACTCTCTCAATGCCTGGGCCAGTGGGGGCTCGAACACCTACGCGCTCGGGGTGCTCAACGAGGCACTCGGTTCGGGCATCGCCACGCTGGCTGTCCCCTTCATCAACGATCGCCTATGGGGCCATCCGATCCTGTCGAAGAACATCGCGTTTCTTGAGTCAGCCGGCGTCAGCATGATCGATGCATCAACCGGGAGCAGCGGCTGCGCCCCGGTGCGCTCAGGAACGGGTCCGGACGTGTCTGCGGCGTTCGATCCGGCATGGCTCCTGAAGCAGACGCGCTCAGGCCGTCCGCGCCCGGGAACTTAGAGGCACCCGCACTTTTGTGCGGCTAGTAGGGCAGTGCGGCTGCTGAGCCGCGGCTGGTCTGAGGCTTTCCCCGTCAGCCCCCAAAGCGGGTTCTCACAGGACCTATCCGGTCCGTGACGGTGGAGGTCTTCCCCATGGCTATAGCCAGGCGTTTTCAGATCACGCATAACGAGGTGTTCCCCTGCGGGGCGTACCTGGTATCCCCGGTGGTTCCGGTGTTCGACTTCGACCGGTCGACCAAGGACAACAAGATCCAGCAGGTCGATAAGGACACCGGCGTGCTGCTGTGGGCGGTCGACGTGCTCGATGCGGACCCGGAAGCGGGCCGCAAGTCCAAGACCGTGACGGTGAAGATCGCAGCGAAGGTCCAGCCGGTGCCGCCGTCCAACGCTGGCGGTTCGCCGTTCACCCCGGTGGTGTTCGACGGGCTTTCGGCCCTGCCCTACATCGAGGAGTCCGGCAGCTACTCCCGCATCGTGCGTGGTCATTCAAGGCGCAAGGGATGAGTGCCTCGAAGGCCGGCGCTGCGCCCACGTCTGGTGCGGCTGCTGCCTCGGCTTCGCCTGGTGACGGTAAGGCGGCCTGAGCGTGAACCGGCTCGGCGGTACGACCCGCGACGCCGTCCCTGTGCGGCTGAAGCCCGAGCGGGTCCACGTATCCCTGTCGGCAGTGGTAGCGGCGTGGATGGCGCGTCGGGTTGCGGTGGCCGGGTGGTGGGCGATGCGGCACCCGCTGGCAGTCGCTCTCGCTATAGCGGGGGGCTGGACGTGGCAGTTTACGGCCGACCACGGGCCGGTCCCGCTGACCGCCGCCACGGTCGTGGTCGCGGTGGTGCTGCTGGTGTGGCGGAGGCTGCACCCCGGGTCGTTCGCCCACCTTGTCGCCTGGCGGTGTCGTGGGCTGTGGCGGTCGGCACGGGTGTACCGGTACTGCTGGCAGCCGGCGATGGTCACCACCGGGATGCACGTCCGGGTCGACGGGACGGAGTACCTCCCGCGGCTGCTGTCCGTGCGTTGCACCGAAGGCGTGGATCGGGTGCGGGTGCGGATGCTTCCCGGCCAGACATTGGAGGACTGGGCGCGGAACGGGCCGAGGTTGGCGCAGACCTTCGGCGCGGTCGACTGCCGGGTCCGCACGGTGCGACGGTCCAGGCACCAGCTGGTCCTGTGGTTCCTGGTCGAGGACCCTCTCACCCAGCCCGTTAAGCCGTTCGAGGCGGCGGAGCCGGTGAACCTTGCCGCGCTGCCGGTCGCCTTGGGTGAGGACGGGCTGGTGCACCGGGTGCGGTTGCTCGGCGCGCACGTCCTGGTCGTCGGCGCCACCGGGTCCGGGAAGGGGTCGGTGCTGTGGTCGCTGCTCGCCGCCCTGGCGCCGGGCATCCGGGACGGGCTGGTGCAGGTGTGGGCGGTCGACCCCAAGGGCGGAATGGAACTCGCCGCCGGCGCCGCCTTGTTCGCCCGGTTCGTGTACGGCGACACCCCCGACGACAACCCGAGCGACGGCGCCGCGTACGAGGGGGAGTTCGCCCGGGTTCTCGAGGACGCCGTGACCGTGATGCGGCGCCGCCAGTCGACCCTGCGCGGCCGGACCCGGCTGCACGCCCCGTCGGTGGCGGAACCGCTGATCGTGGTGCTGATCGACGAGCTGGCCTCGCTGACCGCGTACGTGGTGGACCGGGACGCCAAACGCCGGATCACCGCCGCCCTGTCCCTGCTCCTGTCCCAGGGCCGCGCCGTCGGCGTGTCGGTGGTCGGCGCGGTGCAGGACCCCCGCAAGGACGTCATCACCATGCGGGACCTGTTCCCGACCCGGGTCCTCCTGCGGGTCACCGAACCCGAACACGTCGCCCTCACCCTCGGCCAGGGAGCCAGGGACCGCGGCGCCCGCGCCGACCTGATCGACGAGACCACCCCCGGCGTCGCCTACGTCGGCCAGGACGGCGTCAGCGAGCCGGTCCGGGTTCGGTTCAGCCACGTCACCGACGAGCACATCACCGCCCTGGTCGCCCGGTACGCCCCCGGCCCACGGCTCACCCTGGCCCCGCTCCCTACTGCCGCTGCTGACGTAGTTCGGGGCGTGGCCTGATGAGCCGACCGGACCTGGACTGGATGCGCGACGGGGCCTGCGTGGACCGCCTGGACCTGCCCTGGCTGGTGGACTCCGCTCGCATCCCGCGGTGGCAACTGCTGGCCCTGCGGGCCACCTGCGCCGGGTGCCTGGTCCTGTCCGAGTGCGCCGCCCACGTCGCCACCACCGGCGTTGTTGGTGGGTTCTGGGCTGGCGCCGACCGCGACCCTCACGCGACAACGACTCACGCCGTGCCGGTTCAGGGCGAGCTGCCGCTGTTCGAGCCGGTCGCCGGATGACCACCCCCGGCCGAAGCGGTTCGCCGGCGATGAGCGGGTCGTGGGCGGGTGAGGACGGGGGGGCTGGACCTGTCCGGGATCAGCCCGAGAGTGGAGGCGCAGATCACCGACCGGCTGCTGTCGGCCCAGTGGTCCGCGTGGGCCGAGACCGCGGCGCGGGTCGGTCACTGCGCCCGCCCGATCCGGCTCCGCGGCCACAATCTGCGCGTCGACTTGGCCACGGGGGAGGTGCTGTCGTCGTACACGTCGGCCAGTGAGCCGCTCGGTGTCACGCATGTGCGGTGCGGGAACCGGAGGGAGTCGGTGTGCCCGTCCTGCTCCCGGGTGTACGCCGCGGACACGTTCCATCTGATCCGCGCCGGAGTGACCGGCGGCAAAGGCGTCCCCGAGCAGGTGGCGGACAACCCGCTGGTGTTCGCCACCTTGACCGCCCCGAGCTTCGGGCACGTCCACGGCACCCGACCCAACGCCGGCCGCTGCCGCCCGAGAACCGGCCGGGACTCCCGCTGCTCGCATGGTCGCCCGGTCGGGTGCATGACCGTTCACGACGACGACGACCAGGCCGTCGGTCAACCGCTGTGCCCGGACTGCTACGACTACGAGGCGCATGTGCTGTGGCAGTGGTGGGCGCCCGAGCTGTGGCGCCGGTTCACCATCGCCCTACGCCGTCACGTCGCCCGACGGCTCGGCGTCCCACCGACCCTGCTAGCTGAGGTAGCGACGGTGCAGTACGCCAAGGTCGCCGAGTACCAGCGCCGCGGGATCATCCACTTCCACGCCCTGATCCGCCTCGACGGCCCAAAGACCCCGGACGGCTTCGCCCCGGCGCCGGACCGGTTCACCGCCGCCGCCCTGGCCGAGGTCGTGGCCACGGCGGTCGCCGCCGTCTCCTACCTGGCCCCACCAGTGGCCAGGGGCGACGCCGGGCGGGTGCTGCGGTTCGGGACCCAGGTCGACGCCCGCGCAGTCCGCACCGCCAACCGCACCGACGCCCCCGGTGAGAGCCTGAGCGGGGAGCAGGTCGCCGGGTACATCGCCAAGTACGCCACCAAGTCCGCCACCGACACCGTCGACACCCACCGGGGCTCGGCGCACCTACGCCGGATCCGGCATACTGCGCTCGACCTCGCCGAGGCAAGTCCGGGGTGCCGGGATGGCGATGAGTCGCCGTATGAGCTGCTCGGCAAGTGGGTCCACATGCTCGCTTTCCGCGGGCACTTCTCCACCAAGTCACGCCGCTACTCCGTCACCCTCGGCGCCCTGCGCCGCGCCCGCCGCCGCTGGCAGACCATCACCGCCAGGTCGAGGGCCACCGGCCGACCCCCCGACGACGCCGACCTCGAGGCCGCTCTTCTGGCCGACGACCAGGACACCACGCTCGTCATCAGCCAGTGGGCATTCATCGGCTCCGGCTGGCAAACCGAAGGAGACGCCGCCCTCGCCCGCGCAGCTGCAGCCCGCGCCCGTGAGTACGCCAAGGAGCGCGCGATGGACAGGCACCGCTCGACATCTATGGAGAGGCAGACGAATGGACGGGACTGATCGTGGGCGTGTGGCGCTCATGAAGAAGTGGTACAGCGTGGCTGACGTCGCTCAGATGCTCGGTTACGGCGAGTCGAAGGTGCGCATGCTTGTCATCACCGGGGACCTGCGGTCGCTGAAGGACGGCCGGAACCGTCGCGTTCTGCCGGAGTGGGTCGACGAGTACGTGGCGCTGCGGGCCGCGCAGGCTGAGCAGGGTGCGGCATGACGGCGCAGCGGACCCGTCACAACGGGGAGGGTTCGATCTTCCCTTACCGCAACGGTTTCGGGGCGTACACGTGGATCACGACTCAGACCGGCAGGCGGCAGCGGAAGTACGTCTATGGCAAGACCCGTGAAGAGGTGCACGCCAAATGGGTTGCGCTCATGCGGCAGGCGGCGCGTGGCCCGATCCAGACCAAGCTGCCGACGGTCGGCCAGTACCTTCACCGGTGGCTGCGTGAGACGGTCGAGCCCAATCTCGCTCCGCTGACGTACTCGACGTATGAGACTCACGTCCGGGTCTATCTCGACCCCGGCATCGGGCAGATCCGACTGGACCGTCTTCGGGTCTCGGATGTGCAAGCGTGGTTGAACGGGTTGCCCTCGAAGTGCCAGTGCTGTGCGCAAGGCAAGGATGCTCGCCGGCTGGAGCGCGGTCAGGCGCGGTGCTGTGCCGTAGGCGACTGCTGCAAGAGCTTCCCCTCGCCGCGGACGATCAAGGATCTGCGGACTGTTCTGCGATCGGCGCTCGGGAGTGCCATGCGTGACGAGCTGGTGGAGCGGAACGTAGCGGCGTTGGTGAAGTCGCCCCGGCAGCGCAAGCGAAAGGTCGTGTCGTGGAGCAGTGAGGAGGCGCGCCGGTTCCTCGAGTCCGCTCGGCTGGACGGTGACTCGATGTATGCCGCCTTCGTGCTCGTCCTCGTCCTCGGGTTACGTAAGGGCGAGGTCCTCGGCCTCACCTGGGACGGCGTCGACTTCGAGGGCTCCGAGGTCGTGATTGACCACCAGCTGCAGCGGGTCCGCCGCGAGCTGTTGCACCGGGAGACCAAGACAGAAGCCTCTGACGCCACTCTGCCCATCCCCGGGATCGTGTCGACAGCACTCATGCTCCGCAAGGACGAGCAGGAGAAGGACAGGGCTCATGTGGGCGAGGCGTGGCGCGGCCTCGACGATGGCCCGCACCTGGTCTTTACGGGACGGTTCGGCACGCCAGTCGATCCTCGGACGCTGAACCGGCGGTTCACTGCTCGATGTGAGCGTGCTGGGATCCGCCGGCTGACCGTTCACGACGCGCGGCGCACGTGCGCGACGCTTCTGGTGGACCTTGATGTGCACCCGCGGATCATCATGCGAATCCTGCGTCACGCGGACCTGGCGGTGACGATGGAGATCTATGCGCAGGCCAGCTCCGACTCGACCCGAGAGGCTTTGCGGCGGCTCGGGGAGTCCCTGGTCTCGTGACTACTGCTGTACTTCGCTGCTGTACGTGGCTTCGCTGAGCCGGCTCGCCCGGACCTATAGGCCTCTGACCTGGGAGGACGTTGGTCGGGGTGACAGGATTTGAACCTGCGGCCTCTTCGTCCCGAACGAAGCGCGCTACCAAGCTGCGCCACACCCCGTGGCTGCGCCTCCCGGGCCGGCGGCGCCTCGCAACGATAGCCGAGCCGGGCGAGCCCGGCCGAATCGGCCAGCGGGTGTCCCTGCCCCCGTCAGGAGTCCTTCGCCACCAGGGTGAGCAGGGTGGCTTCTGGGCGGCAGGCGAAGCGTACGGGAGCGTACGGGGAGGTGCCCAGCCCGGCGCTGACCTGGAGCCACGCGGCGCTCGGCGACGCCGCGGCCGAGGGCTGCGACCCAGCGCCGGCCCACCACCGCGAGAGGCCCTTGGCGCGCCGCGTGTCCAGGTCGCAGTTGGTCACCAGCGCTCCCCACAGGGGCAGGCACAGCTGGCCGCCGTGCGTGTGCCCGGCGAGCAGCAGCTCGCAGCCGTCTGCGGCCATCTGGTCCAGGACCCGTTGGTAGGGGGCATGCAGCACGCCCATGCGCAGCGCGGCACCGCCGGGACGACGCCGTGGGGCGGGGTAGCTGTCGTACTGCAGGTGCGGGTCGTTGACCCCGGCGAGGTCGAGCTCGAGGCCTGCGACGGTGATCGTGTCCCTGGCGTTGTCGAGGTCCACCCACCCCGCCGCGGTGAAGGCTCGGACGAGTTCGTCGGTGGGCAGCCGCGTGTCGGGCTTGCTGGTCGTCCGGTTGCGGGTGAGGTAGCGGGTGGGGCTCTTGGGCACCGGCGCGAAGTAGTCGTTGGACCCGAGGACGAAGACGCCAGGGTAGGCGAGCAGCGGCGCGAGCGCCTCGACCGCCGCCGGAACTGCGTCCAGGTCGGCCAGGTTGTCGCCGGTGTTCACTACCAGGTCGGGCTCCAGCGCGGCAAGCCCCTGCACCCATCGCATCTTGCGCCGCTGCCTCGGCACCAGGTGCAGGTCGCTGACGTGCAGGACCCGTAGCGGGGGCGAGCTCGGGGGTAGCACCGGCACGGTATCCCGGCGCAGCACGAACGCATTGCGCTCCACCAGGCAGGCGTAGGCCAGGCCGATCCCTCCGGCGGCCGTGGCAGCACCGAGGCCGCGCAGCAGAGTGTTCATCGCGCCCATCCTCGCAGGGACGAGAAGAGGACAGCAGCGACGAGCAGGAAGGAGCAGGGCTCACGGCGGGTCATGCCAGGCCGAGGCCGTGTAGGCGATGTCAGACTGCCCGGTATGACCGCGACCTTGAAAGGCACCCTTCAGGCCGACCTGACAAGCGCCATCCGCGCCCGCGACCAGGTCGGTGCCGGCACGCTACGCATGGCGCTGACCGCGGTGACCACCGAGGAGGTCGCCGGCAAGACGGCGCGCAAGCTCAGCGACGACGACGTGGTCACGGTGCTCACGCGGGAAGCGAAGCGACGGCGGGAGGCGGCGGTCGCCTATGAGGGCGCCGGTCGGCCCGAGCTCGCCGAGCGTGAGCTGGCCGAGCTACAGGTGCTCGAACGCTACCTGCCGACGCAAATGTCCGAGGACGAGCTCGACGCCTTGGTTGACCGTGCTGTGGCCGAGTCGGGCGCCATCGGTCTGCCGCAGCTAGGCCTGGTGATGAAGACGGTGACGCCTCTGGTCGCCGGTCGTGCCGACGGCCGGCGTGTCGCGGCCGCGGTGCGCCGCCGCCTGGGGCCGGCCATGAGCTGAGGCGCGGGCTGGGCCAGTCCGTGCCTAGCCCTGAGCGGTGGGGCCGGTCGGGCTGGTGGAGGCGGTGCTGGGGCTGGGCCTGGGTTGTGGCTTCGGCTTCGGGCTCGACGTCGAGCTCGACGTCGAGCTGGGCGTCGGGCTGGGCTTCGGGCTCGGCTGAGGACTTGAGGAGCGGGTTGGACTGGGCCCTGGGCTCGAGGACGGGCTGCGTGTCGGGTTCGCACTTCTCGTCATGCTGGGGGTCGTGCTGGGCGTGAACGTGGTCAGTGGCGTGCTGGTCACTGGTGGGGCGACGAGCATGGGGCCCTGTGAGGGGTAGATCGTGACCGCCGTGCCCAGCTTGGCCCGGGCGCCGGCGCCAGGGGAGGTGTAGGCCGTGATGCCGCTGGGGTAGGGGGAGATGACGCTGCTGCCGACGTTCGCGCTGAACCCGGCGCCGGTCAACGCCGCTATGGCGCTGCCGGTCGGCATGCCGCTGACGTCGGGGACCGTCTGGGTCTCGCCGTTGCGGATCTTGTCGGTGACGTTCCCGAAACCGCGGACCGGCATGCCCTTGGACGCCTCGGTCGTGATGGCCTTCCAGATCGGCGCAGCGGTGTTGGCGCCGTAGACCTTGCCGCTGCCGCCGACCAGCTTGCCGTTCAGCATGACGTGGTTCATCGGCTTGGGGAACTTCGCGGTGCCGACCCATACGGCGGTTGCGAGCTGGGCGGTGAAGCCGACGAACCAGACCTGCTTGTTCTGGTCGGTCGTCCCCGTCTTACCGGCGGAGGGACGCCCGCTGATCGGGCCGACACCTCGGGCCGTCCCGTCGGTGAGCACGTGCTTGAGGATCTCCGCCGCGCCGGCGGCGATGTCGGGCTGGATCACCTGCTTGCACCGCTTCGTCGGTATCGGCAGGACCTTGCCGCCGCTGGTGGTGATCGCCAGGACCGGACTCGGCTCGCAGTAGACCCCGGACGCCGCCACCGTGGCGTACGACGTCGCCATGGTCATCGGAGAGACCACGTCGGTCCCCAGCGTGACGGCCGGCGCGTAGGTCTGGGTCGACTTGCCGTTCGACGCGTGCAGACCCATCTCGTCCATCACATGGTGCACGGTGCAGAGGCCGAGCTTGGCGATGAGACCGGCGAACGCGATGTTGATCGAGCTGGCCAGGACGTGGTAGAGCGGCAGGACCCGTTCCTGGGTGCTCCCCTCGTCGTTCCCGACGCGGTACGGCGTGTACTGCCGGCAGCCGTCGTTGCGGTAGTCCTTCGGGTAGAACACAGCCTTGTGGTCGCTGCTCGAGGCTGCTCGCACGGTCACCGGCGAGTTGATGCTCATGCCGCTCTGCAGGGCTGCCACCACCGAATACAGCTTGGCCGTCGACCCGAACTGGAAGCCGCCGCTGTTGCCGTACTTGTAGTCGACGTTGTAGTTCTGCTGCACCGCGTGCTTGCCCATGTACCGGGTGTTCTGCGCCATCGCCAGCACCTTGCCGGTCCCGGGCTCGACGACCGTGGCCGCGGCAGAGATGCCGGCGGAGTTGTCGACCGGCACCTGCTTGTCGACCTTGTCCTGCGCGATCTGCTGGATCTTGGGGTCGAACGTGGTCTGCACGGTCAGGCCCTCGCGGTTGATCGCGTCGTTGCGTTCGGCCAGCGTGGCACCCAGCGCCGGCTCGTCGCGCAGCCACGCCATGATGTAGGTGCAGAAGTAGGGGTACTTCGACGCTGCGCACGAGCTGCGTGAGGGCGTGAGGTTCAGGTCGAGCTTGCTCTTCTTGGCCGACCGCAGCGCCTTGGCGCTGATGTGATGAAGGTTGTACATGGTGGTGAGCACGACGTTGCGGCGCCTCAGTGCCAGGTCCGGGTTGACCGCGGGGTCGAGCCTGGTCGGCTCCTGGACCAGTCCCGCCAGCAGGGCCGACTGCGGCAGGTTGAGCTCCGAGGCATGGATACCGAAGTAGTGCTGTGCCGCCGCCTCGACCCCGTACGCCTGGCCTCCGTAGTACACGAGGTTCAGGTAGCCCTGCAGGATCTGGCTCTTGGTCTGGTTTTGCTCCAACATCACCGCATATTTCAGCTGTTGCAGCTTGCGGGTGTAGTTGGGCGCGACCGCTTCCATTGCGCCTGCTCTGTCGCCATTGCGAATCGCGTTCTCCTGCAGGGTGATCTTCACGTACTGCTGGGTGAGGGTCGATGCCCCCTGGATCTCCCCTCCCTGTGCATTGGCGACGATGGCGCGGGCGATGCCGTGCAGGTCGACTCCACCGTGTGCGTAGAACCGGTTGTCCTCGATGTCGATCTGCGCCTGCTGCATGATCTGGGACACCTGAGAGAGCGTGATGATCTTGCGGTTTTCCACGTAGGGAGTGGCGATCAGCGAGCCGTCCGCGGCCAGGATGCGGGACTGCTGCGACAGCGGGGTCTGCGTGAACACCCCTGGGAGGGTGTCGAAGAGGTGGACGCCCTGGCGCGCCGCCGCGCCGGTCGCGCCTACGGCAGGCATGGCGAGGCCGGCGCCCAGCAGCCCTACCAGCACCGATGCCACGACGAAGGCGATCAGAAGCAGGACCACATCACCGAAGCGGGACAGGCGACGACGCATGCCGCCAGGGTACCCGCGAGCGCTCACCCCAGTGGAACTTCGGCGCGGCGCGCGTGAGCGCCGGTGAGCGCGTCGGTCGAGCGGTCGCTCGAGCCGTGGGATCGAGCCGCCCGGGCCGGCTGCTGGTACCTGCGTGGCTGGCATGCACGGCTTCGCCCGCACAGGGCTGCTATTGCCCTGGGCATAGTCATATCGGACTAGTCCTATCGGACCCGTGACAATCACCCGCGCTAGTCATGGTTTCGCGAGCACGCGTTGCTTACTGTTTCTTTAACAAACGCTCACGAAGCCCTGACGATTAGGCAGTCAGTGCTCCTCCAGGAGGCACCCAATGGCAATTGACTCGACGCAAACGGTGGCTGTCGCCGGTGCCAGCACGTGGACCGCTGGTTGGGCCCAGCTGGGCCAGTGCCGCAACGCTGAGCCGGATGCGCTGTTCGTGCAGGGTGCCGCCCAGCAGGAAGCCAAGCAGATCTGCATCGGCTGCCCGGTGATCGCCGAGTGCCTTGCCGACGCCCTGGACAACCAGATGGAGTTCGGCGTCTGGGGCGGGCTCACCGAGCGGGAGCGCCGCGCCCTGCTGAAGCGCCGGCCGGACATCCGCTCCTGGCGCGCGGTGTTCGCCGACTTCCGCGTCCGGGAGCAGCAGAGAGCGTCCTGAGCGCAGCCGCACCGACGGGCTGCTCGGTCCGCTCACAGGCGGGCCCCAGGTTGCGGGCAGGTTCGCCGCATACCTTCTGGACCGTGCTGGACGTCGATCTGCCGCGAGGCCAGGCGGTGGACGACCCGGTCGACGGTGTCGGGGTCGTTGAGTCGGCCGCATCCCGGCGCTGGGCATGGGCAGTGGGCGCCGTCGCTGCCCTGGCCCTGGTGGCCCGCGTGCTGCCGACGCTCCGCGGCGGTGGTCTGGTCAGCACCGGCGGGTATGACGACTCGGTCTACTACGCTGCGGCGACCGCCCTGGTCCACGGGCGCACCCCCTACGACGACTTCGTCCTGCTGCATCCGCCGGGACTGATCCTGGCGCTCACCCCCTTCGCGGCACTGGCCCGGGTCACCTCGGACACGGTGGGTCAGGACGTGGCGCGGGTGGTGTTCATGCTGCTCGGCACGTTGAACACGGTGCTCGTGATGCGGGTCGGCCGCCGCTTCGGGCGCTGGGCGGGCGTCGGCGCCGGGCTGGTGTATGCCGTGTCGTTCCCCGCGCTCTATGCCGAGCGGACGACCACGCTGGAGACGCTGGGCAGCACCACGGTGCTGGTCGCGCTCACCCTGCTGGTGCGGACCAGCGTCGGCGGTCGCGGCGCGCCGCCCCTTGGCTGGACCTCCCGGACGCGGCGGACGCGGCGGACAATCTCTACCGCGCGGCTGGTGGGTGCCGGGCTGGCGCTCGGAGCGGGGGCGGGGATCAAGATCTGGGGCGTCGTCCCGTTGGCCGTGATCGCCGGCTGGGTCCTGCTGGTGGCCGGTCGACGGGCGGCCGCGGTGGTGTTCGCGGCGGCCGCGACGGCGGTGGCGGCGCTCTGCCTGCCCTTCTTCGTCGGCGCGCCCGGCCAGATGTGGCGGTATGTCGTCAGCGACCAGCTCGGCCGGCCGAGGGGAGGAGTCTCGACCGAGCAGCGGCTGATCGACATGGCGGGGCTGACGTTCGACTTCCCGGACCCGACGGGAGTGCCGGCCGGTGTCGCCCTGGGCGTCGTGCTCGCGCTGGTGGCCCTCGCAGCAGTGGCATGCCTGCGCACCCCGGGCGCGCGCATCTTCGTGGTCCTGCTCGTGGCCGAGGCCATCCTGCTGCTGGCCAGCCCGTCGTTCTTCCTGCACTACTCCACCCTCACCGCGGCTCCAGGGGCGCTGGCCCTGGGCGTCGGTGCCCAGCGCATGCGCCGGTGGCAGCGCGGCCGCGTGCCGGTGGGGCCGGCCCGGCTCGCTGCCGCCGCCACAGCGGCCGCGGTCCTGGCCTGGGGCATACCGGGCATCTGGCACCCGATCGGCCGACCCTTCCCGTCGAGGCTGACCTCCGCGGCAGCACGCACCACCGGCTGCATCACCGCCGACGATCCCACCTACCTGATCGAGATGAACGTCCTCAGCCGCGACCTGGACGCCGGCTGTCGCGTCTGGGTCGACGTCACCGGGCTCACCTACGATCGGGCCGGTGGAGGAGCCCCCGGCCAGCCGATCCAGCGCGCCACCGACCCCACCTGGCAGCGCAAGGTGATGAGCTACCTGCTCTCGGGCAGCGCCACCGTCGTGGCGCGACCCGAGACCGGCCTGGACCCGCAGTCACGACACCGCCTGCGGGGGCTGCCGGTGCTTGCCCGCGACGAGGGATTCGCGCTACGCTGGGTTCAGTGAGGCCGCGGCGCGCCGGTCACCCGGCGAGCGACGCGCCTACAGTGCGCAGCCCCTCGACGTCGTGGATGTCGGTGGCGGCGGCGGGCACCTGGACCATCGGGACGCCGGCATGGCCGGAGCTGAACCGGCGCGCCATCGCGGTGTGCCGGGCAGCGGCCTCCGCGCGTTCGGCGTGCATGCGCAGGATGCCGGCGGTGGTGGCCGCCGTGGGGGAGTCGCTGTCTGCGAGCTCGTCGGCCGCGGCGGCCGCCCGGCTGCCGGACAGCCCTGAGGCGGCGAGGCGGGTCACCCGGTTGATCACGACGCCGGCGAGCGGCATACCTTCCTGCTCGAGGCGGTCGATGAAGAAGGACGCCTCGCGCAGCGCGTCACGCTCGGGCGTGGCCACGACCACGAACGCCGTGCCCCCCTCCTTGAGCAGGGCGTAGGTCTGGTCGGCCCGCTCGCGGAACCCGCCGAACATGGTGTCCAGCGCGTTGACGAACGTCTGCAGGTCGCTGAGCATGGCGGCGCCGAGCACCTTGTCGAGCATCGAGGTCATCAGCGACAGCCCACCGCTGAAGACCTTGAGGTAGGCGCGGCCGCCCACCTTGGCCGGGGCCGAGATCAGCCGGATGAAGCGGCCGTCCAGGAACGACCCCAGCCGGCTCGGTGCGTCGAGGAAGTCCAGTGCCGACCGCGACGGCGGGGTGTCGACCACGATCAGGTCCCAGGTGCGGTCCCTGTCGGCCTGCGCCCGAAGCTGGCCGAGCTTCTCCATCGCCATGTACTCCTGCGTGCCCGCGAAGGAGCTGGAGACGGCCTGGTAGAAGGGGTTGGCCAGGATCTGGCGCGCCTTGTCCGGCGGCGAGTGCTGCTGCACCACGTCGTCGAAGGTGCGCTTCATGTCCAGCATCATCGCGTCCAGGCTGCCGCCGGCCTCACCGTCGATCCCCTGCACCGGCCTCGGCGTGTTGTCCAGTGCCGTCAACCCCATCGACTGGGCCAGGCGCCGGGCGGGGTCGATGGTGAGCACGACGACCCGCCGACCCTGCTCCGCGGCTCGCACCCCCAGCGCGGCGGCCGTCGTGGTCTTGCCGACCCCGCCCGCCCCGCAGCAGACGACGATCCGCGTGCGCGCGTCGCCGATCAGCCGGTCGACGTCGAGCAGCGGCAGGTCCGCTGCCCGCTTTCCCGCCACCTAGACCATCCCCTGGTCGCGCAGCACCTGGGCGAGCTCGCGGACCTCCCCGGCGTCGATCCCCTCACCGAGGGCAGGCAGGGTGTAGGTGGGCCGGCCGGCCTTCTGCACCGCGACGGTCTCGGCCGCCTCGAGCGCCACGCGGTGGGCGTGGTCGAAGGCCTCCAGCAGCAGGCCGTTGACCATCGGTGCCGTCACGCGGACGCCGGCGCTGGCAAGGTCGGCGCTGGTGTCGTCGCGGTCCAGCTCCTGGTCCGCGGCCGACTGCAGCGCCGACGCGGACAGGATCGGCTCGCGCACCTGGTTGACGACGATGGCCCCGAGCGGCAGGCCCGCGGCTGCCAGGTCAGCGATGGCGTCGATGCTCTCCTGCACGGGCATCTCCTCCAGCAGCGTGACGACGTGGACCGCGGTCGTGCTGGAGGTGAGCATCCGGGTGATCGAGTCGCTCTGCGTCTTGATCGGGCCGACCTTGGCTAGACCGGCCACCTCGACGTTGACGTTGAGGAAGCGCAGCACCCGCCCGGTGGGCGGGGCGTCGAGGACCACGGCGTCGTACTGGAACGCGCTCCTGCCGCCCTTGCCCTTGCGGTCGCTCCGTCGCCGGACGGCCTCGTAGACCTTGCCGGTCAGGAGCACGTCGCGCAGTCCCGGCGCGATGGTCGTGGCGAAGTCGATCGCACCGAAGCGCTCCAGCACGCCGCCGGCGCGGCCGAGCTTGTAGAAGAGCTGGAGGTACTCCATCAGCGCGGCCTTCGCGTCGACGGAGAGCCCGAAGACCTCCCCGCCGCCCGCGACGTGGGCGACCCGCACCTCGCTCGAGGACAACGGCGCGACGTCGAAGGTCTGGCTGATCCCCTGGCGGCCCTCCACCTCGACCAGCAGGACCCGCTTCGCGTCCGCGGCCAGCGCCAGCGCGAGGGCGGCTGCGACGGTGGTCTTGCCGGTGCCGCCCTTGCCGGTGACCACGTGCAGCCGGGCTCGCGCCCAGTCGGTCTCCGGCATGAGGGGAAGCCTACGGTGCGGCGTCCGCCCCTCCCGCGGCCACCGTCGGCGTGCCCGCGATCCCCCCTGCCAAGCCGCGTACCGCGTCGAGGACCGCCGCGAACGCCGGGTGGCCGGGGTCGATCACGGACATGTGGTCCACCCCAGGCAGGGCGGTGAGCCACACCTGGGTGGACGGCGTGCCGGTCTCCTCCGCCGCCCGGACGTAGGACTGTGACACCTGCACCGGGACGACGTCGTCGGCCGTGCCGTGGACCAGGTGCACCGGCACCACCGGGGGCACGAGCAGCACCGGGTCCGCTGCGGCGTAGCGCTCGGGCACCTCGTCGGGGCCTCCTCCCATGAACCCTCGTGCCGCGCCGTCGCCCAGTTCCATCCGGGCGGTGAGGGAAAGGTCGACGCAGCCGCCGAGGCTCACCGCACCTACCAGACCCGCGGCCGCGCTCTGCCCGCGGCTGGCCAGCCAGGCCACCAGGTGGCCGCCGGCTGAGTGGCCGACCGCGACGAGGGGCGCCGGCAGCGACGGGTCGGCTGACACGGCGTCCAGCGCGTCCCCGACGTCGTCGCACGTGCCCGGCCAGCCGCCGCCCGGCATACCGGCCCTGCGGTACTCGAGGAGGGCGACGGCGAACCCGTGCTCAGCGAGGGCCTGGGCCATCGGGGCGGCATTGGAGCGGTCGTGCCGCTCGCGCCAGAAGCCGCCGTGCACGACGACGACCGTGGCCTCCGGGCGCCCCGACGGGGGCAGGCGGATGTCGTAGACCTGGGCGGGGTCGGCGCCGTACGACACGGTGCTCAGCGGCGGCTGGACGGTGTGTGCGGGATCAGCGGCGGTGTCGGGCATGGCTCGTATCGTGGCAGCCGAGGCGCCGAGGCCCACCGCTAGGCTGCCGCCATGACCACATGGGAGTACGCCACCGTGCCGTTGATCGTGCACGCCACCAAGCAGATCCTGGACAACTGGGGCGAGGACGGCTGGGAGCTGGTGCAGGTGGTCAGCAGTCCCGAGGGCAACCTGGTCGCCTACCTCAAGCGCGAGCGGTCCTAGCGTGGGTGCCGTCGAGGACCGGCTGGCGCAGCTCGGGCTGAGCGTGCCCGAGGTGGCCGTGCCGCTCGCGGCGTACGTCCCGGCGGTTCGCGACGGTGACCTCGTCTACACCTCCGGCCAGCTGCCGATGGTGTCGGGTGCGCTCGCGCAGGCCGGCAAGGTAGGCGAGGGCCGCGGGCTGGTGCCGGCCGAGCAGGCCCGGGCGCTGGCCCGCACGTGCGCCCTCAACGCGATAGCCGCCGTGAAGTCGGTCGTCGGCGACCTGGACACGGTCAGCCGGGTGGTCAAGGTGGTCGGCTTCGTGGCCTCGGATCCCTCGTTCACGGGCCAGCCCGGTGTGGTCAACGGGGCCAGCGAGCTGCTCGGCGCAGCCTTCGGGGACGCCGGGGTGCACGCCCGCTCCGCGGTGGGAGTCGCGGTGCTCCCGCTGGACGCTCCCGTCGAGGTGGAGATCGTGGTGGCCGTCCGGCCTTGACCAGTCGGGACTTCCCCGCCCGGACGGTGCCCAGTGCGCTGCCACGAGCCGAGGCGTGGCTTGCAGCCCAGGCTGCCGGCGAGCCGGTCGTGCCTGCCCGGCCGCGAGCGTCGGCGACGGTGATGATCGTGCGTGATGTCGCCGCAGGGGTCGAGGTGTTCCTGCTGCGGCGCGTCGCCACGATGGCCTTCGCTCCCTCGGTGCTGGTCTTTCCCGGCGGTGGGGTAGACGTGTGCGACGCCGACCCCAGCCTGCCGTGGGCCGGTCCCAGCCCGATGGAGTGGGCGATCCGGATGGGCTGCTCGGAGCTTGCCGCCCGCGAGCTCGTGGTCGCGGCGGTCCGCGAGGTGTTCGAGGAGTGCGGCGTGCTGCTCGCCGGCTCCGACGAGGACTACGTCCTCGGGGACGTCAGCGGCCCGCAGTGGCGAGCCGAGCGTGACGCCCTGGTGACCAAGGCGACCTCGCTCGCGCAGCTGCTGATCCGCCGGGACCTCGTGCTGCGCTCAGACCTGCTGTCCGTGCGATCGCACTGGGTGACGCCGGCGTTCGAGCCGCGGCGCTACTCGACCTGGGTGTTCGCCGCGGTGCTCCCGCCGGGCCAGGTGGCCGACGACCGTACCTCGGAGGCCGACATGGCCCAGTGGAGCGCGCCGGCCGAGGTGCTCAGGGGCTACCGCGACGGCTCGCTGCTGATGCTGCCGCCGACGGTGGTGTCGATGGAGCACCTGGCCGCCGCGCCCTCGGTGGCCGCCCTGGTCGCCGAGCAGCCGGCCGTCCTGCCCATCGAGCCGGCGCTCGTGCGCGTCGGCGACGAGCTCGTCCTGCGGGCGGACCTACCGGTATGACGGGCGGCTGGCAGTCGGGGCGGCGAGCCGGGGATCCGGACGGGGATCGGGCCGGGTGGCACGGCGGCCGGGTGACCGAGCGCGCCGAGTGCGTGCTGGCCCCGAACCCCGGGCCGATGACGCTGGACGGGACGAACACGTGGGTGCTGCTCGAGCCGGGGTCGAACCAGGCCCTCGTGGTCGACCCGGGTCCGCTGGACGAGGCGCACCTGGGCCGTGTGCTCGGCGCGGTGCGATCCCGCGGAGCCCGGGTGGCCCTGACTGTCCTGACCCACCACCACCTGGACCACGCGGAGTCGGCGGGACGGCTCGCCCAGCTCACGGGGTCCCCGGTGCGGGCGCTTCACGCCGACGTCGGGACGGGTGGGGTGGCCGGCGACCTTCGTGACGGTGACCGGTTCGACGTGGCCGGCCTGGAGGTCGCCGTGGCCGCGACTCCCGGTCACACCGCCGACTCGCTCAGCCTGCTGCTGCCGGACGACGGCGCGCTGCTCACCGGCGACACGGTGCTCGGTCGTGGGACCACCGTGGTCGCGCATCCCGATGGCGAGCTCACGGCATACCTGGCGTCGTTGGAGCGCATCGCCCAGCTCACCGCCTCCGGGAAGGTGAGCCAGATCCTGCCCGGGCACGGGCCGCTCGTCGTGGACGCGGCCGAGGCGGTCCGCTACTACCTCGAGCACCGCCGCGAGCGTCTGGACCAGGTGCGCGCGGCGCTGGCGGCGGGGGACCGGACGGCGGACGAGGTCGTTGCCCGGGTCTATGCGCAGCTGCCGAGGCAGGTGTGGCCGGCCGCGCGGCTCAGCGTGCTCGCCCAGCTCGCATACCTGGGGGCTGAGCGGCCCAGCTAGCGCCCCGGCCGCCACCTGTCGGAACCACGCGGGCTCAGGAACCTGCGTCGGTCGGACAGTCTCAGCGGGCTCGGCGGCGAAGGCGCTCCGAGTCCAGCAGGACCACGGCGCGCGCCTCCAGGCGGATCCAGCCGCGGGCCGCGAAGTCGGCGAGCGCCTTGTTGACCGTCTCCCGGGAGGCACCGACCAGCTGCGCGAGCTCTTCCTGGGTGAGGTCGTGCGCGACCAGGGTGCCCTCGTCGACCGGTCGCCCGAAGCGGGAGCCCAGGTCGAGCAGCGCCTTGGCGACGCGGCCGGGCACGTCGGTGAAGACCAGGTCGGCGAGCGACTCGTTGGTCCGGCGCACCCGTTGGGCCAGGGCGCGCAGCAAGGTGGTGGCCACGGAGGGTCGCTCGCGCAGGAACGTGTGCAGCTGGTCGTGGCCGAGCCCCACGAGCTGGGTCTCGGCCACGGCGGTGGCCCTGGTCGTGCGCGGTCCGGGGTCGAAGACGCTGAGCTCTCCGAACATCTCGCCGGGCCCCAGGATGCCGAAGAGGTTCTCGCGACCGTCGCCGCTGGTCCGCCCGAGCTTGATCTTGCCCTCCCCGATGACGTAGAGCCGGTCTCCCTCGTCGCCCTCGTCGAAGAGCACGTCGCCGCGCTCGAAGTGGGCCTGTGTCATCGTCCGGATCAGGGCCGTGGCTGCGTCGTCGTCGAGCGAGGCGAACAGCGGCGCCCGCCGCACGACCTCCAGATCCACGGCGCTCAGTCTGCCACGCGGGCTCTGCTCCGCAAGGGCCCGACGTAGGCTGGGCCGATGCCTGCCATGCCGCCGACATGAGCCCTCAGACCGCCGCTCAGACCGCCGCTCAGACCGCCGCTCAGACCGCCCAGACCGCCGCTCGGGCCTCCGCTCCGAGCGGGGCGTCGCGCCTTCAGGAGTCGCCGGTCGCCCGCACCCGGAGAGCGCGCCGGATGTATCGCGCCCTGCTCGCCCGCTACCCAGCGGCGCGCTGCGAGCTGAGCTTCGGCAGCCCCCTGGAGCTGCTGGTGGCGACGATCCTGTCTGCTCAGACCACCGACACGCGAGTGAACCTGGTCAGCCCGGCGGTCTTCGCGCGCTACCGGACCGCTGCCGACTACGCCGCTGCGGACCGCGCCGAGATGGAGGCGATGATCACCTCGACCGGCTTCTTCCGGGCAAAGACCGACGCGCTGACCAAGCTCGGCGCCGCGCTGGTCGAGCGGTTCGGGGGCGAGGTGCCGCCGCGGCTGGCGGACCTCGTCACGCTGCCGGGCGTGGGTCGCAAGACGGCCAATGTCGTGCTCGGCGACGCGTTCGGCATACCGGGCATCACCGTCGACACCCACGTGGGCCGGCTCGCGCGGCGCTTCGGCTGGACCGCCGAGCAGGACCCGGTCAAGGTCGAGCAGGAGATCGGCACGCTGTTCCCGCGTCGGGACTGGACCAGGCTGAGCCACGTCCTGATCTTCCACGGGCGGCGCACCTGCCATGCGCGCAGGCCTGCGTGCGGAGCGTGCCCGGTCCTGGCCTGGTGCCCGTCCTACGGCATCGGCGAGACCGACCCGGCACGGGCGTCGGCGCTGCTGAAGTACGAGCTCGCGCCCTCGCGTGCTTGACCCGACCGTGACCTCGCCGGCCGGTATGCCGGCTCCCCGGGCGCAGCCGGCACCGGCCGCGCCACGGCCGGACTGGCTCGACGTCGTCGTGCGGCGGCTGGACGCCGGCGACGGGGCCCTGCTGCCCCCATCGGGGGCTACGGAACGTCCGACGGCAGCGGTCAGGGCCTCGGCGGTCCTCCTGCTCTTCGGGCCTTACCCGATGGGCGGCGACGACGTCGTGCTGACCGAGCGCTCGAGCAGCATGCGCTCCCACGCAGGCCAGGTCTCCTTCCCCGGTGGCGCCATCGACGCCTCGGACGCCGGCCCCACCGCGGCAGCGCTGCGCGAGGCGCGCGAGGAGGTAGGCGTCGACCCGGCCGGTGTCGAGGTGGTCGCCGAGCTGACCACCTTGTTCCTGCCACCCAGCGGCTTCCTGGTCACCCCCGTCCTGGCCTGGTGGGCATCGCCCGCCCCGCTCACCGTGGTGGAGCCACGCGAGGTGGCCGCCGTGGTGCGGGTCCCGCTCGCCGAGCTCATCGACCCCGCCAACCGGTTCGTGGTCACCCATCCCAGCGGCTACACCGGCCCGGGGTTCGACGTCGCCGGGCTGTTCGTCTGGGGCTTCACCGCAGGGGTGCTCTCCGGTGTGCTGGACCTCGCCGGGCTTAGCCGCGCCTGGGACACCGGTCGGCGCCGCCCCCTTCCGGACCGGTTCCAGCCACGCTCGGCCGTCCCATGATCGGCGGCCTCTCGAGCGTCGACGTGGTGCTGGTGCTGCTGCTGCTGGGGTATGCGATCAGCGGCTACCGGCAGGGGCTGCTGGTGAGCGCCCTGTCGCTGGCCGGGTTCCTGGCGGGCGGCGCGCTGGGCCTCTGGCTGCTCCCCGTCGTGCTGCGGGGATGGCAGCCTGGGGCGCCGAGCCTGGTCCACACCGTCGTCCTCGTCCTCGGCGTGTTCCTGTCCGCCTCTGTCGGGCAGGGCATCGCGGTGCGCACCGGCGCTTCGTTGCGCTCCGCCCTGCGCCTCGGACCGGTGAAGGCGTTGGACTCCCTGCTCGGGGCGCTCGCCGTCGCGGTCGCTGTCTCGGTGCTGCTGTGGTTCGTCGCCGACGCGGTGCGCAGTGCCGCGCCCGCGCCGCTCGGCAGGGCCATCGGCCAGTCCCGGGTGCTGCAGGCGATCAACGCCGTCGTGCCGCAGCAGACCGCCCAGCTGTTCCAGGGCTTCCGCAGCATCCTGGACCGTGAGGGCTTCCCGGAGGTGTTCTCCGGCATACGGGCAGAGCCGATCACCCCAGTTGCTCCACCAGCCAACGGCGTCGTCGGCTCCGCGGGCGTGGCGCGCGCCGCCAGGTCGGTCGTCAAGGTCGTCGGCCAGGCATCGTGCGAACGCGTGCAGGAGGGCAGCGGGTGGGTGCTCGCTCGGCAACGGGTGGTCACCAACGCCCACGTCGTCGCCGGCGTACGCACTCCGTCGGTTCGCGTCGGCGGGGTGGGGCACGCCTACCCGGCCACCGTGGTCGTCTTCGACCCCAGGCGTGACCTTGCCGTACTCGCCGTACCCGGACTCCCCGCGAAGCCGCTCCCGCTCGGCGGGTCGCTGCGCAGGGGCGACGGCGCGGTGGTCGCCGGCTTCCCGCTGGACGGTCCGTACCGGCTGCGCGCCGCCCGGGTGCGTGACGTGCTGGAGGCCAGCGGGACCGACATCTACGGGCGGACCGGCACGGTGCGCTCGATCTACTCCCTCTACACCAAGGTCCAGTCCGGCAGCTCGGGCGGGCCGTTGCTCTCGCCGTCCGGACGGGTGGTGGGAGTGGTCTTCGCCCGCTCGGTCGACGACGAGCGCACCGGCTACGCGCTCACCCTCGCCGAGGCGCGTCCGGTGATCGACCACGCCGGCCGTTCCGTACCGGTCAGCTCCGGTGCCTGCGCCGCTGCCTGAGCGGCTTCCCGCGCCGCTTGAGACGAGCCGGTGCCTGGCGGACACCTACCGGCCGTCGGACCTCAGGAAGTCGACGAGCCCCGCCATGTAGGTGTGCTGGTCGTCGTACATCGCCATGTGGCTGCCGGTCGGGCAGTGCAGGTAGCGGCCACGGGGCAGGGCCCGCGACATCCACTCCATGTGGGCGGGGTCCATCGTGTCGTGCTGGGCGCCGATGACGAGCGTCGGGACCTCAATGTCGTGCAGGTCGGCGGAGCGGTCCCAGTGCAGGAGCGCGCCGGAGGCTCCGAGCTCGCTGGGCCCCTGCATCGGGACGTAGACGGACGAGTTGATGTGGGCGAACGCTCGGACGACCGGGTCGGGCCACTTCGCCACGGGCATGCGCAGCACGTGGTGGACATAGTGCTGCTCGTTGAGCAGGGCGCCGTACCGCGGGTCGCTGATCTGCCCGGTGGCCTCCATCGCCTTGATCTCGGCAAGCGCCAACTGGTCCATCGGCGGCATCAGGACCGTCTCGGCGTACGTGTTGTACGCCGGGATGCTCGACATCATGTTGGAGATGACCAGACCCTTGAGGTGCTGCTGGTGCCGCAGCGCGTACTCGATCGCCAGCGCGCCGCCCCATGAGTGGCCCAGGAGGAAAAAGTTGTCGGCGTCGAGCCCGAGCACCTGGCGGACCTGCTCCACCTCGTCCACGAAACGGTCGATCTCCCACAGAGAGGGGTCGTCCGGCTGGTCGCTGTAGAAGGACCCCAGCTGGTCGTAGTAGTAGTACTCAACGCCCGCGGCGGGAAGGTAGGAGTCGAAGCACTCGAAGTACTCGTGGGTGGCGCCTGGGCCGCCGTGCAGCACAAGCAGCTTCGTCGTGGGGTTGTTGCCCACGCGCTTGGTCCACACGTTGAACGTCGCGTGGGCGGTGGACACCGCAATGGTGCGCACCCCACCGCTCAGCGCGTCATCGCGTCCTGAGTAGTCGAGGTAGCGGGGGTCATATGACATGGTTGCCCTCCCGGGTCGGCCGTGAGGATATGCACGGTGAAGCATGCCAGTGAGGACCGCCGGTGCGCTGAGCGGGAAGCGTCGCTGGCCTCAGGATGCCGTGCCAGCTCCGACGCCGGTACGGCTAGGTCAGGACGGCCAACCAGCGCAGCAACAGTGCGTTGACCTCGGCCGTGGCCTCCTCGGCGAGGAAGTGGCCGGCGTAGGGGAGCAGGTGGTGCTCGTAGCGCCCGCGCACGTAGTCGCGTGAGCCCCCGGTCGAGGCGGCGAGGACGGCGCTGTCCTGGCCGCCCTGCAGGTGCAGCACCGGCACGTCGACCGGTTGCCGCATCCGGGCAGCGAACCGCCTCCCGTCCAGGCGCACCTGGCTGCGGGCGATCCAGCGGTAGTACTCCGCGGCGGAGTGCGCCACGAACGGCAGGGCCATCGCGTCTGCATACCGGCCGGCGACATCCGCCTCGGGCCACTGCGTGCCCGGGGCCGACCAGCGGCTCAGCAGGCCCTCGACGTATCCGGTGCCGCCCGACCCGAGTGCACCGCGTGCCATCTGGTGCTCCGGCACGAACGGGCGCTGCAGGCCGAGCAGGTAGCCGTTCGCCCTGGCCTGGGCGGCGTCGGTCATGGACGCGCGGCGCAGGACCAGCGGGTGCGGCATCGACAGGGCCGCGACGGCGTGCGTGACGGTCGGCTGCATCGTGGGCATGGCCCAGGCGGTCCAGCCGCCGAGGCCGTGGCCCACGAGGACGGCTCGGGTCGCACCCAGAGTGCGGATGACGCTGGCGACGTCCGCCGCCGAGGTGAACGTGTCGTAGCCGCGGGGCGGCTTGTCGGAGGCGCCGTAGCCGCGCAGGTCCAGTGCCGCGACGCGGTGTCCGGCTGCTGCGAGCGCGGTGAGCTGGTCTCGCCAGGCCCACCAGAACTGCGGGAACCCGTGCAGCAGCAGCACGAGCGGACCACCCCTGGCCGCGTCGCTACCGGCGAGGGCCACGTGGAAGCGGGCACCGTTCGCGGAGACGAACCGGTGCTCCCACGGCCCGTCGATGAGCACGGATGACGCGTCGCGGCTCATGGCTTGCGAGGGTAGCGACCCTGGCCGGAGGGCTCCTGCGGCAGCCGCACCAGACGTCGTCCCGGTAGTGCTCCGTACGCCCCGTGCGCAGGTGCCCGGGTCAGCTGCGGGGCTTGATCGCGGCGATGCTCTTCTGGGTGGAGGCGATCGTGCGCTCCGGCTTGCCGTGCACCTGGCTCAGCGCCTTCTTCCCGACCAGCCCCACGATGCCCGCGACGATGAAGAGCACGGCCGCCACGATCAAGAAGGCCAGCCAGGTGCGCAGCCCGGCGGCCACGAGCCCGTATACCGCTGCGAACAGCAGCAGCACGAGCCCGAGGAAGGCCGCGACACCCGCGCCGGCGAGCAGGCCGACGCCCTTGCCGGCCCGCTGCGCGTCGACCTTGATCTCGGTCTTGGCCAGGTCGATCTCGCCACGGACGATGGACGAAAGATCCCTCGTCGCGTCGGCCACCAGCTGACCGAGGGTGCGCTCGGGTGTGGCGTTCGTGGTGCGAATGCTCGACATCGGACCTCTCACCTCAAAGCGGCGGCTGGCCCGACGTGACCTGGGCCCGGACCAGCGTAGCGAATCCTTGCCGAGCCGGCTGCCTGCCGGACCGGGTCGCCAGCCTAGTGCGCCTCTGTGATCTGGGTGCTCGGGGTGCTGGGCTGCTCGAAGGCGGCACGCAGGCTCTCCTGCCGGTCCGGGTCGCTCAGCACGAGGACGTCGTCGCCGGCGCGTAGCCGCGTGTCACGGTTGACCGGTACGAGCTGCTGGTCGCGTACCAGGAAGCTGACCCAGACGTCCTCCGGCAGCCGGGCGAGATCCTTGATCGTGCTGCCGTCGGCTGGAGCACCGGTGGCGATCCGGAACCGGTGCGCCCCGTTGGGCTCGTCCCGCAACCGGACGCCCAGCGCCCACGGCTCCGGTTCGACGGTCCGCATCGGCAGGCGAAGAAGGCCGGCCACGGTCGGCACCAGGCTGCCCTGGGCGACGACGGAGAAGACGACGACCACCACGACGATCCCGTACAGCCGTGCGGCGTCCGGCACCCTCGCCAGGAGCAGGAAGGTGCCCAGCAGAATCGGAACGGCTCCCTTGAGCCCGGCGAACAGCACGAACGCGCTCTCCCGGCGCTCCAGCCGCGCGGGGACCAGGCAGAGGCCCACGCATACCGGGCGGATGACCAGGGCCAGCGCGGCCCCGAGCAGCAGGCCGGGCACCCATACATCCACCCGGCGCAGGACGTCCAGGTCCACGGTCAGCCCCAGGACGATGAAGGCGATGATCTCCCCCAGGCTGGCCAGCGCTCCGTGGAACCGCTCGATCTCCCGCTTGTACGGCGCCCGCTCGTCCCCCAGCACGATCCCCGCCACGAACACCGCGAGGAAGCCGGAGCCATGGGCCAGCGTGGCCGCGCCGAACAGGACCAGGGCACTGGCCAGTGTCCGTAGCGGATACAGGCCCTCGTTCGGCAGTGGCACCTCCCGCATGAACCACAGCAGGGCGCGGCCGCCCAGCAGGCCCACCACTGCCCCGACCGCCATCTGCAGCACGAACGCGACGCTCACCTGCGCCGCCGCGCCACCGCCCAGCCCCCCCGCCGCGATCAGGCTCGCCATTAGCGCGATGCCGACCGGGTCGTTGGCCCCGGACTCGCCCTCCAGGACCGTGCCGCCGCGGCCGGAGACCTCCCGTTGGCCGAGCACGGAGAAGACGACGGCGGGGTCGGTCGGGGCGACCGCCGTGGCCAGCAGCAGCGAGGCGTACCAGCTCAGCGCGAACCCGGCGTGGACCAGAGCAGCCGTGGCGGCCACGGTGAGGAACGTGCCCAGCACCCCCACGATGGTGATCGGCACCGCCGCGGCACGGAACCGGGACCAGCCGATGTGCATGCCACCGTCGAACAGGATGCAGAGCAGGGCGATCGTGACGAGGCGTTCAACCGTCCGCTGGGGTGGCGCCTGGATCGGGAGAACCTTGCCCACAATGGCCGCTGCCACCAGCATCAGCGCGGGCGCCGGCACCTTGACGCGCGACGTGAGCCGGTTCGAGAGCACCCCCACCAGCCCGGCGGCGGCGGTCAACAGGACCAGGAGCGCAAACGGCTGTGTGTCGTGCACGGTGTCCTCCGTGGTGTGCCCGGTCTGATCCGGGCTGGGCGGGGCATGGTCGAAGAGCTGCCGACCAGGCTTCCCGGCGCACCAGGGCCCAACATAGCGCCCGTAGCCGCTGCCTTGGTGCCCACCGGTGCTGAGCTGCGTGGGATCGGCTTCTCTAGGCTCGGGTAGGTGGCGGACCCCTCCTCACACGGCGGGCTTGCCGCGCTCAGCGCCTTGGAGCGGCTTCCCGAGGTGGCGCAGGCCCGCGACCGCGCGCGCGAGGCGTGCGCGGAGCTTCGCTGGCACCGGGCGCTCCGCCTGCGCAGTGCGGAGGCCGGGGCCGAGTCACGGGTCCGCGGTGCCCACGCCAGCGCCGCGCTGGAGGGTGCTCCGGCCGACCTGGCCTGGATCCGGGACCGGATGCGTGGCGCGCAGTCCTGGCCTGCGGACGTCGACCCGGTGCAGGCGGTGCTGCGTGGAGCTGTGCAGGCGACAGCAGAGGCCGAGCGGCTGGTGCCGCTGCTGTCCACGGCGCCGCTCCAGGTGCTCGCCAGGCTGCACGTGGCGGCGGCGGCATCGCTGCTGCCCGCCGACCAGCTCGGCCGGCCGCGGCGCGAGGACGAGACCTGCCGTGAGCTCACCGCCCTGGGACCGCCGCCACCGGCGCGGTTCCTGCGGGATCGGCTCCGCGGCGTGGTCGACGTGGTGCTGGCGGCGCCGGGGTCGGCGCTGGTCGCCGCGGCGGTGGTCCACGCCGAGCTGGCCCTGCTCCGGCCGTTCGTCGCGGGCAACGGCATCGTGGTGCGTGCCCTCGAACGCGCGCTGCTTCGTTCGTCCGGACTGGACCCCACGGGTGTGACCGTGGTCGAGGCGGGCCACCTCAGGCCCGGTGGCACCGCATACCTCGGGGCCTTGGCCGCCTACGCCACCGGGTCACCGGACGGCGTGTCGACCTGGATCGTGCACTGCGGGCAGGCCGTGGTCACCGGGGCGGAGGAGGGGCGAGCAGTGGCCGATGCCGTCCTGGCGGGCCGGCTCCGCTGAGCCGCGGTCGGGGCCGTGCGGCCCGGACGTGGTCGCCCGGCACAGCCGCGCTCTTGCGGGGGCGCGAGTAGGGGAGTAAACCTGACCGTGAAGCCGCCGGATCTGAGCCCGGCGACCTCTGTCGGCAGGGTGGCTCCCCACGCGCGGGCAGTCCACTGGTGGACAGATCGCGGTGAGCCCGCTCACCTCGACAACACGGAGATGCACGCTCGGTCGCCACGTCGCCGACAGCCTGATGGCACCCCGCTTCTGCGGGGTGCCATCTTTTGTCGTTTGCACCATGTTCCGTTTGCCATTGGTATCCGAATGCCCCAATATGGGTAGCGCATGCTCCCTTCGGGTCGAGTGTGCCATCGCACCGGCTCCTCCCCCCCGGAGCTCGGCGCGTTGACGGCCCCCGTTGTCCCCCCGACGGGGGCCGTCCCCGTTCCGGGAGGCGGTGGACCGGGCGTCCGGGCGGAGGCCTCAGGTCGCGGATGGTGTCGTCAGCAGTCGCCGTCCCCTTGCTTGCCCTGGTCCTCGTCGCCGGTCGTGCGCCGTCCACACGTGGCCCGGCCTGCCTCCCACCGTCCACAGGCCGCTGACCGCATCTGGCGACCGCTGGCTTGGCCGGCGAGGGTCGTCGCATGACGAAGGCACGCGTGGTCGGCGTGGTAGGCGGCTCCGGCGGGGTGGGCACGTCGGTCCTTGCCTGTGCGGTGGCGGTGCGGGCGGCCGCCGCCGACCGCACCGTCCTGCTCCTCGACGGGTGCCGCCTCGGCGGCGGCCTCGATGTGCTGATGGGCGTGGAGCAGGAGCCGGGCCTGCGCTGGCCCGACCTTGCCGCTGTCCGGGGCCAGCTCGACGGCAGCGAGCTGCTGGAGCGGCTGCCGCTGTCGCACGGGGTGCCGGTGCTCTCGTTCGACCGCGGCCGCGAGGGTCCCCTACCGCACGGCCCGGTGCAGGAGGTGATCGCGGCGTCGTGCGTGACGGCCGAGACGGTGGTGGTCGACCTGCCCTCTCCTGCGGACCCGCTGTTCCAGCTGCTGGCGGGCTGTGCCGACATGGTGGTCCTGGTCTGTGGGCGCGGCGTGCCCGAGCTGGCGGCGGCCAGTGCCAAGAGCCCGCACGTGGTCGCCGCCTGCGAGGACGTCCGGCTCGTCGTGCGCACCGCGGGCCGCGGTCTGGAGTTCGCCGACGAGGTCAGTGAGGCGCTCGAGCTGCCTCTGAGCGGAGGGCTTCGGGACGACCCCGGGCTGGAAGCAGACCTGCTCCACGGCATCCCAGCCGGTTCGCGTCGCCGCGGACCGCTGGTGGAGATGGCCGACCACCTGCTGCTCCAGCTGGTCACCGAGGTGCGGCAGGTGGCGTCGTGACGCTCTCGCCGACCGTGTGGGCACAGATCCGTGACGGCCTGCCGCCGACGCCGCCGTCGGTCGACCGGGTCCTCGACGACGACGCGGTGCTGCTGGGTGCTGATGGCGTCCGCCGCGCTCGCGCCCACCTCGCCGCGGACGTCCTGGGCGCCGGGCCCCTCGAGCCGCTGCTGCAGGACCCCCAGGTGACCGACGTCCTGGTCAACGGCAGTGCGGGGGTGTGGGTTGACCGCGGTGCCGGGCTGCTGCGGACGCACTGCCCTGTCGGGGACGACCAGGCCGTCCGCCGGCTGGCGGTGCGCCTCGCAGGGCTGTGCGGGCGGCGGCTGGACGACACCGCCCCCTACGTCGACGGCCTGCTGCCCGGCGGTGCCCGCCTCCACGCAGTGCTCCCCCCGCTTGCGGTCGACGGCCCCTACATCTGTGTGCGGGTTCCCCGGCGGCAGGCACCCTCGCTGGCCGACCTGCACCGCTGGGGCAGCTTCTCCACCCCGTGGCTGCGGGTGCTGCGCGACATGGTCGGGCGCCGGTGCGCGTTCGTGGTGAGCGGAGGCACCGGCAGCGGCAAGACGACGCTGCTGGGAGCGCTGCTGGCCGAGGTGGACCCCGGCGAGCGCATCGTGCTCGTGGAGGACGTGCGCGAGCTGATGGTCCGCCATCCACATGTCGTGCGGCCGCAGAGCCGCGCGCCCAACGTCGAGGGCCGCGGAGAGATCACGATGACCGACCTGGTCCGTCAGTCGCTGCGGATGCGTCCCGACCGCCTGGTCGTCGGCGAGGTCCGCGGAGGGGAGGTGCGCGAGCTGCTGACCGCGCTCAACACCGGTCACGAGGGCGGCTGCGGCACCATGCACGCCAACACCAGCTCGGATGTCGTGGCCCGGTTCGAGGCGCTGGGCGCACTGGCCGACCTCAGCCCGGCCGCCGTGCACGGGCAGCTGCGCAGCGCAGTCAGGGTCGTGGTCCACGTACGCCGGCTGGCGCCTGCCGTGAGCGGCGCGGTCCCCCCATCGGGTGGGGGCGCGGAGTCCCGTGGTGAGGCAGAGCAGGTGGGGCGGTCCCCCCGCACCACGGGTGTCGGCCGCGTGGTCCAGACCATCGGCGTCGTCCAGTCACGCGACGACGGTCGCGTCGGCGTCGTCCCGGCGCTCGAGCGTGCTCATGACGGCTCGATGAGTCCTGGTCCCGGTTGGCCGGCTCTGGCCATGCTGCTGGGCCGCGAGACCGAAGACCCCGTGGGTGATCCGGCATGACGGCTCTCGTGCTCGCCGCCGCGGCCGGCGCTGCCGTGGCGCTGTGGCCGGCGAGCTCCCGAAGGCACGTCGCCACGTCACTGGTTGCGCCTGGCAGGGACAGGTCGCACCGCCGCCTGCCGCGGCCGCGGCCGCGGTCAGTCCGGTCGAGGAGCTCACGGACGCGTGAGGAGCTGCTCGACCCCACCGCAGTGCTTGCGCTGGTCGAGGCTGTGGCACCTGCGCTGCAGGCGGGCCTGCCGCCCGCCGCGGCGCTGTCCGTCGGGCTGGGCCGGCCCAGTGCCGGCCTTCCACGCCCTGGCTCGGCGTCCGCCGGCACCAGGCTCATCGAGGATGTGCAGCGTGCTGCGCAGCAGGGCGCTCCGGTCGGGCCGGTGTGGCAGGCGGCCGCGGCTCGGACGGGGTCCGTGCACCTGCAGCTGTTGGGAGCTGCATGGACGCTGTCCGAGTCCTCGGGTGCTCCGCTGGCCGATGCCATGCGGACGACGGCCGGTGTCCTGCGGTCGGCAGCCGCTCAGGAGCGGCGGCTCGCGAGCGCGGTCGCGGGCGCACGAGCGACGATGAACCTGCTCAGCGTGCTGCCGGTTGGTGGACCTCTGGTGGCCCTGACGTTGGGGATCGGCCCGATGGAGCTCTATGCCACAGCGGCATCCGGGCTCAGCCTGGGCGTCGGCGTGGCCCTCGCGGCGCTCGGTCGGTGGTGGGTACGGCGGCTGGTCGCCGTCGTCGCCAGAGGACCCGTGGTCTGGTGACTGCCGTAGCCCTGCTCGAGGCGCTGCTTGCTGCGCTGGTGGTCGCCGCGTGGCCGCAGGGCCGCACCGCCGCGGGGACCGGCGTCGTCCGGTTGCTCGCGCTGCGATCGCCGCCAGATCCTGGTGGCCGCCTCGCTGCCTCGGCCAGGCCCGACCAACGGCACGGCATCGAGGCGGTGGCCGCCGCCGAGGACCTCCTGGCTCTGGCCCTGCAGGGAGGCTGCGGAGTCGCCGAGGCGATCGAGTCGGTGGCCTCGCTCAGCGGCGGGGAGGTGGCGCGCCAGCTGCGGACGGTCAGCGCCGCGATCCGTTGGGGGATGGACCCCGCCGATGCCTGGTCCAGCGTGTCCCCGGTGTGGCAGTCGGCCGCCCGGGCCCTGGTGCTGTCGTCCCACGCGGGCGTTCCACCCGGGGATCTGTTGGCCGCCGCCGCGGACGAGCTTCGTCGCGGTGAGAGGCAGCGCCTCGAGATCGCGACCGCGCGGCTGGGCGTGCGGCTCGTCCTGCCGCTGGGGCTCGCCTTTCTCCCGGGGTTCGTCCTCACCACCGTCGTGCTCCTCGTCCTGGCGCTGGCGCGCCAGGCACTGGGTTCCTGACAGTTCTTCCTCATCGCGGCGCGACATCCGTCGGTCCGCAGCAAGCCGTCGCCTGAGGTGCGGCGGCGACTACCGAAGGAGCACGTCCATGACCAGTCGCCTTGCCCGTCTTCGCCGCCTGCCACGGCCGCTGCCCGGCGGGCGCTCCCGGCTCCGTCTCACGGCTGAGGCCGGGATGACCACGGCCGAGTACGCCGTCGGCACGCTCGCGGGATGTTGGCAGCGTACTCCGCAGTCAGTGCTGGCCTGAGGCGGATGTCGTCGGCACCACCCCGGGGTGGCGTTGACGGACAAGGGTGAGAAGTTCACCCCGGTTGATCTGTGTTCCAGCCAAGTCGGCTACTGGCGTCGGGCCGGCGACGCGGGGGCGCTGGCGCCGGGAGGGGTTTGGGGTGGGTCAGATCGCTGTCGAGATCGGGGCGTTGCGCCGAGCCGGTGAGACGAAGCAGCGGCGCGGGCGACTGGGCCACCCTGGCCGGCCTCTTGGGCAGCCAGGCGAGGTCGGCCTCGTCGCTGACGTCGAGGGGTTGAGGTTGATCCCGGCGCGCCAGGCGACCGCTGGCACGCGGGTGGGGAGGGCAACCGGCCGCCTGGGTCGGCAGGTGAGGGTCGGTGCTTGCGGACCGAAACCGGCGATCCGGTCGCCGTCGTAGTCGTAGGAGTACATGTCCGGCAGGAGCGTGAGTCCGGCGGCCGCCCCGACCTCGAGGAGAGCCAGCGGCTGGGGTAAGGCAGCGAGCGCCCGGCAGCAGGACGGCGCAACGCGCGGCCTCGTTGGTCTGGGTCCGCCGGTTGTTCATCACCTGGGCCAGATCGCTGGGCCGCTCAGCGACCAGAGCGTGCAAGGAGTGAGGATCCGGCGGCCCCCAGGAGGTAACGGGCGGCGGCGAGGAGCAGGTTCGGCTGCCGCTTGGCGGCTACCAGGCTGTCGAGGAAGGCCAGGACCATCTCGTTACCGGCAACGGCGTTGGCCTGCGCCTCGTAGGCCGGCGATCGCCCGGCCGCTTCCAGCGGGGCGAAGCGCCGGTAGTTCTCCGCGGTGGCCACGCTCGGGTCGAGGCCGAACATGCCCTCCGGTGGCCGCTGATCAGGATCAGTCCTCACCGCAGCCACCATCCGCGAGCCCCGCCACGACCGCAAGCCGTTCCGCTTTGCAGAACGGACCTCGGTGCTACGACCCGGCATGCCGACTTGCGGTTTTCAGGTATCCGCTTGCGTCGTGACCGCGCGCGCTCCGACGCTGTGGCTCCCATCCTGCTGAGAGGAACAATTGACCGTGTACATCCCGCCGTCCGCACGCCCCCCCGATGAGGACGAACTCGAACTTGTCGAGCTGGCTCCCCGGACCAGGAGGAACCTCTATCGGACGCTTCTGAGCCGGCATACGGAGCGCTGGACGGCTGCTGGGGTTGCTCGTCAGGTTCGTCGATGAGGTCCACGTCCGCGCGCAGGATGCTGTTGAGGACCGCGTCGTGCCAGCGGCCGTCTTTGAACGCGTAGCCGCGCAGCACGCCTTCGCGGGTGAACCCCGCCTTGGCCAAGGCGCGTTGCTCGGCCAGATTGCCGACATCGGTGACGGCCTCGATCCGGTTCACTTGCGTGTGGGCGAACAAGTAGCGCGCCAGCCGCCGCTGGGCGGCGGTGCCCCAGCCCCGTCCTCGCGCCTCCGGCACCAGCGCGACCCCCACGGTCCAGCAGTAGGACGTGCGAGCCGTTTGGTGCCTGCGCCAGACGACAAACCCCAGTCGCTGCTCGTCGACCACGGCCATCAGCGTGCCGCCGTCCTCACTCAACAGGCCGGTCTCGGCCCAGCGGCGTCGCCACTGGCCGGGGTCCTGCCAGCCGTACCACTGGTGCCGCCCGGTAGCCGACGGGTCGCTGGTGAGCCGGCCGATCAGCGCCAGCTCGCCTCGGCCACCGGGCGCAGGGTTAACCGCCGGTCCGTGCCCGGCCGGTCGTCGGGTGTACCGGCGGCCGGGCTCAGGGCACTCCTGGTCGAGGCGGCCGGTCGCGCGCCGAGATCCTCAGGCATCCGGGTACCACGTCCTCCACGGGCCGATCGCGTCACGGTCCTGGACGTCCGGGAAGAGCAGGATGCCGATGTGCTTGCCCTAGAGGCCGGTAGGGCTCCTCGAGAAGTAGGCCACTCAACGCGAGGGTGGGTGATGACGCTGGAGGACTGGCGAAGATCCGGGATCTGCACGCGGCCGACAGGTTGTCGGTCAGGGCGATCGCGAAGCGTTCGGAGGTGGGAAGCCTTCAGATGGTGTAGGGAAACCACACGCGCATCGTGGACGGGCCGCGCGCCGCCCACAGGTGGTAGGGGATGAACTGCACGGGTGTCGGGTTCGCTGAGCCGCGAACGGCTGGGCCGGGGCTCGCAGGGGCGGGCTCGGCGGTGTAGGGCATGCCTCGTTCTTCTTCGGGGAGCTGCCGTTGTACACCCCGGCCGATCAGTGCGACCGCCGGATCAAAGCCGGGGAGGGCTTCGGTGGCGATGCCGGCTCCCGGGTCGATGAGTAGGCGGTCCAGGTCAGGAGAATCCGACCCGGCGAGGGACTCGACGCAGTACACCAGCGGACCTCGCTCCAGCGCGACGCAGCCGCGGACGGCGTCGATGCGTGGGTCGGGATAGGTCCAGCGTGGGGGCATTGGCAGGTCCAGAACCAACTCCTCTCCGACGTCCCACGTCCGCCGGAGAGCGACCCATCCAGGCTCGACGGCGCGGCGCTCGGCCCCGATGGTCAGTATCGCGCCGGTAGCCCATGACGGTATTCGCAGAGTCAGTGTCCATGGCTGGTCGCTGGACGCGTCGATGCGCACGTTGACCTGGCCGTCCCAGGGGTAGTCGGTGCGGGCCGAGACGGCGACGGTGGTTCCCTGAATGTTGGCGCGGAAATGGCCAGTGGCGTATTGGTGCAGTTGGAGACCATCGTCGGTGACGGTGGCGGTGTAGGTCCCCAAGACGGCGAGGGTTCGCGCGATGTTGGTCGGGCAGCAGGGAACGGCGAACCAGGGCGCGCGCATCCCGGTAGCGGCATGCTGACTTTCGTGGTCCCGAGGCGTGGGCCAGCTCTGTGCCCGCTGGTGCAGCGTGTTGCTGTAGAAGAACGATCGTCCGTCCGGCGACGGCGACGTGGCCAGGATGTTGTACAGGGTGCGTTCGATGTGGTCGGCGTAGCGGCACTCACCGGTGGCCAGCAGCAGCCGCCAGCTCAACATGATCGCGGCGATGCCGGCGCACGTCTCGGAGTAGGAGTGGTCCGGCGGCAGCTCAAAGGCGTCACCGAAGCCTTCGTCCCGATGACGGGAACCCATCCCGCCGGTGAGGTACGTGCGGGTCGCGACGGTGCTTTCCCACTGCTGGACGATTGCCGCGAGCAGAGCGGTGTCCCCAGTTTCGACGGCGACGTCTGCGGCGCCGCAGGCAAGGTAGAGCGCACGGACGGCGTGACCACGCAGGACCGACGCTTCCCGGACCGGCATATCGTCCTGGTAGTAGGCGCGTCCCCATGCGTGGTCCCCTAGCAGCCCGTGACCGCGACGTTCGATCATGGCTTGTGCGGTGTCCAAGTAGCGCCGGTCTCCGGTCGCCCTGCCAAGTTCGACGAGCGCGAGTTCGATTTCGGGGTGCCCGCAAAGGCCTTCTTGACCGTTAGGCCCGAATTGCACGGTGATTTGGTCGGCGACCCGGACGGCTAGGTCGACGAGGGGGTCGTCCCCGTGGGTCCGCAGCCGGGCGACGCCAGCCTGGATCAGGTGACCGGCGCAGTACAGCTCGTGGCCGTGCTGCAGATCGCTGTAGCGCTGTCCGATACCTGCGTGCCCGTAGTAGGTGTTGAGGTAGCCGTCGGGCTCGATGGCCGAACCGATCACGGCGGTCAGCTCGGCTACCCGCCGGTGCATGGCTGGGTCGCCGCCGCGATCGGCCTCCCAAACCAGCGCCTCCACCAGTTTGTACACGTCCGAGTCGGTGAACAGGGCCCCTCGGCGCTGCCGTGTCGAACGACGCTCAGGGGGAAGGAAGTTCTCCACCCACCCCAGGCGCTGGATCCAGCCGTCGGCATGCGGGATGGTCGAGGCGGCATTGCAGGTCTGCCGTTCGGCCCAAAAACCACCGGTCAGGGTGACGTCATGCAAGCCCAGGGGCCGCAGGGCCGTCGGCCTGGAAGGTACGACCGGGCTGCGGCGGTCCCGCGCCTCGGTTGCCTCGCTCACGCGCGCCTCCCGTGTTGTCTTGGCTCTTGCTCGAGATGTCATTTCAAAGACCCAGCGACCAGACCGGAAATGTAGAAGCGCTGAAGGGCGACGAACAGGATCACGCACGGCAGCATGGCGATGACGACTCCGGACTGCAGGGCGCCGTAGTCCACTGTCCCGAAGGCGCCCGAGCGGACGTTGACCAACATGACGGGGAGGGTGAACTTTGAGCTGTCGTTCAGAAAGATCAGCGGGGCCAGGAACTCGTTCCATGAGGCCAGGAAGGAGAACAACGCGACCGTAATGATGCCCGGCGTGATGCTAGGCAGCACGATCCGCCGCAGCGCTTGCAAGGTGCTGCAGCCGTCGATCACTGCCGCCTCTTCCAGCTCTCGTGGGAACGACTCGATCGAGTTGCGCATCAGGTAAGTCGAAAACGGTAACTGGAACACCACCAGGACAAAGCTGAGACCAACCAGGGAGTTCTGCAGTCCAACTCGGGCCAGCAGGTAGTACAGCGCGATCAGAATCGTTGGGTACGGCACCATGAGGATCGCCAGCGTCACGAAGAAGAGGGCGTTCTTGCCAGGAAAGGTGTAGCGGGCGAATCCATAGCCCCCGAGCACTGAGGCGAACAAGGTGATCGCCACCGTCAGGGCGGAGACAGTCAGGCTGTTGCCTAGATACCCCCACAGGCCAACGCCGTAGACGAGCAGGCCCCGGTAGTTGTCCAGGGAGATGGCATGCGGAAGGTAGGTAGGAGGTGACTGGGTCGCTTCGGCCTTGGTCTTAACCGAAGACAGCAGGGTCCACACCAGAGGGAACAGGAAGGCGACCGCGAGGACCGTCATGAGCAGGTAGTAGCCGATCGCGCCGCCCCGGTTCTTGGGCCGCCGGGGAGCGGCTGCCATGGCGGACCGGGACCGACGAAGAGTCGTCATTGGCTGTCCCCGCGTCGTAGAACGAGAAGCTGGGTTAGGTTGATGATGACCAGTGCCGCCATGAGGACCATGGCGAAGGCGTTGGCGGTGCCGAGGTTGAGCCGGGTGAAGGCTTCTCGCGTCACCGAAAAAACCATGGTAATTGTGCTGTTGTCCGGGCCGCCGGACGTCATGATGTAGAACTGGTCGAAGGCCAGTAGGGAACCCGTGATGGACAGGATCAGCAGCAGCGTCAGCGTTGGCCGTAGTAGCGGCAAGGTGATGTAGCGCAAAGTCTTCCACTCGCTCGCCCCGTCCAGGCGGGCAGCCTCGTACAGTCCCTGATCGATTGACTGCAGCCCCACCAAGGTGACCACCATCTGAAAGCCGATGAACTTCCAGATGACCATGACAATCACCGACAGAGTCGCCTTCGTGGGGGTCCCAAGCCAGTCGACCGGACGGCTGATCACGTGCAGGTCGGTCAGGATCTTGGTGAACGGGCCCAGGTTGTCGTTATACAGCACGTACCACTGCAGGGCTGCCGCCGCCGTGCCGACGACGTACGGAAGGAAGAACGCGGTCCGGAAAAAGCCGACGCCTCGACGTGGTTTGGCCACGAGCAGCGCCAAGGCGAGTCCGACGACGAACACGATTGCGGTCGTAATGACGGTGTAGACGAGAGTGAACGCGACCGAGCGCATGAACTGCGCGTTCTGAGGAATCGCTTTGTAGTTGTCCAGGCCGTTGAAGTGGTGCTCTCCGATCAGCGGCCAGTCGTTCAACGACATCCAAAATGCGAAACCTAACGGAACGACGAACAGCAACGTGGCGATGATGGCCACCGGTGAGGTGAACGCCAGGCCAGAGAGGGATTTCCGGCGCCGTGCTCGGGCTAACGCCGAGCGCGGCTGACTTCGGGTCGCGCCGGCTGCTGGCGGCTGAGTTGCGGTACTTGTGCTCATCTAGCACTCCTCGAAGCCACTCGCCTGTTGTGGTCCAGAACACTTGCCGACCGAGCCCCGTCCCGCTACTTCGCCGACAGTGCCTTGTCGGCTGCCTGCTGCGCGGTGGTGGTGGCCCCGGGAACGTCGGCCTTGAAGATTGCCTGACGGAACATCGCCAGCCATGGTCCGTTGGGGTCGTTGAAAACTTCGCCGTAGCGCAGGGAATAGGGGGTCTGACCGGTCTTGATCAGGCTGGCGATTGCCTTCGTCGCCGGGTTCTTAGCGGCGGCTGCTAAGTCGGTGCGGACCGGGATGGCCCCTGACTTGCCTAGGACGCTGGCCTGAGCCTTGTCTGAAAGGGTGTACTTGATGAAGTCCCAGGCGGCATCGACGTGCTTCGAGCTCGCGGCGATCCCGATCACGTCTCCGCCGACGAAGGTGGAGGGACCACGGCCGTCCTTGGTCGGCATCGGGGCCACACCGTAGTGCAGGCCAGGGACCTTGTCCAAGGCCTGAACGAAGCCTGACCCCAGCGGTGCCATGCCGATCTTGCCGCTCTCGAATGCGTTGCCCCACGTTGCGCCAGTCTCGTCGCGAGAAGCTTGTGGAGCGGACTTGTCGGCCCAGATCTGACGGTACATGCCCAGCATGTCCCTGATCTGCGGGGTGTCCAGCGTGGACGTGGTGCCCTTGTCATTCATCACTGTGCCGCCGCTGCCCCACACGCTGGGCATGGTCGTGTACGCCAGGCAGCCGGGGCAGTTCCCGGCGAAGAAGAAGCCGTACACGCCCCCGCCGAGGGTGGTGATCTTCTTGGCGTCGTCGACTATCTGCTGATAGGAACGGGGGGGCTTGGCGGGGTTCAGGCCGGCCTTGGTGAAGAGGTCCTTGTTGTAGATCATCGCCGAGCCGTCCACGATGTGCGGCACCCCGTAGATTTTGCCGTCGACCGTGGACAGCTTGAGGTGCGAGGGCGCCAGGTTGTCCTTGAATGGCAACGCGTTCACCTTGCCCGTGATATCGACGAACAGGTGCTTGGTCGTGTAATTCGGCATGTAGATGACGTCTGAGGACACCAAGTCGGGCAGCGAGTTCGACCCAGCCGCCGTGGCGACCTTCGTCTGGTAGCTGGTGTCCGGTATGACCGTCAGTCGGACTTTCGTCGAGTGGCTCGCGTTATAGCCGTCGACGAACGCCTTCCCCGGCACGCTGGACGCTGCCCGGGTCCACATGGACAGCTGGGCTGGGCCGCCGGTGCTGCCCGACCCGCCGCCCGAAGAGCCGCTACAGGCGGCCACGGGCAACACCAGCGCAGCGGCCACAGCGGTCAGGGCGCCCCCGCGCCGAGCCCCCGGGTTTAGACGAGCCCGATCGTGTGCCACGGCAGTTCCTCTCAGTCGGAGCCAGTGCGTCGCCCAGGTCGGACGACTTCGTTCGAAACCTCGAAACCGGTTTCGAGCAACGTAGAGGTCGCCGAGACACCTGTCAATAGTCCCGACACAGAGACTGGAACCCCTAGCGAATCTGACACACTGAACCGTTCACCGAGGTCAACGCGGACCCCGGAACACCGGGTCGCCCGAGGAAAAGAGGTTTCGCAGGTGACGCGAAAACCAACGAAACCCACAACGCTTAGCGAGGTAGCCGTCCGAGCGGGGGTGTCCATCGCTACCGCTTCTAAAGCTCTCAACGATCGTCACGACGTCGGGAGTCAGACTCGGGTGCGGGTTCAGCAGACAGCTCAGGAAATGGGCTTCCAGCCCAACGTCATCGCCCGTGGCCTGACCTCTGGGCGGAGCCGCACCGTGGGGCTGCTAACCGGTGAGCTGGACAGCCGGTTCAGCGTTCCGCTGCTACGCGGAATCGAAAATACCCTCGGAGCCGGCGAGATGTCGGTGCTGCTGTGCGACGCTAGAGGGGACGCCATCCGAGAACAGCATTACCTCCGCACCCTGATGGCCAGGCAGGTCGACGGTCTCATCGTTATGGGCCAAAACACCAACCCTCGCCCCTCGGTCAGCGATGGAGCGACCGTGCCCGTCCTCTACGCCTACGGACCGTCCGACGATCCCAGCGACGTGTCATTCGTCCCAGACGATCGCGGCGGCGGCCGACTGGCAGCCGAGCACCTGATCGCCCTGGGACGGCACCGCATAGCCCACATCAGCGGCCCGGAGGCGTTCCAAGCCTCGCATGACCGCACCGCCGGAGTAGTAGAAGCCCTGGACGCCGCCGGGCTCGTATTGGCAGGAGCAACGCGCCACGGCGACTGGTCTCAACGCTGGGGTCGGCAGGCCACGGAGATGCTCCTTGTCGGCGGAGCGGAGATCGACGCTATCTTCTGCGCGAGCGACCAGATCGCGACAGGGGCAAGCGAGACCCTTTACGACCATGGGATCCGAGTTCCTGAAGATGTGGCCCTTGTTGGCTTCGACAACTGGAAAGTCTTCTCCACCGAGTCGCGGCCGCCTCTCACGACGGTCGACATGAACCTCGACCAACTCGGCGCCGCGGTTGCTCGGCACCTCTTGATCGCCCTCGACAGGGGCATCGACGCAGGAACCCATCGCCAACCGTGCCGCCTCGTCGTCCGAGAGTCCACCGCACTGACCCGACCACCTGCCAGCGGGCGTTCCGTTCCGGTCGCAGCGCGCCGCCAACGTCGAGCTCGTCCCGGACCCTAAGCCATCTTTTCCAGCGCCGCTGCCGCAGCACCCCGGTCTGTACCGCATGACGTTCCGCTGCGGACGGCTGAAACAGTCCCGGTGGGCCGGCCGGTGCGTCCGGTCGGTCCTCACCCAGGAGATCGAAGAACGCCCTCACGGTCCCCTTGTCCCGTCCCCGCGGCCCACACCAGCCGCCGCCGAGCTGGCCGTAGCCACGCCGCTTGATTCCACGTAACTAGTGGTCCGTCTGCATTATAGCGTGGTATGCTGACGTATGCCTGTGTTGGTGGCTCCGGCGTTGGCGGTTAGTGATCAGCAGCGGGTCGAGTTGGCTCGGCTGGCAAGGTCGACGGGTTTGCCGCATCGCAAGGTGGTGCAGGCGCGGGCGTTGCTGCTGGCGGCGGATGGGGTCGCGAACCAGGAGATCGCCCGTCGGTGCGGGGTCGACTCGGACACGGTGCGGCGTTGGCGGAAACGGTTCGCCGAGACCGGTGTTGGCGGGGTCGGTGTGATCGCCAAGGGGCGGGGCCGTAAGCCGTCGTTGCCGGCGGGGACGGTCCAGGAGGTCTTGCGGCTGACCCACAAGGAGCTGCCGGCGGACGGGTCTACGCAGTGGAGTACCCGGTCGATGGCGCCCCGGGTCGGGATCGGGAAGGACTCGGTGGCCAAGATCTGGGCCGAGCACAACCTCAAACCGTGGAAGGTGAACACCTTCAAGATCAGTAACGATCCTCGGTTCGAGGAGAAGCTGGTCGACGTGGTCGGGTTGTACCTGAATCCTCGTGCGCCACGAGGCGCTGATGATTTGAGTGGAGGTGAGAGACCTTCGCCGCCGGACCTGTCCCAGCAGGGACGGTGAAGCTGGGGGCGACTGGCCTAAGCTAAGTCGGCGTGGTGGCGTGACGGGCTGCCGCCGCGGGACGAAGGGACCAAGGGCCGGTCGGGTGGTGCACTTCGACAACCACCCCAATCACGACCACGGCGAACGCCACGCCGCCGCTCGCGGCATGTTGGCAGCGTACTCCGCGGTCAGTGCTGGCCTGAGGCGATCTTGTTGGCACTACCCCGGATGGCGGTGACGGACGAGGGTGAGAAGTTCACCGGTTGATCTGTAGTCCAGCCAAGTCGTCGACTACCGGCGTCGGGTCGGCGACGCTGAGGCGCTGGCGCCGGGAGGGGCTTGGGGTGCGTCGGGTCGCTGTCCAGGTCGGGGCGTTGCGCCGAGCCGGTGAGACGAAGGGGCGGCGCGGGCAACTGGGCCACCCCGGCCGGCCTCTTGGAGGTGGTGCCGAGTGGGGTTGACATCCTCGACCGCCGGGGAGCGGCTCGATGAGCACCAGGGCACACCGGGCTCGCCGCGATCGCCGTCAGGGCCTGGGGGTCCATTATGGGCTTGCTGCCGCAGCTGCACCACACCCCGTAGTCCGGACGACCCCGCCAGCAGCACCCACCGCTGGCGCAGCACCCAAGCGCGCCGGTTCGCTGAACTCACCCCGTCCGGGGCACGCT
>JAABUM010000701.1_pt1 | contig 55857 bp, 54 predicted proteins | sample 5559161 | NCBI WGS metagenome assembly JAABUM01 (sample SAMN10711868, study PRJNA513369) | rock metagenome | isolation source: Antarctica rocks | place: Antarctica: Victoria Land, Siegfried Peak nord
CAGCACGCGCTCCTGGTCCGGCCGTGCCCGAGCTGATCGCCTCGCCATCCCGCACATCCCAAACAGCGTCAAACCCACTGCCGAGAACCTACCAAACAGCTGACTTTGCTGTCCTAGTTTTTTTGGCGAACCGCGGCTGACCTCGCTGCTGCTGGCGCTGGCGGCCCTCGCGGTCGTCGATGGTTGGCTGAATATCGGCATCGTGGACTTCCGGCGCGACTTTCAGTTCCATAAGGAATTCCTGCTCAACATCCTGCCGCGGGTGGCGAGCGTCGGCGTCACGGTCGGGGCGGCGGTGCTGTTCCAGTCCTATTGGGCGCTGATTGCCGGCCAGGCGACGTTCCGCGTGCTGCGGGTCGTCTCGTCGTATCGGATGCATCCGTATCGTCCGCGCTTCTCGCTGGCGGCCTGGCACAGACTGCTGCTGTTTTCGGCTTGGGCCTGGGCGCTCACGGTGGTCCAAATGGCGCAGGAGCGTGTCGATGCCTTCGTGATCGGCCGCTCGCTCGGCACTGGCGGCGTCGGCGCGTATGCGCTGGGTTTTGAGATCGCAACGTTGCCGACGTCGGAGATCGTCGACCCGCTCGGCCGTGCCGCCTATTCCGGCTTCAGCGCCACACGGCGGGAGGGCGGCACGCACGCGCTGTTCAATCGCTTGGTCGCCAGCTCGCTGCTGATCGCCGGGCCCGCCGGACTGGGGCTCTCGATGGTGGCGGATCCGCTCGTGCGCGTGGCGCTCGGGGAGCGGTGGCTGCAGGTCGTGCCGGTCATCCAGGTGCTGAGCCTGGCGTGCGGCATCGCGCCCTTTGGCAACCTGGCTTTTATGGTGCTGCGCAGCTACGGCTATTTTGCAACGATCTGTGCGACCAGCTTTTGCGGGTTGCTGGTCAAGGTCGCCATGATCCGTACCTTGCTGCAGCTTTACGGCCTGCCTGGTGCAGCCGGAGGCACCGCAGCCGCCATGACATTTGAAAGCCTGACCTTGCTGGCAGTAGTGGTCGCGACCCAACGGCTGCCTGTTGGCCCGCTCATCGCCCGTTGCTGGCGCGTCCTTGCCGCGTGCGCCGTGATGACCGGGACGCTGTGGCTGGCCGGACTCGCGTGGACGGGATGGAGCGAGACGTTCGCGGTTTCGGCATCGCGACTGCTGGCGGCGGCGGCTTTGGGCGCCGGAGCCTATGCCGCGACGCTCAGCGTGCTTTGGTCGGCACAGGGTCGGCCCGACGGCGCCGAGGCTGACATGGTGGCTGCGTTGCAGCGGCTGTCGCGCAGGGTCCGGCGCAACCTGGCATTTGGCTGAGCGGGGGTAAGCCATGCTGAACCGCATTCGCCGCTTGCCAGCCAAGGTCGCGGCGCATCTGCGCCTGCTGCGCGACGACCCCGAGCGGTTCGGCCGCAACCTGCTGCAATATACTGATGCGGCCAAGTTCGAGGCGAGTCTGGTCGACATCCTCGACCAGCCGCCGCTGCACGTGCGGGTCGCACCTGGCCTGCCTCCGGCGTTGAACGTGCTGCAGCCGATCCTCGGCCCCGACTCCATGACGGGCGGGCCGAACACCATCGTGCTGCTGGCGGCACTCACGGCAGAAACCGGCATCCCCGTGCGGATCGTCACGAACCGGGTGGGACACCGGACCGACCCGGCCTGATTCGCGAGCCACGTATCAAGCCTGCTGGGCCGGGCGACGCCGCCGGGGCTGCAGGTCGTCACGGGGTCAGATCCGGCCGCGCCCGCGACGGTCGGCGAGGACGACCTATGGCTCGCGACCCACTGGACCACCGCCCAAGGCATCCGCCCGGTGCTGCCGCAGATGCGACGCCGCTGGTTCCTTTATCTGGTGCAGGACTTCGAGCCCGGGTTCTACGCCTGGTCGAGCAACTATGCCTTGGCGCTCGAAACCTACGCGATGCCGCATCGCGCGGTAATCAACGAGGCGTTCCTGGCCGAGCATCTGCGGGAGCAAGGGCCGGGTCTTTATGCCGGGCCTATGTTCCTCGATTCACGATGCACGGTCTTCGAGCCCGCGGTGGATCGCCGGGTTTTTTATCCGCCATTGGTCGCCGACCCGTCGTCGGCGACCGCGCCGAGGCCGCGCCGCTTGCTGTTCTATGCCCGGCCGACCAATGCCCGGAATATGCTGGGCCTGGGATTGCAGGGGCTGCGGACCGCCATCGAGCAGGGCGCCTTTCACGGCCTGTGGGAGTTCATCAGCATCGGCGGGCGCGGCAGCTTGCCGGCCATAGCGCTGGGCGGCGGGCACACGCTGCGTCCCGCACCCTGGGCGAGCTATGCCGGCTACGCCGATAGCCTGCGCCAAGCCGACATCCTGCTGTGCCCGATGCTGTCTCCGCACACGAGCTACCCGGTGCTTGAGATGGCGGCGTGCGGCGGTTTAGCGATCACGAACATCTACGGTCCGAAGACCGCCGGGGCGCTCGGTGCATTGTCGCCGGACATCCTGGGCGTGGAGGCGACGGTGCAGGGCTTTGCAGACGGGCTGCGGGCGGCGGCGGCACGATGCGGCGGGATACGACGGGATCGCCTGACGCTCAGCGCCGATTGGGACGACGTGCTTCAGCCGGTAGCCGTCTGGACGGCGGCGGCGGTCCATGACCGCCTCATGGCTGATTGACGCTACAGGTATGTTGATGCTCACCGCAGCAGCAGGATGTTACATTCAACCGGAAAATCGGGCAGTAAATGGCGTTGCTACCGAAGCTCCGTGCAGATTTTTAGCCTTAATTTTTAGCCTTATTGGAAGAGCAAAAAACGTGACCATGCAGGGTCTGATGCTGACCGTATCGCTCCTCATGATTGCGCTCGCCGAAACCATGCTGGAAATGCTGCCTCACGCTCCTCGAGCCCGCATCGCTCTCAGCCCAATCCTGGCCAACATGGCGGGCGTTGCGCTCGTCGATGTCAAGTAGCTTGCAAGCTCCTAGAGGATCGGGAGCAGCGTCAAGAAAGATCGCCCTTTGCGGGTCGCTGTGCGCCGCGGCCGGCCTGATGCTGTTGCTGCGCGTAGCGGGGCGGCAATTCGACGCGCTGCACCGCTCTCGGGCGATAATTTCGCAACGCAACCTGGAGCTGGAGCGAGCCGGCCGCCAACTCGAAGCGCAAACAGCCCAGCTAGCGCAGACCGCTGAGGTGTTGTGGGAAAGCGAACGGCGGGATGCGGAGAACGCGGACGCGCTGCAGACCACTCTCGACAACATCGAGCAGGGACTGATCATGGTCGACGCCGACCATCGCGTGGCCGTGTATAACCAGCGTGTGTTGGAGATGCTGGAGCTGCCGAACGAACTGTTGGCGGAGCGTCCCCGGTTCGACGACGTGCTGGCCTATCAGCGGCAAAGAGGCGAATTCCCAGCGGCAGACCCGCAACTCACCGAATTTGTGGAGGGCGGCGGTCCGATGGATCAGCCGCATGTCTATGAATGCAAGCGGCCGAACGGCCGGGTGATCGAGGTCCGCAGCGTGCCGCTGCAAGGGGGAGGCCTGGTAAGGACATATAGCGACGTCACCGAGCGCAAAGCGGCCGATGCGCGCATCCGGTTCGTCGCCCACCATGATGGCCTGACCCTGCTGGCCAACCGCGGTCGGCATCGCGGTATATCCGATGAGCGGCGCCAATGCGGCGGACCTGCGCCGCAACGCCGACATCGCACTGTATCGCGCGAAGGAAAGCGGCCGGAATACCTACCGGTTCTTCGACGCTGCGATGGAAGTGCGCGAGAAAGCCCGGTTTCAAATGGAACAGGACCTGCGGGACGCCGTGGGCATGCAGTCGTTCCACGTGATGTATCAGCCGATCGCCGACGTCGAGACCGACGCCGTGGTGGGGTTCGAGGCGCTGCTGCGCTGGGATCATCCGACCCTGGGCGCTGTCGGGCCGGAAGAGTTCGTGACGTTGGCGGAGTTGAACGGCCTGCTCATGCCGCTCGGCCGCTGGGTGATGGAGACCGCGTGCACCGAGGCCGCATCCTGGCCAGCTGGCCTGCGCGTCGCCGTCAACCTGTCGCCGCTGCAGTTCCGCCAGGGCAACCTGACCGAGGAGGTCACCGACGTCCTGCGACGCACTGGACTGGCGCCGGATCGGTTGGAGCTGGAGGTGACCGAGGGACTGCTTTTGGAGGACTCTGGTCCAGTGCTGCAGACGATGTACGCGCTGCAGGCGCTCGGCATAGTGATCACGCTCGACGATTTCGGCACCGGCCATGCCAGCTTGAGCTACTTGCGGCGGTTTCCGTTCAATAAGCTCAAGATAGATAAGTCTTTCATCCGCGATATGCATGTCGATCCGCAATCGGAGGCGATTGTCGAGGCCGTGCTGTCGCTGAGCTGCCGCTTGGGGCTGAATGTCGTTGCGGAAGGGGTCGAGACGCAGGCGCAACTCGATATTTTGCGTGAGCTTCGCTGCCCACTGGTTCAGGGGTTTTTGAAGGGGCGGCCGATGTCTGCCGAGGCGGCCCGGCGCTTCGGCAAAACTATCGTATCCGGAACGAGCTTTTAATGCAGCATGTTCGCTGCATATGCGGTAAACGATGCAAGTGTGGGGCTTGCGTGCTGCTGATTTGTGCGGATTTAGGTCAGGATGACACAAGTTTAACGCGGGGTGCCGGTTTCGGCGGTTCTGCAGGCGTAAGGATGAGCGATGCCGAACGGTTCGAATTCCAGCCGGAATGGTAACCGCTCCTCAACCGCGCCGGTTGAGGACGGTGATGAGGACGGGTGGGCCGTCTCGGCAGGCGGGTCCGCGCCCGTCACTGACTTGGAGGCTGTCCATCCGTCCCGGGCCGCCTTGAAGCTGCGCACCGCCGCGCCCGGTGAAGACCGGGTCAATATCCTGGCTTCGGCACGTGAGGACCGCGGGTCGATGAACCGTCGAGAGCTGGAGCGCGACCTACGCGAGGCATTGGACACTGGACAGTTCCATTTGCACTGGCAGCCGATCGTCAACTGCCTGACGGGTGCGCTGCATCGGTTCGAGGCGCTGATCCGCTGGGACCGGCCCGGCTGCGGCAAGGTCTCTCCGGGCACCTTCGTGCCAATCGCTGAGGCGCTGGGCCTGTTCCAGCAGCTCGATACCTGGGTGCTGCAGACGGCATGCGCCGAGGCGCTGCGCTGGCCGTTGCCCTATCGCGCCGCCATCAATATCTCGGCGCACTGGTTTCAGGGCGAAGAGCTGTCGCATATGGTCGAGGCCGCCTTGCGCGGGAGTGGGCTCGATCCCAGCCGTCTCGAGATCGAGGTGACGGAGCGCGTCTTCATCGACAACGCCGGCAATGCGCAGCGGGAGCTTGCGCAGCTGAAGGCCTTGGGCGTGGGCCTTTCGTTGGACGACTTCGGCACTGGCTATTCGTCGCTGAGCTACCTTCGAACCATACCATTCGACAAGCTAAAGCTCGACCGCCTGTTCATCGACGACCTGGGCGCCTGCCGGCGAACCGAGGTCATCACCCGCGCCGTACTGCAGCTGGGCGCCGGGCTGGGCATGACCGTCTGCGCCGAGGGCGTCGCACATCAGGCGCAGTTGGAGATCTTGCAGGCTTATGATTGCGACGAGGTCCAGGGCTACTTGATCGGCCGGCCAGGGCCGCTCACGCCCGAGCGGTTCGCCTTATACACCAGACTCGACCGCAGCTCCTTGTTCATGGGGGCGGAGCTCCCGGGGCCCAATCTCAAGAGCTTCGCATTATAGCGGCTTGCGTTCCTCAAGCTGCGAACTGCGCCTCGTCCAGCGCCATCACGCCTGCCGCGCCGTGCAGGACAGCGTGCGCCAGCCCATGTGCCTGCGCCAGCACGTGGTCGGCGTAGAACCGGGCAGTGCCGATCTTCGCCATATAGAAGTCACGGTCGATATTGGTGCCAAGCTTGCGCTGCGCGGCCAGCGCGCCCCGTGCGGTTTGCCAGCCGCCAGCTACGATCCCGAACAGCTTCAACAGCGGCACAGCGCCGGCGCCGGTCGCGCGTGGGTCGTGCGCGTGGGTCTCGACCACCCAGTCGACGCACGACGCGAGCAGGCCTATGCCCGACTCCAGCGACGCCCGGATCGCACGAAGCTCGCCATCGTCCGGCAGCAGCGCCGCGTCCGCGCGCATCTCCGCCAGCGCTGCGTGCGCCGCCCTGCCGCCGTCGCGCGCGATCTTGCGGCCAATCAGGTCGTTGGCTTGGATGCCGGTGGTGCCCTCGTAGATCGTCGTGATCCGCGCGTCGCGCAGATGCTGCGCCGCGCCGGTGTCCTCGATGAATCCCATGCCGCCATGCACCTGCACGCCGGTGGACGCGATCTCGATCGAAGCCTCCGTGCACCAGCCCTTGACGACCGGGATCAGCAGGTCGGCGCGCGCCTGGGCCTGGGCACGGACGCCTGCATCGGGATGGCGGACAGCGGTGTCGAGCGCGAAGGCTGTGACATAGGCGAGCGCCCGCATCGCTTCCGTTTGCGCCTTCATGCTCATCAGCATGCGCCGTACGTCGGGATGATGGATGATGGACACCTTGCCGCCGCCGCGCACCCCGGCCTCGACACCCTGCACCCGGTCGCGCGCGTAGGATAGGGCCTGCTGCCAGGCCCGCTCGCCGATCGCCATGCCTTCCAGGCCGACCTGGAAACGCGCGGCGTTCATCATGACGAACATGTATTCCAGGCCGTGATTGGGCTCGCCGACCAGCTCGCCGACCGCGCCGTCATGGTCGCCAAAGGCCAGCACCGCCGTCGGGCTGCCATGGATGCCGAGCTTATGCTCGATCGACACGCAGCGCACATCGTTGCGGCGTCCGAGCGAACCGTCGTCATTGACCAGGACCTTGGGCACCACGAACAGCGAGATCCCCCTGACGCCCTCGGGCGCATCCGGCAACCGCGCGAGCACGAGGTGGACGATGTTCTCGGCCATGTCGTGCTCGCCATAGGTGATGTAGATCTTCTGGCCGAAGATGCGGAAACGGTCGCCGTCGGGAACCGCGCGCGTGCGCACGGCGGACAGGTCCGACCCGGCCTGCGGTTCCGTCAGGTTCATCGTGCCGGTCCAGGCGCCCTCGACCAGCTTGTGCAGGTAACGCTGCTTTTGCGAGGGCGTGCCGCACAGGTGCATCGCCTCGATGGCGCCGCGGGTGAGTAGCGGGCACAGGCCGAATGCCATGTTCGCCGCGTGCCACATCTCCTCGACGGCTGCCGAGACAACCGCTGGGACCCCCTGGCCGCCATAGTCGGGATCGCAGGACAGCGCATTCCAGCCGCCGGCGACATAGCGGGCATAAGCGTCGGCGAAACCGTCCGGCGTCGTCACCTCGCCGTCATGCCAGCGCGCGCCCTGCCGGTCGCCCGACTGGTTGATCGGCGCCAGCACCTCACGGGCAAACTTCGCCGCCTCGTCCAGCACGGCGTCCACCAGTTCGGGGCTGATGCTTTCGCAGCCGGGCAGCGCTGCAACGCGGTCCAGCCCGATCAGCTCGGTGAGGACGAAACGCATGTCGCGCAGCGGGGCGTTGTAGGTCATGATCCTGTTTCCTCACACAGAGCAGATCGGTGTATCTTGGGAAAGAGATGCGAAGCAGCTCGCAAAATACAAATCTCTTTGAGACTCTACAATTTGCCGATCGGTTTCTCTACTGCCTGTTCACGGCTCTTCCGGCTCTAGTTGCTTTTCCCCGCCGGCCGCCGCTGGATCGCATCAACGCGCGGCTGCGAGAGATCTGCATTGTTCATGGCCGGCATGACCCGGCTCGTGCAGCCCTTGCGACGCCTGGCGCAGTCATCTGCCGAGCGGTGCGAAGGCAAAATCTTGCGATCAGCCGGCTCAGGGATCAAGTTCTGGCGTTTTCATGCCGGCGAGAGTGATACTGCGGCCGACCCGTCAGCCCTGACCAGCGCGACGGCAGGGTTGACGTGTCTTCTCGTTGGCGGAGGACGACATGGGAGAGTATCTTGGCCAAATCCTGGGTCCATTGGCCCAAATGCTCGGATTTGCGCAGGGTGCGGCCGGCGGCGGATTACCGACGCTGCTCGCGCAATTGGAGAATGCCGGGCTTGCGGAGCAGGTCAGCTCCTGGATCGGCCGCGGCGAGAACCTTCCAGTTACAGCCGAGGAGCTGTCGGACGCGTTTACGCCGGAGCAGTTGAATAATTGGGCGGAACAAGCCGGGACGACTCCGGATGCCATCCTTGAGCTGATGTCTAAGGAGCTGCCCGCCACCGTGGACCGGGCGACGCTGGCCGATAAATCACGCGATGAGGTTGGGCCGCGTGATAGGGTTGAGTAGTCTCTAATCCTCGATCTGGCGTCGCATGCCGTCAGGCGTCCGCTAAAACGCCGTCTCGGGACAGATTTCCATATTGGTCCATAGCCAACCTCACTGATCCGAGGGTTCGCTAGATGGCGAATTATAGGCGTCCAACGCTGCCTGGCAGTTCCTCGAAAGGTTGACATAGAATTGAGCAAGGCACGCTGCGGCTATGGGCGGCGTGGGGTCATTGCCTCTGCAATGAGCCCGATAGTCGGTCCGGCAGGCTGACTTCAGGCCAGCGCCGGAGTCGCCCTGGGGCACTTGCGCCTGTGTGACTGTGGAGCCGCCCGCAAGCAAGGCGAGAAGTCCGGCTCTCAAAATTTTTGGCATGAGGGTTATTCCCATTTTTACGCTCAAACCCGCCATGTGCAGCATCTGGCGCGGTTTGAAGATTTGAGCCTACAAACTTGCGGCGATGAAGAACTCCCTTGACGTGATCATCGCTGCAAGATGCTCGTCAGACAGCATAAATCCTGAGGGGTCGTCGTCAATCAGCGGACTGGTCTGAGACCGGTGCTTCAATACGGCCGCCCGCTTGTCGGCCACAGCGTCCCGTATGTCGAGGGAGAAGCCTTTCAGCCGAAGCTTCGGCACGAGCGTAGCCGGCGGCAGCATCCAGGCCCAAACAGGATAGGAGAACAGCGAGGCTCCGGTTTTACGCGCAGCCATGCAGGCATAGGCATAGGTGGCGACGTGATCGAGATGGGCGTCGTAGTTCCAGCTTGTAAAGATCGTCTTGACTGCAAACTCGTTCGCCAACGACGCAAGCCTTTGTCCAGCGGCACGTGCGCCCTTGCCGGATCGTGGCGCGTGGCCGTCAGGCAAACCCAGGAAACTGACCTGCTCGGCCGGCACGCCTAGGACAGCCGCTGCCTCGATCGTCTCGCTCCGGCGCAAGCTCCGCAGCCTTTCCTGCGGATGCGTCCGTGAGCCCGGGTGGGAGCGAGCGCCGTCGGTCACGACCACGATATGCACTTTCCCGCCCAGCCTCGCCGCCTGTGCGATCAACCCGCCGCAGCCCAGACTCTCGTCGTCGGGATGCGGCGCCACGACCAATAGCGGCAGATTTTCTGTCACTTTGACGAGATCAATCTCCGGCAAGTTTCTGACTTCATTGAGCAACGTCGAAGCACGGCTTGGGCCATGCAAAGCACATTCATAGTAACGACGCCATCGTTGCACGTCCCGCTCCTGGCAAACTGCACAGCCACTGATGTCCGGCTTAATCGGATTGTCCAGACAATAGGTCTTATTAACTATTCAAATCCAGCCTCATGCGAGGTTTATCGCAATGCTTTGAGAACGAAGGCAGCGACGACGACGGTATGGCAGACCAGCGAGTATGAGGCGAACGCCAGCCGCTGCAAGACGTAGATGACCGTGCCGGCACTCGGCCAGACTCTTGGAGATTATGCGATGGGTAAAGTCGGCAGTTTAGTATTCGCCATCTGCCTTGTGCCTGCCTACGTCCAGGCGCAGCCTATGCGCCAAGATTTGGTTCATCCCGGCGACCTCTGCCAGCGGGCGATTGCGGGAAGCACGCCGACGGTGCGCCCGCCGGCAAATCTGCTCAGTGCAATCGGCCGGGTCGAGAGCGGCCGGCTCGATCCGCGCGACGGCAATGTCAAGGCATGGCCGTGGAGCATAAATGCGGAGGGCCGCGGCTATGCCTTCAAGACCAAAGCCGAGGCGATTGCGGCTGTCCAGGAGCTGCAGGGCCGCAAGGTCGCCTCCGTCGACGTGGGATGCATGCAGGTGAACCTCATGTATCATCCCTTGGCATTCGCCTCATTGGACGAGGCGTTCGACCCTGCGGTCAATGTGCGTTATGCGGCAAAATTCCTTGGCGAGCTATATGCCGAGACCAAGGACTGGAACCTCGCTGCCGCGTTCTATCATTCCAAGACGCCGGACCGCGCACTTTCCTACCAGCAGAAAGTGCTGGCGCAACTGCCAGGCGCCGCTCGCATGCAGGCGGCGTCCGCCGAGCAGGTTTCGTTGACGAATGCCTGGACGGCGACGCTTGGCACGCACCAGTCGTCCTCAACGGCGCCGGCGCCGGCAATGAAGAATACGAGCCGTCCTTCGCAACTGGCCCGGTCTCGCCCCATGATGCTGGCCAGCCGCCCTTGATCCCAACATCCTGGAAAGTCGACCGGCATCAGCGCAGCAGGTCTGCACGCGCTGCGAGCGCGTTCAAGGCAGCGCGACGATTTTCGGGCGTCAAAGGCTGGCCGATTGCGGCCGATACATCGTTCACGGGCAGGTAGGCGACGGACAAGCCGATCAGAAGCGATACCAGCTTCGGTGCAAACGGCGGCAGGCTCCCCTGCGCGGCGGAAAATACCAGGCCTGGATCGTCGAGCCGAGTGTCCAACTCCTTCAATGACGCCGAGTCAATCAACAGCACCGGGCGATTTACAGCACCGGCTGTATTCACGCAGGGCAAACCGACTTGCTCCCAAGTAAGCAGCTCGTTGTGCAACTGGATGAACGGGATATGAGTCCGGATTTGCGTCAGCACGACCGAGCCGCGGCTGAAGGTTTCAGCAATGCTGCGGCACGGCTCAGAGGCCTTGCCGGGCTGCAGGGTAAAGCCATGTTCCATCAGCGACAATGCCGCTATTCGGTCGCCGGTCCAGTAGCCGGTCACGATCACCGGGTCAGGCATGGCCGCAATGCGTTCGATCTGTGCGTCCACTGCCGCTTGCCCGGCACGAAGCCGATCCTGCCACCAGAGCGTAGGCAACGGGTTCCACGCCCGGCCTACCACGAAACGCGGCCCCTCGTCGTCCGCGAGGAGCTTGGCTGGCAGCACTGCGGGCGGGGGCACGATCCAGATGACGAAGCCCACAGCCAATCCCGCCATAGCCACGGTTCGCCATCGCCCGGGCAACGTCGTAACGGAGCGCAACCCTTCGGCAATGGCGAGAAGGATGAACGGGGACAGGGGCAGCAGATAGCGTCCCTCGATCAGTTGCGACCGATAGGCCGCCGCATAGAATAGCGGCACGACCACCGCGAGGGCCAAATCCCGCCACCGATGCATCCGCGCAAAAGAAATAATTCCTAATACCCAAGCGAAGCCGCCCATAGCGGTAAAGCTGAGCATCGCCGTGCGGACATCGTTGTGCACGGGCTGCTGCGGCTTGTCCCAAAAGCGCAGGCCCTGGTCCACCACTGCGAAGGTATCCAAGAACGACAGGCCGCATAGTCGATAGACTACGAGCGGGGTCGCTATGACGATCACCCCGGCGATACAGGCTCGGATGGCCCGCGCTCCCCATCCCTGCACTTCGGTCAGCAGCAGGATCGCGAAGGCCGGCGCAATCAGTGCCGCATCCAGGCGGAGCAGCACGGCCACTCCGAGCAACGCTCCGATGACAGCGGTCCGCAGCAGGGTTGGATTGGTCCAGAACAGCAGCACCGCAACGCATACCAGCGCGGCAGAGGGCATGTTGTCATTGGGCAGATAGGCGGCTTCGAAGATTGGCGGAAACAGGACGCAGCATAACAGGCCCAGGGTCGGACCAACGCGATATACCCGCCAAAGCAGCAGGAGCAGCGCGCCTATCAGCAGCGCCAATGATGCTATGCCGATCAGCCGAAAAGCAGCGAGACCAGTCAGGCCGCCCAATTGCTGCAATCCCAGCACGCCCAGGCTGGTGCCAAGCCGGGTGAGCAAGAAGAAACGGGCGTCGAACGGATAAAGCGTATCCCCCAGCCGCAGGTCGCCCAGCCTCAGCGCATGGGCGTTGATCACGATCTCTGCCTGGAACCCTTCGGTGTATGCGATGGAAAACGCCGGCAAGGCGAACCAGCCTGCAATGGCGACCACCACGAGCACCGAGACGACCCGGCCGAGGCGTGTGGACGGCCAACCAATGATGCGGGCTGTTCGGTCTGCCATGAACCTCTCCGGGATGGCTGGTCGGCGGGGCTGGAACCTGATTGTCCCAGCGCCGGGCGTTACGGCGGCGAGGCGGGCGTCGAGGCTGCTGGCGGCTGCGCCTCGACGACATCGAACCTATAGCTCTCATGGGCCACGGCCCGGTGCTCGCCGGTCCTGAAATTGGCCCGCTTGAGGGTATATTCGGCCAGGATTTGCAGTGTCTTCAGCGACTGGGAGACGATCTTGACGTTCGAAACCTGGTCGTCCTCCCGCCAGCTGATCGGGAAGAATTCGAAGCTCATGCCCCGGTCGATCATCCCAAGCAGCAGATAAACGTTGAAGCGCAGGTCGTCGGCGTAACGCGCGAGGCTCGGGTCCGCAAAGATCGATTGGGCGAAGATGTTCAAGCCCGACCCGAGATCGACGATCCGGCGCAGCGACGCGATCGAGAATAGCGCGTTGAACACGTGATTGCCGAAGATCCTGAACCGTGAGTAGCCCTGCAAACGCGATCCCCGCTTGAAGCGTGCACCGAGGCAGGCGTCATACCGACGGTGCTCGCCTCGCTCCAGGATCGGCAGCAGGTCGCGAATATGCCCCTGGTCGTCGCCGTGCAGCACCACGACGTGCGTGTAGCCCCGAGCAACCGCGTAGGCGAACGCCGATTTATGCGACCCGCCAAGATTGTAGTTGGCCTGGTTCCGCGCCACGATGACCGGACAGGCCTTGACCAATGGGGCGGCCGCCAGGGCAGCCTCCCGCGTGCCGTCCTTGCTGCCATTGTCGAGGACCAGGATTTCCGCGAACAGCCCCGCGGGCACCGTGTCGAACTGGGCCAGTACCCGGCCGATCTGGGCGGCGCAGTTGTAGGCCGGGATGAAGACGAGGATGCGGTCAGCCGGGGATGGCATGGCGTCCCTCTAGCTTGCGTTCGCTCATTGCGCGCGACACCAAAAAGTTCGAGACGAGTTGCGGCGGGGTGATGATCACCTTCGCGACCGCCGCCGCCATCGTCGCGGACACCGCGAGGCGATGGGTCGCGGAAAGCTCGAGCACCCACGTCGAGATGAGCTGCGCCATCACCGAGGCAACGCAGATCAGGGCGAGGACATAGGCCAAGTAGCCAAGAACCCGCAGGCCTGTCCGCCCGGTGGCCTTGCTGAAGATCAATTCCCGCGAGATCAGGAAGACCGCCAACGCCGCGATGCAGGAGCTGATGAAGTTGGCGACGAGCGGCGTGATGCCGAAATAGCCGACGAGAACCAGCAGGATGCACGCATCGGCGAGCCAGCCAAGGCCGGAAAGACCGCCGAACTTGAGGAAGGAAATCAGCAGCGGCCGCAATTGCATCAGCCTTCTCCCTTGGACAGCATCCGTGCGGCCTGCTGGGCCGCAGGCGGCGGCGAGTGCATGAACTGCTCGACCTGCGCCGGCGTTCCCAACATTCCCACATCGCCGAGGTCGAGCTGCGCGATCCTGACGTCCCCGCCCTGGGCAATCACCTGATTATAGAGCGGGGCCACATAACGTTCGCCCTTCTCCTCGCGTCCGCCTACTCCGTAATACGCGGTGTAGGCCTCCGCGTAGAGCAGAGCGGAGCGGAACCAGTACAGCCCAACGGTGGCGTAGGGCGAGATACGAACCTTCTCGCGCAACTCCACCACGCGCCCGGCCTCGTCGAGACGGGCAAAGGACCAGCCGTCGCCGGGGCCGGGAAAGCAGGGCACCCAGCCGTCGCAGCCGTCGGGAACCAGGGACGGCAGCATTGCGTCGGGGCGAACGAAGGTATCGATGTTGAAGATCGCGAACGGCAGGTCCGGCGCGCCGGCCTGGGCGAGCAGCAGCGCCGTCGTCGCCTGTCCATCGGTCGGCGCGTCCAGCTCCAGGATATGCTCGACCTGGATGCCGAGATGGCTGCAGCGCTGCCGGATGAATCCAGCCGATCCATCGGCGGCCCGGACGGCAAACGAGAACCGCCACCCGGCGTCTTTGAAGCCCCGCAGCGCCATCATGGACCAGTCGAACAGCGGGATGCCGAGCGCCTCGATCCGGTATTTCGGCTGCGTGTAGCCTGCGGCCGCAAAGCGCGAGCCGAAGCCGGCCATGGTGACGCCGATTATTCCTGGCATTGACCGTCCCCGACCAGGCGGTCCCGGACGCAGATCTGGTCGAGCGCCTCCAGCGAGTTCTCGATGAATTCGCGCGGCCGCACCGAGCGGTCGTCGACGTAGTAGCCGTTATTGCCGGGCCATGGCTTGCCGACGTGGATCTCATGGAAGGGCACCTCGTGGCGTTTCAGCCAGTCGAGCAGCACGGGCAGGACGTGCATGTTGATCTCCCCGGGGTTGCCGTCGTAGCTGCGCATGCCGCGGGCCGAGTGGATGACGATGCGCCAGCCCGCCGCCGCCATCTCCTGCAGCCGGGCGAGCATGCGCGGTTCGGGCTGCAGGTCCTTATAGGACTGGCCGGCGGACTTGATCGGGCACAAGGTCCCGTCCACGTCCACGACAAGCACATTCGTTCCAGCGATCATCGGGCAGCCTCAAGGTGTTGGATCAGTTGGCACGCGATCAGGGCGAAGCCGGCCAGCTTGCGCGGGTGATCCATGTGCAGTGGCAGCATGGACATGAACAGGGACAGCTCATAGGCGCGGATGGCGAACGATGGAAAGCCCGCCGCCTCGATCCGGTCCTGCAGGATGTCCTGGCACCAGCTCGGCGGACCGCCCTCGTTCAAGGTGAGCTGCAGGCGGAGCTGCTCGTTCAGCGAACAGTCGAACAGGTCGTTGTTGACGAAATCGTAGCCGCCGTTGGCGGAGTGGCTGAACTTCGCCAGGTCGTAGAGCGGGTGCATCCACGCCTCGTCCAGCGTGCGGGCGCCGCGGGGGTCGATGAGGCGAAACAGGCCGATGCGTCGGTCGAACAGGATGTTGGAGAAACACGGGTCGCCATGGCCGACGGCAAGTACGGTGGACCGGTCGCGCCGGATCGCCTCGCGGATCAGCGCGCCGGCCCGTTCCTGCATGGCCCGCAATCCGCCAAATGGGCCCGCAGCCTCCAGCACCCGGTCCAGCCGACGGCCGTGGTCGCTGGCCAGGAACTCATCCAGGCGCGCGTCCATCTTGCCCAGGATGTCCTGGGTCGCCTGCTCGCGGACGGCGGCGGCGCCAAGCTCCTTGGTGGGCCGGGCCTTGATGAAGTCGAGGAAGCGGTCGACGAGCGTGGTGAACGACAGCTCGTCGAAGGCGGAGTGGATGAACTGCAGCGCCGCGTCGGGGACGTTGATGCGCTCCATGGAGTATCCCGCGCGCTGGCCGTCATCGGTGAAGTCGAACGTCGGCAGGAAGAAGGCTTTTAGGGTTTCGGGCACGACGTGGAAGAAGCCGTATTCCCGCGCCATCTTCTCCTTGTTGGACGACGTTTTGCGGAACACCGCGCCCACACGGGTGGTGGAGTTGAAATGCCGGGCCTCGGTCGCATCCCCCATGAAGCTCAGGAACACCTCGGGGCGGCGCAGATCGACCAAATCGCAGTGGTCGAGCATGGTCGGATGCGCAGCGGCGAGGTTGAGGGTGAGCTCGCGGATCGCCATCGGATCGCGTGCGCGCAAGAAGGCGATCGCGTCGCCGGCGGTGAGCATCGCCGCAGCCTCGTCCTCGAACGCCGGGGCCAGCAGGATGGATTGCAGGACATAACGGCCTTTCTCAATCGCCATCGCCAGCATCCCGGGGCGCGTCGGCATCAGGAAAGACGGCAGCCGCAAGAAGATCCGATTGGCCTGGCTATCCTCGATCAGCTCGGCCAAGTGGCGCGCGTCGCGCTCATCGACGAGGTGGAACAGGTCGACGGCGCCTCCCGCCACGCTGCTGCGCCGTATTTCCTCACCCAGGGAAACACGCTTGCGCAGGATGTCGGAAAAGCGCGTGGCGCCGATGATCGCGTTGATATCCGGCGGCGGGGCACGCCGGTCGTCGTAGATGACGGTGACAAGCCGGCTCATAGCGTCCTGCCAACGGTACGAAGATGAAGCCGCCGCGTCCTGTGCACCGCAAGGGATTTCTGCCGTGCGGGATTGCCCCGGCGGGGATACCGGATGCGCATGACGTATAGGATCGTAGCCGCCGGCCAGACCAGGAGAAGGGTCATCAGGCACACGAGCGCATAAAGGCTGGTGATAGCCACCGCCGGCCCTTCGGCAGCCTGGGGAGAGAGGGTCATGGTCAGCAGGGAGGTCAGGAAGCCGCCGGTTTCCCGGTTCAGTCGCTCGGCCAGCAACAGCAGCATGCCGCTCTCGAGCGCCCAGATCGCCACCGACAGGAAAAGCAGCGGGATGACGTTGCCGCGCAGCCGCTCGTTCGCGCTTCCGGTCATGATACGCGTGGAGTCGATGATCCGCAGGACTCGGCGCGCCCGCGGCGCAGAGTGATACCGCAGGATATAGGCCTGCATCGCCTCGAGGCAGCCAGGCGCGATGAAGATGGCGAACAGCCCAAGTATCGTCGCGAATGTAAGGAGGCCCGAGAGCAGCTCAGTATGCGGCGGCAGCCGTCCGCCCACGGCGATGACGATCGCGAGGACGATAAGCAGGACCACGGCGTCAAGGGTGCGTTCCAGCAGCAGCAGCACCAGCGATCCGATCGGATTATCAGAAAGCCAGGCCAGCTGCTGCCAGCGGTAGAGCTCGCCGAGCTTGAAGGGAACGATGAAGGAGACCGGCGCAGTATGGAAGTGGAGCAGCACGATGGTCCGGACCGGCAGGCCGAGGGCCGGCGCCGCCAGCAGCGCCAAGCGCAACGCCCGGAGGATGTGCGAGACGCCATAAAGGACGGCAGCCGCGAGCACGACGGCCCAGGCTTCGCGCGCCGCCGGAATTGCGTCGAACACCTTGTAGAACGGCAGCGATAGGGCGATGGCTGCCAATGGAAACGCAATCAGGAGCACGCGCGTGCGCCGTTGGCCCAGGGGAGGGAACGCCAGCATTGCTCTAAGCGCCCACGGCGGCGTGGCGCGTCACTTCTTGACCCACGCCGTCCAATAACGGCTCTCATGCGGCGTAAAATCCTGCTGCAGCTTGGGCCGCGCGACGCCCAGCAAGTCGGAGATGATCTTATTCTCCCACCAGAGCTTCGGCACCATGGCCACCTCGGCATCGCCGAGGATCATGTCCGGCGTAAGCGTGCCGACCGTGAATGTCCGATCCTCGTCCCACCACAGCGCCACTCCGCGCGGCGACGGCGCGCGCAGCGCGACCGGAAACGGATTGCTGAACGAGAGATTGGCGATTCGGCGCTGGACGAGGCCTTGATCTTGCAGCAGGGCGATGCCGTCGGCGAGAATGGCCGCGGCCAAGGCAGCCGGAAGCGGCGGATTCCTCCATTTCGCGGCCTCCTCCATCGTGAAGTTATCCGGCACAAATTCTTTTTCGACCTTGTTGGGGGACCATACAACGTCCCTAAGGGTCTCCGACCGGCCGCTGCCGAGCGCGACGCCCTCCGAGCGCGACATCATGGCTGAATAAACCGTGCCGCCCACCTGCGTGAACAGGAATGGGGCGGCGACCATCACCGTAGCGACCACTCCAACGGCCTCCAGTATCGGCCGCAGCGCCGGGGCGCCGGAACTGACATGGATACTGGCATCAGAACTGGCATCGGAACTGGCGCCGGCCGCAAGACGCTGAGCCAAGAGCATGATCAAGACGATAAGCGGGATCGAGAACGCGCCGAAGTTTTGCGTGGCGACCAGCACGCAGCCGCCGGCAACCACGACGATGCCCGCCACTTCCAACCATTGCCGTGGGGCAATCCAGAGCGTGGCTGCCGCGAGCGCGCCGATCAGGACGCACGAACCCAAGTTGGCGACGAATGCCAACGGGGCGTAATAGCCCCGAAACAGTTGCGTGCTGGATGCACCCACCCGGCGAAGATCCGCGAGATAGCCCGAAAGCAGGCCCGGGTGCAGCAATTCCAGCCCGATCACTCCGGCCGCCGCCACTGCCGCTGCCCCGATTGCACCGCGCCAGAAGCGTTCGACCGTAAAGCACCCGACAACGACGGTGGCAGAGGCCAAGGCAAAGAAAGTCACTTTCAGATAGAGCAGGACGAGCATAACAAGGCCGAGCACGACCGTCTCGGCGACGCCCGTCAGGCGCCGACGCTCCCGCGGCAAGCAGAGCGCCCATAGGCAGACCACGGCGCACATGGCCGAACCAATTCGATTGTAGTTGGCCAACTCTGCAATGGCGCGCTGTGGCCCGTCGAGGAAGGTAGGCGCCACCACGAGTACGGTGAGCAGCACGATCAGCAGTATTGTGAAGATTGCGTTGAGACGCCGCCAGGCCAGCAGCAGCGCGGGCAGTATTACGACGGGAAGGGCTATGAGGTTGGCCCGGATGACAACCTTGCCGTCCATTCCCCAGAGCCAGGCAGCGAGGCCGTGCTGCCAGAAATACGCCAAGCCAAGCGGCGAATACACGTCCGTATGCGGCCACTGCCCCTGCAGCGCGCGCCACGCTGCATCAAGCGGGACGAAGATGTCGTGGTGGGTGTAATTGATGATCACATCGCGCGACAGAGCCATGATCAAGGGCACTGGCGCCGACAGAAGCAGGATGATCGCAAGATCGTATGCGTGCGGCTTGGACGTACACCACGCAAGCAGCGAAAGTAGCTGGGCAACCGGGCTGCGGTTTGGGTGAGTTATTCTCGCTTGGCTTACCGACACAACACTACCCAGGGCTCAGGTATCCCCTCATTTTTCCCACTGTGATTTCAACGAGATAGGTGTCGGCAGTGATGAACCGCTTTGCATCTCCGCCGAGGCATCCGCACCTATCGATTTCAAGGAATGGTCACGCAGCACCGTATCCATAGTACAAGTCTTCCCAAGAAAATATACATCAAGAGAAGTCCTCAAATTCCAGAGAACAAAATGAGGGGATCCCTGAGTACCCAGGGCTCTTGCAGGTCGATACTGGAAAGCGTCTGCAGACTTAGTTCCGTTACAAAAAATAGTGTCAGTACGGCTCGATCTCAATCTGTGTTATAGGCCAGCAGCATTTTATTTGAAAGAGGAAATCCTGAATTCAACGCTATTGTGATATCGTGATTGTTCATCTGGTGATGTGGCCGATGATGTAATGCGTATTCAAGCAGAGTCGCCTGAGCGCACGATCAACGCCTCAGCGGTCCGCAGGGTTCGGTTATGGACGGCATTCAGGCCGCTGGAAGCAGATCTGCGCCCCTGCTGGTCCGAGGCAGACAGCGCCGATCGAGGTCTGCGTCGGCCCTCAGAGCGGGTGGCCGAAGTCCTTGGCGCGCTGGATGTAGTTCAAGGCGTCGCCCACCGTCGCGAAGCTCTCCAAGTCCTCGTCGGGGATCCGGATGCCGAACGCGTCCTCGGCCGCGACCCCCACATCGACCATTGCAAGCGAGTCGATTCCGAGATCAGCCTGGAAGCGCTGGTCCCGCGTGATCGTAGCTTGGTTCATCTTGGCATATCTTTTGATGATGCCGGCAAGTACCGCTTCGGTGTCGTCCTGTCGCAAAGCTGTGTCCCCCATTATCCTGCCATCACGCTTTCGACCGGCTGCTTCGTGCCGCGTGCCGATTGCAGCGCGTCGAACTCATGAATCCAGGCAAAGTTCTCGGGAAAGTGCGCAACCTTGTCGTCGCGGGCTTGCAGGGCCGGGCCGTCCGGAAGGTGCAGGATGGCGTTCGTCGCCCAGGAGCTGCGCTGGATCTTCCGCGTACGCGCCCGGCGCAGCGTTTGATATTGGCCCAGCATCGCCTTGAGGCCGCCCGGCTCCGTGCCGGCCAGCAATTCGGCCAGCGTAATGGAATCCTCGATCGTGGTGTTGGCGCCCTGGCCGTGATGCGGCACCATCGCGTGGGCGCTGTCGCCCAGCAGGACGGCGCGGCCGCGATGCCATTGCAGCAATGGCCGGACCACGAACAGGCCCCACAGCTTGTAATGCGGCACGGCGCCGATCATCTCGGTGACGGCCGGGTGCCATCCCTTGAAGGCGTCGAGCGCCTCGTCCGGCCCGATGTCGCACATCGACCCAGCGCCCGGCCAAGCCTCCGGCCCCTCGATCACGGCGAAGTAGTTGACGTCCTGGCCGTCGCCGCCGATCGCGTAGTGCAGCAGATGCGCGTTCGGGCCCATCCAGAACTGAATCGCCTGCGGGTCCGGCAGCGACGGAAGCTGCTTGGCGGACACGATGCCGCGAAAGGCGCTGGTGCCGGAATATGTCGTGCCCTCACCGCCGGCGACCCACTCGCGGATGATCGAGCGCACGCCGTCCGCGCCGACCACGAGGTCCGCCTCGGTGGTTCGGCCGTTGGTGAACCTGAGCTCGATGGTGTCGCCATGGTCGGCGATGCGCTGCAGCCGGTGGCCCAGATGCAGCCCAGCGCCGCCGAGCGCGCCATGCAGGATACGCTGCAGGTCGGCGCGATGGATGCCGAAGTAGGGCGCGCCGAAGCGTTCCTGGTAACGCAGGCCGTGCCGCACGGGATGGGCGGCGATACGGCGGCCGTCTTGCCAGCTTCGGTAGATCAGCTCGGTCGGCTCGGTCGAGACGGCGGCGACCTGGTCGAGCACGCCGAGGCGGCGCAGCTCACGCGTCGAGTTGGCCGATAGCGCCACCGCCGCGCCGATCTCGGTCAGCTCCGGCGCCTGCTCGAAAACCTCCGCCTCCAGCCCGCGTTGCCGGAGCGCCAAGGCGAGCGTCAGGCCGCCGATGCCGCCGCCGACGATCGCTATCCGAAGCCGCTGTAACGTCATTGTTGCATTTCCGGCGGATGGGGGAGATTTCTTGGGCTGGGTGGGCAGGGTATGGTCCGCGAATAAGCCCGGTCAAGGGGACCGGCCCGGCGTCGCCGAGCGGATCGGCATCGGCGAGGCGGCAATCCGGGTGGTGGCGCCTAAGCTGGTCTATGATCCGCTGGTGCAAGCCATCTCTGGCCTGGCGACGGTGCAGGCGGGAGTGGACCTCGGTAAGGAGTTGCGCCGATCCGCGCCGCCGACCGACGACGAGCGGCGGATCTTGTTCAACCAGGACCCGGCTTCGGTTTCAGCGCCTGATCCCAATAGCGTAGGCTGGCGCGGTTGACCGGGGCGCCGGCCGCAGCGTTCCGCGCCATGACCTTGGCGTGGAAAGCGGCAGCCTGCCCGGGTCCGAGCAGGTCCCGCGTTGCCGTGATGATCCGGGTGATGCGCAAATGGTTGTGGTCGAAGCCGGTCAGCCATCGGTCCGTGCCGCCGTAGAAGCGAGCCATGCGCTCCAATCCCGCCTGCAGGCCAGCGCATGCCTGCGGATCGTCGCGGATCGCAGCCGCTTCCGCTGGCGTCAGCACCGGTGCGCCGGGGACGGCGCGGCTGGCTTCCGCCAACGGGAACAGCCATTGGATGAAGTCGTGCACCGCCTCGATCCGCGTGTCGTCGAAGGCGAGCACGTCGGCCAGCAGGCGTCCGCGTCCGTCACGGCCGGTCCCGCGCAGGAACGCATGGATGGCGCCCTGCGTGGTCATCGCGGCAGCAATCCGTCCAGCAGCGCCTTGTGGAACCGGTCGGGCGCCTGGATCTGCGGTGCGTGGCCGAGGTCCGGGAACTCGATCAGCCGGGCGCCGGGGATCGCCGCGGCGGCCGTTTTTCCAAGCGTGGGATAGTCGCCGAGGGTAGCCTGGACGGACGGCGGCGCCAGGTCCTTGCCGATCGCGGTCGTGTCCTTGTCGCCGATCATGAGCAGGACCGGCATCGCCAGCCGGCCCAGCTCATAGACCACAGGCTGGGTGAGGATCATGTCGTAGAGCAGGGCGGAGTCCCAGGCGACACGGTCCCGCCCGGCGCCGCGGTACATCCCCGCCAGCATCTGCACCCAGGGTTCATAGTCCGGCTGCCAGGTGCCGGCGTAGTAGGTGCTGCGCTCGTAGTCCCGAATGCGGTCGGCCGTCGTGGCCCGCTCCCGCCGGTTCCAATCGTCGACGCTTTGCCAGGGCACGCCCTTGGCCTTCCAGTCTTCCAGCCCGATTGGGTCCACCAGCACGAGCTGCTCGACATCGGCGGGATACATGAGCGCATAGCGGATGCCGAGCATGCCGCCCGTGGAATGGCCGATCACCGTCGCGCGGGCAACGCCGAGCTTCGTCAGCAGCGCGCGGATGTTCGCGGCCAGTTGCTGGAAGCTGAATTGGTAGTGCTCCGGCTTGGTGGATTTACAGAACCCGATCTGATCCGGCGCGATGACCCGATAGCCGGCCTGGCGCAGCTCTGTGATGGTGCGTTCCCAGGTGGCGGCGCAGAAGTTCTTGCCGTGCAGAAGAACCGCAGTTCGGCCGTTCGGGGTGTCGGGCCGCATGTCCATGTAGGCCATAGCGAGCTGTTGCCCCTGGGAGGCGAACTGGTGGCGGAGGACGGGAAACGGATAGGAGAACCCTTCCAGCTCGGCGCCATAGGCGGGTTCGTCGCTGGCATGCGAGATGTGGATGGGGGTTAAGGCCAGGGCGGCCAGCAGTAGCAGGCGCGAGCGGACGACTGTGGCCCTCACCCCGGCCCTCTCCCCGGGGGAGAGGGAGAAGGGTCCAGGCGGCGCAAGCCGGCAGCGAAGCGCCGCCAGTTCGCGACGTAACTAACCGCCGAGGCACGGAGCTTTTCGACGGCGGCGGGGTCCAGCGTCCGCACGGCTTTAGCAGGCGAGCCGACGATCAGGGAAAAGTCTGGGAACACCCTGCCCTCCGTCACCAGCGCATTGGCGCCGACCAGGCTGCCGCTGCCGATCCGCGCGCCGTTGAGCACGGTGGCGCCCATACCGATCAGCGAGCCGTCGCCCACGGTGCAGCCATGCAGGATGGCGTGATGGCCGACCGTCACGTCGATGCCGACCGTGAGCGGGAATCCCATGTCGGTGTGCAGCATCGCGCCCTCCTGGATGTTGCTGCGCTCGCCGATGTCGATCAGCTCGTTGTCGCCGCGCAGCATGGCGCCGAACCAGACGCCAACGTCCGGCGCCAGGCGTACGCGGCCGACGATGTGCGCGTTGGGGGCAATCCAGTAGCGCCCGGCCTCCGGCAGCTCGGGCACGTGGTCATCGAGGGCGTAGATCGGCATGGCGCGCCTTCCTAGTTCACGGCTTGCGCGGCCATGGGCAGGCCGACGTAGTTCTCCGCCAGCACCTTCGCGGCGGTGCGGGACTGCAGAATCATGTCGAGCTCCGCCCGCTGCCGGCGCGCGTCGAAATCGCTGACCCCGTCCTGCCGGTGCATCATCGAGGTGAACCACCAGGAGAAGTGCTGCGCCCGCCAGACCCGGCGCATCGCGGTGGCCGAGTAGGCGCCAAGTCCCGCCGGGTCGTTGTGATGGAAATGGTCCGCCATGGCGCGGGCCAGCACGGCCACGTCGGCGACGGCGAGGTTGAGGCCCTTGGCCCCGGTTGGCGGCACGGTGTGGGCGGCGTCGCCAGCAATGAACATCTTACCGTGCTGCATCGGCTCGCACACGAACGAGCGCATCGGCACGATGTTCTTTTGGAAGATCTCGCCCTCCTTGAGCCGGAAGCCGTCGCCGGTCACCCGGCTCTGCAGCTCGTTCCAAACGCGGTCGTCGGACCAGTTGTCCACGCGGTCGCCAGGGTCGCATTGGAAATACATGCGCTGCACGGTGTCGGACCGCGTGCTGATCAGCGCAAATCCGCGGTCGTGCCGGGCGTAGATCAGCTCCTCGGACGAGGGCGGCGCGTTCGCCAGGATGCCGAACCAGCCGAACGGGTAGATGCGCAGGTATTCCTTGCGCACCGCCTCAGGGATCGCCTGCCGGCAAACGCCGTAGGAGCCGTCGCAGCCGGCGATCAGGTCGCAGTGCAGCTCCTGCGCTTGGCCGTCCTTATCCGTGTAGCGGACCAGCGGATCGCCATCCACGTCGTGCACGCTGGTGTTGCGGGTCTCGAAGGCAATCTGGCCACCGTCGGCGAGGCGGGCAGCGATCAGGTCCTTCAGCACCTCGTGCTGGGGATAGACCATCACGCTTTTACCGTCGGTGAGGTCGTGCATGTCGATGCGGTGGCCGTGGCCGTCGACACGCAGCTCGAAGCCGTGGTGCCGGAAGCCCTCGCGCATCAGGCGGTCACCCACGCCGGTCTCGACCATCAGGTCGATCGTGCCCTGCTCCAGCACGCCGGCGCGTATGGTGGCCTCGATCGCCTCGCGCGAGCGGCTTTCGACGACGACGCTGTGAATGCCGGCGCGGTGCAGCAAGTGGGACAGCATCAGGCCGGCCGGCCCGGCGCCGACGATGCCAACTTGGGTGCGCATGGCTTTCTCCTTCCGCTTAGCGCGTCCAGCCCTGGTAGCTCGCGACGTTGTCGCGGGTGATGAGCTGGGAGGGCATCAGGATCATCGGGTTCTCCGGCTTCTTGCCGTTCATGATGTCGATGCCCGTCTGCACCGCCAGCTTGCCCATCGTGTAGGGGTCCTGGCTCGCGGAAGCCTGCACCTGGGTGTTGCCCTTCAGCGCGCCTACAATGTCGGGTGCCCCGTCCACCGAGGCGATGACGATGCCGGTGCGGTTGAGCTGCCGGGCGGCGAGGTCACTACCGATGGCCTGGGGGTCGTTGATGGTGAACACGCCCTGGATGCTGGGGAAACGGGTCAGATAGCCCTGCATTACGTTGAGCCCGCCGTCGCGAGAGCCTTTGCCGTCCTGGTCGAAGGACAGCAGCTTGATGTCGGGATAGTTGGCCAGGATGCGCTTGCAGCCGTTGACCCGGTCGATCACAGCCGAGACCTGCGGCCCGTTCTCGATGACCACGTTGCCCTTATGGTCGATCTTGTCGGCCATATACTGGCAGGCGATCTCGCCGGCCTGGGTGTTGTTGGTCTGCACCGTGGCATCGGCGCCGGCGGCGGCCACGTCCACGCCGACCACGGTAATGCCCGCCGCCTGCGCCCGCTTGATGGCAGGTGCAATGGCCCGCGGATCGGCGGCATTGACCAGGATCAGGTCGACCCCGGCGGCGATGAAGTTGTCGATCTGGGTGAACTGCTTGTTCAGGTCGTAGTCAGCCGAGGCGAGCGTGACCTTGACCTGCGGGTTGACCTGCTGCGCCGCATCGGTGATGCCCTTGCCGATGGCACCGAAGAACGGATTGCCCAGTGAGCCGACGGTGACGCCGACCGCCTTGAGATCGCGGGCCGCAACGGAACCAGCGGCAAGCCCGAGTGCGACGCCGGCCAGCAAAATGGTTTTCAACATCAAGCATTCCCTCCGAGCCCGTTGTTTTCGCCGCGGCGGTTGGGCTACAACCCGCCGGCGGCAATACTCAGCGATCAGGTGCGCGCGCTGCCCTGCAGGCGGACGCGGTCGAGCGCCACGGCGCCGATGATCACCAGTCCCTTGACGATGAACTGCCAGATGTCCGAGACGCCGACCAGCGTCAATCCGTTGGACAGCACCGCGATGATCAGCGCGCCGATGAGCGTGCCCCAGATGGAGCCGATGCCGCCGACGAAGCTGGTGCCGCCCAGAATGACCGCGGCGATTGCGTCCAATTCGTAGCTTTGGCCGAGCTGCAGCCCGTTGGCGGCGAACAGCCGCGCCGCCGACATCGCGCCGCCGAGGCCCGCGAGCAGGCCCGAGGTGGCATAAACGAACAGCAGGATGCGCCAGACCTTGATGCCCGACAGCCGCGCCGCCGCCGGGTTGCCGCCGACGGCGTAGATCCACACGCCCAGCACAGTGCGCCGAAGAATATACCAGGACACCAAAATGACAACGAGCGCGATGATCGCCAGCACGGGGATGCCGACGCCGGAGGCGATAGGGACGGTCGCGTTGCCAATGGCGGCGAAGGCCAAATCGGGATTGAATATGGTGGTATCGCCGCCCATCAGCCGCGCCAGCCCGCGCACCGCAGTCAGCGAGCCCAAGGTGACGATGAACGGCGGCAGCTTGCCGAAGGCGATTAGGCTGCCGTTCACCAGGCCGAAGAAAAGCCCGGTCAGCAGCGCCGCCGGGATGCCGAGCAGGCCCCAATCCGGCACCAGCGAAGCGATGAGCGCCGCCATGGCGGAGGCGGCGAGGATGCTGCCGACGGACAGGTCGATGCCGCCGGTGAGAATGACGAAGGTCATGCCGGCGCCGAGCACGGTGTTGATCGCCGCCTGCTGCGCCACGATCGACAGGTTCTGCGAAGTGAGGAAGCGCTGCTCGCCTAGGTAGTGGAAGGCGATCGCCAGGATAAACAGCACCGGCAGCATGCCGAGCGCTTGGACCATGCTGCGGATCTGCACTTGGCGCGCCGATAGCCCGGCGCCTCCGATGGGTGCGGCCGTTCCAACGGCCGCTTGGTTGCTTGTTTCAGCCATGCTGATTCCCCCCCGTTCTTAGGTTAGGCGGCCGCTCCGGCGCCGTAGGCCATGATGTTCTCCTGGGTGATCGGCCCGCCGCCGGGGCCGCCGACCTCGCCGGCGATGCGGCCCTCGCGCATCACCAGCACGCGGTCGCAGACGCCGATGATCTCGGGCAGCTCGCTCGAGATGACGATGACGCCGATGTTGCGCTGCGCCAGTTCGTCGATGATGCGGTAGATCTCGGATTTGGCGCCGATGTCGACGCCGCGGGTCGGCTCGTCGAGGATCAGCACCTTCGGCCCGATCTCGAGCCAGCGGGAAAGCAGCACCTTCTGCTGGTTGCCGCCGGACAGGCTGCCGACGCTGACCTGCGGGCTGGCGGCGCGCACCCGGAGCGCCTCGAACGCCTTCGCCGCCCGCCGTTTCCCGGCCGCGAGGTTCAGGATGCCGCCGCGCCCGGCGTCGCGGCCGATCACGCCGAGGTTGATGTTGGTTCCGCACGAAAGGTCGAGGAACAGCCCTAGCCCCTTGCGGTCCTCGGTGAGGTAGGCGATGCCGGCCGCGAGCGCGTCCTCCGGCGCTTTGATGTCCAGCGTCTTGCCCTCGAGCTTCGTCTCGCCACCGGATTTTGGGTCGGCGCCAAAGATCAGCCGGGCGAGCTCGGTGCGGCCGGAGCCGACGAGCCCGGCGATCCCCAGCACCTCGCCCTGATGCAGGGTCAGGCTGCAGGGCCGCACGCGCCGGCCGCCATCGGTGATCCCCTCGACCTGGAGCACCACGGCGCCGCGGCTGCCGTGCGGATCGTGGGTTTTGGTATAGAAGCTCGAAAGGTCGCGGCCGACCATCATCTTCACGAGAGCCTCCGCGCTGAGTTCATCCCGCGTGAGGGTGCCGACGTAGCCGCCGTCGCGCAGCACGGCGACCCGGTCAGCGAGTTCGTATACCTCGGCCATGCGGTGGCTGATGTAGATCAACGCGATGCCGTCGGCGCGGAGCTGCCGCACCAGGGCGAACAGCCGGTCGGTCTCACGGGACGAGAGCGCCGTCGTCGGTTCGTCGAGCACGAGGATTTTCGACTGCGCGTGCAGGGCGCGGGCGATCTCCACGAGCTGCTGTTCGGCGATGGACAGGGTGCCTAGGGTCGTATCCGGCGTGAACGGGGCGCCGAGCCGCTCCAGCACCGGGCGGCAGCCCTCACGCATCGCGCGCCGGTCGATACGGCCTTGGCGGACCGGCTCGGCACCGAGATAGATGTTCTCGGCGACGGTGAGGTTGGGGGCGAGAGCGAGCTCCTGATAGATGATCGCGATGCCGTGGCGCTTGGCCGCGATCGGGTCGGTGATGGCGACCGGCTTGCCGTCAATCAGCAGCTCGCCGCCGGGGTCGGCCTGGTATGCGCCGGAGAGAATTTTCATGAGGGTGGATTTGCCGGCGCCGTTCTCGCCCATGAGGGCGAGGACCTCGCCGCCCCAGGCCTTAAGCTGGACGTTGTTGAGGGCCTTCACGCCCGGGAAGGTTTTGGAGATGCCGCGCATCTCCAAACGGGGCGTGGCGCCGTCGCTTGAGGTCATGGTCCATTCCTCCCGTAGCGTTAGTCCAAGGCTGTTTGCTTAGGGGCCGAAGATCAACTGCTAATTCAAGCAATTGTCGGAGTATGGCTGCGAAACATGCTGCCGGGTATCGGCGGAAACATGTTAATAGGCGGCGCTTGGTCTCTTTCGCGAGCCGCAACCCATGAGGTGATCCCAGCCGTCTTGGCCGATCACCCCGCCAGCCAAGCCCGGACGGCGTCGCGCAAGAATGCCTGGTCGGCCGGGTTCTGCACCGGGTTGCCGGCGCGGTGACCCCAAATGCTCGGGATCGGCCGCAGCTCGGCATGCGCCAGATGCGGCAGCTCAGCCATGTTGTCGGCCACACGGAAATACAGGTCCGTCTCGCCCGGCATCAGCAGCACCCGCGCGCGAATCGCGGCCAAGGCGCGGGGCAGGTCGCCGCCGTAGAGGTCATTGCCGCTGACGTCGGCAGCGCTCCATGTCTGGAGCTGTGCATAAAGGTTGGCAGCGTGCTTCGTGTCATACCGGCGTTCCCATCCCTCGACCAGGAACGCCTCCAGATCGGGCGCGCCCAGGGCCGAGAGGTGCAGGCCGGCCCGGTAGAAATCCTGGCTCAGCGCCCAGCCGGCGTAGATGCGGGCGAAGGCGCGCATCGCCGCCCGCGGCTCGGCGCTGAAACGGCCGCCGCCGAGGTGCTCGGGCGCAGCCTCCAGCACCGCCATGAGACCGGCGAGGAATACCTTGTTGTGCACGGCCGTCCGGGCGCTGCCGCAGTTCACCACGATACGGTCGACACGGTCGGGGAACGCCGCCGCCCAGTGATAGGCCTGGATCGCGCCCATCGACCAACCATACGCGCAGGCCAGCCGCTCGACGCCCCACAGTTCCTGCAGCATGCGGGATTGCGCCTGCACGTTGTCCCATGCCGTTACCAGCGATGGGTAATCGGCCGTATTGGATGGGGAGGACGACAGCCCGCCGCCGAATTGGTCAGGGATGACAATGAACCACCGGGTGGGGTCCAGCACGCCTTCGGGACCGATCAGCCACTCGACCTCGTGGTGCTGCGCGCCATAGCTCGTGGGATAAACCACCACGTTGTCGCGCGCTGGGGATAGTGTGCCGTGCGCCTTCCAGCTCAGACGTGCGCCACGCAGCGTCTCGCCGGATTGCAGCGGCAGGTCGCCGAGATCGAAGATGCCGCTTGCTTGGGGCCAACTCATTTGCGGCAGGCTAGGCGGCGCTTACCGCCCTAGCAACCCCGGCCAATACCGCGATATGCCGAGTTGATCATGAGGGAGACGGCCGTTGCAGCGCGTTCAGGAAGTCGTCGCCGAGTATCCCCGACCGCCGCGGCTGGAGCCGGCGCACCGCCGGGTGCAAATCGTGTTTGCCGGCCAAATTATCCTCGACACCGACGCTGCCTGGCGCGTGCTGGAAACCTTCCATCCGCCCAGTTTCTACCTGCCCATCGCCGCCTTCACTCCCGGTGCGCTCATACCCACCGCGCGGGGCAGCGTGTGCGAGTGGAAGGGATCGGCCCGTTACTACGGCGTTCATGCGGCTGGCCGGGTCGCCGCCGATGCAGCCTGGGGCTACCCCAAGCCTACGCAGGCCTTCGCCTCCATCCGCGATCATGTGGCCATCTACGCAGGCGTCATGGACGCGTGCTTCGTGAACGACGAGCGCGTCGTTCCGCAGGAGGGCGGCTTTTATGGCGGCTGGATCACCTCGGAGCTGGTTGGCCCCTTCAAAGGCGGACCCGGCACGATGTTCTGGTAGGACGCCTGGGTTCTGGTAAGATGCCCGGGGCGCCCATATAACACCCCCACGTCGCCCTGATCAGGGGCAATCCTGCAAGGAAATCTCGTTTTGGACGGCACCGGCCGCCTGCCTCTCGCGCGCGCCCAGGGCGTCGTTCGCCATGCCATCGAGACGATGCGCCTGGCTGGCCCACTGGCGGTCGCACAGCTGGCGCAAATGGCGATGGGCGTCACCGACACCGTGCTGCTTGGGACCTTGGGCGGCGACGCGCTGGCTGCAGGCGGGCTGGCGAACAGCCTGTTCATCACCGTGGCCGTCGTGCTGCAGGGTGTGCTGACGTCCGTCAGCGTCTTGGTCTCGCAGGCCCGCGGGGCCAGGAACAACGCGCAGGTGCCGGGCTTGTATTGGACCGGCATGCTGCTTGCCCTTGCGCTGGCCATCCCCGCTTTTGCGCTGTTCAGCGCGACCGAACCATTGCTGCTGGCGGTGGGCGAGCCTCCGGCGCTGGCGCATGATGCGGGCATCTATATGAACGCGCTGCGCTGGGGCACGCCAGGTGCGATGCTGGCGATAGGTTTCATGCGCGCCTTCCTTCCAGCCGTCGGCCAGGGCGGCATGATTCTGTGGGTGTCGCTCGCAACAAGCTTGGTCAACGGGGTGCTGTGCTACGGGCTGATCCACGGTATTTGGGGCTTGCCCGCATTGGGCCTGCGCGGCCCGGCACTGGCTGAGGTGGTCGCGGTGTCGGCGGCGGCGCTCAGTCTGCTGTTGCTGGTGCATGGCCGCCCGGCGCTTCGGCGCTTCGTGGCTTGGCGCCGTCCGCGCGTGGACGTGATCGGCCCCATGCTGAAGCTCGGCGTGCCAGTCGGCGCCACCTTCGCAGTCGAGGCTGGGCTGTTCCTTGCGATCGGGTTGCTGATTGGCCTGCAGGGTCCGGTCCCGCTGGCGGCGCAGCAGGTGGCGCTGAGCATCATATCCGTATCGTTCATGATCCCATTAGCCATCGCGCAGGCCGCCAATGTCCGGGTCGGGCACTGTGTCGGCGCAGGTGACGCTCACGGCGCGCGCCGGGCCGGGCTGGTGGCAATTGGCCTGGGTGCGGCGTTTGAGGGCGCATCGGCGCTGCTCCTGCTGCTGGCACCGGGTACGGTCGTTGGGCTGTATCTCGACCCTGCGCTGCCGGGCAATGCTGCAACGATCGTCATCGCTCTTGGCCTGGTGAACGTCGCCATCGTGTTCCAGGTGGCGAACGGCGTGCAGAGCGTGGCGAGCGGAGCGTTGCGGGGGCTAGGCGACACGCGGGCGCCGTTCCTGCTCGCGACCTTCGGCTATTGGGGGGTGGGCTTCCCCGCCGCCTGGCTGCTCACGACGTGGGCCGGCTGGGGTGCCGCGGGGGCGTGGTGGGGCCTGGCTGCCAGTTTGATGGTCGTGGCCGTCCTCCTGACGCGGCGTTTCATCCGGCGCAGCCGCTTTGAGCCGGCGTGCGCTCGCCTGCCCTGACCGCCGCCGGCAATCGGTTCGCAGCCGGTGAGAGCGGACAAATGTAGCGTGCCGAGTAGGCGCAGGACGGGTTGTAGGCAAAGTTGAAATCCAGCAGCACGCGCCCGTCCGGAGCCGCGCCCAAGTCAGCGCCTTTGATGGTGTCAAGCAGGTATCGCCCGGCTCCATAGGTCTCGCGCCCGCTCGTCGCGTCCGCAAACGGCAAGAAGACGCCGCCGCCATAGCCCAGCAACCAGTAGAACGTCAGCTCGCCGCCCAACGCTTCCTGCAAGCCCTGGGTCCGTGCGAACGGCAGCATGTGCAGCTCGCCGTCCGCCCCGGCGACGAATGTCTCCTCTACACCGTCCGGAATAGGCGATTGTTTCACGTGAAACCTCAGCGCGGGATCGTATGGAAAGAAGTCGAGCCCGGCGAACCCCGCCCCTGGTTCAATGGGTGTTTGCGCATGGTCGCGGAACAGCCTATCGCGCACACGGCGCCAATGCAGCCAGGCCCGTTGCGGATTAGGTTCCGTCCGCACGCCAGCGTAAAGGTCAGCCATCTGCCGTCGCCAATCCCACAGCGACGCCAGGGTCGAGCTCACGCTTGCTTCAATTCGATAAGCCCTTGGCGGATCTTGCGGCCGCGGCCGATGCGGTCCTCGATATAGGCCGCGTCCCCCCAACGCACCGCCCGCGCCATCGCCTGCGCATCCTCAGTGAACCGGGCCAGCATCTCCAGCAGCGCGTCCCGGTTGTTCAGGAACACGTCGCGCCACATGACGGGGTCGCTGGCGGCGATGCGGGTGAAATCGCGGAAGCCGGTTGCAGCGAACTTCAACACCTCCGACCGGCTCGCGTCCAGCGATCCGCTCTCCGTCGCCAGGTCGTCCGCGGTGCCGCAAATCGTGAAGGCAATGAGATGCGGCAGGTGGCTGACGATCGCCATCACGCGGTCGTGGTGCACGGGGTCCATAATCTCGACCATGCTGCCGGCCCGGCGCCAAAGCTCCGCCACCCCCTCGGTTGCGGCGGCGTCGGTGCCGTCGGACGGAGTCAGCAGGCACCATCGCCCTTGGAACAGAGTGGTGAATCCGGCGTCGGGACCGGAGTATTCGGTGCCGGCCAGCGGATGCGCCGGGACGAAATGCACATCGCCCGGCAGCAATGGCCCAACGTCGCGGATGACCGAAATCTTGGTGCTGCCCACGTCCGTCACGACGGTGCCCGGCGCCAAGTGCGGCGCGATGGCGGCGGCAATGGCGGCATAGGCACCGACGGGCGCGCACAGCATCACGCAATCGGCCCCGGCCACGGCACGGGCCGCATCCGCCTCGATCCGGTCGGCAAAGCCCAGCGCCGCAACGCGCTCCAGCACCGTGGGGCTGCTGTCGGTTACGACGACCTCGGCCGCCAAGTCGCGCCGCTCCCGTGCGATACGCGCGATCGAGCTGCCGATCAGGCCGATGCCGATCAGCGCGAGCCGTTTGAATACCGGGTCAGGCGGCACAAGCCCGAGGTCAGGCTGGGTTTGTCCGACGTCAGGCATGCGCACGCTGTTCGTTCGAGGACTGCTGCGCCATGAACGCCGCCAGGATATCGGCGGCCAGCGCACACTCCTCGGCCGTGCCGATCGTGATGCGAAGGCAGTGCGGCAGCCCATAGCCGCCCATCGCCCGCACGATCACGCCGCGGCCCTTCAGCGCCGCATTTGCAGCGCCCGCCTGCTCCGCTGCTCCAAAATCAGCCAGGATGAAGTTGCCCTCGCTAGGCCAGACCCGGATGCCCGCATGCTCCAGCTCGGCAGTGAGCCAGGCGCGGTACTGCGTGTTGTGCGTCCGCCCGGTCTCGATCCAGCCAGGCTCGGCCAACGCGGCGATCCCGGCCGCCTGCGCCGCCAGGCTTACGTTGAACGGGCTGCGCACCCGGTTCAGCACGTCGACAATCGACGGCGGAGCATAGCACCAGCCCAGCCGCAGGCCGCCCAGGCCGAAAATCTTGCTGAAGGTTCGGGTCATCACCGTATTGTCGCCGGCATCCACCAATCGCGTGCCCGCGTCGAAATCCGGACGGTTCACATACTCGGCATACGCAGCGTCCAGCACCAGCAGCACATCCGGCGGCAGGCCGGCCCGAAGCCGCTCGACCTCACGCTGCGGCAGCATGCTGCCGGTCGGGTTGTTGGGGTTGGCCAGGAACACGAGCCGGGTGGCAGGCGACACCGCCGCGAGCATCGCGTCCACGTCGGCGGTCAACTGGCGCTCCGGCGTCTTAATGATGCGGCAGCCGGCATAGGTTCCGGCGATCTCGTAGATGCTGAAGCCGTGCCGGCTCATGATCAGCTCGGTGCCGGGGCCGCCATAGGCGAGGCATAGCTGATAGATCAGGTCGTCCGACCCGGCGCCGCATACGATCTGCGCGGGATCGAGCCCGAAGCGCGCGCCGATGGCAAGACGCAGCTCCTGCGCGGCCCCATCGGGATAGCGGTGCAGCTCCCACTCCAATCCGGCATAGGCCGCGCGGGCGCCGGGCGGCACACCGAATGCGCCCTCGTTGGACGAGAGCTTCACCGTACGGTTCTGCCCGGCTACCTTGCTTTCGCCGCCGACATAGGGGGCAATGCCAAGGATGCCTGACCGTGGCTGCAGACTCATTGTTCCTCCCCGCCTAACGGCTCTGCATACGCGCCCAATACCAACAGCCGCTGCGGCCGCAGCACGGACTGCAGCGCAACGAGCCGCGCGTCGTCGTCATCCACGAAGCCGTCGACATCGACCAGCGCTTGCGCGATCGGAGTGCCGGGAACCCGGTGCAAGATCGTCGTTTCTGCCGCGAATCCAGCTGCAGCCACGGCAGCACCCAGCCCAGCGCAACTGACCTCAACTGGCAGTTCCAGGCCCAATAGGGAACGGTCCCGTCCGCTCGGGTCTGGGGCGGCAGCGCTCACGAGCAACGCCTGCACCTCGGGCGAACCTTCCGGCCTCGGCGTCCAGAACGGCAGCCGGCCGACCACGTGGATGCGAGGCTCGTCATCGTGCAGCAGCGCGGTCCACCAGGCAGCGGCTGGCGCCTCGCTTTCCGTCGGCAAGGGCAAAACCGCGCCGGTGGCGATCCCGGCACTCACTTCGCTGATAGCTTGGGTCGAGGTGTCATGGACCCGCAGCGGCGTCAACGCGCCGAAATGCTCGCGTGCGATGGTCAAATAGGCGGTGTCGCCATTCGCCTGGCACACCGCCACCAGCAGGGGCCGCTGTTGCGCCGTGGTGGTGGCCAACAGCTCCCGCCAGATGCGCACGATCCCTGAGGCCGGCATCGCGCCGCTATGCCGGGCCACCAAGCGGCGGATGATCGCGGCCTCCCGGCCAGGCCGCAGCGGCACCGAGCCCTTCACCCGCAACGCCGCGACCTGCGTCACCACCTTGGCCCGGCGCATCAGCGTATCGTGCAGCGCATCGTCCAGCCGGTCCAGCTCCGCCCGCAGCGACAGCAGGTCGGGCGCAGCGGCCGGCGCAGGCGTATGCAGGATTTGTGACGGACTGGACATCGCAGTCGTAGGTCTCACGCAGGTTAAAGAGGATTATGGGCAAATAGCGTGACTGTTACAGCCCGCAAATCCGGGCATGGCAAGGGTGGCTGTCATAATCGCCGCCGATCGCGATAGGTGATGTTGCCCAGCGCGACCGCTCGGCCTATTCAGCGCATATAATGGATCACCCGGACATCCCGTCCCGCGACGCCCACCAATCCCTCACATTCGACGGCAGCTTCATGCTCGATTGCGGGGTGGCGCTGCCCTCCGTCACCGTCGCTTTCCGCACTTACGGCGTGCTGAATGACGCGCGGTCGAACGCCATCCTGGTCTGCCACGCGCTGACCGGTGATCAATATGTCGCGGAACCGCATCCCGGCACCGGCAAGCCCGGCTGGTGGAACCAAGTTGTGGGGCCCGGCGGCGCCGTCGACACAAACCGCTTCTTCGTCATCTGCGCCAATGTGCTGGGTGGCTGCATGGGCAGCACCGGGCCGCGCAGCCTTCGCGACGACGCGCTGCCCGAAGCGCCGCCCTGGGGCACCGATTTCCCGCCCATCACAATACGCGACATGGTCCGGGCCCAGCGCCTGCTGATTGACCGTCTCGGCATCCAGCGACTATTTGCGGCCATCGGCGGATCCATGGGGGGCATGCAGGTGCTGGAATGGGCCGCCACCTTCCCTGACATGCTGTTCGCCGCCGTGCCGGTCGCCACCGCTGCGTTCCACTCCGCGCAGAACATCGCCTTCCACGAGGTCGGCCGCCAAGCCATCTTCGCCGACCCTAACTGGGCCGGCGGCGAGTATTGGCGCCATGGCCAGACCCCCGCCCGCGGCCTGGCGGTCGCGCGCATGGCCGCGCACATCACCTACATGAGCGAGCAGGCGCTGACCCGCAAATTTGGCCGCCGGTTGCAGGCGCCGGCTACCGGCTCAACCACGCTGTTCGGCGACATGTTTGAGGTAGAAAGCTACCTTCGCCACCAGGGCAGCACCTTCGTCGACCGCTTCGACGCCAACAGCTATCTGACAATCACCCGCGCAATGGACTACTTTGACCTAGCAGCAGACCACGACGGCGACCTCGCGGCGGCGTTTCGCGGCACCGCCACCCGGTTCTGCATCGTCAGCTTCGACAGCGACTGGCTGTTTCCCACCGCGCAGTCCCGCGCCATTGCGCGTGCGCTGAACCAGGCCGGCGCCAACGTCAGCTTCGTCGAGATCGGCAGCGACAAGGGCCACGACGCATTCCTGCTGGATGAGCCCGATTTCCACCGCACCCTGTCCGGCTTCTTGTCCGGCTGCGCCGAGCACACCAGGCTATGAGCCCGCTCGCAACGTCGGGCGCGAGCCCGCTCGCAACGCTTGGCGCGAGCCCGCTCGCAACACTGGGCGCGAGCCCGCATCCACCGCCTTCGGACCGGCCAACCCCGCCCACCGCGGATCGGCAGAACACCCCCGTTGCGGAGCGGCTAGACACGCCGAAGATGCGGTTCGACCTTCGCCTGATGTCGGAGATGATCGAGCCAGGCTCCCGCGTGCTCGACATCGGCAGCGGCGACGGCACGCTGATCGAATATCTGTTCCGCACCCGGCGCTGCGACGCGCGCGGCCTCGAGATCGACATGGCCGAGGTTACCCGCGCCGTGGCGCATGGCCTTCCGGTGATGCACGGCGACGCCGACAGCGACTTGGCGCATTACCCGGATGCGCTGTTCGACTACGTCGTCCTGTCCCGTACCCTCCAGGCGGTCGAGCGCCCGCAGGAGGTGCTGCGGCAAATGCTGCGCATCGGCACCCGCGCGCTGGTCAGCTTCCCGAATTTTGGCCACTGGCAGGTGCGCTGGCAGCTTGTGCGGTCCGGCCGCATGCCGATGACGGCCACCTGGGACCGGCCCTGGTACGAAACACCCAACATCCACCCCTGCACGATCCGCGACTTCTTCGCGCTTTGTGCGCAGGAGGATTACGTGGTGGAACGCTGGCTGGCGGTGGACGACGAGGGCCGCCAGGCGCCTTGGCGCCGTTTTCCAGGATTGGCCAATCTATTTGGCGAACAGGCATTGTTCATGCTGCGCCGGGCATAAGCGCCATCATCCTGCCCACAGCACCGCCTGCAGATTGAGCGCCGCAACGTCCAGCACCCCAGCGTCCCCGCTGACCATCAGCGCAGCGATGGCGCCGTCCAGCACCAGCAATACCTGCCACCCCATCATACGCGGGTCCGCATAGCCGGCAGCCTCCGCCAACTCCGCCAGATAGGCGATGATCGCCGCGTGGTGCTGTGCCGTCATCTCCCGCAGCCAAGGCTCGCCGCCTGCGGGGCCCTTCGCATGCTCCGCGGCGGCGTTCATGAAGGTGCAGCCGTAGAACCGTCCCTCGAACCAATTGCGCAGCGCAGGAACGGTAGCCTTCAGGCGGTCGGCCGGGTCAGGACCGGCAGCCTCGACAGAAGCAAAGAATGTCTCCCGCCACTCCGCGCCCTCCCGCGCCAGCACCTCGCGCACCAGGGCCTCCTTGGAGCCAAAACGTCCGTAGAGCGTCATTTTGGACGCTCCGGCCTGGGTAAGGATGCGGTCGACCCCCGTCGCATGGATGCCGTTGCGACAGAACAGTTCGCGCGCAACCTCGATGATACGCTCGTGCGGCGGCGTCCGGCGCGGCGCGGCTGCAATGGTCTCGCCTGTATTGGAAGCAGTTAACACGTCTGGCATCCGTTACTTCCAAAAACGCCCACCGTTCGGGCGGTCACTGCCTATTGCATAGCCGCCAGTGTATAGATTTACAGGCGACATCGACGTTCGGAGTCTTACCGCAAAGGCTATGCCGGTCAAACACATCCCTGGCACACCTCCTGCTCAACTAATCTCTAGACTGACCGGTCTGTTCAGGTTGGCGTAATGGGAGACTAGGGATGAGTGCCAGCGCGACCAAGACCCCCTACGGCCATGACGGGCTGCCTCGCCCTCCACCGACAAGGGCGGTCTCGACGAGCTGATCGCCAAGGGTCGCGCCAATCCCGTCGCGATCAAGACCCTGAAGTGCCGCACCGTCGCCGAGGGCCGCTTTCGGCACCTCAACATGATCCGTGACCTGCCGCCCTATATCGTGGACGAGCCGCCGGGCCTGCTCGGCGACGACACCGCACCGAACCCTTCGGAGGCGTCGCTCGCCGTATCGCCTGATGAAGCCGACCGGCGCCGGCCCGATGTTCAAGACGCCGGACGAGATCATGGCCGAGGCCCATACCGTCGGCATCAGCCCGGCCACACGGGTCTATCTTCATTGCTTCAAGGGCGCCCGCGCTTCCAATACGCTGGTTGCGCTGCACGAGGCCGGCGTGCGCGACGTGCGCATGTATTTCGGATCGTGGAACGAGTGGAGCCGCGACGAAAGCCTACCGATCGAGACCGGCATGCCCTTCGCCCAAGCCGCCGAGTAGCGCTCCTTCCCTCTCCACCCGGGAAAGGGCCGGGGTGTCGCGCAGATCCTCTTGAGGATTTCGCTGGGTGGTGCGAGTGCCAGTGTTCGATCTGTTGGAGAACCCTCACCCAACCCTCGCCCGAGGGGAGAGGGCTTCAGCAGGCCTTCGTATTCTTGGGTCATTGATCTATAGCCTTGCCGGCCGCACAATCCTGCCCTACGCGGGACGCAGCCCCATGAACTCTTGGACCGGAGACTATCGTATGAAGCGAAGCATTCTATCGGGCGTCGCGCTGCTCGGCGCCGCCCTGGCTTTTTCGGCCCCGGCTATGGCGCAGGGCAGCGGCTCCGCCACGATCGACACCATCAAATCCCGGGGCCAACTGGTCTGCGGCGTCTCGACCGGCGTGGCCGGGTTCTCGCTGGCGGATAGCAAGGGCGTGACCCAGGGCATCGACGCCGACACCTGCCGGGCCGTCGCGGCCGCGATCCTCGGCGACGCCAACAAGGTGCGGTTCGTGCCGACCACCACCACCAACCGTTTCACCGCGCTACAATCCGGCGAGCTCGATCTGCTGGTGCGGTCGACCACCTGGACCCTGGGCCGTGAAGCCAATCTCGGCCTGGAATTCGCCGGGGTGAACTTCTATGACGGCACCGGCTTCCTGGTAAAATCCTCGGCCGGCGTAAAGTCGGTAAAGGAGCTGAACGGCGCCACCATCTGCGTCCAGCCCGGCACCAGCACCGAACTCGCCATCGCCGACTATTTCCGGCTCAACAACCTAAAGTTCACTCCGGTCCTGATCCAGGACCTGGCGGAGATCCAGAATACCTACCTTGCCGGCCGCTGCGACAGCTACTCGACCGACGCCTCCGGCCTCGCCTCCTTCCGCTTCCAGCAGGGACCGAAGGCCGAGGAGCATGTCTTGCTGCCCGAGATCATCAGCAAGGAGCCGCTCGGCATGATGGTCCGCAAGGGCGACGACAAGTTCTTCGACCTGGTGCGCTGGACCTTGTTCGCGATGATTCAGGCCGAAGAAAGCGGCGTCACCAGCAAGAACGTCGACGAGATGCTGAAATCGACCAACCCCGACATCCGCCGCCTGCTGGGCAATGAGGGCGACTTGGGCAAGGCCATGGGCGTCGACAACAAGTTCGCGGTCAACATCGTCAAGGGGGTCGGCAACTACGGTGAGATGTGGGACCGCACCGTCGCCCCGCTCGGCATTCCTCGCGGGATCAACAATCTGTGGAACAAGGGCGGCCTGCATTACCCGCCGCCGATCCGCTAGATCGCACGTGATTTAGCCTTTCGTGCCCAATTTACGGGCCGCTCCGGTTTGGGGCGGCCCTTTTCGTTATAACTAGACCTCCGTAGCCGTTGATCTCTGCGGCGGAAACAAGGCAGATTGATCCCATGCAGCCCAGGCATGCCTCCGTGGCTCTGGCCGCATGACAAATGCATTGCCGGCCTCGAGTGCTTTCCGTGGTCCGGCCCCGAAGGAACCGCCCATGTCCGGCGCCGTCATCGACCCTCGCCATTCGCCCATGCGGGCCGCACCCAAAAAGGGGCTAAGCCTCAGTTGGTCCGATCCGCGCTTCCGCAACATCGTCTGGCAGGTCGTCGTCCTTGGCGTGCTCGCGGCGATCGTCTGGTACCTCGTGCAGAACACCAGCCGTAACCTGGCCGCGCGCCGTATCGCCACCGGGTTCGCCTTCCTGGGCCGCACCGCCGGCATCCCGATCGGCGAGGCGCTGATCGACTACGACCCCTCGGTCCACACCTATAGCCGCGCCCTGCTCATCGGCCTGCTCAACACCCTGAAGGTCGCGGTCGTCGGCGTTGTGCTGACGACGATCCTCGGCACCGTGATGGGCGTGGCCCGGCTGTCGAAGAACTGGCTAATCGCGCGGCTCTCGGCGGTCTATGTCGAGGTCATCCGCGACATCCCGCTGCTGCTGCAACTGCTGTTTTGGTACACCGCGCTGCAAGGGCTGCCGGCCCCGCGCAACTCCTTCCACCCGCTGCCCGGCGTGTTCCTGTCCAACCGGGGCATCAAGGTCCCGCTCGTCAACTGGGAAGCGCCGTATTGGTGGGCGCTGGCGGCGCTCGCGCTCGGCATCGTCGGCACCGTCGCCTGGTCGCGCTCGGCCACCCGCAAGCAGGAGGCGACCGGCGTGCGGCCCAAGGTCTGGCCGGTGGCGCTCGCGCTGCTGATCGGCTTCCCCCTCCTGGTCTGGGCGGCGCTGGGCGCCCCGTTCGCGGTCGAGATGCCGGAGCTGCGCGGCTTCAACTTCGTCGGCGGCCTGACCCTCAGCCCGGAATACGGCGCGCTCACCTTGGGGCTCGTGATCTACACGTCATCGTACATCGCCGAGATCGTGCGGTCCGGCATCCTCGCCGTTCCAACGGGGCAATGGGAGGCCGCCGGCGCCGTCGGCCTCCGCCAGGGGACCATACTGCGCAAGATCGTGCTGCCCCAGGCGCTGCGGGTCATCATCCCGCCGATGACGAGCCAATACCTGAATTTGACCAAGAACAGCTCGCTCGCGGTGGCGATCGGCTACCAGGATATCGTGTCGATCGCCAGCACGACGCTGAACCAGACTGGCCAGGCCATCGAGGGCATCGCCGCCATCATGGTCGTCTATCTCATCATCAGCCTGTCGATCAGCTTCTTGATGAACTGGTATAACGCCAGAATCGCCTTGGTGGAGCGCTAGGCTATGTCCGAAACCACCGCCCGCATCTCCGAAGCCGCGCGTGAGCCGGTATCCTCCATCGCCGGCGTCCCCACCGCCCCGATCGAACGCGCCCGGCCGGCGGCGGCGGCCTTCGCCCCCGTGGCGTGGGCGCGCGCCAACCTGTTCAGCGGCTGGCTTTCGACCGCCGTTACCCTGGTGCTGATTTACCTGATCGCGCGCTGGGCCATCAGCTTCTTCAACTGGGGCATCCTGCACGCCGTCTGGACCGTGCCGCAGACCGCCACCGGGCCGGACGCGGCGGCGTGCCGGGACGCCAAGGGCGTCGGCGCCTGCTGGGCCATGATCGGCGACAAGTATCGCTTCATCCTGTTCGGCCGCTACGCCTACGCGGAGCAGTGGCGCCCGGCCATCGTCATCGCATTGTTCATCGGCCTGTATGCCATCTCCGCCATGCGCCGGTTCTGGCGCAAGGAGCTGGTGCTGATCTGGGTCGCGACGCTCACAGCCATCGGAGTGCTGATGTGGGGCGGCGTGCTGGGCATGGAGTATGTGCCGCAGGACAGCTGGGGCGGCCTGCCGATCACCTTGATCCTGTCGACCTTTGGCCTCGCGCTGTCGTTCCCGCTCGCCGTGATGGTGGCACTGGGCCGCCGGTCCACCCAGCTTCCGGCGGTGAAGGCGCTGTGCGTGCTGTATGTCGAGCTGATCCGCGGCGTGCCGCTGATCACCCTGCTGTTCATGGCGAGCGTGATGTTTCCGCTGTTCATGCCGGAGGGCTTCAACCCGGACAAGCTGCTGCGCGCCCAGGTCGCGGTGATCCTGTTCGCCGCCGCCTATCTGGCCGAGGTCGTCCGCGGCGGGCTGCAGTCGCTGCCCCGGGGACAGTATGAGGCGGCCGATGCGCTCGGGCTGTCCTACTGGAAGAAGACGAGCCTCATCATCCTGCCGCAGGCGCTGCGGCTGGTGATCCCGCCGCTGGTGAACACCTTCATCGGCTTCTTCAAGGATACGTCGCTGGTGCTGATCATCGGCATCTTCGACCTGCTGCTGGCCGGCAAGGTCGCGATCACCGACCCAGTCTGGCAGGCCTACAGCACCGAGCTTTATCTCGTGCTCGCCGCCGTCTACTTCGTATTCTGCTACGTCATGGCACGCTACAGCCGCGGCCTCGAGCAGGAATTCAGCCGGGCCGCCCGGCGCTAAAACCCCGGCGCTAAAACCCCGGCGCTAAAACCCCGGCGCTAAAACCCCGGTGCTAAAACGACGTCAAAGGATCAGCCATGAGCCAAGCCGCCTCGATCGCCCCGCTTCGTTCCGACCCCAGCGCCGCCATCAGCAACCAGCCGGCGATCCTGCTGGAGAAGGTGAACAAGTGGTACGGCGCCATGCACGTGCTCCGCGACATCACCCTGAGCGTCGGGCAGAAGGAGCGCGTCGTAGTCTGCGGACCCTCGGGCTCCGGCAAGTCCACCATGATCCGCTGCATCAACCGCCTGGAAAGCCACCAGGAGGGCCGCATCGTCGTGGACGGCACCGAGCTGACCGACGACCTGCGCGCGCTCGACACCATTCGACGCGAGGTCGGCATGGTGTTCCAAAGCTTCAACCTGTTCCCGCACCTCACCATCCTGGAGAACTGCACCCTGGCGCCGATCTGGGTGCGCAAGATGCCCAAGGCCGAGGCGGAGGAGCTGGCGATGAGCTATCTGACCCGGGTGAAGATCCCGGAGCAGGCCAAGAAATACCCGGGCCAGCTTTCCGGCGGCCAGCAGCAGCGCGTCGCCATCGCCCGTGCCTTGTGCATGAAGCCGAAGATCATGCTGTTCGACGAGCCGACCAGTGCGCTCGACCCCGAGATGATCAAGGAGGTGCTCGACACCATGATCGGCCTCGCGCACGACGGGATGACGATGGTCTGCGTGACGCACGAGATGGGGTTTGCGCGGCAGGTGGCGGACCGGGTGGTGTTCATGGATCGCGGCGAGATCGTGGAGGCGGGTCCGCCGACCGAGATGTTCGAGAACCCGCAGACGGACCGGCTGAAGCTGTTCTTGAGCCAAATCCTGCGGGGGCACTGAAACCGGGGCCATTTCGGCGACTAAACCCGACAAATTCGCCAATGACCGAATCGGCGGTGCCGGTATTATGCCGTCATGCCAAGCTTTACGTTCCTGCACGCCGCCGACCTGCATCTCGACAGCCCGCTCCGCGGCCTCGATGATGCCGCGCCGGCCGGGCATATCAGGGACGCTACCCGCCAGGCCCTCGCCAACCTGGTGAAGCTCGCGATCGAGCGCCGGGTCGCGTTCGTGCTGCTTGCGGGGGACCTGTATGACGGCGATTGGAAGGACTGGCGCACCGGGCAGTTCCTAGTGCAACAACTCGCCCAGCTTACCCGCGAGAACATCGAAATCGTGGCGATTAGCGGCAACCACGACGCGGAGCAGGTGCTAACGAAAAAGCTGCGCATTCCCGGGATGCTGGGCGCCCGCAGGGCCGAAACCATCCGGCTCGACGGGGCGCCGGTGGCGGTGCATGGCCAAAGCTTCGCCACCCAGGCCGTCACCGAAAACCTGGCGCTGGACTATCCCGGACGGGTCGACGGCCTGTTCAACATCGGACTGCTGCATACCGCGTGCGGCTCGGGCGAGCACGCCAACTACGCGCCCTGCAGCATGGCCGATCTCAAGCGGCACGGCTATGACTATTGGGCGTTGGGTCATGTCCACACGCGCAGCGTGCTGTCGCGGGATCCCTGGATCGTGTTCCCCGGCAACATACAGGGCCGCCACATCAAAGAGGAGGGCTCCAGGGGTGCCACGCTCGTGACCGTCGATGGCGATCGGGTAGAGGTGGAGCACCGGGCGCTGGATGTGCTGCGCTGGCTGCGGCTGGATGTCGACGTGACCGGTGCCGCGGGGCAGGAGGCGATGCTGAACCGGGTGCGTTTCGCGCTCGACCGGGCGGTCCTGGAGGCGGAGGCGCGGATGCTTGCGGTCCGGGTGACCCTGGTGGGCGATTGCCCAGTGCATGCGGACCTCGTCCGCTCGCCAGACGCGACGCTGCAGGAGGTGCGCGCGGTCGCGGCCGAGATCGCGGGGCCGGAGGCGCTGTGGGTTGAGGACGTCCACATCGGCACCCGCCCGACGCTCGACCTTGCGGCCATGCGCGCGCAGCCCGGCGTAATTGGGGCGCTGATCCAGGCACTGGAGCTGCCGGTGCCGGCCGATGCGGGATTGCAGGCCTTCGTCGCCGACCAGCTTCGCCGGGCAGATGGCATGCTGGACCCGGATCATCCCGCGCACGCCATCGCCGGAGGGCAGGTGCCTGAGCGCCTGGTTGAGCGTGCCCGGGCACTGCTGCTGGCCGAGCTGGCACGGCGCTGATGCGGCTCCGGCGCCTGCTGCTTGAGCAATACGGCTGCTTCGAGCACGCCGACCTGCACTTTGCCACCGAGCCCGGGCGCATCACGCTGGTGGTGGCGCCGAACGGGGCCGGCAAGTCGGTGCTGCGGCAGGCGTTCCACGACCTGCTGTTCGACATTCCGCTGCAGACCCCCATGCGGTTCCGCTTCGGCTACCCCGGGATGGCGCTGCGTGCCGAGGCCATCGCTGCCGATGGCACGCCGTTCGACTTCGGCTGGGTGCGCCAGGGTAAGCCGCAGCGCACCACGACCGACCCGGCCCGCTACGCCGCGCTCCGCCAGGAAAGCACGCCCCGCCAGCTCGAGCAGCTCTTTGCGCTTGATACCGGGCGGTTGCGAAAGGGCGGCACGGACCTGAAGGGTGGAGAGACGCTGGCCGGCGCCTTGCTGTCGGGCACCGGGGAGCTGGCGCCGGCGAAGGCAGTACGGGCGGAGCTGGCGGCCCGGCGCGAGGCGAACTGGGGACGGGGCAAAAGCAAGCCGCCGCTCAACGCGGCGCTCGCTGCGCTGGTCCGCACGCGCGGCAACGCCCATTCAGCCGTCCAGCGCCCGGCGCACCGCGAACAGCAGGAGCGCGAGCTGGAGGCACACCGGGCCAACCACGCCGCCGCCAAGAAGGGCCATCAGGACGCGCTGGCCGCCACGCGGCGGCTCAACCGCATCGCCCTCACGCGACCGCACCTCGAGGCGTTGTCGATCTCCGAGGCTTGGCTCGACGCCCATCCGGACGCGCCCGCGCTGCCCTCCGGCCTCGATCAGCGGCTTGCAGACGCCCGAGAGGGGATCGCGCAGGCGCAAACCGATAGGACGGCGAAGCAGGAAGCGGTGGACGCCGCGGAACTGCAGGCTGCGGCGATCGAGCGCGATACAGCCGTCACAGAGCACGCGGTCGCGCTAGGCCATTTGCCGGGCATGCTGGGCGAGGCCGAAAAGACCGCAAAGGACATCGTTGCCCGCCGGACCGAACGAGCGGCGACACTGGCGCAGATCGGCATCACGCTCCGCGATATCGGCGCGTCGGTGCAAGTCGGGCAGGCGGGGTCGCTGATTCCATCAGTCGCAGTCACGGCCGCCGCAAGGGCCGCGATCACGGAGCACGCAGGACGACGCAAGGCGTGGGAGCTGGCGGGCGTCCGCGCGCGTGAGGCCCAGCGGGCGTTGACGGATGCAGAAGGGGAACTTGCCACAGCCATGCCGGCGCCGGATGGCCTGTCTGCGCTGTTACGGGAGGTCCGTTCGGATCGCAATCCGGTGCAGCACGCCATCGCCGTCGCTGACGCCGTGTCCGCCGCCCAGGCGCAGTTGCGCGCGGCGCTCGCGCAGGCGCCGGGTTGGGCAGCCGGTGCTGCTGCCCTGCGTGGCCTGGCACCTCCGTCTGAGGCAACGTTCGAGCGGCTGGATGCGGCGCGCGTCGCCGCGGTGGCGCTGGAACGGGACCGCGCGGTCTTGCGGGATCGCCTCGCGACCGACCTGGACGTGATGCGACGCAGCTTGGCGACCATGCATGAGCGGCCGCTGCCGGACGCCGCCGCGATCTCGGCCGCCCGGGCAGCGCGGGACCGCGGCTGGCGGCTGATCCAACGGCGGGTGTTCCCGCCGGGCCAGCCGGACGCGGAGGCGGAGCGCGCCTATTCAGGTGATGAGCAGCTGCCGCTGGTGTTCGAGCGGCATGTCCGCGCAGCCGACGACCTGGCAGACCGTCGGATCGCTGAGCTTGACCGGGTCACCGAGGCTGAGCGGCTGGCCCTGCACGCGGCGGACCTTGAGGTCCAATGGGGTGCGGCGTGCCAAGCTGCAGCGCTGGCGGCTGCCGCGGCGGCGAGGGCCGGGGAGGCCTGGGCTGCAGTCTGCATGCCGCTTGGCCTCGGCCCGGACGCGACCATCGCGGACCTGCGCGGCTTGCTTGCGGCGCGGCTGCGAGTGATTGAGGCGATGCAGGCCGTCGAGGTGGCGGAGGGTGCGGCGTCCGCTGTCGCGGAAGCGCATTCGGCCTGGGTCTCGCGCCTTGCTATGGTGCTGGAGGTGCCGGTGCAGCCGCTACCGGCGCTGCTGGCGCTTGGGGATGCGCGGCTGGACGCGGCGTTGCAGGCCGAGCGGGCGTCGACGCTCCAGCAAGCCCGGCTGGACGCCGCACGGCGCGAGCAACAGGCCGCGAAGGATGCGCTCGACGCTGCAAAGGCCGATCTGTCCACCTGGGAGATCGGCTGGGCAGCAACGCTCGCTCAGTTGGGCCGGCCAGCCGCGGAACACCCGGATGCAACCGCGGCGGTACTCGAACGGCTGGCGGTTCTCAATCAGCTCGACCAGAAAGCGACGGCGCTCGGTGAGCGAATCGCCGACATGCAGGCGGACCTCGACGGTTTTGGCGCGGCCGTCTGCGAATTGGCCGACGCGCTGCGGGAGGCCGTCCAGCCGGACCCCGTCATGGCCGCCCGTGCGCTGATCGCCAGGCGTGACCGGGCCGCCAAACTGGACAGCGGTTGGGACCAGGCGCAGCTGAGTCTCGGTCAACGCCGGACAGTGCTGGTAGCCGCAGGAGAGCGACTGCGCCGGGCGCAGCAGGCGATAAACGCGGTGATTGCCGCCGCGGGCGCCGGAACCGCCACGGAAGCCGATGCCCGCATCGCTGCCGCGCGTGAGCACGCCCGGTATGCGGCCATGCGGGATGCTGCGCTGTCTGGCCTGCGCGAGCATGGCGACGGCCGGATGCATGACAAGCTGTGGACGGAGGCAGAAGCAGTGCCAGCCGAGGAGATGGCGAGCGAGCGCGACGCAGCCGAGGCGGCGGTGACGAATGCTGGCACACGGGCCGAGACAGCGGCGGTGCAGCTCGACAAGCTGCGGATCGTTTTTGACGAGGACGCTAACAGGACTGCCGCGATCGAGACGCGAGCCGAGTATGAGGCGGCTGCCACGCTCTACGCGCGCCGCCTTGAAGAGCAGCTCGTCTTGCAGGTCGCCTCCAATATGCTCGCACGCGCGATGGCGGCGGTGGAGCAAGACGCAGGCGGCAGCGGCCTCAAACGGATTTCAGATGCGTTCGCTGCGGTGACGGACGGCGCGTATGGCGTCACGACGGCCGAGGACAGCCCGGATGGCGCGGTGCTCTATGCGGTCGAACATCGTTTCCCGCAGGAGCACAAGGAGCTGCAACAATTGTCGGAGGGGACGCGGGACCAGCTTTACCTGGCGTTGAGGCTGGTGGCGCTACGCGACCACTGCGCGGTGGCACCGCCGCTGCCGTTCATCGCCGATGATATCCTGCAGACCTTTGACGATGACCGCGCCACGGCGGCGCTACGGGCGTTGGTGGAGCTGAGCGCCGACCTGCAGGTCATCGTGCTGACGCATCATCAGCATGTGGCGCGGCTTGCGGAAGGCTTGGCACCAGGGTGCGTGAACATCCAGCGGCTTTGACGAACCCGCCTACTAGACAGGAGATGAGGATGATGCCGATTGAGGCGTGCGGCTTGGCGTCCAAGTCCGGGCCACGGCGCTGGGGCGAGGCGCCTATGGCCCGCGGTGCTCATCGTCGCGTCTGATATCCGCTCGGTCCCGCTATGGTTTTTGGGACCCTAGCCAACTGGCGCGCCCAATCTACGACAGCTCTGTGACAATCCACCACGGGACATTCACGAACTTGGGAGGCGCTGCCCTGGCTTTGGCCGGAGCAGCGCCTTGGGAATCAGTAACGATACAGGTCGTGCTTGTAGGGACCGGAGACGGGCGCGCCGATATACTCCGCCTGCTTTGGCGTTAGCTTGGTCAGCGCCGCGCCGACCTTCGCCAAATGCAGTGCGGCGACCTTCTCGTCGAGTTGCTTCGGCAAGGTGTAGACCTGGTTCTGATACTTGCCCGCCGGCGCCGTCCACAGCTCGATCTGCGCCAGCACCTGGTTGGTGAAGGACGCGGACATCACGAAGCTCGGGTGGCCCGTGGCGTTGCCGAGGTTCACGAGCCGGCCCTCGCTCAGCACGATCAGGCGCTTACCGTCGGGGAACACGACCTCGTCCACCTGCGGCTTCACGTTCTCCCACTTGAAGTTGCGCAGGCCCTCGATCTGGATCTCGCTATCGAAGTGGCCGATGTTGCAGACGATCGCGCGGTTCTTCATCGCGCGCATGTGGTCGACCGTCAGCACGTCGATGTTGCCCGTCGCCGTCACGAAGATGTCGCCGCGCGGCGCCGCGTCCTCCATCGTCACCACCTCGAAGCCCTCCATCGCCGCCTGCAGGGCGCAAATCGGGTCGACCTCGGTCACCAGCACCCGGCAGCCGCCATTCTTCAGGCTCGCGGCCGAGCCCTTGCCGACGTCGCCGTAGCCGGCCACGACCGCAACCTTGCCGGCCATCATCACGTCGGTGCCGCGGCGGATCGCGTCGACCAGGCTTTCCTTGCAGCCATACAGGTTGTCGAACTTCGACTTGGTGACGCTGTCGTTCACGTTGATCGCGGGCACCTTGAGCGTGCCGGCCTTTGCCATCTCCCACAGCCGGTGCACGCCGGTCGTGGTCTCCTCGCTCAGGCCCTTGATGCCGGGCAACAGGTCCGGGTGCTTCTCATGGATCAGCTTGGTGAGGTCGCCGCCGTCATCCAGGATCATGTTCGGGACCCAGCCGTCGGGGCCGCGCACGGTCGCCTCGATGCAGTCCCAGAACTCCTGCTCGTTCATGCCCTTCCAGGCGAACACGGGGGTGCCGGCCACGGCGACAGCCGCGGCAGCGTGGTCTTGGGTCGAGAAGATGTTGCAGCTCGACCAGCGCACCGTGGCGCCCAGCGCCGTAAGCGTCTCGATCAGCACCGCGGTCTGGATGGTCATGTGCAGGCTACCGACGATGCGAGCGTCCGTGAGCGGCTTCGAAGCGCCGTACTCGGCCCGCAGCGCCATGAGGCCGGGCATTTCGTCCTCGGCCATCAGGATCTCCTTGCGGCCCCATTCGGCCAGGGAGATATCGCGGACCTTGTAGTCATGGGCGATGTTCACGTCAGGCATGGTTTGGGGCTCCTCGCTTCGCGCGGCGGTATATAAGGATATCTTTAACTCTGCAACGTGCTTGGAGGGTGTTGAGACTGGTGGAATTGCGGAGCAGCCGTGCTATGATGGAAGCTGATGGTCGCAGTCGCCAAGATTCCTGTCTGGATGTCCGTCGACGAGTTCCTGGATTGGGATTCAGGCGACGGTCAGACATGGCAACTGGTCGATGGCGAGCCACGGGCCATGGCGCCAGCCAAGCTTACGCATGCAGCCTTGCAGGGCGAGTTAAGCTACCTGGTCCAGAGTCATCTTAGAGCGAATGGAGGACCTTGTTCGCTTCTGGTAGCCCCTGGCGTGATTCCGCATGTGCAGAGCAGCCATAATATGCGTGTCCCCGATATGGCTGTAAGATGCACCGAGCCTCAAATCGAAGAGGCTGCCCTGACCGATCCGGTATTGATCATCGAGATCCTTTCTCCCAGCAATCGGGCGGAGACCTGGGCGAACGTTTGGGCCTACACTACCTTACCGAGCCTGAGTGAAGTTCTTGTGCTGAACAGCATCAGCATCGGCGCTGATATCTTGCGCCGGCGCGAGGATGGCACCTGGCCAGAAGAACCAGAGAGCATCACCAAGGGTGATCTCGTCCTGGAAAGCATCGGCTTCCGCGTGCCACTTGCAGATATATACCGGACGACGCGGCTGAGGCGGCCAGCGGGCGAATAGCCGCGCCTGGCCGCCTAGCCCTTAAGTATTCATCGCGTCGAAGAAGTCCTGGTTGGTCTTGCTGTACTTCAGTTTGTCCAGCAAGAAATCCATCGCGTCCGTCATGCCCATCGGGCCGAGAATACGGCGCAGCACCCACATCTTCGACAGCGTGCCGCGCTCGACCAGCAACTCCTCCTTGCGGGTGCCCGACTTGGTGATGTCGATGGCAGGGAAGGTACGCTTGTCCGACAGCTTGCGATCGAGAATGATCTCGGAGTTGCCGGTGCCCTTGAACTCCTCGAAGATCACCTCGTCCATGCGGCTGCCGGTGTCGATTAGGGCAGTCGCGATGATCGTCAGGCTGCCGCCCTCCTCGATGTTGCGGGCCGCGCCGAAGAACCGCTTGGGACGTTGCAGCGCGTTCGCGTCGACGCCGCCGGTCAGCACCTTGCCGGATGACGGCACGACGGTGTTGTAGGCGCGGGCCAGTCTCGTGATGCTGTCCAGCAGGATGACGACGTCGCGCTTGTGCTCGACCAGGCGCTTGGCCTTTTCCAAAACCATTTCGGTCACCGCGACGTGCCGGGTCGCGGGCTCGTCGAAGGTGCTGGCGACCACCTCGCCCTTCACGGTGCGGGACATGTCCGTCACCTCCTCGGGCCGCTCGTCGATCAGCAGCACGATCAGGAAGATCTCAGGGTGGTTGGCCGAGATGGCGGTGGCGATGTTCTGCAGCATCACCGTCTTGCCGGTGCGCGGCGGCGCCACGATCAGGGCGCGCTGGCCCATGCCGATCGGCGCGATCAGGTCGATGACCCGCGGCGTCATGTCCTTGCCGGGTCCTTTGGCGACGGACTGGAAGTTCTCGACCTCCATCTTCAGCTTGCGGTCGGGATAAAGCGGCGTCAGGTTGTCGAAGTTGATGCGGTGGCGCACCGCGTCCGGCGGCTCGAAGTTGATCGTGTTGACTTTGAGCAGCGCGAAATAGCGTTCCCCGTCGCGTGGCGCGCGGATCTGGCCCTCGACGGTGTCGCCGGTGCGCAGCGCAAAGCGGCGAACCTGGTTCGGGCTGATGTAGATGTCGTCTGGACCCGGCAGGAAGTTGGCCTGGCTGCTGCGCAGGTAGCCGAAGCCGTCCGGCAGGATCTCCAGCGTGCCTTCGCCATAGATCGCCTGGTCGTTGTCGGCGAAGTTCTTCAGGATCGCGACCATCATGTCCTGCTTTCGCAAGGACGACGCGTTCTCGACTTGTAGGGATTCGGCGAAGCTCAGAAGGTCGGCCGGGGATTTGGCCTTGAGTTCGGCGAGGTGCATGAGGCTGCCTCAGTGTATTTGGATGTGCGGGATAGGGCGTGATGCCGGCTGAATTCCGCGGTTGCGGTGACAGGCGCTATCCCGTTGGGAAAGAGAACAGGGCCCAAAAGGCCGCCGGTTCCTGGTGTGACGCCGCCGGGCCTGCCCAGCATCGTCGGAAGTCAGTTGGCACCAGCAACCCGCGGCGTCAAGCGATATTAGCGAGGGGCGTCAAAATGCACGCTAGAAAGGCTTCACGATCACCATGATGACCGCGACGATCATCAGCAAGGTTGGCACCTCGTTCGCATAACGGAAATAGCGATGCGGCTTCTGGTTGCGATCCTCGAGGAAGTTGCGCCGCCACTTGCCGGCAGCGCCCTGGAAGCCGGTCATCAGCAATACCGCGGCGAACTTCACGTGCCACCAGTTGAATGGCGACCACGCCACGATGCCTGGGGTCAGCACCAGCAAGAGTCCGAACAGCCAGGTGCTCAGCATCGCCGGCAGCATGATCTGCTTCAGCAGGCGGCGCTCCATGACCTTGAAGCGCTCGCTCTCGATCGAGCCGCGCGCCAGGTCGCAATGATACACGAACAGCCGCGGCAGATAGAAGATGCCGGCCATCCAGGCGATCACCGATATGACGTGGAGGGCCTTGGTCCAGGAATAAACGTAAGCCAGCGCCGCGATCGTCATGCAGCAGAGCGCATCGCGGCCTGGAACAACGCTGGCAGCTCGGAGAGCGCCCGCACCGGATGGGCGCCGGCGGCCCGCAGCGCCTCGCCGGACCCATGCGCATCGAGCCCGATGCACGTCATTCCGGCGGCAAGCGCCCCGCGAATGCCGGGCAGGCTGTCCTCGACCACGATGCAGGCATTGGGCGGCACCCCTTCGGCCGCCGCGGCCGCCAGGAATACGTCTGGCGCCGGTTTGCCGGCCGCTACGTCGCGGGCGCTGTGCGTCCGGCCCTGCACGAGGGACGCCAGGCCGGTGCGGGCGAACTTCACCGTCATCTCTTCATGCGAGGAGTTGGACGCCACGCGATAGGGCAGGCCGAGCGCCGCCGTCGCCCGCAGCACGGCAGTCGCACCCGGCATCGGCTCCACCTCGTTGGCGAGCGCCTCAATCATTCGGTCGCGCAGGTGCTCCACCCAGCCGGGCGGCACCGGCTGTCCGGTCTGCGCCGTCACCAGCGCCGGCATGTCGGACAGGCGCAGGCCCATGAACCGCGCCATCGCCTCGTCCGGCGTCAGCGGCCAGCCGAGCAGGCCGACCTCACGCGCCGCCACCCGCGCGGCCGGGCCCTCGCTGTCGACCAGGACGCCGTCGCAGTCGAAGATGACCAGCCGCAGCGGGCTTGGCGTCACGAGACTTGCGCCAGCGTCGGCAGCGTGCTGGACGCGCCTGCGCGGGCGTGCGGACAGTCGCCGAACGGCCGCGGGCAGGTGCGGCCGCCGACGAAGCTGCAAAGGCCAGGGCCGCGGCCGAGGGTCATGCGCACGAGCTCGGCCAGCGCCTCGATGAAGCCGGGGTCGCTGTTCTGCGCCGGGCAGCGGAAGTAGCCGGGCACACCTTCCTTCTCCGCCAGCTCGCGGTATTCGACGTCGAGTTCCACCAGCGTTTCCGAATGCTCGGACACGAAGGCAATCGGTGCGACCAGGACGGCGGTCTTGTCATGCGCCGCGCGTTCGATCTCGACCTCGGTACTCGGATCGATCCACTTCTGCGGCGTGGCCCGGGACTGGAAGCAGACGGTGTAGTCGAGACCCGGCATATCGAGCCCGCGGACCACCGCGGCGACGGTGCGCTCGACCTGAAATTGGTAGGGGTCGCCCGCCTTCACGATGCTTTCGGGCAGGCCATGGGCGGAAAACAGCACGCGCAGCGGGATGGCCGGGTCGAGCGCCGCGCGGGCGTCGGTATAGGCGCGGCGCACCATGGCGGCAGTGGCGCGGGCATAGCCGGGGTCGGAATGGTAGCAGCACAGCGTGCTGACCGGCTTGATCAGCCCGGCCTGGGCCGCCGCCTCGCGCCAGGCAGATAGGCTGCTGCCGGTGGTGGTTGTAGAATATTGCGGATACAGCGGCACGAGCACGACCTCGTCCGGGTCCCACGCCTTTACGTCGCGGGCCGCCGCGATGCTGAATGGGTGCCAGTAGCGCATGGCGACGAAGCAGCGGACGTTCATGTCGGATAGCGCGCTCTCGAGTGCCCGGGCCTGTTCCTGGGTCAGCTCCAGCAGCGGAGATTTGCCGCCCAGGATGGCATAATTGGCGCTGGCGGCCTTGACCCGGGCCAGGGCAATAACGCGGGCGAGCAATGGACGCACGAAGAACGGCACCCGCAGGATAGCGGGGTCCTTGAACAGGTTGACCAGGAACGGCCGGACCGAGGCGGGCTTGTCCGGCCCGCCAAGATTGAACAGGACGACGGCGATCTTGCGCTGGGGCATGGCATCCAACTTGGCCAGTAAGGGGCCGCAGTCAAGCGCGAGTCGTAGCCAATCCCGCAACGACGGCGATCGAATGCTGCTCCCTCTCCTGCCGGAAGAGGGTTATGCAAAGACAGCGTATGGTTTCGGCAGCCGCAAGGTTGTTCAGCGCGAATGGCTTTCACGACAGGGCGAAGCGTTTGGCCCCACCTTCACCTCGACCCTCTCCCTTTGGAGACCTTTGCGGAAGGGGTGGGAAGGTTGGCTGATGGATGGTGCGGGACGGCGTAGGGCGGGGCCGGGCGGGTGATGCTTGCTTGCGCTGATGGGGTATTTGGGGGTGGTGCGGTGTTTATGGCGTTGATTGGGCGTTGATTGCCGGATTTTTGCGCTTACGACCTCGTATAATGTCAGCCCGGCGGCTCGCGCCGGCGCTGTCAGGTTGGTGGCTGGCGTATGTTGATGGCCTGAGGTTTGCTCCGACTTCTACGCAGCCGAGCTTGGGCTGTTCCTTAGCGCCAAGCGCTTCGGCAACGCCATGCAGCGGTGCAAGACTTGCCTCGTGCTGGATCGCGAATCGTATCGCTACCAGGCCTTCTTGTCCGATATTGCCGGGCAGGACATCGCAGCCCATGGTGGCGACCCAGTGCGGGCGACCGGTACGGTACGGGAACGGCTGGCGGCTGGGCAGCGACGGCGGCCACCGCCGGGTGGGGCCGAGATCGCCTGTCGCTTTGCCGAGTTCAGCGAAGCATTGCCGGGCATTCTTGATGACCTGCGCCTGGAGCGCGACGAGATGACATTCTCCGATTACGCCAACCTCGCCTCGACCTAGCTCGTTGAGCGCGTGTCCACCTGATTTGCTGACCCCCCCTGCCGTCAACTTGCGATAACGGCAGCTTGCATCGTACCTTTGATCGGCGGGGTGCCGGCGATGGCCCGAGGGGATATTGGGTGTAGGAGGCCGAACTGCATCCGGCGGATGCAACAGTGCCCCTACTCGCTTCTGTTCTCGTTTCGACCCCGTTGTCGAATCGCCCACTCTCTGTAAGACAACTCCGACGCCCCTGCCCCGGAGCTTCCCGATGCTGACCAGGACTGTCAAGCTTACCGACCGTCTCAATGCCTACATCGAGGCAGTCGTCGCCTCCGGCCGTTATGTGGACGCTGACGACGTCATCCGCGAGGGTCTCCGCCTCCTCGCTCTGCGCGAGTGGGAGGATGGCACAGCCCCAGCCTCCGTCCCCCTCCCAGCCGGCGCCACCGTCCCTCGCCAAGCCGCCTGACCCCGTCCCGCCGCCTCCTGCGGCTGCGGGCACCCCGGCCGCATTGCATGGATCAGGGTTGAGGTTGGCGCAAGCCCAACCCCGCCTGGGGGCAGGCGACGCGGACGGAGATCGGGCGTCCAAAGTCCAGCATGCGGTTTAGGGCATGGACGGCGATGTTCACCACGATCGCGCGGCGCTGGTCCGTGCGCGAGCGCACCCTCCGCCGGCATCTCACGTGCTGCGCACGCAGAAGCAAGAGTGCCGTGCATCAGCCCGTCGCTGGCCGAGACGCCATGCACCGCGCCAAGTCAGCGGCGCAACTCGGCCAAGGTGGCATCCGGACGCAACGCCACCTCGGCCCGGATCGCATTGTAAAGCCCGGACAGCTTCGGCGGTACGTGGCACCGTTGCGGGCGTGCCGAGGTCTCGCCCGTGTCCCGCCTTCGAAACGTAGCAGGTGCTGACAGACAAAGCCTCGGCAATCTCGCCGACAGCGTCCCCGGCATCGCATAACCCAAACACCCGCTCGCGCAGGTCCTGGGAATACGCCTTGCCACGCCGCCGCCGCATCCCGCCTCTCCGGCCAAACCCAACCGGAGACCTTCGAAACGCAACTCGGCATCATGCGCAAGCTCTTTTCCGGTTCTAGTCAGCCTGAAAACGCTCTAGTACTACAGCCGGGTTTCAGCGGGGTATTCCCGTGTTCGCCTGTGCCAGTGCGCGCGTTTGGCGCGTTGCTGGTGCCGTCGGCGCCACGCTGACCAGTGCAGAACG
>JAABUM010000702.1_pt1 | contig 55843 bp, 50 predicted proteins | sample 5559161 | NCBI WGS metagenome assembly JAABUM01 (sample SAMN10711868, study PRJNA513369) | rock metagenome | isolation source: Antarctica rocks | place: Antarctica: Victoria Land, Siegfried Peak nord
AGACGGAAACACGGGGATGGAACGGCTTACCTCTTTTATGCTGTTTATTATGCTGTTTATCCTTGCCCGCGAAGGCGGACAATGGGCGCTTCGCCCCACAGCGTAGGACTTCAGTCCCACGGCACTCTTGCGTAACGTCAGTTAATCATTATGGCCGCACCTGTTCTTGGGCGGCGATGATCCGGTCGGTCAACTGGTAGAACTCCTCGCTGACCGTCTGCCGGGATGGGTCGGCGTCGTACCAGGCCATGACCTCGTGCGCGCCCCAGGACAGCGGAATGGTCGCGGCGAAGTCCGGCACGAAGCGCTTGATCTTGGTGTTGTCGAAGATCACGCTATGGGTCTTGTCGCCCAATAGACCCTCGCCGCCCATGCCCCCGAAGGCCGAAAGGTTGACAGAAGGGACCGGCACGATCTTTGCTTCCTCGCCCGCCGCGTGAGCGAATATCTGATAAATTTGGTTCCAGGTCAGGGTCTCGTCGGACGTGATATGGAACGTCTCGCCCAGCGCGCGGGCATTGCCGAGCAGGCCGACAAAGCCCTTAGCGAAATCCCGGTGATGGGTCATCACCCAGAGCGAGGAGCCGTCGCCGTGGACGATGACCGGCTGGCCCTTCCGCATCCGGTCAATGTCAGTCCACCCGCCCGTCATCGGCAGCAGGGTCCGGTCGTAGGTGTGCGAGGGCCGCACGATTGTCATGGGGAAGTCTTCCTCGCGGAAGGCGCGGATCAGGCGCTCCTCACAGGCGATCTTGTTGCGGGAATAGCCCCAGAACGGGTTCGCCATCAGCGTGGACTCGGTGATGGGCAGGCTGGCCGGGGGTGTCTGGTAGACCGAAGCGGAGCTGATAAAGATGAACTGGCCGGTCCGCCCCCGAAATAGGTCCAGGTCCGTCTCGATCTGGTCGGGCGTGAAGGCGATCCAGTCCACCACGGCGTCAAACTGGTGATCACCCAGGGCATCCCGAACGGATTGCGGGTCTCGGATGTCCGCATGGAGCGTCTTCGCCCCGTCGGGAACGGCCCGTGCCGATTTTCCCCGGTTGAGCAGATACAGGTCCAGGCCCTTTTCAAGAGCGATTTGGGAACAGGCGGAGCTGATAATGCCGGTCCCACCAATGAACAAGACTTTTGGTTTCATGGCAGTCCAATACGGCGGCGCTGCCGGGTTTTCCTGCCCGCCGTCAAAGGTCAGGGTCGTTCATTTTTGCGGGCGGTTGAAACCGCAGCAACAAGAGCACAAAGTCCACCTTCGTGGACTAAAGACTGGTTCTTAACCTGCGAAGGCAGGTTTTGCGAACTTGTTGCCGCGACTTGAGTCGCCCGCAAAAGGACTCTCCTTCCATCAAAGGGTAATCATGCGTTTTTCTGGACTTATTGCGGCGGTCTGCGTGTGCCTGCTCCTCGGAGTGATCGGCGGTCTGCGGGCTGCCGAGAGCACCAACGTCCCGACCGTCACGCCGACTGTCGTCATCCCCTTCCTCGCCCACCCGCCTACGGTTGACGGCGTGATCGCACCGGGCGAATGGAACACGCTGCACCAGGTGCGGTTCGTCTCGCAGAACGCGGACCTCTTGGAGCGCCGGGCGGGCGAGTTCTGGATCGGCTGTGACCGCAAGACGCTCTACGTCGCCGTCCGCTCCACCGTCCATCCGACAACGGGCGCGCTCGCAAAGTTTGCGCCGCGCGACGCGAATCAGAATGTGGTGTTTGACGACGCCATCGAGATCTGGGTGGACAACAGCCCCGGCAGCGACCGAGGGCAGTATTTTCAAATCATGGTCAACCCGAACGGGGCGTTCTACGAGGCGCGTTATAACCACCGCGACAAGATCGCGCAGAAATACTGGCGGGCCGATCTGCGCCAGGCGCACACGGTCAAGGACGGCGCATGGACAGCGGAAGTCGCCCTCAGTCTGGCGGGCCTCGGCATCACTGACCCGACCCAGCCTCTGGCGATGCGTGTCTGCCGGGATTACAAGACGCCGTGGGATCAGGCCCGATGGGAAGCCCGCGTCCACGGCTTCGAGGCGCCCGACACGATGGCGCGCGTCCGCTTCGCTGCCTCGGCCCCCGTCGTGAACGAACTGCCGGTGCAGGACGCGCAGGGGATCACGGTCGGCCTGGCGCTTTCCAACCCCACCGACCGGCCCCTGCCGCTCCATGTGCGGCTCGGCTACAACGCGCAGGACCAGCCGCGCTACTTCCAGGACAGCGACCTGACGCTGGCGCCCGGCGCGGCGCAGACGGTCGTCTACCGAAAGCCGTTCTTCACGCCGGGTGATTACCCGGCCCTGGGCGAAGCACTGGTCACGGACGCGGCGGGGACCGTGCTGTACCATCGCGACTTCAAGTGGCACACGAGGCCATCAGAGCCAGAATGGGAGGCCGTCGCCACCCCCAATGCCCAGGAAGCGACGCGCTTCGACATCGGCTACTACCCCACTTATCACCGCCTGCGCTGGCGTGCGAACATCGCCGCCTATGCAGGGAAAGAGAACATCCGGCACATACGCCTGGTCGTTCGGGCGAAGGGGACACTCGCCACAATCACCGAGCAAGGGTCGCCGGTCGGCAAGGACGGCACGGCCCAGCGCGAAATACGCCTGCCCGCGCTGGCGACGGGGCAGTACGAGGCGGCGCTGTTCCTGGACGGCGACCAGCCTGCGGCCAAACCCATCCGCGTCCTGCCGTTCACGCACCAGGAAGGCTTTGTCTGGAAAGGCAACCGGCTGGGGATGGACAACGTGGTCATCCCGCCATTCACGCCGCTGACGGTGCAGGGCCGCGTCGTCCACGCCGTCCTGCGGCGGCACACGATGGCGGACAACGGTCTGTGGTCTCAGGTGAACGCCTTGGGCGAGGACATCCTGAGCGGCCCGATGCGTCTGGAAGCCCGTCAGGGCGGCAAGGCGGCTCCGGTCTCGGCCCGACTGACTTTCGGCAGGGCCAGACCTACGGCGGTCACGGCCACATCTAATTGGACAGCGGGGACGCTGCACGGGCACATGACGAGCGTGTTCGACTATGACGGCTGCATGAAGGTAACGCTGGACTTGGGGCCGACGGGTAGGATGCCCGTAGACGCGCTCGATCTCGTCATTCCCCTGAAAGACAACATCGCCCCGCTGATGCACGCCTGCGGCGAGGGGCTGCGCTCCAACTACGCCGGCTTCGTCCCCAAAGGCGAGGGGACGGTCTGGACCAGCGCGTCGGCGTCCCGCGATCAGCTCCTGGGGACGTTCTTGCCGTACCTGTGGGTGGGCGGCCCGGAGCGCGGCCTGGTCTGGTTCGCCTCCAACGACCGCGACTGGCTCGTGGACCCATCCGGCAAGCGGCCCGCGCTGGCCCTGGAGCGACACGGCGGGACGCTGATACTGCGCGTCCGGCTGGTGCAGACGCGGGCTTCTTGGAAAGCCCCGCGCCGCATCGTCTTCGGACTGCAAGCCACGCCGGTCAAGCCGATGCCTATAAACCCTGACTGGCGTCTGCGCGGCGTGGATTCGGGGAGCAAGTTCGACACGAGTCTGCTGGGCATGAGCATGTACTGGGGTGCGGATCTGTACGGCGTCTTCCCGCGCGGTCGTGACTACGCCCTCATTGACAAACTGGCGCAGGCGGAAAAGCAGGGGCAGCGGGACGATGCCTTTTTCGACGCCTACCTCGCCCACAACCCCGACATCCGCGCCGAGGTAAACTCCGCCTCAGCCGCAGGACACGCCGCCGCAGTTATCCCCTACACCAACTTGCGCGGCGACATCACCAGCACACCAGAGTGGGTGGTCTACCAGGACGAGTGGCGACGGACGGACTTCAATGATCGCGCGGCGGGGCCAGTCGCGGGCAGCATTGACTTCTCGCTGACGCCCGTGCCGAGCCGCCAGGACTACTTGCTGTACTACTACCGGGAACTGCTGCGGCACGGCTTCGACGGCATCTACTTCGACAACATCTGCATTTATGACAACGCCAACCCCATCACGGGCGACGGCTATCAGCGCGCCGACGGCCAGTTCCAGCCGGACACGGACATCTGGCAACTGCGCGCGCTCGCCAAGCGCACCACCGGCATGCTGTACCAAATGGGCCGGCGCAACTTGACCATGCCGCACATGACCAATGCTTATCTCATCCCGGTCTTTAGCTGGACGACAATGGATTTAGACTGGGAGATGCAGTACGGCGGGGCGGACTTCCAGGACCGCTTCACGCGCGACTACATCCGCGCCGCCTCGCTGGGCCGTCAAGGCGGCAACATGCCGGTCGTGCTGCCCGGCATCACGGATGTCACCGATCCGGCAAAGCAGGCGTGGGTGGAGCGGACGCGCGCGGGCGTCTGCCTGACGCACGAAATCGCCGTCTACCATGCCGACCCGCTGTTCGTCAAGGCCAGAAACTATCTCTACAGCCTGGGCTATGGGACGCCTACTTGCCGCACGTTCCACTACTGGGACGCAGCCCCCATCCTGACCGTAGCGGGTTTGGACGCGGCCTGGATCGTGTTCGAGAACAAGGACACAATAGCAGTCCTGGTCACGGACTACGGCGGCGGGGGCGAAGCGCGGCTGACGCTCGACACCAAGCGCCTCGGCCTAGCAAACGATTTCACGGTCATCAACTGGGAGAAGCCGTTGGAAAATTGGACTGCGTCCGGCGGAACACTGCGCGTACCGGGCATCGCCAAGCACGACTTCCGGCTGCTCGTCATTTCCAAAGCGAAGTTCACGCCGCACTGACGCGCTTGACGTTGTGATGGCTTAGTCTCAGGCTGCCGTCGCCGTAGTCCGTTTATCCGGCGTCACGCTCATGTCGCGCAGGCCGCCGGGGCGGAAGGCGACGACGAGGGTGGTGAGAAGAGAGATCACGGCGCAGGTGATGATGGTGAACGGGGCGTTGGTCAGCCCCGCGAGCCAGCCGGCGAACAGGGAGCCGAAGGGGATGGTGCCGATGAACATCAGGGTGTAAATGCTCATCACGCGCCCGCGCAGGCGGTCGGGGACGTGGAGCTGCATCAGTGTGTTGCTGGTGGCGAAGCAAAGGACGAAGCCGTAGGAGACGACGGTCATGGCCGCATAGGCCAGCCAGAGCGTGCGGGAAAAGCCGAAGACGACCAGAATGACGGTCGCGAGCAGGCTGCCGGCCATCAGCATGTTGCGCTGGCGGCGGGCGTTGCCGAGCAGGGCGACGGTCAGGGCGCCGCCCAGCGCCCCCACCCCACGCACGGTCTCCATGAAGCCAAAGGCGGCGACCTGGACCTTGTCGGATGAGTGCGGCAGGAGCGTGTACCGGACGAAGACGGGGATGAGCACGTTGAAGGAGAACGCGAACAGGCCGAACGAGCCGACCAGGATGACGAGGTTCCGCACGGTCGGCGTATGGCGAACATACGCAAAGCCCTCGCGTGTGCTGTTCCAGACTCCGCGCAGGGTGTTGTCGGCTTTGGGCATGTCCCCCACCGGGCGCGGCGGGACGCGGATGAGCAGCAGGCCGGCGATGACGGCCAGCGACAGGGCCGCGTTGCCGAGGAAGGCGACGCCGATGGAGACGCCGATCTTGAGCAGCAGGCCCGCCACGGCAGGCCCGACGGCACGGGCGGCGTTGAAGACGCTGGAATTGAGCGCGATGGCGCTCGGCAGGTCCTCCTTGCCGACCATTTCCGCGATGAATGACTGCCGCGTCGGCATGTCGAACGAGGCGAACAGGCCGGACAGGCCGGCGAAAAACAGAACGTGCCAGATCTGCACAGTCCCGCGCACGGCCAGGATGCCCAGGCACAGAGCGGAGACAATCAGCCCGCTCTGGGTGACCAGGAGCAGTTTGCGCTTGTCCACGCGGTCGGCGATGACGCCCGCCAGCAGCGTGAACAGGAAGATAGGCAGGCCGCCGGCGAAGTTGACCCAGCCGGAGTAGAAGTTCGCGGTCGCCTCCACGGCGGCGGAGTGGCCGCCCCCGACCGCTTGCAGAGGCACCCCGCCGCCGTGATGCAGGGCGGGGTCCACGAGCAGGACGATGAGCCAGCCTTGCGCCAGGTTCTGCGCCCATGTCCCGATGAGGGAGATGAGCTGGCCGATCCAGAACAAGCGGAAGTTACGGTGGCGCAGGGCGCGAAACGCGCCGAGTGGGGGGCCGGGCTGCAAAACGTCATGCGCCCCTGCGGGTTTTTGACGCCGTTCGCGCTCCGCCTCCTGTTCGGCCGCGTCCTGGCATTCGTCCTCGAACGCCTCGGATTCCAGTCGTGTGTTGCCCATTCGCCCTCTTTCACGCCTAGTTTACCCGGAACGCTCTCTTTAGCGAACAAAGATCGCAGCCTATCGGAAGACGGTCGTGCTGTAGTTTTGAGGGTAGGTTGCCGATAACACAATGGTATGGGGCATTTGATGGCAGGTAGTTCATGCCACCCCTTGTCCGACAGTGTTGCCGGACGCACTTACTCCCTCCGCTTTGTCTTCCACACCGCTGTGGCTGCATCCTGGTTCGCCAAATTCACCCAAGCAATGCAGCAAACATCTACCATTATGCAGTCAAACGCTGCGAAATTTTTCGTTCCCCGGCAGGTGGAAAAGACACGCGCCATGAGTCAAGAGCAATACCAACGGATCGCGGCAAACCTTCCCGGCATGGTGTTTCAAGGCATTATCCAGCCGGACGGCGGGATTGAACTGCCTTTTGTCAGCGAGGGATGTCAGGCGATCTATGGATTGACACCGCAGGAGATTACGGCGGACCCTTCTCTGATCGTGAGCATCATCCACCCGGAAGATCGCGCGGCCTTCACTCACTCTATTCGGGAAACATTCCAGCGCCTGGTTCCCTGGCACTGGGAGGGCCGGATCGTGACGCGAATAGGGCAGATCAAGTGGGTGCAGGGGACATCGCTTCCCGAACGGCAGGCGAATGGAGCGGTGATCTGCGAGGGCTTGCTGTGCGACGTGACCGAGCGGCGCGAAGCGCAGGAAGCGCTGCGCGAGGCGGAGCGCAGCTATCGCAGCATCTTTGAGAACTCCCTGGACGGCATCTTCCAGACAACGCCGGCGGGGCAGTATCTTCGGGTGAACGCCGCACTAGCCCGGATTTATGGCTATGAAACGCCGGACGCACTTATTCAGGGCCTTCAAGACATTACCCGGCAGCTCTATGTGGACCCGGAGCAGCGTCAGGAGTTCGTCCGGCTCATGCAGGAGCGGGGCGCCGTATCGAACTTTGAGGCGCAGATCTACCGCAGGAACGGGAGCCTCATCTGGATCGCGGAACACGCACGCGCGGTCCGGGATGATGAAGGCCGCCTGATTTTCTACGAAGGAACAGTGCAAGACATCACGGAACGCAAAGCACTGGAAGCCGAGCGGGAACGGCTGCTGGCCGAGGCGCTGGAGCAGGCGGATCACGACCCGCTGACGGGACTGCTGAACCATCGTGCGTTCCACAAGCGCTTCGGCGAAGAGACCGCCCACGCGGAGCGGGAGGGGACAACGCTGGCCGTGGCGATGCTGGACCTGGACAATTTCAAGTTCTTCAACGACTCTTATGGTCATGCCGCCGGGGACGACGTCCTGCGCCGCGTCGCCGAGACCCTGCGCGCCGGATGCCGGCGCTATGACGTCCTGGCGCGGTTCGGCGGCGACGAGTTCGCCCTGCTGATGCCCGGAACGGGGGACGGAACGGCGGCGAGCCTCACGGCGCGGTTAAAGGCTTTGCTTGAAGCGGCTGGCTACCGACCCGCCGACTCCGAGGTCGCCATCCCCCTGACGCTTTCGGTGGGGCTGGCCGTCTACCCCGACGACGGGCACGAGCGCCACCAGGTTCTTGAGGCCGCCGACGCGCGGCTGATGCACACCAAGACCGGCGGCAGCGATGACCAGTTCATGGAAGACCTGCGCTCCACGCTGACCGACTCGGTGGCGGGCTTCTCGATGCTGGATGCCCTCGTCACCGCCGTAGACAACAAGGACAGGTACACGCGGCGCCATTCCGAAGACGTCATGCGTCATGCGCTCCAGATCGGGCGCGCCATGGGGCTGGACGAGGCGATGCTGCGGACTCTCCAGGTGGCTGCGCTGCTGCACGACGTCGGCAAAATCGGCGTTCCCGACCGTATCCTCCGCAAGCCGGGCCGGCTGACCGAGGAGGAGTTCGAGGCTGTCCAGCAGCACCCGATGATGGGAGCGGTGATCGTCGGCGCGGTCGCGGGGTTTGAGAACACGCTGGACGCCGTGCGGCACCACCACGAGCGCTGGGACGGCCAGGGGTATCCCTTTGGGCTGGCAGGGGAAGAAACGCCGCTCTTGGCCCGGATCATGGCCGTGGCCGATGCCTTCAGTGCGATGACGACCGACCGCCCGTACCGCAAAGGCAAATGCCCGGAAGAGGCGCGGGCCATCCTGGCGGCGGGGGCAGGCAGCCAATGGGACCCGGCCTGCATCGCCGCCTTTGAACGGATTTTCACAGCGCGGCTCCCGGCGCACTCCCATCTCTTGGCGGCAGCATGACGCAGCGATACCCTTGCTCCGCCAGCGCGCGCAGCAGGAGCGTGAGGGCAGGCGGGGTGGCGGCGTTCCCTGGCCCGTCGTGGAGCAGGACGATCGCCCCCAGCCGAAGATGGTCCAAAACGTTTCGCGCGATGCGCTCCGGTTCCCCTTCCACATAGTCCCGCCCGTCCGCGCTCCACCCCGCGAGGCGGAAGCCGGCCTGATGAACCGCCCACAGCACTCCGAGCGACTTGAACCCATGCGGCGGGCGCAGCCAGGGGGAAAGTATGGCGTCAGGGCAGGCGCGGCGGACGGCCTCACGCGCCCGCTCGATCTCTTTCCTGATCTCGCGATTGCTTTGCAGCAAGAACGGGCGATGCCCATAACCGTGGAGGCCAAGCATGTGGCCTTCGGCGATGATCCGACGCAGGAGGTCCGGCGACCTCTCCACCGCTTCCCCCAGCACGAAAAACGTCGCCTGGACGCCAAAGCGTCCTAGGGTGTCTAAAATGGCGGGCGTGGTTTGGGGCGAAGGACCATCATCGAACGTCAGCGCGACAGATTTCTCACTCGTCGGAAGTCGCGTCAGGATCGGCAATCCCCAGGACCAGCGGGCGACGAAAACGAACGCGAAACACAGACAAAGAGCGGGTGTCAAGAACAAGCCCAGTGCGCGCGGCCCGGTCAGCGGCCAGCCCAGCAGCCAGTGCGCGGCGAGGGCCAGCAGGCTGGCTTGCGCCGTCCGCACTGCGATGATCCGGTAGACCGGATTAGTGCCTTTCATCGCTCGACGATCCGCGCCTTCATCGCGGACGCGATGAGCGGCCAGGACATCATGCGCGGCCGTAAGTATTCGCCGATCCCCTGCCCCTTCTCCACCCCGCCCCTTCCCTTCAGTGTCGCCGCGCACAAGGCGCGCACATAGAAGGGCGCGCTGTCCAGCCGCGGCCCAAACTCGAAGCGGGCCGGCCATTCGCCGCTTTCAACGTTCAACCGGGTCGCGTATACCGTTCCGAAGGCGTTGACGGCGGGCCGGGACAGGCGGACTTGGGGGGCGGGGTCATGCCAAACCATCCGCCCCCGCTCGAACAGCAGGAAATGGCTCACAGCCTCTCCCCCTCTTCGCGGACGCACATGGTAGAGGATGGCAGCCCGCTCGCCGTCTAATGCCGCCCGCACCCAGTACCAGTCGCGTATCTCTTGGGCGAACGGCAAACGCCCCCAGTTGTGATCGTGGTAGCCGGTTCCCGAAAACGCGATCCTTTCTGCCCCCGGATTGTGCGCCTCGCGCAGTACAATCTTCCCTGACACGCGGCAGAACGGTGCGGCGGGCAGCCACCAGTGGCTCGTCTCCGGCGAAACTGCCTCCCGCGGGGAGGGAACAGGCGGCGGCGCGGCAAAAGTCAGCGCGGCTTCGAGGCGGCGGCGGTTTGCGTTCTCATCCGAAAGCGTCAGATGCCAGCCTGCGGGGGTGCTCGTCAGACGGCTACCGCCAAACCGCAGGTCCAGCGGCAGCGTCTCACCAGCCGCGATCTGCATGACAGGAAAGCGCGTGAAGTGGTATGCATGGAGCCGCCCATCTTGATAAAGCGCGAAGAAGAGGGCGTTGTGGCGGAAGGGGTCGGCAGAGTGTCCCAGGGCGGCCCGGCGGTAGTAGGGTGAGAAGGGGTTGCCGAGGAACCAGATGCAGGTCAGGGCATACCGGCCATCGTCGGAGAGCGCGTCGAAGTACCACCACTCATAGGCGCCCGGCGTCCGCCGCAGCCACTCCCCATGCGCGGCCTCCTCGGCGGGGTCCAGAACAAGACGCATGGGGACAGTATACCCCGACGATACAGAAGGGCGCGATAAAGAAAAGGGGCGCGATTCATCGCGCCCCTACACAATAGCCCCGGAGGTGCCTAGCTTATGCCTTGAACTGGCCCTTGAAGGCGGCGATGGCCTTTTTCAAGGCGTCCACCGTTCCCTCGCTCAGAACTTTGTCGCGGGCGATGGTTTCGGGCACTTCGGGGTACTTGTCGGCGAGGAAGGCGATGAACTCGGCCTCGAAGCGGCGCACGGCCTCGACCGGCACGTCGTCCAGAGCGCCCGTGTTGGCGGCGTAGATGATCGGCACCTGCTTTTCCAGCGGGATCGGCTGGTACTGCGGCTGCTTCAGGACTTCCACCAAGCGCAGGCCGCGCGCGAGCTGGGCCTGCGTGGCTTTGTCCAGGTCGGAGGCGAACTGCGAGAACGCCTGCACCTCGCGGAACTGAGCAAGCTGCAATTTGAGCTGGCCGCCGACGTTCTTGTCCTTCATCGCCTTGGTCTGGGCATTGCCGCCGACGCGCGAGACCGAAACGCCGACGTTGATGGCAGGCCGGACACCGGAGTTGAACAGGTCCGTCTCCAAAAAGATCTGGCCGTCCGTGATGGAGATGACATTGGTCGGGATGTACGCGGAAACGTCGCCCGCCTGGGTCTCGATGATCGGCAGAGCCGTCAGCGAGCCGCCGCCGAGTTCATTGGACAGCTTCGCGGACCGTTCCAGCAGGCGGGAGTGCAGGTAGAAAACATCGCCCGGATACGCCTCGCGGCCCGGCGGGCGGCGCAGCAGCAGTGACACCTGGCGGTAGGCGACAGCCTGCTTGGAGAGGTCATCGTAGACGATCAGCGCGTGCTTGCCGTTGTCCCGGAACCATTCGCCGATGCAGGCGCCGGTGTAGGGCGAGATGTACTGCTGCGAGGCCGGGTCATCCGCCGTCGCCGCCACAATGGTGGTATACTCCATCGCGCCGGCCTGTTCCAGAGCCGCGCGGACGTTGGAAACGGTGCTGGATTTCTGGCCGATAGCGACATAGATGCAGTAGACGTCGGTGTCGCGCTGGTTGATGATTGCGTCGAGCGCGACGGCCGTTTTGCCCGTGCCCCGGTCGCCGATAATCAGCTCGCGCTGGCCGCGCCCGATGGGGATCATCGAGTCTACGGCCTTGATGCCGGTCTGGAGCGGCTCTTTGACCGGCTGACGCTCGACGACGCCCGGCGAGCGGGTTTCAAGCCGACGGAACTCAGTAGTCGCGATCGGCCCCTTGTTGTCGATGGGCTGGCCCAGGGCGTTCACGATGCGGCCGACCAGGGCCTCACCGACGGGGATTTGGATGATGTTGCCCGTGCGCTTGACTGTGTCGCCTTCTTTGATGCCCGTTTCGGAGCCAAGCAGGACCGCACCGACGTTGTCTTCCTCCAGGTTCAGCGCCATGCCTTGAATGCCGCCGGGGAACTCCAAAAGCTCGCCGACCATGCAGTCCTGGAGGCCATAGATGCGCGCGATGCCGTCGCCGACTTGCAGGATCGTACCGACGCCGACTTCCTCGATGTCCGACTTATAAGACTCTAGTTCTCGCTCGAGAACGGATGTGATTTCTTCCGGTCTGATAGCCACTTTAGACTGTTCCTCCCAGGGCATTCGCCCCCAACAACTGCCGCTCCAGACGCTCCAGCTTCCCGCGCACGCTGCCGTCCATGACCGTGTCGCCGATCCGCACCACGACGCCCCCGATCAGCGTCCGGTCCACTTCGGCCACGAGCCGGACCTTTTTACCCGTCAGCGCGTGCAGGCTCCGCACCAGCCGCTCCTGCTGGTCCAGCGTCATGGGCACTGCCGCCCACGCCTCGGCGTCCACAGTATTCGTGTGCTCGGCCAGCAGGACGCGGAATTCCCGGATGCACTCCCCAATTAGGTCCTCGCGCCGTTTGCGAATCAGCAGCTTGAGGAAGTTCAGCGATGATGCCGTGGTCCGGTCGCCGAAGGCTTCGTCCACGATGGTGTTCTTGCGCGCGACCGAGACCAGCGGCTGCATCAGCACGGCACGCAGGTAGGGCACTTCGGCAAGAAAGCGGCTGATCAGGGTCAAATCCTGCTCCACCGCGTCCAAGATGCCGTCCCGCCGGGCCACCCCAAACAGGGCGGCGGCATAACGCCGGGCGACTCGGATGTCTTTCAATAAGACGCCGCACCTTTCGCCGACCCGCCGGACCCGTTGCCGATGGCATTGCCGGACACGCCGCGCCCCGACTCGCTGACCGCGCCCAGCCCGATGCTGCCGATGAAATCGTCCACCATCTTGGTCTGGCGGGCGTCGTTGAGGTTTTCGCCCACGACCTTGCCCGCCGCGCTCATGGCGATGGCAACGATCTGCTGGCGCATCTCTAAAAATGCCGCCTGACGCTCCCGCTCGCTGTCATTGCGCCCCTGCGTGACGATGGTTTCCGCCTGCTGACGCGCATCGGCGACGAGGTTGTCACGCAGCGCCTGCGCTTCCTGCACCGCCGCCTGAATCTTCTCGCGCGCTTCGGCCTCAATGCCGGCCAGACGCTGCTCGTACTGCCGCCGCGTTTCTTCCATCCGCGCCCGATCCGCGTCAAGCTGGTCGTAAGTCGCCTTGATGTCCGCCTGCCGCTGGTCCAGGATTCCGAAGATCGGCTTGAACATGAAGCGGTTCAAGAGGAAGAGCAGGATCAGGAAGCCGACGACCTGCGTGAGCAGCAGAGCCGGCGTGATGCCGAGTTGTTGCAAAAAATTCATGTCCGAGTCATCCCTAAGTGTTTAGTGGGCGCCCAGCATCGTCTGAATCTGGTCTGCCGAAGGCAGCAAGTTCTTCAGGCCGAAGAAGAAGACCAGCGTGAAGATGAACAGGGTCTCGACCAGGGCGAAGGTCACGAACATCAGGTTACGGATGCGCCCCTCAGCTTCGGGCTGGCGTGCGACCCCCTGGATGGCGGCGGCAAAAACCATGCCTTCACCAATACCGACACCAACCGCAGCCAGCGGCAACATCAGGGCAACGCCCAGCGCGAGCAGTCCAAAATAAGTTCCAGCCATTCGTTTCTCTCCTTAGTGTGCCACGGTTGCGTGGACACGGGTGTTTTCTTTGACATTGTGATCGGGAGCGTCCGGCACATCGAAATCGCCCTCTGTATTATGGTGCGTTTCCGACATGATGCCGATATAGGCGCAGGTCAGCATGGCGAAGATGAATGCCTGGATGACGCCCGTAAAGATTTGCAGCGGGTAAACGATCAACTGCAATGGGAGGTTGATCGGTCCGATGTGGACAGCCTTGGCCGCCAAATCGTTCATAATGTCCTCGGCGTAGATGTTGCCGAACAGACGCATCCCTAGCGAGAACGGCTTGATGAACTCGCCCAGGATTTCAATGACGATGAATAGCGGCGCTAATATCAGCAGAGGGCCGACAAAATGCTTGAGGTACTCTTTCAGACCTTTGGAGGTGATGCCGACGTACTGCGTGTAAAAGAAGACGATGATCCCCAGGCCGATAGTCGTACTCGGATTAGCCGTTGCCGCCCGGAAGAGCGGGATCAGCTCGATCATGTTGCAGAACAGGATGTACCAGAAGAGGGTGAAGACCAGGGGCAGGTGGCGCTCCCCGCCGGGGCCGAGGGCGCCCAGGAAGGTGGTCCGCAGACCCTCCATCACCCACTCCACGAAGCCTTGCGTTCGACCCGGCACGGTCGCCCGTTTCGAGACCGCGAAAATGCCGAAAGCCAGCAAAAGCGCGGAGGTCAGCAGAATGTAGAAAGCGTAAACCGGCCAGGACAAAAGTTCCATAGTTGTTGTTCTGTCAATCGAGTTTTCGGAAACGGATCGCGGACATGACGATGGCTGTTTGACCCAGCACGAAGCCGATGAGCACAGCAACCGGATTGACATGGTGCAGGGTCAGAAAGGCCGCACCGACGAGGGCAATAAATACCAGTTTTGCGCCGAGCAGGAAGAAAAACTGTAGCTGTGTGCCCTGGGTAGAGAGCGTTCCCGCATGGCCCCGCGCCCCGAAGATCATCGGCATGGCACGCTCGACGAACAAGAACAGCAGGCCGCAGACGCCCAGGCTGATCCCCACGCCCAGGGCGACGCTGAAGGCAAGCCAGAGGCGACCAGTCAGCAGTAGCAGAGCGATGGGGAGGGTGCCGAGCGTACAGGCGGATCCCGCCAGCCGGTCAAAGCCGGGAAGAGCCGTGGAGAGTTTGGCCGGGGCGTTCTCCACAGAAACTGTTTTAGTCAGAGGTGTCATGGTCATGCAGCGAGGCTGTCACGGCTTGCGCCGGTTCCCGCGAGACAGCAGTTTAAACATGTTCGAGAAGCCGACGCCCGCACCGGCCAGGGTCATCACCATGGTCCCCCAGGGCGTGCTGCTATGGTTGAAGTGCCCGTCCAGCCAGGTTCCGGCCAGCAGCCCGGCCAGAATGCTCGCGACAAAGGTGAAGCCGGCGGCCAGACCCGCTCCGTGTCCGCCCGCTCCCTCATCGGAGTCACGCGAGGAACCGGGAGTCCCTGATCGCAGGGCGGGGGCGCGGCGGTCTAAAGTCGGGCGCGTGAATTCGACCACAGGCGGGGGAGGCAATGGGCTATGAGAAGGAACCGCGATCTGCGGCGTATCTTCGTCGTCTTCAACCCGTTTCGGCGTGTCATCCTCGGCCATCGCAGCCCCCTTCAGCGCGGGCGGTTCCCAAGCGTATTTCCCAAGTTTTTCCGGGGATGAGTATAACACAGAAGCGCCCGGCAAGTCAACTAGTTTGCACTCTTTTTCACAAATAGGAGCCGCCGAACGGAACTTTTTCTTCTCCGATCACGCTCTCAAGCAAGCAGGGCGGCGCAGAAGCCGCCCACCAATGGAGCGAGACATAACGTGAACGAGCCAGAGCAGAGACCCATTTTTTTTGACGAAACGAACCGCCGCTGGGGGCTGGTCTCGTACTTCTTTATCGGCGCGGGCATCCTCGGCCTGATTGCGAGCCTCGTGTTCGTCGTCAGCATCCTCTTCAGCCCCAAGCTGCCTTCCATCTCTCTGGCCGCCGCGCGGCTGGGGCTGGCGCCCGCGCTGCTCGAAGCGCGGCCCAAGACGCTGGGGCTGGCGGCCCGGCCCGTGACGGACCCGAAGACGCGCGCCCGGCTGCATTTCGTCTTGAACCGCAACCAGAAGGTCCAGGACGCCAAGCGTGACCTCTCGGAGACGATCAACCGTGAGACCCGCCCGCAGGCAATCCCTGCCGCCGCCGTCGCGCCCGGCCATGTCGCCGGCCCGGTGCGTGCCGCCTTCTTCGAGGGCAACGACAAGGCCGCCTTGGACTCGCTGACCCAGCACATCGGGCAGACGACGCACCTGTTCCCGGTCTGGCTCCTGCTGTCGCCCGGCGGCGCGGGGATCAAGTCTATTGCGGCCTTCTCAGACAAGTCAGCGGCTTCGGCGGAGACACACGCCGACACGAACGACGACATCGCGCTGGCCCAGGCCCGCAGCCACGGCGTCGCCATCTTGCCGGTTCTCCAAAACTACGACGGTGACAAATTCCGCACCGACTGGCTCCGCAGCCTGCTGGCGGACCCGGTCAAGCGTACCGCCGTCATCGCCCAGTTGAAAGATTACGTCGTCAAAGGGCACTACCAGGGCGTCAATCTTGACTTTGAGACGGATCAGGACACGGACCGGGCGGGCATGACGCGCTTCGCGGCCCAGCTCGCGGCCACGTTCCACCCGCTCGGCCTGCTCGTCACGCAGGACGTGCAGACGGACAGCGATGCTTACGACCTGCCGACCCTGGCGCGCGTGAACGACTTCGTGATCCCGATGCTTTACGACCAGCACGCCGACGGGAACAATGCCGGCCCAATCTCGGGTCAGGACTGGTTCCGGTCGGAACTGTCTCATGTGCTGGCGCAGGTCTCGGCGGGCAAGGTCGTTCTGGGTTTGGGCGCTTACGGCTATGACTGGGTGGACGGCACAACGCAGGCATCGGACATGTCGTTCCAGCAGGCTGCCCAGGTCGCCCAGCAGAACAGGTTCGGCGAGGACGGCATCATCCAGATTGACCCGATCAGCCTCAGCCCCTACTTCACCTACAGCGACGAGGTTGCGGGGGCGGGCAGCCGGGAGGTCTCGCACACGGTCTGGCTCCAGGACGCGACCACGAACTGGAACCAAATGCATGCCGCCCTGCCCTTTCACACGCTGGGCGCGGCGATCTGGGAGATGGGCAAGGAAGACCCCAGCCTGTGGAGCTTCTTCGGCAAGCAGCAGGCCGCGACGCTGGCGCAGTTCGACCCGCAGCGACTCTCGCAGGTGACGTATGGCAAGGAATTCGGCACCACGTTCATCGGGGAAGGCGACGTCCTGGACGTCGTCCAGAAGCCGACGGACGGCGACCGGGCAATCACGACCAATAAGGTGGGTCTGGTCGTCGGCGAACGGTTCACCAAGTATCCCTCGCAGTGGGTCATCCGGCGGACGGGCCTGGTAGACCAGGCCAGCGGCGCGAACACGTCCAAAAAGATCGCCCTGACCTTTGACGACGGCCCAGACCCGCGCTGGACGCCCCAGATTTTGGACGCTTTGCACCGTTATCATGTCCCGGCCACATTCTTCGTGGTCGGCCAGAACGCCGAGGCGCATCCGGGCCTGCTGTCCCGCGAATGGAACGAGGGGATGGAGATCGGCAACCACTCCTACACGCACCCGGAGATGGACCAGGTCTCGCCCCTGCGGACAAAGCTCGAACTGGACGCCACTCAGCGCGTCATCGAGGCCATGACCGGCCACATGACCACGCTCTGGCGCTCGCCGAACCGCGCCGACTCGGAGCCTTCCACCGAAGCGGACTTTGACCCCGTTTATCAGGGCGACCAGCTCGGCTACCTGTTCATCGGCGAGAAGATTGACCCGACCGACTGGAAGCCCGGCATTCGAGCCGACCAGATCGTCAAAAACGTTCTGGCGAACGCCGGCAACGGCAATGCCGTCCTGCTCCACGACGCCGGCGGCGACACGCGCGCCGAGACGGTCAAGGCGCTGCCGCTGATTATCGAGGGGCTGAAGGCCAAAGGCTACACGTTCGTATCGGTCTCGGCCCTGGTCGGCAAGCCGAAGTCGGTTTTATTCCCCGCCGTGAACTCCTGGAGCGTGACCGTAGACCGCACGATCTTTGACCTGAGCTACTGGATCGGGACGGGCTTCACAGTGTTGTTCCTGCTGGCGATCGGGCTGGGCATCAGCCGGATGGTGTTCATGGGCATTTTGGCGACGATCCAGGCGCGGCGCGAGCAGGCTAGAGTCTTTGACACGACGTTCGCACCCGCCGTCAGCGTGGTCATTGCCGCCTACAACGAGGCGAAGGTCATCAACAAGACCATCGCCACCCTGCTGTCGTCAGACTATCCCGACCTGGACATCCTTGTCATAGACGACGGCTCCAAAGACGACACCGCCAATATCGTGGCGGCGGCCTACGGTGCGGACCCGCGCGTCACGGTCATTCGAAAGCCGAACGGCGGCAAGGCATCGGCCCTGAACCTGGGCATTCGGCAGTGCCGCGGCGAGATCATCGTCGCGCTCGACGCCGACACGGTCTTCGCCCCGGACACGGTTCACAAGCTGGTGCGCCACTTCGCCGATCCCGCCATCGGGGCGGTGTCGGGCAACGTTAAGGTCGGCAACCGGAACAACCCGCTGACCATCTGGCAGGCCGTCGAGTATATCACCTCTCAGAACTTCGACCGGCGGGCGTTCGACCTGCTGAACTGCATCACGGTCGTTCCCGGCGCGGTCGGCGCATGGCGCAAGGACGCGGTCATCCTGGCGGGCCTGTACTCTTCGCAGACACTGGCCGAAGATACCGATCTGACCTTCAAGATCCGCAAGCTGGGCTACCGGATCGTCACCGACAACGCGGCCCTGGCCTACACCGAGGCGCCGGACACCCTGCGGGACCTCGCCAAGCAGCGCTTCCGCTGGGCCTTCGGCACCTTGCAGTGCCTGTGGAAGCATCGGTCGGCGCTGTTCAACCCGCGCTTCGGCGCCTTCGGCACGATCGCGATGCCCTCGCTGTGGGTCTACCAGATCGGCTTCCAGGCCATCGCACCGATCGTGGACCTGACCATCGCCTGGTCCCTGATCTATAGCCATTTCATTGCGCCGAACACGAGCCACCAGAACGCCTCCATGCTGATTGGCTATTGGGCCTTGTTCTCGGCCATCGAGCTGTTCGGCGCGTGGCTGGCGTTCCGCCTGGACCGCGAAGACAAACGGCTGCTGGTCTGGCTGCTCTTCCAGCGGTTCGTCTACCGCCAGCTCATGTACTACGTCATTGTCAAGTCGCTCGTCTTCGCCGTCCGCGGCTCCCTCGTCGGCTGGGGCAAGTTCGAGCGCAAGGGAACCGTCCAGCAGCCCGGCGGGCCTCCGTCCCTACCCCCGCAGGCTTCCGCCTCGGCGGGCAGCGAGGCGACGACTGCGCCTGATTAGGGGTATACCGACAGAGAAAGCCGTCCCCAGTCGCGAGACTGGGGACGGCTTTTCTGCTGTGAATTGCCATGAAATTGGGATCGTGGGAATAAATTCCTACGCTGTGGGGCGAGGACGCCTAGTGTCCGCCTTCGCGGACAAGGATAAAATGGCATAGCAGAGGCAGGCCATTCTGTCCCCATGTTTGTGTCTCCTTTGTGTCTCCGCAAAGGCGGACACTAGGCGTCCTCGCCCCACAGCGTAGGAATTTATTCCCACGGCCTCCACCGTTCACCGTTGTTCAGGCATGTTTGGCGGCGGGGGCCAGACGCCGGGCGCGGCGGCAGGGGCCGGTTGCGGCAGACATACCTCACGGTTCAGACGGTCCGCGCGCCGGTTCCAAGCCCACCGCAAGAGGAGCAGCCAGATAAAACCAAACACACCGAATATCAGAATGGTAAAAACGTATTGCATTGGTGGATAACGGCTAAAGAAAATATCAAGAGCTATTCTGTAGAGCAATTTTAGCAAGCGCCATCGGATGTGGTGGATATGATGCTGATAGCGGCTCAAGATACCGGCCACGATGGCAGTTAAAACAAGAGCGATGAAAATCCCAAAGTAGGCAATAACGGATACAAGAAAGATGAGCGCGCGACGTAGCACGGCCTTCATGTCTACGGTGTCGGTGATCAGTGTTTGGCCGGGTGGGAACATGAGCCGACTGGCCCGCCGATCAGGCCGGGGGTCGGTAAAGTTGGTAAGCCCTTTTTCGAGACGATCCAGATTTACCCGTAGGCGCACGGCGGCTACCGATTTTCCTTCGCATAATCCGCCAGGAGGCCGTAGCGGAGGCCGCGGGCGCTGAGGGTGAAGCGGTCGGCGTGGAAGTAGGACAGGAGGCAGTCGAGGATGAGGGCGCCGGCGACAATGACGTCGGCGCGTTTGGGTTCGAGGCCGGGAATCTCGCGGCGGGCGGCGAGTGGTTGGTGGGCGAAGCGGTCCAGGGCGGCGGCGACATCGGCGTGGGTCAGGGTCGCGCCGTGGAGGGCGTCGGGGTCGGGCTGGGCCTGTCCCTGGGTGACGGCGGCGATGTTGACGGCGGTGCCGCCGATGCCGGCGACGAGTGGGGGCGTGTCGGGAATTAGAAACGTGTCAAAGGCGGCGCGGGCATACTGCGCGGCCTGCTCCATCTCGTAGGCGGTTGGCGGGTCGGAGTGCAGAAAGCGCTCAGTCAGACGGACGGCCCCGATGTCCAGGCTTTTGTGCCGCCCCACCCCAGCGGCATCGCCCAGGATGAGTTCGGTGCTGCCGCCGCCGATGTCGAAGACAAGCAGGAAGGCATCGGCGGGGATGTTCAGCGTGGCGTCGGAGCGGACGGCGGCGTAGGCAAGCTCGGCCTCGCGGTCGCCGGTGATGATCTGGATGTCTACGTCGGCGCGCGCTTTGGCCTGCGCGATGAAGTCCGGGCCGTTAGCGGCATCGCGCAGGGCGCTGGTTCCCGCGCCCAGGACGGTTTCAGCGCCCTGTTGGCGTGCCTCTTCGGCAAAGCGGGCGATGGCGTCGAGTGTCCGGGACATGGCCGTCTCGTTCAGGCGCTTGGAAGCATCCACGCCTTCGCCCAATCGGGTCACGTCTGATTGTTCGGCCACGACGGATAGCGCTCCGTCGTCCGAAACGTCGGCGAGGGTCATTTTGGTGGAATTGGTTCCAATATCAATGGCGGCGAGGCGCATGAAAAGTACCCCCCAGCCCCCAATAATGGGGGAGTAAGAGAAAACAGCCCATAGGGGCGTTGCTTGCTGCGCCCTCCTCAATCTGATCCCCACAGAATTGGGGGCTAGGGGGCGGATTTCAACTGCGCCGACGGCGGCAACCCGTGTTCCAGCGTCAGGACAGCATAGCGGAAACGGCCGTCCCAGGAGCGGCCCAGGCTGCCAGGGTTGACCCAGAGGACGCCGCCGACGGCGCGGACAAACGGCGTGTGGGTGTGACCGCAGATCACAACCTGAGCGGTCGTTGTTTGGGCTAGTTCGGCCAGCCGCGAGTCGGGCGTCCAGCGTCCCAAGCCTTCTTTAGAGCCGGGGGCGTAGTGAGTCATCAGTGCGGCAATGCCGCCGGGCGCCAACTCGACCTCACCCGGTAGGTCATGCAGCCATTGCCGCGTCTCACCCGAAACGGCCTCGCTGTCGCGGCGGATGGCCTCGTACTTTTCGGGGCGTGACCGGCCCCACTTCTTGCGATACTCGGCCTCGCGTTCGGGGAACAGGGCGACGTGCTTGTCGTAGTTGCCGCGCACGGTGACAATGGCTGGACGGGCGCGCAGGAACCGGACGCAGGCTTCGGGCGCGTCGCCGTAGCCGACGACATCGCCGGCGTTGAAGACGGGCCGGTCCGTCAGGCCGGCCAAGTCTAACGTGCGCCAGACAGCTTCGAGCGCACTCAAATTGCCGTGGATGTCGCTGAAGACGCCGTACTGCACCTCGACTAGTCGCCCAGCGTCTTTTGGAGGCGCTTGCGGCGAGCGCGCAGCTCCTCGATCAGCACGGTCTGTTTTTTCGGCGTCAACTTCTCCACGCCCGCCGCCGCTTCGAGCAGGGCGGCGATCTTGTCCAGCGTTCGGACCGCCTCCTGCACCTGCTTCATCGAGAGCGTGTCCGGCCCTTCGGCCAGCTCGGAGGCGACCGTGTCCAGCTTGTCAAGCTGCCGGTCCAGCGCCTTGTCGCGCGTTTTGGCCGGGATCGTCTTTTTCAGCCGGTCGGACGCGCTGCCGAGCTTCTGGAACACTTCCTGCACGTCCTGATTAGCTGAGGCCAGAGCCGAGGCAGAGTCGCCGGTCTGAGGGATCGGGGTGGCAGGGGCCACGGCGGGCATTTCAGCCTGCACCGCCAGCCACTCTTTAACACGGGCGGCATTAACCATGCCGACGCCTTTGACGCCGCCGATCTGCTCGACACTTGCGGCCCGCAGATCGTCCAGGGTCCGCATCCCCGCTTGGGCCAATGCCTGCCGGCGGGTCTCGCCCAGGTAGGGGATGTCCGGCAGTTCTGACGCGGGGGAAGCCGTTTCGTCACCGGCAGCCGTACTCACGCCGTCCTCCGCCAGCGCCTGGACCACGTCCGCCTTGCCGTTCTTCTGGATGGGGGTTATAGTTTTGCTCATGGCGTGGGTAAACTCTCCTCAGCACCCTCGGGTTCGGTCGGCTCCGGCTCAGACTGGACCAGCACCTGCAAGAACTGGCGCTTGAAGGCCTGCTTTTGCAGCTTGTTCCAGTAAACGATGAACCCACGGTACAGCTTCGCGCGCTCGGCCTGCTGGCTTTGAATAAGCCGCTCCAGGCCGGCCCGGATTTCAGGGCGGTCGCCGGCGCGGGCGTCCAGGAAAGCTTGCAGCAGTGGCCCGCGCACGTCCCGATCATGGATTTCGCCGATCTGCTCCTGAACGGATTTGACCTGATCGTACAGCTTGGCAAAGTCCTTGCCGGGGAAGCAGGGCTGGAAGATCTCCATCGTGTAGCGCAGGCGTTTAGCCGCAATTCGCATGTTGTGCAGCTCGTCTACCTTGGTGGGGTCGCTGATATAGGGCGCGAACTGGTACAACTCTTCCAGGCGCGTGTGCAGCATCAAAGGGGCATTGGAGCGCAGGGACTCGCGGGGGTTGACGGCATAGAGGGGAAGGGCTTTAGCCATGTGCCTTGTCCCCCGCGCCCAGCAGTCGGTGGAAATCTCTCACGAAATGGCTCTTTTCCAGCCGGTTCAATTCTTTGACAAGCAGGACGCGCTCTCGGTCCCGCTCCTTTTGCAGATGCTCGGCGAAGGCGCGCAGGCCCACTTTCTCGCTCTCGGGGGCATCCTCGATGACGGACTCCATGAACTCGATCTGGACGTCCCCATCGCGCACCGCACCCAGCGCGTCGGTCGTTTTCGCCACTTCCCTCTCGGTGACGGCGAACGGCTTGGGCGGGAAGGCGGCGGCGAAGACGGAGAGGGCCGCGCGGAGGCGTCGGGAGGCGACCCGCATGTCGTGCAGGGCCTCGATATCATCCCCTGCGCGGGTTCCATCAAGATTGAACATCATCTCATGGAGCTGCTGCCCAAGTGACGTGTGCGCCGCCTCGATGAAGGTGGCGTCCGGTGCAATGTCATACGCTGATTTAGCCATGTGTGCCTGTCATTCTATCGCATCTGTCATGATTTGTCAAGCGAGTGTCGCCTAATGTGTGTTATTACCCTGCTGACGGACTTCGGCACACAGGATGCCTTCGTGGGCGTGATGAAGGGCGTCATCAAGTCCCTCGCGCCTCATGCCGATGTCATTGACCTGACACATCATGTCCCGCCGCAGGACATCCGCGCGGGCGCGTTTGTCCTCCAAACGGCCTGCCGATACTTCCCGCCGGGGACGGTCCATCTGGCTGTCGTGGACCCCGGCGTCGGCGGTGCGCGGCGGCCTGTGGCGGCACATATCGGCGACTTCGTTTATGTCTGCCCGGACAACGGCCTGCTGTCTCATGTGCTGGCGCAGGACACGCTGACACAGGCGGTGACGCTGGACGACAGGCGCTATCACCTGCCGCAAGTGAGCCGGACGTTCCACGGACGAGACATCTTCGCCCCAATTGCCGCGCACCTGGCGAACGGCGTCTCGTTAGAAACTTTGGGAACACCTTTGAGTACGCTGGAAACGTTTCCACTGTCTCAGCCTCTTGTTTCCGGCAAGACAATCACCTGTCACGTCCTCTACGCCGATGTCTTCGGCAACCTGTTCACAGATCTGACCGAAGATGGAGCGAGGACAGAACTGTTTCCGTCTGCGGTCATCGAGGTCGGCCACGCGGTTATCCACGGTCTTTCAGACAGTTACAGCCAGGCGCCCGAAGGCAGTCCGCTGGCCCTGTTCGGCAGCAGCGGGCACTTGGAAATCGCCGTGCGGAACGGAAACGCGCAGCAGCAATTGGGGATCAAGGTAGGAGACCGGGTGACTGTTAGGACCTAAGCCCATGACCATGAACAACTCTTTAGCTCTCTCCCACACCCCCCTCGGCTACGGTGAGCGGCCCTTCCGGCGCAAGCCGGGGAGCGTGCCGCCGGACAGCGACATTTACCTCGCCACGCCCGAGGAGCGGGCGGCGACCATCCGGGCCGCCCTCGATGCTGGGATCACCTTCTTCCACGCGGCTTATGAGCGCGAGGCGGCGTCGCTGGGCTTGTCCCTCCAAAGCCTCGGCGTCCGGAAGCAGGTGACGGTCAGCACCACGGACGGCGACGCGCTGGATCGCTGCCCGGACACGGAAGACGGGGCGGCGCAGGCCGTCCGCGCCGCGATCGCCCGCAAGCGGGAGCTGCTCGGCGTGGAAGTGATAGATGTTTTCCTGCTATACGACTTCCGCCCTGAGGTCCACACCCCTGCCCGGCTGGCCGGGGCGCGGCGGGCACTGGACGAGGCGCGGGGGTTGGGACTGATCCGGCACATCGGTGCGACCTGCTATGACGCCTATGATGCACTGGCCGAGGCCATCGAAAGCGATTCGCTGCCCGCCGACACCGTGCTGGCGCGGTTCAACTATCTCGACCAGGCGGCGGGGGCGAGGCTGTTTCCGGTCTGCCGCGCGCGGGGGGTGACGGCACTGGCCGTGCAGTCATTCTCCTGGCTCGGCGGCGTTCCTTTCGTCCGCTTCCCCAACACCTGGCGGTTCCGCAACCTGACCAAGAACTTTTACGGCTTCACTGCCGCCCAGGCGCATCTGCACTGGCTGCTGAGGCAGCCGAACATTGACGGCGCGCTGATCTCCATGCAGACGGCGGCGCAGGTGGCGGAGAACATCGGGACGGCCCAGATTACCAAGACGCCGCAGGGCCTGGAGGCGCTGTTCGACTCGTTCGTGGAGGCCCTGACCCGGACGCGCGAAGGCTGGCGCGGGCTGAAAGAAGACGAACTTTGGGAGTACCGCGCGGCGGCGGAAACCTATCTGAGCGGGGGGCGACAACGCCTTTACGGTAACGATCCTTTCCCGCATTTTCCGTAGCGGGCAGGAGATTGAGCGGCGAACGTGGAAAAGGAAGTCATCCATTCGAGGAGGACACTTTACCCAATGAAGATCGGAATTTTCACGGCGCTGTTTCACGATAAACCCATCGAAGAAGCGCTGGACATCATCGCCGCGAACGGCATTCAGGCCGTCGAGCTGGGCGCCGGCGCCTATCCCGGCAGCCGGCACTTGGACGATGTGGGCGGGGTCGAGACGCTGATCAAGGACGACGGCGCGCGCAAGAAGCTGCGTAAGATGATCGAGAGCCGGGGGCTGACCCTGGATTCGCTCTCGGTCCACGGCAACGCGCTTCATCCCGACCGCGCGGTCGCCGACGACCACCACAAGGTATTCGAGAACGCCGTCCTGCTGGCCGAGAAGCTGGATTTGACCGTCGTGAACGGCTTTTCGGGCTGCCCCGGCGACGGCCCGCGCGCCAAGAACCCAAATTGGGTGACGTGCGCCTGGCCCGACGAGTTCCGGGACATCCTGGACTACCAGTGGAAGAAGGTCGCCATCCCCTACTGGAAAAAGCAGAACAGGTTCCTGAAGGACCACAACGTCAAGTTTGCCATCGAGGCGCACCCCGGCTTCCTGGTCTACAACCCCGAAACGATTCTCAAACTACGCGATGCGGCAGGCAGCCAGATCGGGGCGAACTTCGACCCATCCCACTTCTGGTGGCAGGGCATTGACCCTATCGCCGCCGTGCGGGCGCTGGGCGCGGCAGGCGCGGTCTTCCACGTCCACGCCAAAGACACCCGCGTGGACCCCTACAACGCCAGCATCAACGGCACATTGGACACCAAATCGTATGCCGACATTTTGGGCCGGTCCTGGTCCTTCCGCGCGGTGGGCTACGGCCACACGCTGACCTGGTGGAAGGATTTCGTTTCCAACCTCCGCATGATCGGCTATGACGATGTTTTGAGCATCGAGCACGAGGACGGCTTGATGTCCCCCCCGGAAGGCTTGAAGAAGGCGATGGAAACCCTGACGGCTTCCGTAATCACCCAGCAGGCCGGCGAGATGTTCTGGGCGAAGGAGTGAGACATGGACGAGATGCTGCGCTCTCTGGTGGGCCGGCAGGTTCAGGTGTTTTCCGTGCGCGGAGAGACTGAGGTCAGCGACATCGGCGTTCTGGAAGCGTATGACAGCAACTGGCTCTGCATCCGCAAGTCTGGGGAAGCACTCTACTTCAGCATCCACCGCGTTCGCCTGATAAAAGCCATCTGAAACAAAAAAGCGCCCCGCCGAACCACGTTGATGTGGCGGCGGGGCGCTTTCCGTCAGCCTTCCGGCGTATCAATCAGCAGTTGCAGACGTTCTGCCAGTTCCGGTGGGTAGCGGGCCTTCCACGTTTCATCAATCAGGCCAATGTCTAGCAGATCGCCCAGATGTACTTGATCTTTGCGTCGGAACGCCGTCAGCTTGATTTGTACCAGGGCTTCCAGCGACAGTACGCGGAAATGGGCTGCCCTCTGCGCCTCTGTCACGTCTGGATTAGGCAGGGCTTCCTGTGGTTGCACCTTCTCGCCCGCGAAGACGACATGGACGGCCTCCCTGGCTTTCGCGTTGGCTCCGTCCAAAAACAGGTCCATGCCGCCGACATGGCGGAAGACAAAACCGACGCTTTCCAAGGCAGCCCGTGCATCGGTCAGGTCAGGCCGCCGCAGAAGAATGTCCACGTCCTGCGTGTTGCGGACGGCGGCTTCATCCACACTGGCGACCCAGGAGGCGACAGCATTGCCGCCGACGACGGCGTAAAGCACCCCGGCGCGGTCGAGTGCAGCGGTTGCCCGCAATAGCCTCTCTCGCACCCTTTCCACGGCGCTCACCATCCTATCCAGCAGCAGCACATCGGCAATGCCGGTCATAACGTCAACCCTTACGGCTTTAGTATATCCCACCGCCGCCGGATTGTCAAGCGACCGCCGGTTCCATCAGCGTCAACGTCCCCGCGTTGGCGTCCAAGCGGGCGCGGACGCCAAGCGGGAGGGCGTAGTTGGGGGTGACGTGGCCGAAGGGGAAGCCCAATACGGCAGGCTTGCCATAGGGGGCGAGGAGGTCGGCCCAGAGCTGGCGCAGGGGCAAGGCCCCGGCATCATCCGAGTCGGTCGCCTGGCCGATGACGAACCCCGCCGCGCTTTCCAGAACGCCCGCCTGGGCAAGCTGCACCAGCATCCGCTCGATGCGGTGCGGCGCTTCCCCGATGTCTTCCAGCAGCAGCAGCTTCCCCGCCGCGTCTATCTGGTAGGGAGTGCCGAGCGTCGCCGTGACGAGGGACAGGCAGCCGCCGCACAGTGCGCCTTCCGCGACGCCCGGAACGAGGGCGTCCAAGGCTGCGCCCGGCACGAGTCCGGCGGGCGTGGAGTCTTGCAGCAGGCGCAGCGGCCAGTCCAGCACATCAGGGGGGAGACTACCCAGCTCAAAAACCAAAGGCCCGTGCAGGGCGACCGTGCCGACGCGCTGGGTCAGGGGGATCAGCAGCGAAGTGGTGTCGGAGTAGCCGATGACCATCTTTGGCGGCAGGGCGGCGAGGGCGTCCCAGTCGAGGAACGGCCATAGGCGGCAGGCGGAGGAGCCGCCCCGCGCGCACCAAAGGATATGGATGGCCGGGTCGGCATAGAAGGAAAAGAAGTCAGCGGCGCGGGCGGCGGGCGAGCCGGCATGGTGGCCGTCGCGGTCGCGGACGTGCAGGGCAACGGTGACGCGGAAGCCGCACTCTTCCAAAACGGCGATGCCGGCATCCAGGCGCTCCGGCTCGACCGGACTGGAGGGATTGACGACGCCGACCGTCCCGCCCGGAGGCAGGGCGCGGGGACGCCGCATCAAATGCCCCCGCCGGAAAGGTTCTCGTCCGGGCAGGGGACCCAGTGGTCGGCGCACATCTCATCGAACTGCTCGATGAGCGGCTTCTCGGGAAGCTGATCGCGCAGGAGGTCCAGGCGGCGCAGCAGGCTGTCAGGATGCTGCTCGTCTTCGACTGCCTCCAAGCGGCACTTGAGGTCCTCGATCTCGCGCAGGGCGCGCCGAATAATCTCGCCCATCGGGTCGGCGTTGCCCAACGCTTGGTCCATGACCTGAGCAATGGAGCGCTCGGAGATATGTTTGCCGTCCTGGACCAAAATGCGGCCCGGCACACCGACGACGCTCGTGTTGGGCGGCACGTCGCGGGTCACGACGGCGTTTGCGCCGATGCGCGCGCCATCGCCGACGGTGATGTTGCCCAGGACTTTGGCGCCCATGCCCAGCAGGACATTGTTGCCGACCGTCGGGTGCCGCTTGGTCTTTTCCAGCGAAGTCCCGCCCAGAGTCACCTGATGATACATGAGGACGTCGTCGCCGACAATGGCCGTCTCGCCGATGACGACGCCCGCGCCGTGGTCAATGAAGAAGCGGCGCCCGATGGTCGCGCCGGGATGAATCTCGATATTGGTGAGGAAGCGGCTCCACTGCGAAATAGCCCGCGCCGGAAAGCGGAAGCCGCGTGTGTGCAGGCTGTGGGCGATGCGGTGGTGGAACAGCGCCCAAAAGCCGGCATAAGTCAGCACCTCGGCCAGCGAACGCGCGGCGGGGTCCTTCTCTAAAATCGTTTGAATGTCTTCGCGAAGATGGCGGAACAAGAGAGCGTCCTCCTGCGTTTCTGTGACTGTAACTCTTGTTGAGTCATCGTGGTTCCCCGGCAGAAAAAAAGCGGCTTCATAAAAGTGCGTTCTTTTATTGACCAGCCGCCCGATTTGCTTGACACAAACGGTGTCGGCAGGTATGATGGTGAACAAATCACTAAATCATTCAACGTTCAGGACATATTGCTCCGAGAAACGACAAAGCAAGAGACACGCGAGGCCATCCTCGACGCCGGCGAGCGCCTGCTGACACGCTACGGCTACGGCAAAATGACGATGAGTGATTTGGCTGAGGAAGCCGGCATCGGCGTCGGGACGACCTATCTCCATTTTCCGGGGAAAGCGGAAGTGGCTTTGGCGGTGGTGACGCGCGCCAACTTACGGGTCGTCGAAGAGCAGCGGAAGATCGCCGCTTCCCCCGGTTCGACGGAGTCCCGTCTGCGGGACGTGCTGACACAGAGGATATTGATCCGGTTCGAGCGCCTCCGGCAGCAGAAACACTCATTGGCGGAGCTGAGAACTGCCATCGAGCGGCAGACAGGTCTCAGGGAGCAGGGCATTCTCTGGCGGGAGCAGGAAGCGCAGATCGTGCGGGACTTGCTCACGGAAGGCATGAAGCGCGGAGAATTCAAAGTAGAGGATGCCGCGAACACGGCAGACGCCCTGCTGTGGGCGACCGAAGCCTTTTTGCCGAAGAATTTGCGGCAGCAGGACTTGGAAACGCCGCATCTGGTGCCGGAGCGGGTCCGCCGCATTGTGGATCTCCTGCTGCGCGCGGTCGTTCGGCGAGAATGAGGCCCTTGACTTTCGTGTGGAAGCAGCGCATAATGGGTGTGTTAGGTATGTAATATATGATTTACATGATTAACTGTGCTTTTCATCCTGTTTTCATGTTCAAGAGACACAATACCCATGAGCAAGTCAAACAACAAAGAGTTCTGCCTGAAGGATCATTTCTATGGTGCGGCCACAGTCGGTGAACGCGGGCAGATCGTAATCCCCGTGGAAGCGCGCAAGAAATACAACATTGAGCCAGGCGACAAGATTTTGATCATGGGCGCTCCCCATGAGAAGGGCCTGATGCTGGTGAAGATAGACGCGATGCGCGAGTTCATGCTGACGCTGTTGTCAGACTTGCAGCATCTGGAGCGCGAGATTCAAAATGACGGCAAGGCGGAGGAAGCGGCTTCTTGAAACGACGGATACGGTTCACACGACGCGAGACTGCGGGCCTTGCTGCCGGCCTTCTGGCCCTTTCGCCAGCGCCGCTGATGGCGCAAGCGCCGCTGGTTCCTCCCGCGCCGCCTATCACGGCGCCGGCGGCAGTTCCCCCGGCGGCAGCGCCTACGCGGACACTGACGCTGGACCAGGTCCTGGCGATCGCCCTGAACAACAACTCGTCGGTGCGACTTTCCCGCGAGAAGGTATTCAAGGCGCAGCAACTCATCACCGAGGCGAACGCCAGCGGACTGCCGCAGGTCCGCGTGGATGTTGTAGACACCCTTTCCAGCAACAAAACGTTCGGCACGGCGGCGGGCGGCAGCAACTCGACGGGAACCCTGCCGGGCGGCGGGCAGATCCCCGTCATCATAGACCAGGGCGGCGGCAACACGGGGGCGGTCACCAGCAGCGGCGGCGGCGGCACGGCGACCGGGGCCGGCTCCAGTTCGCTGTCCTCCGTCAGCACCACCTCCTCCGGTTCCGGCGGCACGGGCAGCGCCAACACGACGCCGACGAACTCCACGTTCGGCACAGGCGGAACGACCGGAACAGGGACGACCGGAACAGGGACGACCGGCACGGGCAATACTGGAACGACTGGGACGGGCGGCACCTTCGGCACGACCGGGCCGACGACCGGCATCGGAGGCGGCGCGGCGCCCCATGCCCGCACCTCCGGCCTGGATTCTGCCGATCTGCCGCCCATCATGCAGACTCTGGCAGCGGCGGCCAAGAGCCAGAGCGGTCCGAAACAGGCGCAGGCTGTCCGCCCCCACGATGACAGCACGGGGACCGGAACCGGCACGGGAACTGGACAGCAGCCTGGAAACGGCTCGTTCAACACGGGCAACTCGGGCTACAACAACAATTACAGCGCGCGCCTGAGCGTCACTCAGGGGATTGACCTTTTCCGGCTGGTTCCTGCCGCCCAGGACGTGGAGCGCCTCACAAGCGACTTCTACGCCACCGACCTCGACCGCATACAGAACGAGACCGCGCTGTCGGTCAAGAACCAGTTCTTCAACGTCCTCCGCGATCAGGCCCAGGCGGCGGTTTACGCACAGCAGGTGGCGGCGGACACGGAAAGCGTTCGGGTCACCCAGGCGCGCGTCACAGCGGGCGCGGCGGCCCAGTACGACCTGCTGACCGCGCAGACGACGCTTTCCAACGCCCAGCAGCAGCTTTCCTCCGCCCGGAACACGCTGACGCTGGCACAGGTCAACCTCAACAACCTCCTGGGCGTCGGCGCGGACGAGGTCATCGGTCTTCAGGAGCCGCCGCCGCCGCTGACCCAGACGTTCAACACGCCACAGCTCACGCAGACGGCATTCGCGCGGCGGCCCGAGCTGCACCAGGCGGACAACAACGTCCTCATCGCCCAGCGGCTGATCAAGCTGGCCGGAGTAAGCCTGCTGCCCTCCCTGAGCGTCGTCGGCAGCGGCAACTACAACGGCAACGTCAGCGGCAGCTCGCCCCATGGCGTGGTCAGCCTGTCCGCCGTCCTCGGCATCCCACTGTACGACGGCGGGGCGACGCGGGCCAAGGTCCGGGAGGCCCAGTCGGACCTGCGCTCACAGGAGATCACGCGAGACCAGCTCCGCCAAAACGTTTCCATCGAGATCCGGCAGGCGCTCTCGAACATCAACGACGCCCAAACGCGGGCGACCTCGGCCGGGGTGGGCGTGACGCAGGCGACGGAAGCCTACCGGCTTGCGACTGTCCGCTACCAGAACGGGATCGGCACGATCCTGGACGAAGTCAACGCGCAGGCACAGCTCGCGCAGGCGCGAACAAACCTGCTCAACGCTCAGTATGATTACCAGACGTCGCTGGCGCAGCTTGTCCGTGCTATTGGGGGACGTTAGGAGTGACTATGACGAAGAGAGGCGCTGCCTTCGGGCTGGCGGGCATTTTCTTGATGGGGACACTGGCCGGAGCGGGCTGCGGAAAGAAGCAGGACGCCCAGAAGGATCACAAGCCCGGCATCGGGGACCCCGGCGGCAGCGTCCCGGTCCAGGTCGCGCCTGTGCAGAGCGGCACCATCGCCGCCTCGGTGCCGGTCACCGGCAATATCCAGGCGCTCCAGGATGTGCAGCTCTCGGCCCGCGCGGCCGGGCGCGTCATTGCCGTCAACTTCCGCGAGGGGCAGGTCGTCCGGGCCGGCCAGGTCGTTGTCCAGCAGGACACGACCGATTTGCAGGCGAACGTCCGCCAGGCTCAGGCGAACATCCGACAGGCCGAGGCGAACGTTTCTTCCAACCAGGCCAAGGTGCAGCAGGCGCGGACCAACTACACCCTTCAAATCCAGACCGCCAAACAGGCGGTCGCCCAGGCAAAGGCGCAGGTCGCCAGCGCCCGGCAGAACTATTTGAAGGTCAAGCGTGGTTCGCGCCCACAGCAGGTTTTGCAGGGGCAGAACCAGGTTCTACTGGCAAAAGCGAATCTGGATAACGCACTCACTGTTCTGACTCGCAACAAAAACCTGTTCGCGCAGGGGGCCATCGCCAAAGCCGATCTGGACACGGCGCAAACCAACTATGATGTTCAGGTGCAAACGTACAAGAACGCGCAGGAGTCCCTTTCGCTCACCCGCGAGGGCAGCCAGACCGAGGACATTGCCGCCGCCCAGGCCCAGCTCCAGCAGCAGCAGGCCAACCTGAACACCGCCATCGCCAACCAGCAGCAGACTCAGGTGCGTCAGCAGGACATTCTGGCCGCCCAGGACGCCGTGAGGCAGGCTCAAGCGGCCGTGCAGGTGCAGCAGCAGACGCTCGCCTTCAACCAGCAGCAGGTCGCCAACGCCTTCATCAAGTCGCCAATCAACGGCATCGTCGCCGCCCGCGAGGTCGAGCCGGGCCAGGTCGCCTCGCCGGGAACCAATCTGATGCGGGTTGTGGGGTTAGGCTCAGTCTATTACGAGCCGACCATCTCCGAAACCGATTTCGCCGCCACGGGCGTCGGCAACTCGGTCACCGTGCAGGTGGACGCCCTGCCCGGTAAAAGTTATCCAGGCAAGGTCAGCGCGGTTTATCCTGCTGCCAGCGCCACCAACCGCGTCTTTTCGCTCCGCGTGACGGTGTCCAACCCAAACAATGAGCTGCGGCCCGGCATGTTCGCGCGCGGCTCGATCATCACGCGCGTCGCCCGCAACGTCCCGGTCGTGCCGGCCACCGCCCTGATTCCACTCGCTTCACAGAGCAGTTTACAGACGAACGACAGCTCCGACGCCCAGATCGCCTCCGGGACGCAGACCTCGGCGCAGCAGGTCGTCGTGGTGGGGGCGAACAACACGGCCCAGCCCCGGCCCGTCAAGGTCGGCATCCAAAACCAGCAGCAGGCGCAGATCACAAGCGGCTTGCAGACCGGCGAAAAGATCGTCATCGTCGGACAGCAAGGCTTAAAGCGCGGCGACAAGCTGACGATCATTGACGCGAACGGCAACCCAGTCGGCGGACATGGCGGGCGGGGGCGGACCGCCCAGGCGACGCCGTAGGCTGGGCGGAATGTGGCTGAACTCGCCTGACGATCATGGAGGTGTAGGTGCTGAGGACGGCTGATGATCTGCTCCAAAATAATGTTGTTCTTGAAGGCTTAAGAAAAGCCTGGCTGGACTCCAATCCGGGCATCAGCGGCGGACACGAAGAAGGTGGGTTTGTCGCTGAGGAAGAGGCGGGGGCATTACAGGTGGTGTGATGGGCGCATGGCACTCAGAACAAGATAGGGGTTCCGCCTCACGAGGGTTGCCAAATTGAGGGGTGGCAGATAGTCGCGAGTTTTCACACGCACCCGAACACGGGTGAAGACTACCAGCAGGAACCAAGTGAGCAAGATCAGCGGGCAGTGCGGAATGATCCTCATTTGAAGAATGAGGCATATCTGGGCGAGTTCATCATCTCATACCGACTGATTGATCATGTCTCGTCGGATGGTCAAGTCTCGGAAGCAGGCTTGACGAGAACAATTTTGTCACTCACAGATTAGAGGATCCAGCATGGCGGTTACAGTTCCCGAAGACGTTCTTCAAGACGATCTGGCCCTGTTCGTAGCACGGGTGACAGCGACAGCCAACAAACAAGCCTTTGCATCGGGCGTGGATGCGCTGAACAGCGTGATTACGATCAGGCAGATGTCATCCGAAGACCGAGCCGCTTGGCGCGTTGACTACGGAGATCAGGACGTCTTAGGGTGGCGCGGCGGTGGTTTGAGCGTGGATGTGGCCGCAGATGGCGAGACGGTCAAGCGGGTGCTTCGCGGACAATAGATAGGAATCAGTTCAATGGGTGCAACACGACTGGCGATCAATCGCCCAATTGCAATTCTGATGATCGTGGCGGCGTTTCTGGTGCTGGGCATCGTCAGCTACCTGCGGCTGCCCGCCGAGCTGAACCCGAAGGTGGATTTCCCCGTCGTCTCGGTCAACACCACCTACGCCGGGACCAACCCGCAGGAGATGGAGACGCTGATCACCAAACCGATCGAGGACTCCATCAGCGGTGTCAGCGGTCTGAAGCAGATTGACTCGACCTCGCAGTCCGGCGTTTCGGTCGTCCGGTGTACCTTCTACTTCGGGACGAACCTGGACACGGCGGCGGCGGACGTGCGGCAGAAGGTGGACGCCGTCCGCAAGCGCCTACCGACGGACGCGGACAGCCCCAGCGTCGCCAAGCAGGACAACTCCTCGCAGCCCATCCTGTACATCGCCATGAAGGGCAACCGCAGCCCGCGCGACCTGCGTGTGCTGGCGGACAACGTCGTTTCGGAGCGGCTCCAGCAGGCCCCGGACGTGTCCGCCGTCAACGTCTTCGGCGGCGAGCAGCGCGAGGTTCGCGTGGCGGTCCGGGCGGACCGGCTGGCGGCCTATGGCGTCACCATCGGCCAGCTCGCCCAGGCCATTAACCAGGCGAACCAAAACGTCTCGGCGGGTTACATTCAGACCAATACTCAGTATGCTTCGATCCGGTTTCTGGGCGAGTTCACGTCGGTGAACGAGCTGAAAGACCTTCGCATCTCCCTGCCGGGGAACGGCACATCCAGTCTTGCCAGCGGCGCGGCGGCCCCGGCGGGGGCGGGCGGCGCAGCGGGGGCGGGCAGCCGGTCGGTCCGCCTGGCGGACATCGCCGATGTTTCGGACACAACAGTCGAGCGGACGGTGGAGAGCACCCTGGATGGGGCGGACTCGGTCACTCTGGCGATCCAGAAGACCAGCGACGGCAACACGCTGAAGGCGGCGAACGGCGTCAAGGAGCAGCTCAAGGCGGTCAAGACCTTCATCCCCGCCGACGTCAACTTCGTGATCACGCGCGACGACTCGACCAATGTTCTGGACAACCTGAGAGACGTCGTCGTGTCCCTGTGCATCGGCGCGTTCCTGGCGACCCTGATCGTCTTCCTGTTCCTGCACAATTTTCGGGCCACGGTCATTGTCGCCATTGCCATCCCCACCTGCATCATCGCCACGTTCCTGCCCATCGCCGCGCTGGGCTTCACGCTGAACTCGCTGACGCTGCTGGGCCTGTCGCTCGCCATCGGCATCCTCATTGACGACTCCATCGTCGTCATCGAGAACATCTCGCGGCACCTGGCGCTGGGGCAGGAGCCGAAGGAGGCCGCCATCACGGGCCGGAGTGAGATCGGCCTGGCGGCGCTCACGCTGACCGCCGTGGACCTGGTGGTCTTTATCCCGATCGCCTTTATGGGCGGCATCATCGGCGAGTTCTTCCGCTCCTTCGGCGTTTCGATCTCCGTGGCCGTCCTGATTTCGCTGTTCGTCTCGTTCACCCTGACGCCGATGCTGGCCTCACGCTGGTTCCGCAAGGGCGAGTCGCTGGAAAGCACCGGCGAGGGGCGGCGGGGCTTCTCGGCGGCCTTTGATCGGGGCTACCACAAGTTCGAGGGCTTCTACCGCAACCTCCTGCGCTCGTTCCTGCGCCACCCATGGATCGTGGTCGGCGTGGGCAACGTCATCCTGATCATTGCGGTGATCCTGATCTTCCCCAAGCTGGGCTTCCGGTTCGCGCCCTCGCAGGACCAGAACCAGGTCTCAGTGACCGTGCAGGCAACGGCGGGGACGTCGCTGAACGTCACCAAGGGTATCACCGACGAGATCGAGCGGCGCATCCGGGCGGACAAAAGCCTTGACGGCGACTATAAGTACCTCCAGACGTCGGTCGGACGCAACGCCTCGGGAGGGGCCGGATCGGGCGACACGGGCACCCAGTACGCCCAGATATTAGTCTCACTTTACGACCGGGCCGCGCCGCTGGACAAAGTTTCCGGGTTCTTCGGCCACCTCTCCGGGCGGCGGGCCGCCGAGCCGTTGCGCGACGAGAGCGACGCCGATGTGGCGAAAAAGATTCGCGGGCTGGTCAAGACCATCCCCGGCAACGGCAGCAGTCTCAAAGTTCAAGCCAATGAGGTCAACGGCTTCGGCGGCGGCGGCGCGCCGCTGACCATCAACATGGTCGGCACAGACTTCTCGCAGCTCCTGAAGGCTGCCGCACAAGTACAGGCCGTCGTGGGCAAGACGCCGGGCACATATGGCGTGGACATGTCCTTCAAAGCCAGCCAGCCGGAAGTGCAGATCCGGCTGGACCGCACCCGCGCCGCCGAATACGGCCTGAACGTCAGCGATGTCGCCACAACGGTCTCGGCGGCTTTGCAGGGGAACATCACGGCCAAATACCGTGATCCCATCGACTCCAACCAGTACAACATCAACGTCATCCTGGCGAAGCCGGACCGCAGCAGCATCTACACAGTCCGTGACATCCCAGTTGGATATCAGAACGGCAACCCGATCCGCCTGGGCGATGTCGCCAACGTCAAAGTGGGCGCAGGCCCGACCCGTGTGGACCGACTGAACCGGCTGCGTCAGGTCTCCGTGACGTCCTACCTGCTGCCGGGGACCCAGATCAACAACGTCCGCTTCAAGATCGATCCGCAGCTTAAGGAGCTGGAGCAGCAGGGCAAGCTGGGGCAGGTCGCTTACACTTGGGGCGGCGAGGCGCAGACCAGCGCGGACGAGTTCCCGTATCTGATCCAGGCGATCCTGCTGGGCATCATCCTGTCGTACATGCTGATGGCCGCGCTGTTCAACAACATGCTGTACCCGCTGTCGGTCATGCTGACGCTGCCGCAGGCGCTGGTCGGCGCGCTGGCCGCGCTGCTGCTGACCGGGACGCCGTTCTCGCTGATCACCGCCATCGGCGTCATCATGCTCAACGGCATCGCGACCAAGAACGCGATCCTGATGGTGGACTATACCAATACCCTGCGCTCACGCGGCTACAAGCGGATAGACGCCATCCTGGAAGCCGCCCCGACACGTCTGCGGCCCGTCCTGATGACGAGCTTCGCGATCATCGGCGCAACCCTGCCGACCGCTGCCGGCCTGGGGCGCGGCGCGGGCTTCCGGCAGCCGCTGGGCATCACGGTCGTCGGCGGCGTCATCGTCTCGACGTTCCTGACGCTGCTGGTCATTCCCAGCGTCTACCTGCTGTTCGACAACTTCGCGAACTGGCTGGGCCGCGTCGTCTGGCATCGCCAGATCCCCGAAGAGGCCCTGGCCTACGGCGGCACGGACCGGGACGGGCGCGGGAACGACCGGGACAACGGCGGCCCCAGCGGCGGCCCGCAAGGAACGCGCGGCGGAGGCCGCGCCCCCGGCGCGGAGCCTGGCGCGGCGGCGGACCCAGCCCGCACCCCGGAGCCGCTGGACTAGCCTCTCAACGAAGAAGCGCCCCGCTAACCAAATCACTCAGGTTAGCGGGGCGCTTCTTTTGTTTGCAGAGCCTTTGCCTACAAATCTTTCTCTTCCTTGACATCCTCTATCTCGTCCGCATTGATGTCAAGATCGGCATCTTCATCTATTTCATCTATTTCAGCCGCATCCATCTCCGCCTCTGGGTCGGCGTCCAGCACGGCCGCCGCGACGACGGGCGGCTCGAAGCGAGCAACGGCGCGCGAGGGCCGCTTGGGGCAGTTGGTGCAGGTGAATTTTACTTTGGCGGTCGCAAGCCAGGAGGGGACTCCCTTGAAAGTCGCCCCGCAGTCGCTGCAACGTATCGCTTCCGATGGCATTGTCTCTTTGTTCCTCGATATTCCTGACGGTCCGTTCGTTGAACAATCGGCCCGCTCAAATGGTTCGCGTTTCTTCGCCCTTGTCTGCGCTGCCGACCGTCACCGCGCGCTCGTCCGTCTTAGCGTCCGTCGGCTTCAGTCCCAGGTGTCCGGGCTTCCGGCGCTCCGTGCTCGGCGGCGTCTTATCCACGGGGGCCGGGGTCATCAGGCCGTTCAGCACCATCAAGGCACCGATGACCACATAGCACCATGATTCCTTGCCGGTAACCGGCTGCCCCGGATCGTAGACGAAGCGCGGACCCAGAATAAGGCCGACGATGCCCAGCGCGATCAAGACGCCGCCGATAACGGTGAAGGTACTCAGCCAGCGAGACTTCAGCATACAGTGATTCCTTGTGATTTTGCGAAACGCCTCCTTAGTATACACTATCGGGGCGTGTTTAACATCTCCCATTTTCCCAGGCGACGTTTTCTCAGTCTACCGTGCTCCACTCGGCGAAAGTTCCGTCAGGCAAACGGACCTGCGCCGCGCCGGCAGGCGTAAGCCCGATGAGTTCCGCCGACTGCTCTCCTTGCCGCACGGTCGCGCCGACCGCCAAACGCTCCCGGCACTCCTCTAAGGTCGGCGCAAAGCCGTCCCGCCGCCAGTCCCCTTCCCGCTGCGCCAGCACCAGCGCCAGGGCGGCGATCACGCGCTCCACTTCGTAAGCTCGGCCCGTCACCAGCCGCAGGGAAGTAGGGGGGTAGACAAACTCCTCCGCGCCGATGAACCGCTCCTGGTTGACGTTGACACCGATACCGAGGACGGCCCCCCCGTCAACGGTGGCAGGGGCGGGGGGGCTGATCTCCACCAGGATACCGGCGACCTTGCGCCCATCCAGCAGGATGTCGTTCGGCCACTTAAGGCGTGGATCAAGGTCAGCGAGAGACGCCAGGGCATCCGCGACGGCCAGGGCAGCGACCAAGCCTAGCTGACCGGCTTGGACGGTGGGCGGCAGGTGGTAGACGAACGACATCAGCGCGCTCTGCCCCCATCCCGCCTGCCACTGCCGCCCGCGCCGCCCGCGCCCGCGCGTCTGAAAGTCCGCCGTCACCAGGGCGCCCGATGGGGCCGGGGCGTCCGGGTCACGCGCCCACTCGCGCGCCAGGTCATTGGTCGAGCCGCACTGCGCGACGTGCCGACGGGGCGTTCCGAAGGTTGCCATTGGGTTTCTACCGGCGGTTGAAACCGCAGCAACAAGAGCACAAAACCGGCCTCCGCCGGTTAAACCCCAGTCCGCGAAGGCGGACTGCGTGCCTTTGTTGCCGCGATTTCAATCACCTATCCTTCTCACTCGGCAAAATCCAGCGAGATGTCCAGCGCGGGCGCAGAATGCGTCAGCGCACCAATGCTCAGAATGTCTACGCCGGTAGCCGCGACTTCCGCCACGCGCGCCTCGGTCAGCCCGCCGGACGCTTCGGAGATAGCCCGTCCTCCAATGATCCCGACCGCCCGCCGCATCGTCTCGGTGTCCATGTTGTCCAGCAGGATGATGTCCGCGCCTGCTCCCAGCGCCTCCTCCACCTGCGCCGGCGTGGACGCCTCCACCTCGATCTTCATCGTATGCGGGATGTGCGCCTTCGCCCCCGCCACGGCATTCCTGATGCCGCCCGCGGCCTTGATGTGGTTGTCTTTAATCAAGACGGCATCATACAGCCCCAGCCGGTGGTTGAACCCACCGCCCGCCCGCACTGCGTACTTTTCTAAGGCCCGCAGGCCCGGCGTCGTCTTGCGCGTGTCCACGATGCGCGCGCTCGTCCCAGCGACGAGGCCGACATAGCGGGCCGTCACGGTCGCGATGCCGGACAGCCGCTGTAGGAAGTTCAGCGCCACGCGCTCCGCCGTCAGCAGCGCGCGGGCGTCGCCGCTCACGGTGGCAAGCGGCGTCCGCCCCTCCCCTACCCGGTCGCCGTCTTTGACGTGCGGCTTCCAGACTGCATCCAGGTCCAGCAGGTGAAACGCCAGTTCCCCAATCGCCAGCCCGGCGATGACGCCCGGCTGCTTCGCCAAAACCGTCGCCGTCGCCCGCGCCCCTTTGGGGATGCACAAGGCCGTCGTAATGTCCCCCGGCCCGATGTCCTCGGCCAGCGCCGCCCGCACGAGGGGTTCATATTGTATGCGTGGAATGTCCATATAATCTCTCAATAATCCTCAAGGTAAATAATTTTCCGTTCTTCACAAGTGTGTAGTTATTGTGGAGCGGGAGGCCAGATATCGTCTTCCGAAATACTCGGAAAAGATGGCTCCGACTTTACAATGTTCTCCGCCCATAAGTTCCAAAATATTGTCAATAGATATGTCAACGAGCATAGAAGCATAGCCGAGTCCCACAGGAAGAACTGCACATACCAGCGGCCATTATCCCACAGAAAGCCTATGATACTGGGCCAGAGTGCCTCCTTTGGAGGATGTAACTCAAAAAAGCGGTGTCCATTTGGTAAGACGCGGAAGACCACCAACAGCACATAAACGGCAAACTCAATAGAAACACCAAATGTTAGCACTAACAGCAGCAATTTTGCAAACCTTACTATACCTATTTTATGACTTTTCAGTGGTAATAAACCAGTTGAAGCCCATTCATCCTTGCGGTTTAGCAACCACTTCAACATTATCGATTTGACGGTAAGTAAAGTCATTTACGTTTTGAAGACGCATCTTACAGGTGCGGATTAACGTTCTTAGCGTACCACGACCGCAGGAGCAGCTCGCGGTCGGTGGGCGTCGCGCTCGGCGCAGTCGCGTTCTTGTCCGGCCCGTACTCGACGCTCCAGCCCTGCCACTCGCGGAAGGCGTGGTAGCTCCAGTCCCAGCCGTTCTTCTCGAAGATCGAGATGGCGTCGCCCAGCCACTCTCGCGCGCCGGGCGCCCAGCGGATGGCACTGAACTCGCCGATGTAAATGGCGACGTGATAGTGCCGCTGGTAGTCCGCCACGACTTGCAGCGAACGCGCCATCTGCGCCCGGTCCCACAGCGCGCCGTTGATTCGCCCTGGATAGGCCACGCCCGTCGGTAGGTCCGGCGTCACGCCCTGCATGGTGAAGGCGCTTGGCTCGTACATATGGACGCTGTAGACGACGCCGGGAACGGGCAGTGGGGCGAAGTAAGGAAGCTGGTCATACCCGCCGCCGGGTCCCGGCTCGACGATCAGGGCATGGTCGGGATCAATCCGGCGCACGGCCAGCGCGGTCCGGGTCGCCAGGGCGTGCCAATCCAGCAGGCCGTCGGCCATGTCGCCTTCGATCGGCTCGTTGGCAAGGTCGTAGCCCCAGACCGTCTGGTTGCCTTTGTAGCGGCGCGCGATCTTGTCCCATACCTGGGCGAATTTGTCTTGATACGCCCTCTCCTGGAACAAGGGCCAGGCATAGCCGGGCAGGAGAATGTTGCCGCCGGGGGGCGTGTGCAGGTCCACGACCACGCGCAGGCCCTCGCGGCGGCAGACGGGCAGGAGCGCGTCGAGGTGCTTCAATGCGCCTTCCAGCCAGGCGTCATAAGCTTTGGGGTCGCGCCAGCCGTCATACCGGCCGTCCGGCGTCACCCAATACAATTGCCAGCGGACAAGGTTGGCGTGCCACTGCCCGCCCAGGACGTGCAGGTCGGCGGCCGTCACGTCCGGGCTGATCATCGCCCCGCGCAGGCGCGGGATGTCCGAGTGGCCGGTGTAGACCCGTCCGGCGGGGGCGACGGGGCCGCCGGCAAAGGGACGGGCGCTGACCGTCACGGAGACGTCGCGGAACCAGACTCGGCCCGTGGTCGCTTCTAGGCCTAAAACCAGGGTAGCCCTGGTCGCATCGGCGGGGACGACCACGCGGAAATGCTCCGGCGTCCAGCCGAAGGTCCCCCAGAGGTGTTCATGGGCCGGATACTGCTTTCCCGACGGCCCTTCCGTCACCAGCATGAACTTGACGCCGTTGTAGACCTGCGGCGGCACGGCGACATCCTCGGCTTTAATCGAGGCCCGAAAGTCCAGACGCGCGCCGCGCATCTTCGCGACGGGCAGCGGCAGTTCAATTGCCCGCGTCCCTAGCCCCGCCGAGAGGGGCTGCTCAATCAACACGGCCTGACCGCCCTGACCACCTTGATCGGCGGGAACGAGCCGCACCTGCGACCGATCCACATCTTGCCAGCCTTGCAGGGCGTTCGCGCCTTGAAACTGGGTCTGGAAGATTGTTTCGGGCGCGACAGCCTGTACTATCCGGGCGGGCAGGAGAGCCAAGACGCAGAGAAGAAGCGGCATACAGCGTTTCATTTCCCTTTATTCACCACGCAGCATCGCTTCCCCTGCCGCCGTCGGCGACACAAACCCGGTTGACATCGGGCGCCTCAGCGAGTATCATAGCGCAAGCCGAGACTTGCCCTCGAAGGAGAGAAAATTGACCATCCCCCGCCCTGAGTACCCCCGCCCACAGTTCGTCCGCCCGGACTGGCTGTGCCTGAACGGCGAATGGGAATTTGAAATAGACAGCAGCGACAGCGGCCACGCGCGCAACCTCGTCGGCAGCCACCTGACCGACAAGATCACGGTCCCGTTCTGCCCCGAGTCGCCCCTGTCCGGCGTCGGCCATACAGACTTCATGCTGGCCGTCTGGTATCGCAAGACGGTCCAGGTGCCGGAAGAATGGAAGGGCCGACACGTCCTGCTGCACTTCGGGGCGGTGGATTATGATGCGACAGTGTGGGTGGACGGCCAGGAGGTCATACGGCACCGGGGCGGCTTTACGCCCTTCTCCGTCTCCCTACCCGCCGTCACCGGCGGCGACACGTTCACGGTCGTGGTCCGGGCGCGGGACGACTGGAAAACGCCCAAGGCGCGCGGCAAGCAGTCCCAGCAGTACGCCCCGCACGGCTGCCACTACACCCGCACGACGGGCATCTGGCAGACGGTGTGGATCGAGCCGGTCCCCGAGGTTTCGCTGCGCCGCCCGCGCCTGACGCCGGACGTGGCGAACGGTGCGTTCCACCTGGAGCAGCCGCTGACCCAGAATCGGCCCGGCCTGATGCTTCACGCGACTCTCAAAGACGCCGAGGGGGAGGTGGCGACGGCGTCCGTCGCCGCGCACCTGGACCTGGCCCCGCGCCTGACGCTTTCCATTCCCGAAGGTCGGGGGCGTCTGTGGTCGGTTTCGGACCCGCATCTGTACGACATCGAAATCAGCCTGCGCGACTCCGACGGCACGGTCGTGGACCAGGCGACAAGCTACGCCGGCCTGCGGTCGGTCGCCATTGACGGCGTCCAGGTTAGGATCAACGGCGAGAGCGTTTTCCAGCGGCTCGTGCTGGATCAGGGTTACTACCCGGACGGCGTGATGACCGCGCCCACAGACGAAGCGCTGATCGCCGACATTCAAATGAGTCAAGACGTCGGCTTCAACGGCGCGCGCCTGCATCAGAAGGTCTTCGAGGAGCGGTTCCTATACCACGCGGACCGCATGGGCTACCTGATCTGGGGCGAGTTCGGCGACTGGGGCTGCGGCGGGCACGGCCCGGCCTCCGACCACCAGCAGCCCGGCGCAACCTACATCACGCAATGGCTGGAGGCGCTGGAGCGCGACTATTCCCACCCCAGCATCATCGGCTGGTGCCCGCTGAACGAGACCTGGCAGAAGATCGGCGACTCGATCACCGTCCTAGACGACGTCACGCATGGCATGTACCTGGCGACCAAAGCGATGGACACGTCCCGGCCCGTGCTGGACACGTCCGGCTACGCGCACCGGGTCCGTGGGGCGGACATCTACGACTCGCACGACTACATTGACGAGAAGGACTACGCGGTCGGCATCGTCAATTTCCGAAAGCGCCACGCGAGCATGGCCGAGGGCACGGTCCACAAGAACGACGGCACGAATTGGTCGGTCCCCTACGAGGGCCAGCCGTATTTCGTGAGCGAGTTCGGCGGCTTCAAATGGGTCATCGAATCCGAAAAGCAGCTTGCGGACACGAGCTGGGGCTACGGCGGCGGGCCGACGTCGCTGGACGATTTCTACCGCCGCTTCGGGGATGTCTGCGACACCTTGCTGGATAACCCGCACATGTTCGGCTACTGCTACACGCAGCTCACGGACATCTACCCGGAACTGAACGGCATCTATACCTTCGACCGCCGCCTCAAGTTCGACGCGGCCCGGCTGAAGGCGATTCAGACGAAGCGGGCGGCGATTGAGGGCTAGGCGGTCCCGGCACTGGAAGTGCCGGGCTACTATTGAGTGAAAGTCGCTCCGCGACTAAAGACACAGTAGTCGTAGACGCTTCCTCAGTCGCGGAGCGACTTCCATTAGGGAGCAGCCTGGCACTTCCAGTGCCGGGAGCGCCTGCCGGAGATCGAGATCATGCCCACACCCACCACCATGCCCGTCCCGCAGTTCGTCGGCGGCGGGCGCATCAACTTCGGCGAGAAGCCTGTGCCGATGCCGGGGCCGGGCCAGCTTCTGATCCAGGTCAAGGCCAATGCCTTGTGCGGCTCGGAGCGCGGCCAGTTTGGTGGCGGCTCTCCCGTCACGCCCGGCCATGAGGCAGCGGGCATCGTCGCCGGGGCGGGGCCGGACACGCACACGCCGGTCGGGACGCCCGGCGTTGTTTTTCTGATGGATTTCTGCGGGGCCTGCCAGTCGTGCCGTCTCGGCTACACCAACCAGTGCGAGGCCAAGCGCGCCGACATGGGGTTCACGCACGACGGCGGGTACGGGCCGTATGAGCTGGTGCATGAGAACATCTTCTTCCCCGTGACGCCAGACATTTCCTTAACCGAGGCGACGATTCTGCTAGACGTCATGGGCACGGGCGGTCACGCGCTGGCCCGCGCTCAAAGGGTACGGCCCGACATCGAATCACTGCTGGTGGCCGGTGCGGGACCAATCGGGCTGGGCGTTCTGGCAATGGCGAAGCTGCTGCTAGGGCCGGATGTGCCCGTCTTCATCACCAACGCCATCCCGTACCGACTGGCGCTGGCCGAAGCGCTCGGCGGCGTCCCGATTCGACTAGGAGAATCCAGCCTCCCGACAGTGGACGCCGCCATAGACACCAGCGGCAAGGAAGCAGCGCGGCGGTCCGCCCTAAGCGCGCTGGGCAAGCGTGGCATCCTGGTCTGCGTCGGGCACGGACAGGGGCTGACACTCGACGTTTCTCCCGATCTCATCGCCGCCGAGCGTGCCGTGCTGGGCAGCGAGTATTTCCGAATGGACGAACTGCCAGCAAACTTGGAGCGCCTGCGCGCGCACCGGGATTATCTCGCCCCCATCATCACGCACCGCTACGGGGTCAGCGAGATACAGACGGCATTTGAGACCTTCTTCGGCGGCGAGACCGGGAAAGTGATCATCGAGCAATGAGCAGCGAACGCATCAAAGTGGCCCTGATCGGGGCCGGGGGCTGGGGGCGACAGCACGCGCGGGTCTTTTCAAATCGTCCCGATGTCGAGTTCTGCGCGGTGGTCGGGCGGACGCCGGAAAAGACAGGGGCGCGGGCCGCGGAGTTCGGGACGCGGGCGTACACCGACATCAGCGACATGCTGGACAAAGAACACCCTGATTTGGTCAGCCTGTCCCTGCCGAACCAGGGCCATTTTGAGGCGACGCTGGAGATCATCCAGGCCGGTTATCCGCTGCTGGCGGAAAAGCCGCTCGTCTTTGACATAGCCGAGGCGGACACGCTGATTGAAGAAGCGGCCAAGCGCAATTTGTTCTTCGCGATCAACTTTAACCACCGCTACGCCCAGCCTGTCCAGAAGGCGAAGGCAGCCATCGAGGCGGGGCGGCTCGGCCCGCTCGTCTTCGCCACCTGGCGCTTCGGCGGCGAGGGCGGGGGCGGCCATCCCCATGCCAACCTGATCGAGACGCAATGCCACGGGTTCGACATGCTGGAGTTCCTGTGCGGCCCTATCGAGTCTGTCACGGCGCAGATGACGGACAAGACGGGAGGCGGCTTTCGGACGCTGGCCCTGGCCCTGCGCTTCACCAATGGCGCAGTCGGGACACTGCTGGGCAGCTACGACTCGTCCTATGCCTACCCCAACACACACCATGTCGAGATCAACGGAACGGCAGGCCGGGTCACAGTCGAGGACACCGTGCGTCGGTATACGTTCCAGGAGACCGGCAGCGAGACCGGCGAAGTCTGGTCGGCGGGCTATTTCAACGACCGCGCCCGTGAATTTCAACGCACCTTTGACGCCTACATTGACGCCCTGCTGACGGCCTTCAAGGACGGCCAGCCGCCGCCCGTCCCCGCCGAGGCTGGCCGCCGGGCGTTGAGCCTGGCCTACGCCGCCATCGAGTCGTTTGAGACGGGCCGAAGGACCGCCCCCCGGCCCCCAATTCTGGGGGAGTCGGACTAGATCTCGGAGAGGCGTGCGTCGCCATCGCGTCATTCCCTCTGCCTCCCCCATTATTGGGGGCTGGGGGGCCACTCAGCCCATCCGGTTCACCGTGAACCGGCGGCTGCCTAGGAGCGCGTCGCCGGTTAGCACGTCCACGAAATGAACGCCTTCTTCCCCAATCATTAGCCCCAGCACTTCCACGACCAGGTCCACTACGGCCAGCGGGTCCCCCCCGCTGCCGGCCGCCCCGTTCACCCGTAGAATCTCCCGCCCCGAAGGACTCTTGATGCTGAAGCTGACCGGGAGGTCTTCCTGCAGGTTGGTCAGCGAAGCCATCAGGAACAGTCGGGGGTGCGTGGCGGGCAAGGCTTGGACGCCGACTGAGTTGAACAGGCTGACCAGCGTCTTGTTGCTGGTGCGCTTGTCCTCGATGATCTCGTTGCAGATAACGATAGCGACGCAGACGGGCTGGTCGGACGAAAGGGCGCTGCTCATGCCGCCCATCATACCCGATTTCCGCCTGCCGGGCGTGAAACGGGATTAAGCGCCTGCCGGGCGGGGTACATTCCAGGACAGAACGCCGCTCCCTTAAGCGGCCCACAGAGGAGACATCGCCCATGACACGCGCCCCCCGCGCTTCGCGCCTGATTGCCCTGGCGCTCGTCGCTTCCCTCGCCCTGCCGACGCTGGCAGTCACAGCGGGCTGCGGCAGTAAGAACAATGACAACGGGCAGGTTTCCACCAGCGCCCCCGCCGACACAGGGACCATGAACACCCAACCCAACGCCCAGCCGGCCAAAGCGGGCTTAACCGGCAAGCAGAAGGTCGTCCTGCTGGCGGGCGCGGCCCTGCTGTACTATATGTACACCCGCTACAAGAAGCAGGACGCTCAGGCGGCGCAGAACGGCGGGGCCGGCGCTCATCCCCAGCTTTACCGAGAGGAAAAGGGACCGAATAAGGGCGCTATCTACTACCGCAAGAACGACGCCAACCACACTGTCGTTTGGCTCCAAGCGCCTCCAGGGGGTGTGCAGGTGCCGGCCGACCAGGCACAGCAGACGCTCGGGAACGGATTTGACCCAAACAATCCCAGTGCCTATCAGCCGCCGCCGCAGGCGGGGCAGTTTAACCCCAACCCGCAGAATGGCGTGAATGGCGGCAGCGTCGAGTCCGCCGACCAGTACGAGGGCGCCGCATAGTGATGACAATAAGTTAGCCGGAACAAGCCCCACTGCAAGGCAGCGGGGCTTCTTTATGAGTGCCGTGTTTGACAGCCCTGCCCGCATTCGGTATAATCAGGCTGTTTTAGGAAATCACTCTCATCACCGCGAAGGAACCGTCACCATGCCCGCTCTCAAAGACTATGTTGTCTGGTTCGTCACTGGAAGCCAGCACCTCTACGGCCCGGAGACGCTGGAGCAGGTGGCGGAGCACGCGGGGCGGATCACGGCGGGGCTGGAAGGCGCGTCCGAAATTCCCGTCCGAATCGTGTTCAAGCCGGTCCTGACGACCGGGGACGCGATTCGGACGCTGTGCCGCGAGGCCAACGCCGATGAGGGGTGCGCCGGGCTGATCACCTGGATGCACACGTTCTCTCCGGCGAAGATGTGGATCGCCGGGCTTTCCGAGCTTCGCAAGCCGCTCCTGCACCTGCACACCCAGTTCAACCGCGACATCCCCTGGGACAGCATTGACATGGACTTCATGAATCTGAACCAGTCCGCCCACGGCGACCGGGAGTACGGGTTCATCGGGACACGCCTGGGCGTCGCGCGCAAGGTTGTGGTTGGCTATTGGGAAGACCCCGCAGTCCGTCAAGAAATCGGGGGATGGACGCGGACCGCCGTCGGCTTCACCGAAGGTCGGAACCTGAAAGTGGCGCGGCTCGGGGACAACATGCGTCAGGTCGCCGTGACCGAAGGCGACAAGGTGGAGGCGCAGATCCGGCTGGGCTGGTCGGTCAACGGCTACGGTGTCGGCGACCTGGTGGAGCGCGTCAACGGCTTCTCGGACGCCGAAGTTGCAGGCCTCATGGAAGAGTACGCGGAGACCTATGACCTCGCGCCGGATGTCCACGCCGGCGGGCCGGCCCGCGACCGGGTCCGGGAGCAGGCGCGGATCGAATTGGGTCTGCGCGCCTTCCTGACCGAAGGCGGTTTCGGCGCCTTCACGACGACGTTTGAAGACCTGCACGGGCTGGCGCAATTGCCGGGGCTTGCCGCCCAGCGGCTCATGGGCGACGGCTTCGGGTTTGCCGGTGAGGGTGACTGGAAGACGGCGGCCCTCGTCCGCACCATGAAGATCATGGCGGAGGGGCTACCGCAGGGCACGTCGTTCATGGAGGACTACACCTACCATCTGGAACCCGGCAACGAGCTGGTGCTCGGCTCGCACATGCTGGAAATCTGCCCCTCCATCGCGGCCACTAAGCCGCGCATTGAGGTCCATCCTCTGGGCATCGGCGGCAAGGCCGATCCCGCCCGTCTGGTCTTTGACGGCGCATCCGGTCCTGCTATCAATGCCTCCCTGATTGACCTGGGCAGCCGCTTTCGACTGATTGTTAATCAGGTGGACGTCGTGAAGTCCGACCGGGCCATGCCCAACCTTCCCGTTGCCCGCGTCCTGTGGAAGCCGCAGCCGTCCCTGCGCGTGGCCGCCGAGACGTGGATACGGGCAGGCGGCGCCCACCACACCGGCTTCTCGCTGGCATTGACCGCCGAGCAGATGAGCGATTGGGCAGAAATGGCGGGCGTCGAATGCTTGCTGATCAATAAAGACACCACCTCGCTCGCCTTCCGCAATGAACTCCGCTGGAGCGAGGCTGCCTGGCGTCTCCGATAAACACTATGCAAACCCAAAAGTTAACCGGCCTGCGGCGGATGGAGATGCGCGATGTGCCCATCCCCACCCTCTCCCGTGAGACCGACGTTCTGATCAAGATGGCCCGTGTCGGCATCTGCGGCTCCGACGTCCACTACTTCGCCGAGGGCGGCATCGGCAGCCAGCGGGTCGCCTACCCCTGGGCGGTAGGGCACGAGGGAGCGGGCGTCGTGACGAAGGTCGGCTCCCAGGTGACGCGCGTGAAGCCGGGCGACCGGATCGCCTTCGACCCGGCCCAGCCCTGCGGCGAGTGCGACCAGTGCCGGGCGGGCCGCCCGCACACCTGCCGCGCCCTGGATTTTCTGGGCTGTCCAGGGCAGGTGGAGGGATGCCTCGCCGAGTACCTTGTGTTGCCGGAGCGGAGCTGCTACCCCATCCCGGACACGATGACCTTTGAGGAGGCCGCCATCGTCGAGCCTCTTTCCATCGGCGTCTATGCGCTGACTCTCTCCGTCCCCATGCCCGGCGCGACCGTCGGCATCCTCGGCGCGGGGCCGATCGGCCTGAGTGTTCTTCTGCCCGCCAAAGCGCAGGGCGCGGGGCGCGTCTACATGACCGACAAGATTGACGCCCGGCTGGAGATGGCCTCCCATGCCGGGGCCGATTGGGTGGGCAACCCGGACGCGGAAGACGTCGTCGCGGCCGTCAAAGAGCGCGAGCCGGAACTGCTGGATGTCGTTTTTGAGTGCAGCGGCAAGCAGGAGGCGATGGACCAGGGCGTCGAGATGCTCAAGCCCGGCGGGAAGCTGCTGCTCATCGGGATACCGAACGGGGACCGCGTCTCGTTTGACATCAACCTCCTGCGGCGCAAGGAGATTTGCATCCAGAACGTCCGTCGGCAGAATAACACTGTTCAGCGCGCGATTGACATGATCGCGAACAAAGAGATAGACGTGAACGTCATGGTCACCCACCACTTCCCGTTCACGCGGACGCAGGAAGGGTTCAACATGGTGGCCGATTATCGCGATGGCGTGGTCAAGGCCATGATCGCGTTCGACGAGGGATGATGTATCAGCATGGGAGCATCATGACAGCCCGCTTTGCATTCTTGTTGGCATTGCTTTTTCTGATCCCGCTTCGGGCGACGGCAGACGCGCCGCTTGCGGCGCGGCCACTGCCGACTTTGTACATCATGGGCGATTCGACCGTCAAGAACGGCACAAAAGGGCTGCAAGGCTGGGGCGATCCAATTGCCGCCTACTTCGACAGCAAAAAGATCAACGTCGAGAACCGCGCGCGGGGAGGCCGCAGCAGCCGGACCTATCTGACGGAGGGGCTGTGGGACAAGGTGCGGGTACAGATCAAGCCCGGTGACTTCGTCCTGATGCAGTTCGGTCACAACGACGGCGGCTCTCCGGTACGCAGTGACCGCGCCTCGCTCAAAGGCAACGGGGACGAAACGCAGAACATTGCGGACGGCAAGACCGGAAAGACGGAGACGGTCCACACTTACGGCTGGTACTTGCGCCAGTACATTGCCGGCGCCAGAGCCCGGGGCGCGACGTCCATCGTCCTGTCGCCGGTTCCCCGCAACATCTGGAACGGCGGCAAAGTCGCCCGCAACGGAAACGACTACGGCAAGTGGGCGTCCGAGGCGGCGCGGGCCGGAGGCGCGGCCTTCGTGGACCTCAATGCCATCGTCGCCGACCGCTATGATGCGCTCGGCCAGGACAAAGTCAAAGACTTCTTCCCAGGAGATCACACACATATCAATGCGGCGGGGGCGGAGCTGAACGCGGCGTCGGTGGTCGCAGGATTGAACCGGCTGAGTGGGTGTCCCCTGTGTCATGATCTGTCGGCAACGGGAGGAGCGGCGCGATGACGACCACGCGAACCTCCTTCAAACGCCTCGCCGCGCGGCTGGGACTGCTCGCGCTCCTGGGCGTCCTGGGCGCGCTTCCTGCCGCTGCGAACGTGCCGGGCGGCGGAAACGGCGGCGCCCCGGTGACGCTTACCCAGGAAGGCCGCCATGTCCTTCTCGCCAATGGGATCGTCACGGCGACCATTGACCCCGCCTCGGCCGCTGTCCTTTCCCTGAAGTATCGGGGGTGGGAAATGGTCAGCGCGTCCGGCCGCCACGCCCGCATCTATTTCAGCCTGTCCGGCGGCAAGGGCTATGAGCAGCCGGCCCACTGCCTGTATTCGGTGACGCAGCAGCGGCCCGATCATGTGGACGTCTCGTGCAAGCGGGTCTACGCGCCGGGCGACAAACAGCCCTGGGACATTGACATCCATTATGTGCTGCGGCGCGGAAGCAGCGGCCTGTATGTCTACGCGGTCGTGAGCCACCCGGCCTCTTATCCCGACGCCGACATGGGCGAGTGGCGGATGGTCTGGTCCATGCCCGACGACGGCGCGAGCGCCCTGCTGGAACGCATTTATGTGGACGACCTCCGGCACTGGCAGATGCCGTCGCCTTACGATTTTGCCCATGCCGAGCCGACCGGCATCAAGGAAATCGTGAAGCTCACCACCGGCCTCTGGGCGGGCAAATACGACTGCAAGTACATATACACCGCCGACCTGTGGAAAGAGGCCGCCTACGGCCATGCCGGCGACGCGAATCACCTCGGCGCCTGGGTCGTCTTCGGCGGGCATGACTACTTCAACGACGGCCCCACCAAAAATGACCTGACGGCGGCGGCCGGCCTGATCCACATCATGCTTTACGCGGAACACTACAACGGCAGGGGATTCACGATCCATCAGGGGCAGGCGTGGAGCAAAATCTATGGCCCATGGCTGCTGTACCTGAACGACAGAGCCACCGGCGACGCCTGCTGGGCGGACGCGAAGGCTCAGGCCCGCGCGGAAGAAGCGGCCTGGCCGTATTCCTGGCTGACGAGCCGCGAGTATCCGGCAGAGGCCGGGCGCGGGACGGTCACGGGCCGGTTGGTCGTGCGCGACCCGCTGAAGCCTACGCTGAACGGGGCGGGCGCCTGGGTCGGCCTGGCATTGCCCGAAGAAACCGCCGGCAACTGGCAGTTCCAGGGCGCGGCCTACCAGTACTGGACCCATGCTGGGGCTGATGGTCGTTTCACGATTCCCCATGTCCGGCCGGGGGACTATACCCTGTACGCTTTCACCGACGGCGCGGTCGGCGAATTCGCGCGCGGCGGCGTGACGGTGCGGGCCGGGGTCTCCCATCCGCTCGGAACGCTGACCTGGGACATCCCGCAGCCGGGCAAGCGCATCGTCTGGGAGATCGGCGTCCCGGACCGTACCGCCGAGGAGTTTCGGCACGGCCGCACCGACTACTTCACGCCGTACCTGTTTGCCGAGTTCCCGCAGGAGCTGCCGAACCCGCTGGAATATGACGTGACGCGCAATGACTGGGCTACGGCGTGGAACTATGTCCAGACCACTTACACCGCCGGCAAGACCGCTGCCCCGTGGAAGTGGCGGATTCACTTCCCCCTGCCGGCCGTGCCCACGGGCGATGCGACATTAACAATCGCCTTTGCTTCCACCGATCAGAGCCGTCTCAACATCTATGTCAACGACGAGGCTACGCCGCTGACAACGATTGCCCCGCCGAATGCGGGCGGCAATGCCCTGATCCGGGAAGCCATCCACGCGAAATACGGGCTGTCTTACGTCCGCATTCCCGCCGCGCGCCTGCACGTCGGGAGCAACACAATCACGCTGGCACAGTCCTCGGTCCATGGCGGCTTCAGCCACTTCATGTATGACTACCTGAGCCTAGAAGTTCCCTGAAAGTCAAGAGTAGGAGTCACCCTCGTGTCAAAATACAGCATCGGCCTGGACTACGGGACAAGTTCCGTGCGCGGGCTGCTCGTGGATGTGCAGTCGGGGGAAGAGATCGCCTCCAGCGTCTTCCCCTACTCTCACGGCAAGGGCGGCATCCAGACGGACGAGCGCGATCCTGATGTCGCCCGCCAGCACCCGCAGGATTATCTGGACGGAGCCGAATCTGTCATCAAGGGCGTCTTGGAGCAAGCGGCTTCACGGCCCGGCTTCGCGCCCGATCAGGTGGTCGGGATCGGCGTGGACACGACCGGATCCACCCCCATGCCCGTGGACGCAGACGGCACACCGCTGGCCTTGAAGCCGGAGTTCGAAGGCAACAGGGCCGCGATGGTGTATCTCTGGAAGGACCACACGGGCCATGCCGAGGCCGCCGAGATCACCGCATTGGCCGCCAAGACCCGGCCGCAGTATCTTGCCAAGTGCGGCGGCACTTACAGCGCGGAATGGTACTGGGCCAAAGTGCTGCGCTGCCTGCGCGCCGACCCCGAAGTCTTCGAGGCCGCCCACACCTGGGTCGAGCACTCCGACTGGCTGCCCGCCGTGCTGACGGGCGAGACGCACCCCGACCGCCTGAAGCGCGGCATCTGCGCGGCGGGCCACAAGGCGATGTTCCACCCGTCCTGGGGCGGCTACCCAGATGAGGAGTTCCTGGCCGGGCTGGACCCGCGCCTGGTGCGCCTCCGCCGAACGCTGCCGGATCATGCCTTCCATGTAGGCGAGGTCGCCGGCACGTTGAGCGCCGAGTGGGCGGAACGGACGGGCCTGCCCGTGGGCACTCCCGTCTCCGTCGCCGCGTTCGACGCCCACCTGGGCGGCGTCGGGTCCGGCATCAAGCCGGGCGCGCTGGTCAAGAACATCGGCACCTCCACCTGCGACATGATGGTGTCTCCATTAGACAGTGACCTGGCGGACATCCCCGGCCTGTGCGGCATCGTGCCCGAATCCATCCTGCCCGGCTTTTATGGCCTGGAAGCGGGTCAGTCCGCCGTCGGCGACATCTTCAACTGGTTCGTCAGCGGCATCCAGCCCGCCGGGCAGGGCCACGAGGAGCTAACCGAGGGGGCGTCGAAACTGCTGCCCGGCGAAAGCGGGCTTCTGGCTCTGGACTGGCACAACGGCAACCGGACGGTTTTGGTAGATCAGCGGCTGACCGGCGGCATCATTGGCCTGACCCTTCAGACCACGCCCGCCGAGATGTACCGCGCCTGGATCGAAGCGACCGCCTTCGGCTCACGCATCATCATGGAGCGGTTCGAAGAGTACGGGCAGAAAGTAGAAACCATCATCAACTGCGGCGGAATCTCGGTCAAGAACCCGCTGGTGATGCAGATCTATGCCGATGTCATGGGGCGAACCATCACGATCTCCCGAAGCGCGCAGACGGCGGCGCTGGGGTCGGCCATCGCCGGGGCCGTGGCGGCGGGGGCGTATCCCTCCTTCACCGAAGCGACGGACGCCATGACCGGCCTGCACCCGCGCGTCTTCCAGCCCGATCCCGCCCGTCAGGCTGTTTACGACCGCCTGTACGCGCTGTACCACCGCCTCCACGATGCCTTCGGCATTCGGGGGACGCAGGACGATCTTTCGAACGTGATGAAGGAATTGCTGGCGATTCGGGACGAGGTGCGTCATGTCTGACGTTTCTGACGTTTTCGTTCATCAACTGAAAGAGGCTGTCTACCTCGCCAACATGAAGCTGGTCGAGTCCGGTCTGGTCGTGCTGACCTGGGGGAACGCCAGCGCCGTCAACCGAGAGCGCGGCATCGTCGCCATCAAGCCGAGCGGGGTCGCCTACGACAAGCTCCGCCCGGAAGACATCGTGCTGGTCTCCCTAAAGACGGGCGAGCCTCTGCCCAATGAGCGCCTGCGGCCCTCGTCGGACACGCCGACGCACATCTGCCTCTACCAGCGGTTTCCCAGTGTTGGCGGCATTGCCCACACGCACTCGCGCCACGCGACAAGCTGGGCGCAGGCCTGCCGCGCGATCCCCTGCTACGGCACCACCCACGCTGACAGCTTCTACGGCCCTGTCCCCCTCTGCCGCCCGCTGACATCGGAGGAAATTCAAGAGGCTTACGAGTGGAACACAGGCGTGGTGATCGCCGAGCATTTCCAGTCCAACGCTCTTGACCCTCTGCACCTGCCCGGCGTCCTGCTGTCCTACCACGCCCCGTTCGCTTGGGGGGCAACCGTTGCCAAAGCCGTCGAGAACGCCGTCATCCTGGAAGAAGTCGCCGGTCTGGCGCTGCGGACCGAGGCCTTGAACCCCGACGCGACGACCACGCCGCAGGCCATCCTAGACAAGCATTTCCTCCGAAAACACGGCAAAGACGCCTATTACGGTCAGCCGAAGGTCTAAACTAGACTTTATCCATTTTTGCGGCTCACACGCAGAGAGACAATAACTATCAAGGAATTTCTGGATATTGGTCAGAATCGCGACATCCAAAAATCGGGTTTCACGTTTCGCGACTTATCTTTTACTCTCAGGGCGCTACCCCGGGCCGCCCTGAAAAATGGATAAAGTCTAGCTAAAAGACTGGCTAAAAAGCCGAAGGACCCCTCGCCTTCAAGGCTTGATGATACTCTTCCTCTTTTTCGACACAATCCGCCAGCGCATTTATTAACAGTTCATTCGCCAGTGCATCCATGTCCTGCCCGTCCCGCGCGCTCACACAGCCGCGCCTCTGTCCCCGGTTCAAGAGTGATCGTCATTTTGCTTCTCCTGTAAGATTGTCTCACCCGATAGTGAAACCGTCAATCGGAGTTCCCGGCGGCAGATTCCTCACCTTTTCATGGACTTGACCGGCAATCGAGAAGTGTACGGCAATGTCCGTCACTTCTACGTTCTCCAGGGCGTATTGTCCGCCGAGAACAGGCGGCACTTTGAATCTGTATATCTGGCCTGCTTCCAGCCTCATACCGGCCTGCATCAGAGCACCAATCATCTGGACGGCTAGACGGTTGACCACGAACTCCTTGTTCGCCAGCAAAGAACGCAGTTGTTCGGGATCATTAGACCTCTTGCATAAGGGTCAATCGTTGAGTTCATGGTTGTAAAGGGCCGCGATCAAGTTGAACCGCAGGCCGAACCGCCGCCGCCGGTTGCGGTAGCGCTCGGACAGGATGCGGAAGACCT
>JAABUM010000703.1_pt1 | contig 55645 bp, 50 predicted proteins | sample 5559161 | NCBI WGS metagenome assembly JAABUM01 (sample SAMN10711868, study PRJNA513369) | rock metagenome | isolation source: Antarctica rocks | place: Antarctica: Victoria Land, Siegfried Peak nord
GTCTCCGATCCGCCAGACCAGCCGAAATCATACATAGGCACCTACGCGACCGACGCGAACGGCACCCGAGCTTTCCGCTTCAGCCACTAGCAAACCAATCGGACCCGACCGACGTCCGAACGGAGCGACGAATGGGGCCTGTCGTTGCTATCCTGGGCGCTGTACTGCTGGCAGTGCCCGCGGCGGCACAGCCCTTCATCCTTCCGCTGAAGTCGCAGCAGTTGGCCGCGGTGCCGCCGCAGCCCTCGCCAGCCCCGGTTGCCCCGCCTCAGTCCAGTTCGCAAGCGGGCGAGTCGTCTCAGGCCGACGGGCAGCCTGCAGATACGGTGAATTCGTCCCAGGCATCAGGCGGCACTCAAGACGAGACTGCGCCGCGCGCTAGGGCGATAAAACTCAGCCTTAGGCTTTTGTTAGAACCAATGCGCTGGGAGCCAGACTGACCCTTGGGCGGTTTGCTCCCAATAGCCGTCCTGCCACAGCGTGCCGTGGCCGGCGCGATCCACCCACTCGCCAGGTATCCAGACGTAGGCGTTGCCGTTCCAGTTGTAGTGGCCTGGCTGCCAAATCAGCACGACCGAGGATCGCGGCGGCACCGGGACCTGCTCGGACCGGATTGGCGGAATGGGCGGGTGGGTCGGATAGGCCGGGCCGCAGCTCGCTAGCAGCAGCAGGCAGGGGATGGCGATGGCAGCGATGCGCGTCATACGGGGCGACTCCAACGATTGCATGCCGACACGCTTCATAGTCGGCGCAGTACGACGGTTCAACCGGCCAGAAGTTCGCCCCGCTACGTCCGGGCCGCGCGGTTAAGCACGCGTCAGTATTCGATTGGGAACAGCCGCTGGATCAAAGCCATGCGCTTGGCATCGCGGCCGACCAGCACGCGCTTTTCCCGCAACTCGACGCCGAGATTAACTAGCTGTGCCGCCGGCTCGCGCCGCAACGCGGGCAGGAAGGCGCGGGTCATGCGCACGACACCGCCGAAGTTGATCGAGAATAGCCAGTCGAAATCAGCGGCCGAAACCTGCTCGAAGCTGCCGCCCAATGCCACGCCGGCGTTGTTGATCAGCACGTTGACGCGGCCGTGCTCGGCCAGCACGGCGTCCGGCAAGGCAGCCACCGCGTCGGCGTCAGCCACGTCGAGCTGATGTTCGCTCACGGTTACGCCGTGGCTGCGTGCCTGGGCTGCCGGGTCCCGCAGGCCGGCCGCGTTCACGTCGGCCAGCGCCAAGCTGCAGCCCCGGGCGGCGAGCACTACCGCGAGCGCCGCGCCGATCCCGCTTGCCGCCCCAGTCACGACGGCGACGCCCCCCTTGAGCGGAAACGTCATTGGCTGCTCTATTTGGGGCTGCGCTATTTGGCTATGCCACCGCGCGCCGCTGCATAAGCCGATCGAGGCTCCATATCCCGCCGCCGGCTGCGGCGAAATAGAGGAATATGAAGCAGTAGAGCACCGCCCCGTCGCCGCCATTGAGGATCGGAAACGGACCGCGCGGCGCGTGCGCGATCCAGTATGCGAACGCCAGCTCGCCCGAGAGCACGAAAGCCACCGGCCGGGTGAACAGGCCGATCAGCAGAAGCAGGCCGCCGAAGAATTCCAGCACGGCCGCATACCAGAGCAGCGAGAATAGGGCAGGAAGACCGCTGGCCGGCGGCGCTGGAAAGCCGAACAGCTTCTGCGCGCCGTGCTCGATGATCAGCAGCGCCGTGACGATGCGCAGGACACTCAGCACCCGCGGGGCCCAGTCGTCGGCGAACGTTCCGACAGGCGAAATACTGCGATCAGCAACGGTGAAGGCCATGTGCCAGACTCTCCTTAACTTTTCGTTCTGGTAAGTTCGGCTGTTTTAAGCGCGGCTGCAACCTCGGTGACGCGACGGCCCTGAAAACGCGCGACCTCGAGGTCGTCGGCCGTGGGCGGGCTGTTATCCTGACCGGAGACGGTGGAAGCGCCATACGGCGTGCCCGCCCGGAACAGCACCGGGTCGGCATAGCCGAGCGGGACGATGATCAAGCCCAGATGCGCCATCGGATTATACAGCGAGATGATCGTGCTCTCGTTGCCGCCGTGCGGCCCCGAGGTCGAGGTGAACGCCGATCCCGCCTTGCCAACCAGCTTGCCCTGGAACCATAGGCCGCCGAGCCCATCGATGTAGGCCTTCAGCTCCGAGGAGACCGAGCCGAAGCGCGTCGGCGTGCCGAACAGGATGGCGTCGGCCCACTCCGCATCGGCTTCGGTCGGCGCCTCATACGCCGCGTTCATGCGCGCGGCGTGCTCGGCCCAGCCCGGCGCCTTGGCCATCACCTCGGGGCCGACCAGCTCGCGGGCGCGGCGCAGGCGAACCTCGGCGCCCGCCTTCCGCGCGCCCTCGGCGATGGCGTTGGCCAAGGCCTCGGTCGAGCCGTTGCGGGAATAGAAAGCGATCAGGACGTTGGTCGGCATGGATCGATCCTTATGACTGCGTTGCTTGGAAAATCGGCTGCCCCGGTGTCGCGGCGAGGCGGAGCTGGATGAGGGTGCCCCAGGGATCCCTTAGGCTCTGGTTTTTTGGATCAACTTCGCCCACGCGCTCCTTGATGCCGGACAAAGCCTGTGCATCCGCCACCTCCAGCGTGACCGAGGCAAGGCCAGCCCTGGCCGGGTCGCGCGGACCTGCTCCGGCGCTGCGCCAGACATTTGCAGCGACGTGATGATGATAGCCGCCGGTGGACAGGAATGCGGCGGCGTCCCAGGCGGCTGTTACGTCCATGCCAAGCAGGTCGCCGTAGAAGCGCCGCGCCTCGCCGACGCTGCCGACCCGTAGGTGGACGTGGCCGACGCGGGTGCCTTCCGGTGCGCCGGCCCACGACGTGACCGCGGGCTTGAGCAGGCCCTCCGCGTCCAGCGGCCGGTTCGCCATCTCGACCCGGCGCCCCTCGGGTCCGTCGTGCCAGCCCCACTGCGCCCGCGGCCGGTCGGCATAAACCTCGATGCCGTTGCCCTCGGGATCGTGCAGGTACGCCGCTTCGCTGACCAAATGGTCGGCGGCACCGTCGAGCTGCTGGCCCAGCGTCCGGCAATGGGCGAGCCAGCGGCCCAAGTCGGCGCGGGACGGCAGCAGGAACGCCGTGTGGAACAGGCCAGCCGAGGCCGGGTCGTCCGGCTGGGCAGCAGGCCGATGCAGCAACTCCAGGAATACGTCGCCTGCCACGCCCATACGGACGGCGCTGTCGTCGCGCGTGATCACCTCAAGCCCGATCACGTCGCGATAGAAAGCCGCCACCCGGTCCAGCTCGCGCACCGCGAGCGTCACGCCGCCGATGCGCAGCCACTCGGGCCCGCGTTCGTTGATCTGCGCCTGTTGCGGCTTGTGCGTGAGTGTTTCCATGGCGTCCTGACCCCTGGCTGGCTACCGCGGCTAACTTGGCGCACCGGTCTGGTATAGAGAATAGCCGCCTACTCGATGCGGTCGATACCTAGTATATCGAATAGCATGGATCGCTTCGTCGAACTCTCGGCCCTCGTGCGCACCGTGGACCGCGGCAGCCAGGCGGCGGCGGCCCGTGAGCTCGGCATAACCCCGGCCATGGTCGGACGCTACATCCAGGGTCTGGAGGACCGGCTCGGCACGCGGCTGCTGAACCGCACCACGGCGCGGCAAAGCCTGACCGAGGCCGGGGCGGCGTTCTACGCTCGCGCCAGCGCCATCCTCGAGCAATTGGAGGAGGCCGACACCGTCGCATCCGACCGGCAGGCGGAGCCGCGCGGCACGCTACGTATCAACGCCCCCATGAGCTTCGGCACGCGCCATCTCGCCGCCGCGGTTGCCGAGTTCTGTGACCGCTACCCTGGCGTGCGGGTCGAACTGGTGCTGAACGACCGTGTGGTGGACCTGATCGAGGAGGGCTACGACGTCGCGGTGCGGATCGGCCGGCTGGCGGACAGCGCCCTGGTGGCCCGGCGCCTGGCGACCTGCCGCCTGGTCGTGTGCGCCTCGCCCGGCTACCTGGCACGCCGCGGGTGGCCGAGCACGCCAGCGGACCTGCGCGAGCATAACTGCCTGCTGTATGCCTATGCCGGCTATGGCGGCGCGTGGCCGTTCCTGGGCGAAAAAGGCCAGGAGGAAGTGCGGCTTTCCGGCAACCTCGTCGCCAATAACGGCGATGCGCTGCTCGCCTCCGCCTTGGCCGGCCAGGGCGTTATCATGCAGCCGACGTTCATCGTGGCCGACGCATTGCGGCAGGGCCGCCTTAAGCAACTATTGCCGGGTTGGCGGCTCGAGGATTTCGGCGTGTACGCCGTTTATCCTTCGACCCGCCATCTCTCGCCGAAGGTCCGCAGCTTTGTCGATTTCCTCGCCGGCCGCTACCGCGACCCGCCACCCTGGGATCAGGAGGGCACGTAGGGTTCACCGCGCCATTGCAGGATTTTCCAGACGCCGTCGGCGGTCGCCACGATACGGTCGCCCACCGTCATCGTGCCGCGCAGGAACACCAGGCTGCGGGTGGCCTTGACCAGTTCCGGCCGGACAAACGCAAACTCGCCAAGTTGCACCGCGCCGACGTAGTGGACGTTGAGTTGCACGGTGGCGCATGGCTGCTGCTTCGCTGCCACCCAGCACGCCTCTCCGAGCGCCACGTCGAAGGCGGTGGCGAGCATGCCGCCGTGCACCACGCCGCGCTTGTTGCCGTGCCGTTCGTCGGCGAGAAAGCCAAATCCCGCCTGTTCGTCGCCCGGCGGGCAGTAGAATGGCCCGACATGCGTCCTGAACGCCTTGCCGGACCGCTTTATCCAACCCTCTGGCACGCCTTCGCTCGTCAACTTGCCTGCTCCTTGTCATCCGGCGCCCAGACTACATCCAACAGACTACATCCGACCCGCGCCGATAACAGCAGGGTGCTTACTCCGGACGGCGCGGAACCACGAGTCCGACCGTCATCACCTGGACGACATCGCCGTGCTGGTTGCGGGTCTCGTTGCGGAAGGTCACCCGGCCACGGTCCGGCCGCGACCGCGACGGGACGATCTCCAATACCTCGCTCTCGACCCGCAGGACGTCGCCGGGACGGGTAGGCTTCGGCCATGCGATCTCGCCGCCGCCGCCGATTATTCCGCCGGCGATTGGCGCCCCGCCGTCGACCAGCAGCCGCATCGTGACGGCGGCGGTGTGCCAGCCACTCGCGGCCAAGCCGCCGAACAGCGTTCCTTTGGCCGCGTCGTGGTCGAGGTGGAAGGGCTGCGGGTCGAACTGCGCTGCGAAGGTCTTGATCTGCGCCTCATCCATCGCGTGCGACCCACTGGAGAAGCGCTGCCCGACCTGGAGGTCGTCCAGATACAGCAGCCCGGTCCGACCGCCTTGTTCCGCGTCCATGCCTTGGTCTCCATCGCCATACCTGCATGATGCCATACTTTCCGACGACCGCACCCGCCGCTTCCGCTCAATCAACGGCGCGTTACAGTGTTGAGCGCCTCGACCGTTTCGGCGCGCAGGGTGACCTTGCCGTTCACGACGGAAAGCGTGCTGGTCGGGATGCGCGCCTCATGACTGCCGGGCTGGAAATAGGAGCCGACCATGATCACCGCCGTACGGCCGTCATCGGTCAGGCCGCGGACGCTGCCGAACTTGTTGCCGTGCAGGTCATACAACCAGCGCCCGACCGAACTCGTCGCGACGGAGTAAACCGCGGTTTGGTCTGCGGCCGGCTTCGCCGCCGTTTGGGCCATCGCCCCGCTGCTAAGAGAGAACGCCAGCGACGCCGCGATACTAAGGATACGCCTCATGATTTGTCCCCTATGGCGACCGCGTTCGAGTGGAAGCGCGCCGTCGGGTCCAGGTATGGGGTCAGCAGCAGCGCAGGATTAGCGGGCTGGCCGATATGGGATTCATACGGTGAAGTATCAGATCGGGCGGCGAAGACCGAATTATAGGCGTTCAAGCGGGGAAGCGCAGCGTAAATCGCGAGCCGCAAGGTCCATGTAATCTCGACGATCTCGACGTGATCAGTCCCGTCCGCTAAAACGAAGGTCGAGGCCGCGCGCCGCCCAGTTCGCCTCGATCGCGTCCATGTCCACGAACCCCGCCGGATCCGCCTTGCGCGGACGCGCGGCCAGGCCCGGGACGGCCTGCTCGCGCCACAGGCGGAGCAGGCGGCTGAGTTCCGCCAGCGGGTCCGCATGGTCGTCCACGCGTAAGCTCAGGTCTGGGAAATCCTCGGTTGTGACCAGCACCATTGCGGCACTCTGCCGGCCCCTCCGGTCGCCGCCCGCGCGCTCGCCGGCCAGCATCGCGGCCATGAGCCGGTCCGGCACATCGCCGGCGGCAGCGCCATAGGCGGCCAGGGTGTCCGCTGCCACCGCCTCGCCGGTCAGCATGTTGCCGGCCACGCCATAGCTCTCAGCCGAGCGATTTCCGGCCCAGCCGACGCAGTTCCGCCCGGTCCAGGCGGCGTGGCGGCCGTGCCGGTCAACCGCGTGCACCTGGCGCAGGTGGGCGCCGTCATCGCCCGCGAGCGCCCCGGCGATGGCGTGTTCGGGCGCCAGGCCTCGCGCCATGCCGTCGAGGACCGCCGGGCCGAGATAGCGGTTGGTGATGCTCTGCGTTGATACGGCCCCGACGCCCGCCCGGACGTAAGGGCAGCTCGCGCCTACGGCGAAGGCGCAGGTGGCGACCGCAACGGCGAATGCGCCGGTTTGAGGGTCGTTCACGACGAGGGACCAGGTCATGCAGAAGTCTCCAATAACGTCAGGATAGCGGAGATGCCCATTCGCGTTCTGACCTCAGCAGGCCTGTCCCGCAATCGTCGCCGGGGTGCCACGTCGGTCAGCGGCGGAGGTTGGCGGCAATCCCGCTGCAAAAGCCCGTCAGCGCGTCCCCGGCGATGACGCCGCCGGCAAAGACCTCCATGTCGCCCTGCGCCGCCGCGCCGCGCATGCGCCCATAGGCCAGGCGAGCCGCGACGCCCACCAGCACGGCCCAGCCGGCCATCGGGAACACGATCAGCATGCCGGTCGCGAACAGCACGCCCATCTGCCGCTTCGGACCGCCGATGAGCTGCAGCAGCGCGCCCGGGATGGCCCAGATCAGCAGCTGCCACGCGGTCCCGGGCGTCGCTCCGGCCTTGATGGTCGCGACATAAACCTTGGCCACGGGGGCGACGAGGTTGGCGGCGAAATAGCCGGGATAGGAAAAATAGACGACGATCCCGGCGACTACGAAGGCGAACATCGCCGCAAGATACTGCTGGAAACGTCCATCCGCCTCGAACGCCGGATCGGCGCCGCTGCCCCGCAGCATGAACCCGGCCTTGAGGTCGTATCCCATGTCGGCGAAGGCCGGCCCAGTAGCCGCCGAAAACCCGACCAGCAGCGCCAGCGACACCGGCGGAAAGCCGATCAGCATGCCGATAATCAGCGTGATCAGCGCCACGGCGAAGGCCGGGAACCAGCCGGAGTGCATCGCGGCCAAGCCGACGATCAGCTCGTGCACCAAGGCGGCGAAGGCGGCATAGATGACGAAGGCAACCAGCATGACGACCGACAGCTCCGCTGCCAGCCCGCCGCCGAGCGCGATCAGCACCGCGATGGCGACGTAGGCAACGGCGCCCGCCCCCAATGCCCCGCCGGGACCGCGGACGACGGCCCCGCTCGTCCCCGAATGGCGCGCCGTCATCACCAGCCCGACCTGCACCAGCGCCACCAGCCCGGCGCCGATCATGAGGCCGTGCGGGATGAACGCGCGGCCGATGTCGCCGCCGGGCAGCACGCCCGAGAACAGTTGCGGCGCGTAGCCGCGGAGCAGCAGGCCCACTCCGAACATCGCCAGCGCCCACACGTTGCCGATGAACGCGACGCCGAACGCCGACATGGGAACGCCGAGGAAGCCGGTCCCGGCGATCCCCGCGGCAACGCCGCCGCCCAGCAGCAGCATGCGCCGCCCGCCCTCGTCGCCGGCCCGGATCGCCTCCGCCGCCGCGACCCCCGGCGGCCACGCGCCCTCCGCCGGGAAGGCGCGGGAGCCGAACAGCCGGTACAGCATGGTCGCGTCGGCCAGCATCGCCAGCGCGACGCCGCCCAGCAGCGGCAGCACCAGGTCGCCGCGGCCCAGCAGGAACGGGATGCCGATCGGCAGCAGCAGGCTATTGCCGGCGCCGAAGGTGGCGGCGGAGATGGCGCTTTGCGCCAGGTTCTGCACGTGGATGGACCGGTATCGGGTGAACGCCCGCAACGGCACCCGCGCCAGCCCCATGGCGACCAGCGCGCCGACGATGGAGGTGTTTGCCGTGACGCCCAGCGTCACCAGCAGCTGCATGCCGATGATGGCGCCGACGACGCAGAGGATCGTCAGCAGGATCAGCGTCGCCGGCTCGAAGATGCTGGGATGGCGGCCGGATCGGCTGGCGGCGGGCAGCGTGGGAGGGGCGGCGATGGTGTCCATGCTATCTACTCCGCTGCATCCAAAAGGGCGGCGCCGTAGGTTTCGCGCGCCACGGCTTCGGTAATCCGTCCATCCTGCAAATCCTCGGCCACCTCCCGCGCGGCCCGGCAACGCGGGTCGCCGTATCCGGCCCCGCCGGCAAAAACGATCTCGGCGACCTCGTCCGCATGGGTCAGCGTCACCAGCTCGCCCGCGCCGCAATCCCGCAGCAGCGTGCCGTCGGGCGCGCGCAGGCCGGCGAAGGCGCGGGCGCCGGGCTGCCCGCCGGCGAGGCCCGGCAGCACCGCCTTGGCGCCCTCGGGGAACAGCGCCGCGAGTGTCGGCAGCCCGTCGTCGTGCAGCTTGCGGAACCGCACCCGCTGGCCCAGCCCGCCGCGGGTCTGCCCGGCCCCGCCGCTGTCGGTCAGGAACGTCTTCTCCAGCACCAGCACCGGCACCCGCGCCTCGAACACCTCGATGGCGGTGTTGGCGGCCGACGTCGGATACAGCAGGCCCGACTTGCCGTCGCCATGAGTGCTGGCGCCCTGGCCGCCGCCCATGAACAGGTGGTCGGCATAGAAGGTGCCCGCGGCATCCCGGCCCGAAACGTTCACCGCGACCGGCAGGCCGGTAGGGGACTGCACCGCGCCGGGCGCCGCCGCAGCCAGGGCGCTGAACACGGCGGGGGCCAGATACCACCCCGTCCGGGTGCGGGCCGCGACGGCGGCGGGCCGCGTGCAGTTCAGGATCGAGCCCTTGGGCGCAAGCACCCGGAACGGCCGGTAGCAGCCGGCATTGCCGCGGACGTCGGGCGTGAGCATGCATTTCAGCGGATAGGTCGCGTGCGCCGCCGTGTAGTTCATCGTCGAGTTGACGCCGCCCTGGGCCAGCTGCGCCGGCGCGCCCGCAAAATCGAGCTCGATTGTGTCCCCAGCGACTGTGAGCCGCAGCGGCAGCGTAAGCTCCTTGTCCACCGGGCTGAGCGACACGCTGCTGGTATAGGCGCCGTCCGGCAAGGCGCGGATCGCGGCGCGCATCGCCTGCTCCGCCCGGTCCTGCACGATGCCGGCGAGGGCCGTGAGGTCCGCCAGCCCATACTCGTCCATGAAGGCGAGCAGCCGCTGCGCGCCGATACGGTTGGCCGACATGAACGCCTGGATGTCGCCCACGACCTGGGCCGGGTTGCGCACGTTCTCGGCGATGATCGTGAACAGGTCGGCGTTGTCAACGCCGGCGCGCGCCAGCTTCATCGGCGGGATTTGCAGCCCCTCGTCAAAGATCTCCCGTGCCCGCAGGCTGTCCCGGGTGCCGCCGATGTCGGCCACATGCCCGACCGTGCCCACCAGCGCCACCACGCGGCCATCGCGAAACACCGGCGACACCACGGCGATGTCGAACAAATGCCCGGCGCACAGCCACGGGTCGTTGGTGATCAGCATGTCGCCGGGGACGAGCGTGTCGGCTGGAAAGCGCGCCAGCAGCGCCTTCACCGCGCGCGGCAAGGTCAGGTTGAACACCGGCATCGCGCGGGGCGAGTGGGCCAGCGTCTCACCGTCGGGGTCCAGCAGCTCGCAGGCGAAATCCTGCGACTCCGCGATGATCAGCGAGAAGGCCGTGCGGATGATGGTCAGCCACATCTCGTCCACGACCGTCGTCAGCCGGCTCCACATGATCTCGAGCGCGATCGGATCGGCTTCGATCGCCGCCCGCGCCGCGGCGAGGGACATGCCGGGGCGCACGAGGTCCATGGCGCTGGCGGCGCCGATGGCGATGCGCAGGTTGCCGGCCGCATCGACCCGCAGGATGTCACCAGGGGCCACGACGGTCGTCGCCTCCCGCTCCTCGACGATGGCGGGGCCGGCGATCTCGCAGCCCTCGGTCAGGGCGTAGCGGTCATACACCGCCGTGGCGACAAAGCCGTCGCCGAACCAGGCCTGGCGCTCGCCCTTCGACGCGGTCCTGGCCCGATCGCCGTGCTCGCCGGTCGACAGCGCAGGGGTGGGGCCCGTCACTGCGATGCGGAGGTTCACGATCTCGATCTGCGCACTGTCCTGCAGTGCGGCGTAGCGGGCGGTGTAGGCGGCCGCGAACGCCGCGGTCAGCGCATCCGCGTCGAGGGCCGCTGGGAACGGCACGTGGATCTCGTGCATCTGCCCAACCAGGCGCATGTCGGCGGCGCGCTCCACCCGCAGGCCCTCCGTGCAGCCGCCCGAGGCGAGCTCGGCGCGTGCATCGGCCTCCAGCGCCTGCAGCACGGCCTCGACCGCAGCCAAGTCCGCCGCCGGGCCGAGCCGCACCGGCAGCGACCGCACGCGGCTGGCCGAGGACGGGGCGACCAGGAAGCCGAGCGCCGAGGCGGCACCGGACGCCGGCGGCACCACCAGCTCCGCCATGCCCAGGGCGCGCGCGACCTCGGCCGCATGGGCGGGACCTGCGCCGCCGAAGCCGACCATGGCATAGCGCCGCGGGTCTTTGCCGCGCTCCACCAGATAGACCCGGGCGGCGTCGGCCATGCTTTCCACCACGACCTTGTGGATGCCCCAGGCGGCCTGCTCGACCGACAGGCCCAGCGGAGCCGCGACCCGGCCGATCGCGGTCCGCGCCGCGCCGATGTCCAATGCCATGGCGCCGCCCAGGAAGAAGCCGGGGTCGTAGTAGCCGAGCACGAGGTTCGCGTCGGTGACCGTCGGCTGCTCGCCGCCGCGGCCGTAGCAGGCCGGGCCAGGGGCAGCGCCGGCCGAATGGGGTCCGACCCGCAGCAACCCCACCGCGTCGATCGCCGCGATCGAGCCGCCGCCGGCGCCGATCTCGATCATGTCGACGGTCGCCGCCTTGATCGGCAGCCCCGAACCCCTCTTGAACCGATGCTCGCGCCCGGCTTCCAGCAGCGGGGCGATCTGGGCACGGCCACCCTCGATCAGGCAGGCCTTGGCGGTGGTGCCGCCCATGTCGAAGGCGAGCAGGTCGGTATGACCGGCCCGCGCCCCCAGCAGTGCCGCCGCGAGCGCGCCGCCCGCCGGGCCGGACTCCAACAGGCGGATGGGGAACTCGCTGGCAGCCGCGACGGAGACCAGGCCACCGGCCGAGTGCATCAGCCGCAACGGCCCGACGAACCCCGCCGCGCGCAGCTCATGCTCCAGCCGGCGCAGGTAGGTCGCCATCAGCGGCTGCACATAGGCGTTGGCGCATGCGGTCACGAAGCGTGCATACTCGCCGATCTCCGCCACCACCTCGGACGAAATGGAGACGGGAACGCCCGGCAGCTCGGCCCGCACGATGGCTGCGGCCTCGCGCTCGTGCCTCGGCTCCCGATAGGCGTTCAGGAAGCAGATCGCGACGGCCTCGGCCCCGGCATCGCGCAGCGATCGGGTGGCACGGCGCACGCCTTCCGCGTCCAAAGCGGTGACCACCTGGCCATCGCGGTCGATCCGCTCGGCCACCTCCAGCCGGTGGCGGCGCGGCACCAGCGGCTTGGGGTAGGTCAGGAACAGGTCGTAGATGTCGTAGCGCTGCTCGGTCCCGGCCTCCAATACGTCGCGGAAGCCGGCCGTGGTGATCAGGCCGAGCCGCGCGCCGTTGCGCTCGATCACCGCGTTGGTGACCAGCGTGGTGCCGTGCACAATCTCGGCCACGTCGGCGAAGCGGGCGCCGTGGTCGGCGATGATTTGGCGCAGCCCGTCCAGCGCGCCGACCGCCGGGTCCTCGGGCGTGGTCAGCCGCTTGTGCAGCCGCATCGCGCCCGTGCCAGGGTCGGCCAGCACGAAGTCGGTGAAGGTGCCGCCGATATCGAAGCCGAGGCGGAGGGAGGCGGTCATGGGGCGGACACTTATGCTGGCGGCCTGGCCGTATACAGCTCGCCGAACGCGGGATCGACGGCCGCGTCGATTACCCAAGGGCGATCCGCCCGCAGCGCATGGGCGAACGCTGCTGCGAACGCTTGCGCGGTTTCCACCCGGACGCCCTCGCAGCCATGGCCGGCGGCCAGGGCAGGGAAGTCCAGGCCGACGATGTCGATGCCGGGCGCACCCTGCAAACCCATGGAACGGCTGAACGCACGCATCGCGCCGTAGCCGCCGTTGTTGAGCACGACCACCGTGAGCGGCAAACGCAGCTGCGCGGCGGCATGCAGCGCCTGGATGGAATACATCATCGAGCCGTCGCCGATGATGGCCACCACCCGCCGCCCCGGCGAGGCGAGCGCCAGGCCGACCGCGGCCGGAAGGCTCCAGCCCAGCCCGCCGCTGGCCATGGTGAAGAAGCTGGCGGGCTGGCGGATCGGCACGTGACGCTGGACGGCGGCGCGGTGGCTCGGCGCCTCCTCGGCCACGATCGCATCCGGCGGCAGCGCCTCGGCGAGCAGGTGCAGGACCTGCTCCGCCGTAAGCGCGCCATCGGCCGGCGGCACCGGGCGGGGCCGGGATGACGGCATTGGCCGGGAAGAGCCGGGCACAGCACCCAGCAAAGCCTCGAGGGCCGCGCGGACGGAGCCGAGGATGGACGTGCCGGCGGCGGCCCCTGCTGCTGCTGCCGGGTCCGCCGTGACCTGCCAGATCGCCGGGCCGCCCGGGTCGAACAAGGCGCAGTGGCCTTCGACGTGGAAGGTGAACACGGGGGCGCCGAACACCGCGATCACGTCGAAGGCGTCGAGCGTCTCCGCCAGCGGGCCGGGCGCCGCCGGCAGGAACCCGGCGAACAAGGGATGGTCCTCGGGGAAGCTCGCACGGTGGCTGTTCGGGCTGGTGAAGCATGGGGCGCGCAGCCGCTCGGCCAGGGCCACGCCAGCCGCCCAGCCGCCGTCGCGGTCAACCTCTGGCCCCATCACGAGAACGGGGCGGCGCGCGGCGGCCAGCGCTTCTGCCAGGGCCTGCAGCGCCTCCGGGTCCGGCCGGGTATGGCCGCTGATCCGCCGGGCGGCGACCGGCGTGCAGGGCCGCGACCAGTCGTCGACGGGAACGGACACGAAGGTTGGGCCGAATGGCGGCGTGCGCGCGACCGCGAAGGCATGCGCGATCGCCTCCGGCACGTCCTCCGCTCGCGCCGGCTCGCTAGCCCATTTCACGTAGGGTCGGGGAAACTCCGTCGCACGCTCGGCAAACAGGTATGGCGCCCGAGGCAGCAGGCTGCGCGCCTGCTGCCCCGCGGTGACCACCATCGGCGTGCCGTTGCGAAAAGCGGTGAACAGGTTGCCGAGCGCATGGCCCACGCCGGCCGCGGAGTGCAGGTTGACGAAGGCCGGCCGCCCGGTGCCCTGGGCGTAGCCGTCCGCCATGGCGACCACGCTCGCCTCCTGCAGGCCGAGCACGTAGCGCATGTCGCCCGGCCAGTCCTGCAGGAAGGTCAGCTCGGTCGAGCCGGGGTTGCCGAACACGGTGGTGACGCCCTCGGCCCGCAGCAGGTCGAGCACGGCCTCGCGGACCGTTACGCCAGTGATCACGCCGGTGATCAGGGGGGTCATGTCGCCACCGCCTTGGACAGCCCCGACGACGCCAGCGCCGGGCGCGGACCGCGGCTGAGCAGGATGGCGGCAGCCCCGACCAGCGCCGGGACCAGCGGCAGCAGCAGGATCTCCCGCGCATGCCAGCCCCAGCCCAGCGGAATGCCCACGACCCACGGGCTGATCACCGAGCCGATGCGCCCGGCACTAAGCGACCAGCCAACCCCGGTGGAGCGGAGGGCGGTGGGATAGGACTCCGCGCCGAACATCACCAGGGACGAAGCCCCCGCGATTGCGCCAGCCCCCGCCAGGAAAGCGCCTATCATCATCGGCACGACCTGCCCATCGCCCAGCGACATCAGCAGCAGCCCTGCCGCGGCGACAACGAAGGTGCTGGCGGCTGCGTTGCGGGTGCCGACCCGGTTGCAGTAGGCGCCCAGCACCAGCCCGAACAGGATCGCGCCGCCGTTCACGGCCGAGGTGCTGAGCGTCGCCAATCCGGCGGACAGCCCAGACTCGCGGAACAGCGTCGGCGTCCAGTTCACGACGAAGTAGAACGTCATCAGGTTGACGAAGCTGCCCAGCCAATACAGCAGCGTCATGCGCAGCCGCCCATCGGTGAACAGCGCCGCGACCGCCGACCGTCGATCCTCGTTCGCGGGCAGCACATAGCGATCATCCGCGCTGAACCTGCCAGGCGGATGGATGCGCGCCATCAGCCGCGCCAGCCGCCCGGCATTGCCGGGCTGCAAGGCCAGGAAGCGGTTGCTCTCCGGCAGCGCCGCGATGCAGGCGATCAGGACGGCCGCCGTGGCCCCGCCGCCGATCAGGTAAACCGACGGCCAGCCGAATCGCGGGATGCAGTAGGCGCCGAGGAAGCCACCGAAGAACCCACCCAGCGGCACGCCGATGAGCGTCCACGCGATGAAGTTCTGGCGGTGCCGGGCCGGCACCGTTTCGCCCACCAGGGCCGCCGCGGCGCTCGGCACGCCGCCGATGCCAAGGCCCCCTAAGAAGCGCACCAGCATAAGCGCCGCCAGGCCGTGCACGAGGGGGGTGGCGAGCGTCGCCAGCCCGAACACCGTGGTGCAGACGATCAGCAGCCGGCGCCGGCCGAAGCGGTCCGCAAAGGTGCCGAACACCATCGATCCCAGCAGCAGGCCGAACAGCCCGGCGCTGAACACCGGCGCGAACTCCGCCATGCGAAGGCCCCATTCGGCGGCGATGGCAGGCGCCGTGAAGGCGAGGGCCTGGTTGTCGAACCCATCGCAGGTCGCCACCATCACGCACAGCGTCAGCACCACGGCCGAGACCGGCTGCAGCCTAGCCTGGTCCACCACGGCGCCGACATCCACCACACGCTGGCCGTCCATCGGTCGCCTCCAAGGCTTTCTGAAAGCGTAGGCCTGGGTTCCGCCACCGGCAAGATCGCCCGTGGGCCAAGACCGCCGCCTAACGAAGGGAGGAGAGAGGGTTGGCTTCTCACGTGAGCAGGCTTTCAACCCTGCGCAGTTTCGGGTGGAATGCTGCAGGCTGCGTGCGCGATGGCCTGCAGAATGCATGAGGGAGGCAGCGGATGAAGCGTCACCGGGCGGCGATGGTCTTGCTTCTGGCGGGCCTGGCCACCGTCCCGGCCCGGGCCGAGCCGTCCCGTGTGGTCAACCCCGGCACGCCGGCGCCCGATTGCACGTTCCACGTCAACTATGATCGCAACGCCGACCTGCCGGGCTATCGGTCCGGTCCGCTGTGTTTGCCGTTCATGCCGACGAACCAGCTGATCCCCGAAGGCGCCGGACCGGAGTTCTACATCACGGAGTTCAGCGACGCGGCCATCCGCCGCCGCTGGCCGGCCTGCCAGCAGGATGCCGCGTGCCACGCCGCGGCGCTGGCCGGCGCCAAGCCGTTCATCGCCTACGAACCGCGCCTGACCGGCCGCGTGGACCCGGCCGGGCGTATCGACCCGGAGGGCGAGGTGGACCTGCGCGCCATCCGCCGCCCTGGCTACTTTGCCCAGCCCGCCTACGCCGAGCCGGTCGCGCAGGCCGAGCCGCGCGCCTACACGGTGGAGTTCACCGTGCCGCGCGACAGCTACGAGCGCCTGCACTTGGGCAAGCAGGGGACGATCAAGCTGCGGGGATGGTATCTGGAGGGCGCGGGCGTAGCGGACGGACCCGGGCCGGGCCGCCGTGCCCTGGTGACCATGAACAACGGCGGCGGCAGCGAGCTGACGGCCATCGACGACCCCCGGTCGGTGTCCGTGCAGCCCGACGCCGCGGGCCGATACCTGCTGAACCGGCAGCCGGATGCGCTGTCTGAGCAGTTCGGCATACGGCATTGGCGCGGCTTCGCCAGCGCGTTGAACGCGGCCGGGTTCGACGTGCTGGTGACGGACCGCCGCGGCAACGGCGTTTCGGGCGGCGTGGCCGGCTTCAACACGGCCGAGCAGGCCAACGACATGTTTCGCGAGCTGGATCAGATGGAAAGCGGGGAAGGGCTGCGGCTGCTCACCCCGTCCGGCGACGTGCTGGCGGGCAAGGATGCGGGCGGGCGGCTTATGGCCGGCCTGAAGGCGACGGAGATCCCCGTCGTGCTCGCAGGCTACTCGCGCGGCTCGTATGCGACGGCCTGGGCGATGCACAAGAACTTCGTGGAGGACTGCAACCGCGACCTGCCCGACGGCGGCTGCCGCCCGGCGCTGAGGCGGTTGAACATCAAGGGCGCGATCCTGTATGGTCCGAATTCGGCCGGGCTGGGCTACCGCGTGGCCGGGCACGACATGGTCGAGGCGGCGCTGCGCCTGGAGTACAACACCACCTACTACGTCGATTCCGACGTGTTCGCCCACATCGGCGCGTGGCCCGCGCTGATGGTGGCCAAGGGCACCTGGGATTACGTGGAGGGCCTGGAAGGCTCGCTTGCGGCCTATCAGCGGGCGCGGGAGCCGAAGGAGATCTTCGTGTTCCGCGGCCCGCACGTCCTTGCCACGCAAAGCCCCGAAAACATGCGCCTGGTTGGCGCGCGCATGGCGGCGTTCGCCACCGCCGTCGTGCTGGGTCGGCCCACCGTGCCCGGTGCCCATACGCCAACGGACCTGCGGGATCTCGTCACATCAAGCCCGGACCACTGGGAACGCACGACGGACCCGACGCGATCGAAGGGCGACACGCCGAGGTGAGAAGCGTCGCGAGGGCTGGCGCGTCAGGCCGCGGTAGCCCGCCGGGCGCCGCCTTCCATCTCCCGCCGCAGTGCGATCACGTCGGCGTCGTCGCGCAGCTCCACGTCGTCGAAGGCGACGACCGTGTCGCGCGCCACCGCGCGCTTAAGGCGCACGTTGCCCGCCAGCCCGATCGGCAGCGCGCCCAGCGCCAGGCTTCGCGTCGCCGGGATGGCGTTGGCCCACACGGCGTAGCCGCCCTCGCCGTCCAGCATCTCGCCGGCCTTCAGGTCGCGTTTGGCCGTCGCGACCGCGTCGCCGCGGAACTCCTTTGAGCACCCGGTCGGCTCCCCGCGCAGGACGGCGGACAGCACGCTGATGCTGGTCTCCAGCCCGATCAGGTGGAACGGCCGCCATAGGGACGCATACCAGCCGGACGGGTCCGTTTGCAGGCCATACTGGGCGAAGCAGGCGCGGGCATACTCGTTGTGCGCCTTGAACGTGACGAACACGCCGTACCGGATGTTGTTGGGAACCTCCCGCCCGTCCGGCTCCTGGCTGGCGGCGATGTCCAGCAGCCCGGCGCGCGGCAGGCGTCCGCCATCCGCCATTGGGCGGAATACGCGGGCCAGGTCGTGCAGGCCGGCCGGCGGGAAGGCCAGCCCGTCGTCGGGGCAGTCCAGCCCGGTGCCGTTGGCGACCGCCGCCATCTCGATGGCCGCCTTGGTGCCGTCGGTGAAGCTGTTATACATCTTGGGGTTGAAGTCGCCCTTGGCCACCTGCTCCTCCGACCAGCCGAAGAACCCCCAAACTGTGTCCGGCGTCGAATAGCGGTAGCGCGGCTCGAAATTCATGCCCTTGCCGGCGGCGGTGATCTCGAAGCCGCAGGACCGCGCCCAGTCCACCAGCTCGCAGATGAGCGCAGGCTGGTCGCCATAGGCCATGGAGTATACCAGCCCCTTCGCCTTGGCCCGCGCCGCCAGCAGCGGGCCGCACAATACATCCGCCTCGACGTTGACCATCACGAGGTGCTTGCCGCCCTCGATGGCCGCGAGCCCGTGGCGGATGCCGGCGATGGGGTGGCCGGTCGCCTCGATGATGCACTCGACGCCGGGGTGGGCGGCCAAAGCGTGCGCGTCGTCCAGCACGCAGGTGGCGCCGGTGCGCATCGCCTCGTCCAGCGTGGGCGCCGCATAGCGCTCGGCCGGCCAGCCCACGCGGGCCAGCGAGGCGCGGGCCTTGCCGACGTCCAGGTCGGCCACGCCCACGACATGGAACCCGTCGATGCGCATGGCCTGCGCCAGGACCATCGAGCCGAACTTGCCGGCGCCGATCAGGCCGACCCGGACGGGACGCCCGGCCTCGGCGCGCGCCCCTAGCATGGGAAACAGGTTCATAGCAGCCTCCTTAGGGCTTCGGGATGAATCCGGTGGACAGCCAGGGCACCAGCGCGATGACGACGATGCCGGCGGCCAGAGCGCCCAAATAGGGCCAGATGCGGCGCAATCCCACCTCGGCCGGCACCCGGCCGATGATGCAGGCAGCGTAGTAGCCAAGCCCGAACGGCGGCGCGAACAGGCCGATCCCCATCGCCAGGATCACGACGACCGCGTAGTGCAGCTCGTTGATGCCGAGCTGCTTCGCCACCGGGAACAGCAGCGGGCCGAACAGCACCATGGCCGGGATGCCCTCTAGCACCGACCCCAGCACCGCGAACACGACGATAGAGATGCCCAGGAAGCTCCAATGGCCGCCCGGCAGCCCGCCCATGAACCCGGCCAGCGCCTGGGAGAAGCCGGACTGGGTCAGCGCCCAGGCCATCGCGGTGGCGCCGCCGACGATCAGCAGGATCGCGCCGGACAGCGTCGCGGTATCGACCAGCATGGGATAGATGCGCCGCCAGTCGAACTGCCGGTAGATCAGCAGCCCCACCAGCACCGTGTAGGCGACGCCGATGGTGGACACCTCGGTCGCCGTCGCCACCCCCTCCACCACGGCGCCGCGGATCACGAAGGGCAGCAGCAGCGCCGGGATCGCCACGACGAAGGCGCGCCACACCACGCGGGCCGGCGCGCGCACGACGCCGGCCAGGTTCTCGCGCCCCGCCGCGCGCCGGGCCATGAGGCACAGCACCCCCGCCAGGAACAGCCCCGGCAGCAGCCCAGCGGTGAACAGCCCGGCGATGGATACGCTCGTCACCGACCCGATCACGATCAGCACGATGGAGGGCGGGATGGTCTCGCTCATGGCGCCGGACGCGGCCAGCAGCGCGATCAGCTCGCCCTCGTCGGCACCGCGGCGCTTCATCTCGGGAAACAGCACCGGGGCGACCGCCGCCATGTCCGCCGTCTTCGAGCCGCTGATGCCGCTGACCAGCAGGATCGCGCCGATCAGCACGTAGGACAGCCCGGCCCGCACATGCCCCACCAGCGCCGCCAGGAAGGCGACCAGCACGCGCGCCAGGCCGGTCATCTCCATCAGCTGGCCCAGCAGCACGAACAGCGGCACGGCGAGCAGGATCAGCGAGCTCATGCCCTCGTCCATGCGGCCGATCACGATGGACAGCGGGGTGGACGTGGTCGTGAGCAAATAGGCGATGGTCGCCAGCGCGAAGCCGAACGCGATCGGCAGGCCGGCGATGACGCCCGCCCCGAGCAGCAGCACGAAGAACACCAGCAGGTTCCAGGCGCCGATGCGGTGCAGCGACGGCCCGGCCAGCCACAGCAGCCCGGCCAGCGCGCCGAGCAGCAGCGCCCCGGCCAGCAGGTCGCGGATGCGGTGCCGGGCGAGCTGCGCCATGGCGCTCAGCCCGATCAGCGCCAGGCCCGCCGGCATGGCGGCGGCGCGCACCAGGCCGGACCAGCCCAGCGCCGGCGTTTCGATGAACGACTGGTCGTCCACGTACTCCCATGACGCCTGCAGCACCAGCATGACGAACAACAGCGGCACCCCGATGTTGAGCACCTCCGCCACCGCGCGCCCGCGTGGCGGCAGGCGGTCCACCAGGTAGGACAGCCGCATATGGCCGGAACGCTGCAGGGCCAGGGCGGCGCCGAACATCGCGAGCCACAGGAACAGGATGGACGCCAGCTCGTCCGACCAGATGATCGGGTGGCGGAAAACGTAGCGCGCGGTGACGCCGCAGAACAGGACGACCACCTCCGCCGCCACCAGCAGCACCGTTGGGATCTCGACCAGCAGCGCCAAGCCGCGCGTGACGGCCGTGAGGGCCCGGCCGGGGGCGGGCTGCGCCAGCGCCGCATCGGACACGGCCGGCGTCCTGGTCAGGCGAGTTCGCCCGAAACCGATTGCAGCGCCGCCCAGCCTTGGTCGCCGAACTTGGTTCGCCAGTCGGTGTAGAAGGTGGACGCGCGCAACGCGGCGCGGAAGGCGTCCTTGTCGGCGGCGATGAAGGTCATGCCCTTGCCCTGCAGCGTCGTCTTCAGTCCGGCGTCCAGGCGCGCCTCGTCCCCGCGCTGGTCCATGACCGACTGCCGCAGCTCGCGCCGCACCGTCTCCTGCACGTCGGCCGGCAGGCGTCCCAGAGCCCGGCGGTTGGCCAGCACGCAGAAGCTGTCCCAGATATGGCTGGTTTCCGAGCAGTACTTCTGCACCTCATACAGCTTCGCCGTCTCGATCGTGACCAGGCCGTTCTCCTGCCCGCCCACCAGCTTGGTCTGCAGCGCCGTATAAACCTCGTTGAAGTTGATCGAGGTCGGCGCCGCGCCCAGGGCCTGGAACAGCGAGGTGAAGATCGGCGACACCGGCACCCGGATATGGAAGCCCTTCAGGTCCGCCGGTCCCTTGATCTGGGTGTCGGCGGTCGTGATCTGGCGGAAGCCGTTATCGCCCAGGGGCGCGATCAGGGCGATGCCGGCTTTCTCGACCTGGCCCTCGATATACTTGCCCAGCGCCCCGTCCACGCCGCGCCAAACCTGGTCGTAGCTGCTGAAGGCGAAGCCCACGTTCACCAGCGCCGTCGCCGGCACCAAGGAGGACAGCACCGATCCCGCGACGTTCAGGAACTCGATCCCGCCGGCCCGCAGCTGGCTGATCTGGTCGGTGTCCGAGCCCAGCTGGTTGTTCGGGAACAGGCGCATCTCGACACGGCCGCCGGTGGCCGCCTTGATGCGGTCGATCGCCTCCTGCAGGCGCGTGTTGATCGGGTTGGTCGGCGACTGGCCGGTGGCGAACTTCAAGTCGAACTCCGCGGCGCCCGCCGGCCGCGTGCGGATGGCGAACAGCGGCAGGGCCATGGCGCCGCCCAGCAGGGCGCGGCGCAGGACGGCTGGCTTGGGTGCGTCGGTCATCGTGTCCTCCCAGGACGGTCGCGCTTCTTGGCGCTTTGTTCAGCCTTGCAGCGTATGGCGGACGACCGCCGCGACTCCTTCGCCATCGAGGCCGTAATGGCGATACAAATGCGTGGGCGGCCCCAGGATCGAATACTGGTCCGGCATCCCGATCCGCACCAGCCGGGCGCCGGCGCCGTGGGTCGCCATCACCTCGGCAACCGCGGAGCCGAAGCCGGAGGTCACGTTGTGCTCCTCCGCCGAGAACACCACGCCGTGGTCGCGCGCCGCGGCCAGCACGGCGGCCTCGTCGATGGGCCGGACGGAATACATGTCCACGACGCGCAGTCCTATGCCGTCCTTCGCCAGGATGTCATGCGCCTGCAGCGACGCATGGACCAGGTTGCCGATGGCCAGCACCGTCGCGTGCTTGCCGTCCCGCAGGACATTGCTGCCGCCGATGCGCCAATCGGGCGGGGTGTCATACACCGCCGCTTCCCGCCCGCGGCCGACGCGGAAGTAGATGGGTCCGTCATGGTCGATGGTAGCCGGCAGTGCCGCACGGATGGCGTTGGCGTCGCAGGGCGCCATCACCGTCAGGCCCGCGATCGCCCGCAGCAGGCCGATGTCCTCGTTGCAGTGGTGCGAGGTGCCGTAGAAACCCATGGCGATGCCGCTATGGGTGCCGACCATGCGCACCCGCAGGTTCGGGTAGGCGATGTCGTTGCGGATGTTCTCCGCCCCCATCAGCGCCAGGAAGAAGCTGTAGTTGCTGATGACCGGCAGCAGCCCGGTCGTCGCGAGGCCGGCGGCGGCGCCGATCATGTTGCGCTCGGCGATGCCGAAGTTGAAGTAGCGGTCGGGATAGCGCCGGCCGAAGTTGATGACCTGGGTGGGCCGGCCGAGGTCGGCGGTGCAGACCACGATGTCGTCGCGGCCCTGCTCGGCCAGGCCGATCAGCACCTCTCCGGTCGGCAATTGGAGCGATAGATTGAGGCTGCCGACCATGTCCCATGATTTGGCATCCATGCCCGGCTGCACGCTGCTTTCGCTCATGTCCACGGCTGGGTTGCCCCCCGGGCTCACAATAGCTGCGTAGGCGCCGCTCATCCGACCGCTCCTGCTTCGATCTCGGCCAAAGCCGCGTCCCGGTCCGCCGGCCCCAGAAAGCCCAGGTGCCACTGCCAGACGTGTTCCATAAAGCCGACGCCGCGCCCTGCGATGGTGTCGGCGATGATGCACGCCGGGCGGTCCCGCGGCACGTTGAGCGCCCAATCGAGCGTCTCGCCCACCAGGTCCAGGTCGTGCCCGTCGATGCGGCGCACGTCCCAGCCGAAGGCGCGCCACTTGTCGCCCAATGGCTCGTTGTTCATCGTCTCCGCCACTACGCCATCCGAGCCGACTGCGTTGTTGTCCACGATGCCTACCAAGTTGTGCAGCTTGTAATGCGCGCCCGACATCGCGGCCTCCCACACCTGGCCCTCCGCCTGCTCGCCGTCGCCCATCATGCAAACAACCCGGCCCGGCGAGCCGCGCAGCCGCAGGCCCAACGCCATGCCGACCGACACCGACAGGTTGTGCCCGATGGAACCGGAGCTAAAATCCGCCCCGCGCACCTTCCTCATGTCGGGATGGTCGCCGTATGGGGAGCCGAGGCGGGTGTAGGTGTAGAGCTCGTCCCATCCGAAGAACCCGAGATCGGCCAGCACGGGATACAGCCCGATGGCGGCGTGGCCCTTGCCCATCGTAAAACGGTCCCGGTCCTGCCAGCCCGGCTCATTTGGGCGGACGTGCATGAACTCGTAATACAGCGAGGCGACCAGCTCGGCCATCGAGAAGGCGCTGCCGTAATGGCCGCTGCCGCAGATGTCGGTCAGCTTCACCGTTTCCCGCCGGATCATCTTCGCTTTGTCGCGCAGCAGGTCCTTGCTGACGTTCCGGCGCGGTCTAATCCCTGGCTTATCCATGAATAAGCATCCCCCCGTTGACGTCGATGACCGCGCCCGTGATGTAGCCTGACAGCTCGGACGCCAGGAACAGGAACACCCGCGCGACGTCCTCGGCCTCGCCAAGCCGGCCCAATGGAATGGTCGCCGCGATCTCGTCCTTCATTTCTGGCGTCAGCTTGCCGCCGGTGATGTCGGTCTGGATCAGCCCGGGCGTCACGCAGTTCACCCGGATGCCGTCCGGCCCCAACTCCCGCGCCATCGCCTTCGCCAGGCCGAGCACGCCCGCCTTCGCCGCGGAGTAGTGCGGCCCGCCGAAGATGCCGCCGCCGCGCTGCGCCGAAACCGACGACATGCAGGCGATGCTGCCAGCACAGCGCTCCCGCATATGCGGCACCACCGCCTGGCTCAGGTTCAATACGCCCCGCAGGTTCACGTCCAGCACCGCATCCCACTGCGCCGGCCCGATCTCCATCAGCTTGAGCGGCTGCGTGATGCCGGCGTTGTTGACCAGCACGTCGATCCCGCCGAGGTCTGAAATGGCTTGTCCGACCGCCTGGCCGCAGGCGGCGCGGTCGGTCACGTCGCAAGCATAGCCGCGGTGCTCCGGACCCAATCCGGCCGCCGCCTCGCCGGCGCCGCGCAAATCGAGGATCGCCACGCGGGCGCCGTGGGCGGCGAACAGCCGCGCCGTGGCCAAGCCGATCCCGCGCGGGCTGGCGGCCCCGGATATGACCGCGACCTTGCCGTCGAGCAGCATACGTTTCCTCATCTTCGTTAGGCCGCATGTTCGCGCCGGCAGGACCTCGCTGGCAAACGACATGTTTGCACCAATGGGTGACTGCAGGTCATCATTGGCGCCATGCTGCCGCTCCCTGCGCTGCGCGTGTTCGAGGCCGCGTCCCGTCACCGCTCGTTCCGGCACGCGGCGGAGGAGCTGCATTTGTCGGCGTCCGCCGTCAGCCATGCGATCCGCCGGCTGGAACAAGGGTTGGGCGTTGCGCTGTTCGTGCGTGACGGCCGCGCGGTTCAGCTCACCGCTGCCGGGGAAACCCTGATGCGGCACGTGTCACGCGGCTTTGCCGAGCTGCAGGCCGGGGTCGCGGCCATCGGCGCCCGCGGCCCGTCGCTGTTCCGCCTTCATTGCGCCCCGTCCTTTGCGGCGCAGTGGCTGGCACCGCGGCTGCCCCGCCTGTTGGCGCAGCACCCGACGTTGGAGGTTCGGCTGCATGCCGACGCCAACTACTCTCGGTTCTCAGCCGACGAGTACGACGCGGACATCATCTACGGCCTGCCGCGGACGCCTGGGCTGGTGGTGGTCCCATTGGGTGAGGAGGTGGTGGCGCCGCTCTGCGCCCCGGCGCTGGCGGAGGGGCTGCGGACGCCAGCAGACCTGCTGCGGCACCCGCTGATCACAAGCGACAACAAGATGGTCCGCTGGTCCGACTGGTTCGCCGCCAATGCCATGATGCCGCCGCTGCTGCGTGGCCCACGGTTCGACCGTTCGTTCCTGTCGGTCGCTGCAGCCGCGGACGGCATGGGCATCGCGCTTGAAAGCACCCGCCTGGCCGAGCGTGAGCTGGCCAGCGGGCGCCTGGTGCAGCCTTTGCTGGGGCGCGCGGCCGATTGCCGATATATCGGCCACCGCCTGGTTTACCCGGCTGCCCAGGGCGGACCGGTCATCGTGTTCCACGACTGGATCAGGGCCGAGCTGGGTTTGGGTTAGAATGCAGGTCCCGCGGTTTCGAAAGTGGATCGGCGTCCCGGCGGTAGGCGTGGGCTGTTCGATGAAACCAGTGCGGACTGCATCGCCTAATGCGCGTCTGTTGGCGCCAGCCCGGCATCCGAGCACGTTTGCGGATGGTCGCCGCCGAACCACGCGTCGATGAGCAGGCCCAGCTTGTCGAGGCCGGACGCGTCCAGCCGGCCTTGGACGGCACGCAGCGGCCCTTCCACCAGCACCGGCACCGAGACCGACGAGCCGGAAAGGCGCGCCAGCGGGCGCAATTTCAGCGCCAGCGTTTCCGCCCCGAAGTCAACCTGCCCGGCGCCGTCCAGTTGGAGGTATGTGCTGTCCAGGGCGATGGTCCGGAAGCGTCCGACGCCTGCGTTGAACGAGCCCACGATGCCGAAGCAGCGGATCGCCGTCTGGCCGAGCGTAGGCACCTGGATGCCGAGCGCCTGCAGCGAGGCGGATGCCAGCTCGACCAGCGCCGCGTTGCTCAGGCTGCCGTGGGTCATGGTCGCGGCGAACGGGCCATCGAGCGATGCGGCGAGATCGTGGAGGCTGCGTCCCTTGGCCGTGAGCTGCGTTTCGACGCGCATCGCCCCGCCGGCTTCGCCCGGCAGGGCCGCGTAGCGCGCGAGCAGCGCGAGCGGGATACCCGGGGCATGCAGCGCCAGGCTGATCGACCCGTCCTGCTCCGCTGCATCGGCGCTCAGCGACATCTCCATCGGACCGTCCGGCAGAGCCAGCCGCAGGCGCCTGAGCTGCAATCGTCCGTCCGCGAGCTTCAGCGCAAGATCCACGTCGCGCCAAACCTGCCGCCGGAAGGTCGTCGCGGCGATGCTCGCGGTGAGGTCCAGCGTTTTGCCGCGCAGCATGGCCCAGGGCAGCGGCGCGTCCGGGATCATCGGTCCGCCCGGGTCGGCGGTCCTGGCGCCCGGCGCCGCCTGGTCCGTCCCGGACGCGGCCAGCAGCGCATCCAAGTCGAGCCGGGTCGCGCGCAGCCGGCCATCAAGCGCCATGGCCGACCCGAGCCCGATCGTCGCGTCGCCGGCAATCTCGAGCTCGTGCGCCGACAGCCTTGCCCCACGCAGCCGCAGGGCGGCGAGATCGGCGGCGATGCCAAGCCGACCCCCGAGCGAAACGTCGGTCAGGACTGGCAGGTCGGGCACGGCGTGCGGCAGCATCGGCCGCCACGCCGCCAGCGCCGGCAAGCGCAGCTCCATTGTCGCGTCCAGCCCGCCGAAGCTGCCGGAGTCCAGGGCCAGCCCGCCCTTCAGCGCCAGGCTGCCATCCGCCGTCGCGGACACCCGCGCCCGACCCGCCGTCGCGTCCGCCTGGGCCTTCAGGTCGATCGGCGTGCTGATCCGCCCGTCCAGGCGTTCCGGCACGCCGAACGTTCCGGCGAAGCTGAACGGCCTGTCCGCGTAGCGGCCGGTCCCGGACGCCGCCGCCGCGGCGCCAGCCTTCGGCAGCGATACCTCGACCGTACCCAGCAGCAGCCCCGGGATGCGGTCATCGAGGTTGCCGCCGCCGATTTGAAGCCGTGTCTCGCCGATCACCGGTAGGTCGCCCGGCACGCGGCCGTTGATCAGGTGAGTGGAGAAATTCATTTGCTGCAGCGAAGGCAGGCGCAGTGGCGGCAACAGGGCGTTGAGCCTTGCCAGCTCGGGTATGCGGCCCTCGACCTGCAGGTCGTAGTCGCCGGCGAGGCTTAGCCGTCCATCGGCCGAGAGGGCCGCGTCGTAGGCCTCGAACCGCAGATGCGTGTCCCAGGGGTCGGCGGCGGCGCCCGTCGGCCGGGCGGAGGCCCGTAGGCTGAACGGCTGGTAATCGGAGTAAACGAGCACCGTGGCGAGGTCGAGCGGACCATCCTCCGTCGGATGCCGCAGCTCGAGCGAACGAATGCCCACGACGTTGGTCCGGGCCGGCAGCCGCAGCGTGACCATGCCATTCCGCACGTGGGCTTCGCGTATATGCAGCGTGACGTGCGGATCGAAGGAGGCAGGTTGCTGCAAAGCCTCTGGTTCGAGCACCCAGTTCGGCTTGCCGCCGACCAGTTCGAGCAGGATGTTGGGCCCGACCAGCGCGAGCTTGCTGACCTCGACGCGACGGCGCAGCAGCGCGGGCAGGGACAGCTGCGCCTCGATGCGCTCCGCCCGGGCCATGTCGGGGCGCGTTCCGCCGGGCAGGTTGGCCAGCGTCACGTTCGTGACCTCAATCGTCGGCCACAGCGAACGGCTGACGCGCAGGGGTCCCCCGAGGCTCAGGGTCCGTCCCGTCGCCCGTTGCACCGCCGCGACGATCTGCGGCTTGTAATCGTCCGGATTCACGACGGCGATGGCGAGGCCCAGGGCGGCCACTGGCACGAGCAGGAGGACTGCGGATACACTCAGCCACCAAGCCCGCCTACTCACGTCCGGACTCCCTCATGCAGCCGGACATCCATGACCCTAAGGAGCAGCCGGCGTCAAATCAGGCGGCTGTTACTCCGCAATTGCCTCGCCGGAGCCGCCAAGCTCGGCTGGAAAGTCTTTCAGCTTAGGCAGGCCGTCTCGCATCGGCAGCACCGTCTCGGCGTAGTTGACGTGAACCCCGGGAGTGAAGGCAAGGGTCGGGATCGTCGCGGCGAAGACATCCACCAGGCCCAGGGTCGGATGATTGGTCATCAGGTGGCCGCCGCACTTCGCGCAATACTGGCGCTGGCTGAGTTCAGTCTTCTGGAACGTCGCGACGTGCTCGGCGCCCGACGTGACCCGCACCGCTTCCGGCTTCCATAGGCTGAATGCGTTCACCGGTCCCCCGGACCACGAACGGCAAGAACGGCAATGGCAGTAGCCCATGGCCTCCGGAGATCCGGTGACCTTCAGCTCGACTGCGCCGCAAAAGCAGCTTCCGTTATGAGACATGGCTTCGTCCTCCAACCCATTGTTTTTCGGTTTGCCAGCGGGAAAGGACCGTCCGACATCTGACCGAACAAATCAATCGGCGCTTCGAAGACAGGCTTGCCCAGATTGCGTGACAGATACGATACCCCTCTGGCGGGACCCCTCTGGCGGGCCAAGGAGCGCTGCGGCGCAATGAGCGGCTGACCCGAGCATCAGGCATCAGCCACGCGCGGCTGCAGGCCAGCCGAGCGAGCCTTCCGGGCCGGGCCGATTGCGCAGCCACCACGACCAGTCCTCCGGCATCAGCGACAACGGGTCGTTGTGCGCCAGCTCGCGCGCGGCCCAAACCGGCCAGTGCGGGTTCGAAAGCGCGGGCCGGCCCAGGAACACCAGGTCGATCAGCTCTTCGCGTATGACCCGGTCGGCCACCGCGGGCAGCCCGAGATTCCAGCTCACGCCTACGGGGATGCCGACCTCGCGCCGGACGCGGCTGCCCCGCTCGACCATGAACGCCACGTCGCCGAACGGCACGTCCTTGATGTCGTCCGTGTTCATGCCGAGGCTGAGATCGGCGAGGTCCAGCCCGTGCTGCTTCAGGACCCCCACGGCCCATACGGCGTCGTCGAACTGCACGCCACGCTCATTGAAGTCGTCGGAGCCGAGCCGCATCGTCAGCGGCAGGCGCTCCGGCCATACCGCCCGGACCGCGTCCAGCGCTTCGCGATGGAAGCGGAGCCGGTTTTCGAGGCTGCCGCCGTATTCGTCGTCGCGCTGGTTGGCCAGCGGCGAAAAGAAGCTCGCGCCGAGATAACCGTGCGCGAAATGCATCTCCAGCCACTCGAACCCGGCGTCCAGCGCCCGCTGCGCCGCGCGGGCATAGCTGCGGTGGATTTCCTTGATCTCGTCGGTCGTCAGCGCATGGACGGGATAGGTGTAGCGGCCGCCATACGGGATCGCCGAGGGGCCACGGACCTGCCACCCGTCGGGATGGTCGGGCGGCAGCTGCAGCTTGCCCTGCCATGGCTTCAGCTCGCTGCCTTTGCGCCCGGTATGGCCGAGCTGGACGGCGGGCACGGACCCCATGTCCTTGATCATCGCCGTCACCCGCGCCAAGCCCTCGATCTGGGCGTCGTCGTAGATGCCGGCGCAGCCGGTGCCGGTGCGGCCGTCCGGCGTGATCGCCAGCTGCTCGGGGAACACCAGCCCGAACCCGCCCGCGGCGCGCGATCCCATCAGCATGACATGGAAGTCGTTCATCCGGCCGTCGGTGGACCGGTACATGGTCATCGGCGACATCGCGATCCGGTTGCGCAGCGTGACGCCCTTGAGGGTGTAGGGGCTGAAAAGATCCGGCATCGGGAGGCTCACCTGTCTGGACGCGCAACGCCGGGACAATACGCAACCCTTATGCCACCGCAACCCCGGCAGAGCGCACCCAGCGGCCATGCCCGCCTAATCAGGTAAGCCGCCGCGACAGCCCGGCCAGCCGCTCCATCAGCAGCATGGCCGCCATCGTCGCCACGATCAGCACGCCGGACAGCGCGGCGACCTTCAGGCTGTTCCAAGCCGCGAACTGCAGCTGCCACGCATCGCCCAGCGCCGCATACCACCGCAGCGACAGCCCCGGCGGCGGAAACCGGAGCGACAGCCCCGAGGTGAACGACACGATCAGCACTACCAAGGTCGGCGCGAACAGCAAAACCAGCGCCACGGCGGCCAGCCCGCCCATCACCAGGCGAAAGCTGACCGCCTCCCAGCCCGCGCGCTGCCGGGCCGGCGCGGGCGGCTCAATCAGGACGCCGTCACGCATAGCCGCGCACCCGCCGCCCCAGCGCGGTCAGCGCCGCCACCACGACGAGGACCGACAGCAGGAAGATGACCGACACCGCGGAGGCGAACGGCATGTCGCCGAGCGCCAGCGCCTGCTGCAGCACATAGGCCGGCATGAACAGCATCTGCCCGCCGCCGACCAGGCTTTGCGTGATGAACGCCGTGACCGCCGCCGTGAAGGTCAGCAGGCAGCCGGCGATGATGCCGGGCAGCGACAGCGGCAGCACCATGAGCGGCATCTGCACCTGGGTCAGCGCCGCGACCACGCCGCCCTCGGTATAAAGCAGCCGCAGCGGCGTATCGATGACGCCCATCCCGAGCAGCGCGGAGTTCACGATCCCCTGCCGCCCCAGCACCACGATCCAGGCAAGGTCCGCACGACGAGCATCAGCAGTGCGCGCATCGCAGGCGTCGACCGGGCGTGCAGCCAGGCCAGCGGGAAGCCCAGCACCAGGCAGGCCAGCGTCACCTCCGCCCCCAGCCGCATCGTGCCGGCCAACACGCTCAGGCTGAACGCATCGCCCAGGAACTTGGCATACTGGCCGAGCCCAAGCCCGGCCGGCGTCTGCAGGCTGAGCCCGGCCAGGAGCAGCAGCGGCAGGGCGAACAGCGCAGCCAGGAACGCCCCTAGCGGCCAGGCCAGGCGTGGATCGAACCCGGCGGCGTCGGCTCGCGATGCCCTAGGCAGGGCCATCAAGCGCGCATTTCGCGGTTGAACCGCTCCAGCCACGACGCGCGCTGTTCGTTGATCCTGGCCCAGTCCTGGAACACGAAGCGGCTGCGCATCGCCTCCTGGTCCGCGACCAGGGTTTTCGCGACCTCCCCGGCGATCTTGACCTTGGTGTTGGTCGGCACGACGAGGTGGGCGAGGCCATCAGCGTTTCCTGCACTTCCGGCGACAGGGCGGCCTCGATCAGCTTGAACGCCAGCTCCGCATTTGCCGAGTTCTTGGTGATGTGCATCGTGGTGCGGAAGGCGATCGCGCCCTCCTTCGGCGCCACGAACTCCACCGGCACGCCCTGCGCCTTCAGGATCTGGATGGCGTTGTAGTTGCCCGGCGAGATGTCGACCTGCCTTTGCTGATACAATGCCGCCAGCGCGCCGGGGTTGGCGGCGACGGCGGACAGGTTCGGCTTTAATTGCTGCAACGCTGCGAAGCCCGGCTCCACGTTGCTTTCGGACCCGCCATGCATTCGTTGCCTTGTTTTGAAGGATGATGAAATGCCAGCACGTAAGCCACGAAAGGACGAGAAGCCGCAATCCGAGCGGTTCATTGAAACCGCTCGGGAGATAGGCGCAGACGAGACGCCAGAGGCGTTTGAGCGCGTGTTTGACAAACTGGCTAGAATTACGAAGAAGCCAGGTTCAAATAAGTCGGATAGTACGGCTTGAGTTCAACCGTTACAATGACCTTTGCTTTGCGTTTATCTGCCCGGTAGGCCATGCAGGAAAATCACTCTTTTCGGGAAGTCCGATTGAGGATTCATGCTACAATGGTCGGCTGGGTATAGGAATTACAACATCGCCTTCGCAAAAGGTGCGAACGCGGATAGCGAGATTGAAATTTACCTCGGATCTCCGCATTCCTCATGACCGAGTGCGTGTCTTGAGTAGCGGCCAGCTGCCGCCACCGGGGGACCTATGCCGTCTAGGGATCGCTTCGCACCCCATCTGACCCGCTTCGCCGACATGGTCGACGACGCCTTCCGGCGCCACGGTGCGGACGGCTTGCCGCTCCGGTTCCGCAACGCGGTGGCCGCGACGCCCCGGCATCGTTTCGTGCACCGCTTCCGCATCGCGGACGGCCCGCTGCGGGATTTCGACGCCGATCCGGACCACAACCTTCCCGCCGTCTACAGCGACGAGGTGATGCGCCACGTGGACGCGAAAGGCGAGCTGCTGCCCTCGTCCAACTCGCAGCCGAGCTACGTGCTTTGGCTGCTGCATTTGCTGGGGCTGGAGCCCGGCCACGCTGTGCTGGAGATCGGCTCCGGTTCTGGCTGGCTCGCGGCGATCATGGCGCGGCTGGTCGGGCCGGATGGCAGGGTGAGCGGAATAGAGCTGATCGCCGACCTGGCCGAACAAAGCCGCAAGGACTTGGCGGCACTGAATATCGGCAATGTCGAGATCATCGCCGGCGACGGCACCCGTGGACACCCAGCCGGGGCGCCGTATGACCGGGCCATCATCACCGCGGCAACCTGGGACGTTCCGACCGCTTTGTTCGACCAGGTGGCCGACGGCGGGTGCATCCTCATGCCGATCGAGCTGCGCAGCGGCGACGGCTGCGACGTCACGGTGCTGCGCCGGCAGGGCGCAGTGCTGGTCGCGGAACGGGCCGTCCCGGGCTGGTTCGTGCCGCTTCTCGGCGCTGGGCAACAGCGCGGCGGTGTCCGCTCCGTTGACGAGCTGCCGTTCTGGAAGGGGATCGGCGCGGCGCCGGCCGTGCGCTACGACCTCCCGCTTGGAGCGGCGTCGCAAGGCGGCGTCACGCCGGTCGCCGCGCAGTTCCGCGCTTTCCTGGGCCGGACCGAACCTGGCCTGGTAACGCACATGCCATCATTCGGCTTGGCGGACGAGGCCGAGCGGTCGGTGGCGCTGTGGAACGATGGCCAGGTGACAGGTTTCGGCAACCCTTCGGCTGCAAGACGTCTGGCGCAGGCCTATTTGCGCTGGGCTGAAGCGGGCCTGCCGGGCGTGGGCGCGTTCCGGCTGGAGGTCCACCGCGCCGGCGCGGTCCCGGCTAGAACCGACCACGCGTGGATGGAGCAGCGGGGCGGGACGTCGCTTGTCTGGCGGCTGAGGACCGATTCGGCAGGCTGGCGCCGCTGCTTAGCGCCTGAGCCACCATAGCAGCGACACGCCTGCAAGACGAATTCACCACTGCCGTGGTAGCTTACGGTCGGACATTTGGAGAGACGAAAATCGTGCAGAGCTTGGATACGGCAGCAGGTTCAACGCCGACCATACGGCGCCGCGTCGGCGGCACATGGATGCAAAGTCTTGCGGCAGTGGCGATCGGCAGCGCGCTGCTTGCCTTGTCCGCCCGCGTGCAGGTGCCATTCTGGCCGGTTCGGCTCTCGATGCAGAGCTTCGTGGTGCTGGCGATCGGCATGACCTGTGGCGGACGGCTTGGTGCGGCGACGCTGCTCGCCTATCTCGCCGAAGGGGCGCTCGGCCTGCCCGTGTTCCAGGGTGGGGCGGGGCTGGCCTACATGGCCGGGCCGACCGGCGGCTACCTGTTCGGCTTCCTGCTCGCAGCCTCCGCCGTCGGCACGCTGGCGGACCGTGGCGCAACGCGGTCTCGGCCCGGCATCATCGCCGTGCTGCTGCTCGGCGAAGCGCTGATCTACCTGCCTGGCATTGCTTGGCTGGCCGTGCTGTTTGGGCCGGCCAAAGCCGTGTCGTTCGGCTTCCTGCCGTTCCTGCCGGCCGAGGCCCTCAAGCTGGCGCTTGCGGCCGTCGCAACGCCGTTCCTGCGCCGGGCAAACTGAGGATTCGGCATAGCATGTGCCTGCCGCCGCACGGCGGAGCGGCGTCGACCCGGGCGAGCTATCCGATCTCGGATATCGGCCGCTTCCTGCTCGGCGCCTGGCAGGTAACCCGGCTCGGATGGGACGGCGTGCCGGCGCGGACCATGCGGCCACGGACTATGCGGCCACGTACTATGCGGCTCTGGGGCACAGCGCGCTTCTCCCCGTGCGTCGCCGGATTGCTGTTCGAGGAGCGCGGCATGATGGCGGTCGGCGCATACTTGGGCGAGGCGGTACGGCGCTACTTCTTTCACGTCGAGAGCGCCAGCGTGGCGAGGGTCTGCTTCGAGGATGGCAGCCCCTTCCATCGTCTCGACCTTGAAACGGGCCTGGCGCATGTCCAGCACGATTGCACGCCCGACCGCTACGAGGGCCGTTACCGCGTGCTCGCCACGACGTGCTGGCTGCTGAGCTGGCGCGTGACCGGTCCGCGCAAGAACCAGGTGATAACCAGCCGTTTCAGCCGGGCGGAGGCGGGCTAGCTCGCGGGCACAGCCGGGCGGCACGTTCAGCGGATCAGGGTTTCGGCAATCAGGTCCTTGATCCGGCCCGCCAGGGCCTCCATCGCAAAGGGCTTGTTCAGCACGTGCATGCCGGCCTCCAAATGGCCATAGCCGATCGCCGCGCTGTCCGCATAGCCGGTGATGAACAGCACCCGCAGCCCTGGCCGCAGCAGCCGCCCGGCGTCGGCCACCTGCCGGCCGTTCATACCGCCAGGCAGCCCCAGGTCGGTGATCAGCAGGTCGACGCGCGCGTCCGATCGCAGCACCGCCAGCCCGGCCGCGCCGTCCGCCGCTGCGACCGCGACGTAGCCCAGGTCTTCCAGCACCTCGGCCACCAGCATCCGCACGGTCGGCTCGTCGTCCACGATCAGCACGGTCTCGCCCTGCCCGGCACGGGGCGCCGCAGCCGCCTCGGCGGGCACGTCGGCAGCGTTCGCCGTTCCCACATACCGGGGCAGATAAAGGCGCATGGTCGTGCCCCGGCCGGGTTTGGAGGAGATGCGCACCTGGCCGCCGGACTGTCGCGCGAAGCCATAGATCATGGATAGGCCGAGCCCGGTACCCTGGCCGACCGGCTTCGTGGTGAAGAACGGATCGAAGGCGCGGGCGATCACCTCGGGGGCCATGCCGGTGCCGGTGTCGCTGACGCTGAGCGAGATGTATTGACCCGGCGGCAGCTCGCGCTGGCCGGCGGCTGCGGTGTCGAGCGTGCAATTGCCGGTCGCGATCGTCAGCCGTCCACCCTCGGGCATGGCGTCGCGCGCGTTGATGCACAGGTTCAGCAGCGCGCTTTCGAGCTGGTTCGGGTCGACCATCGTGGTCCACAGCCGCGCGGCGGCGGCGACCTCGACCGCGATCGCCGGGCCGACGGTGCGGCGCACCAGCTCCTCCGTGCCGCCGATCAGCTGGTTGGCGTCGACCGCCCTGGGTTCGAGCGTCTGCTGGCGCGAGAAGGCGAGCAGACGGTTCGTCAACGCCGCCGCGCGCCGCGACGCGCCCTGGGCTGCGGTGATGTAGCGGTCGAGTTCTTTGAACCGCCCCTGCGCCATGCGGGTCTGCAGCAGCTCCAGGCTGCCCATGATGGCGGTGAGCAGGTTGTTGAAATCATGCGCCACGCCGCCGGTGAGCTGGCCCACTGCCTCCATCTTCTGCGCTTGGCGGAGCGCCTGCTCGGTTTGACGGCGCTCGGTGGTGTCGGCTGCTTCGGGCACGATGGCGATGACGGCGCCGTGCCGGTCGCGGATAGGGCGCACCGAGAAGTCGTAAGACCGCAGGCCGGCGGGCAGGTTCACCGATATCTCCTCGCGGAACTCCTCGCCGCGCGCCGCGGCCAACACGGCTGCGCGCACCTTCTCCGGCATTCCTGGGGTCGCCGTAAACCACGGGGTGTCCCAGAACGGCTTGTCGACAACGTCCGCCAACTGCGCACCGATGGCCGCGAGCGACGTGGCGTTCGCGTCGAGCAGCGTGCCGTCGAGCGCCAGCAGCCCCTGATACTGGTAGCTCGTCTCGAACACCGTCCGCAGCCGCGCCTGCGAACGTTCCAGCGCGATGGCGGCCTCCTTTTCGCTGGTGACGTGCCGGCCTGTCGCATAGATCAGCCCGCCCTCCTGGGCAGCCACCCACGAGATCCAGCGATAGCCGCCATCCTTGTGCCGGTATCGGTTTTCGTGGGCCGCCAGCTCGTTTCGTGCGGCGTGGGCCAGCGCGGTCTCGGTGGACAGCCGATGCTCCGGATGCACGAGCTCGAAGACGCTGCTCCCCACCAATTCGTCCGGCGCCCAGCCGAGTATCTTCGTGACGATGGGGCTGACGGCATGGAACCTGCCCTGGACGTCGATCACGGCCAGCAGGTCCTGGGAATTGCGCCATAGCCGGTCGCGTTCACGGGTGCGCTCCTCGACCCGCCGCTCGAGCTGGCCGTTGAGGTCTTGCAACGCGTCCTCGGCGCGCCTGCGCTCTGTCACGTCGTGGCCTTCGACGAAGATGCCGGTGACGCAGCCTGCCTCGTCGCGCATCGGTTCGTAGATGAAGTCGAGGAAACGCTCCTCGGCTTTTGCGTCCGGCGTGTTCCGCAGGCGGATGACGCGCTGATATGCGACGAACCGTTCGCCCGTCGCATAGACCTGGTCGAGCAGCTCGAAGAAGCCCTGGCCTTCGAGGTCCGGCAGCGCCTCGCGCACCGTCCTGCCGAGGAGGTCGCGCCTCCCGAGCAGTCGGCAATAGGACTCGTTGGCAAACTCGAAACGGTGCTCGGGCCCGTGCAGGATGACGATGAAGCCCGGCGCCTGTTCAAATAGGCGGCGCTGCCGGGCTGTTTCCGCCGCGAGCCGCTGCTTGGCCAGCACGTTCTTGGTGGTCTCGGTGCAGACGACCAGCACGCCGCCGACTCCGTTCGGGGCCATCTCGTCGTCGATCGGTCCGTAGCTGTAGGTCCAATATACGTCCTCGCGCACGCCGTTGCGCGTGATCGGCACTAACTGGTCCTCGTGCCAGGTCGCGCCCTGCCCGGCCATCACGTGGTCGAATTGCGGGCCGATGATGTCCCAAATCTCGGCCCAAACCTCGCGGGCGGGACGTCCGAGCGACCTTGGGTGATGCTCGGGTCCGACGCATTGGCGGTAGGCGTCGTTGTAAAGGCACGCGCCGTCCGCACCCCAGAAGATATACATCGGATGCCGGGTGTTCAGCAGCAACCGCACCGCGGTCCGGAGCGGCTGCGGCCAGGCCGCCGGCGGCCCGAGCGACGACGCCGACCAATCATGCGCGCGTATGAGGGCACCCACCTCCCCGCCGTCGGCGAGGAATCGGATTGCTGGGCTTGCTATGCCGCTACCGCAGCGGGCCGGCTGATCCTGCCCCGCTGCCCCCCATACTCATTGCTTGGTTTGTTGCTTGGGCCGCAGGCGTTCCGATGGCAAACCCCTCATATCCATTCGCGGCGACGTCGTCGCAGATGCGCCGGTATCGCGCCATGCCGCCCGCATAGGGCATGAACACCCGCGGCTTCCCAGGCACGTTCGCGCCGAGATACCACGAGCTCGCCGCCAGTGGCAGCAGGGTGGCGTCAGCCGCCTCGTTCACGCGGTCGACCCACTGGTCCGCCGCCTCGGCCGTGGCCTCGATGCGGTCGAGGCCACGCTGCCGCATGTAGGCGATGCAGTCGGTGATCCAGTCGACATGCTGCTCGATCGCCACCGGCATGTTGCACAGCACGGACGGGCTGCCGGGCCCGGTGATGGTGAACAGGTTGGGGAAGCCCGCGACCTGCAGCCCCAGGTAGGTGCGCGGCCCCGCATCCCAAACTTCTTTCAGCGACTGGCCGTCGCGGCCGCGTATGTCAATGCGCAGCAGCGGGCCGGTCATGGCGTCGAAGCCGGTAGCGAAGACGATGACGTCCAGGCCATACTCGGCGTCACGCGTCCGGATGCCCTGCGGCGTGATCCGCTCGATCGGCGCTGACCGCACGTCGACCAGGGTGACATTATTGCAGTTGAACGTTTCAAAGTATTCGGTGTCGATCGGCGGACGCTTCGCGGCATAGGGATGGTCGAAGGCTGTGAGGATGTCGGCGACGGCCGGGTCGTGGACGATCTGGCGGATTTTGGCGCGGATGAACTCGACCGCGGTGTCGTTGGCCGCCTTGTCGACCAGCAGGTCCTGGAACGTGGCGCGGAACTGCAGGCCGCCCTGCGCCCACGCAGCCTCGTATAACGCCTGGCGCTCCTCCGCCGGGACGTCCAGGGCCAAACGCTCGGAGATGGAGTAGGGGTGGCCGTTGGTGGTCGCGCGCGTCTTGCGCCGGATTTCGTCGTAGTTCGCCTTGACCTCGCGCTTGAAATCATCGGTCAGCGGGCCGTTGCGGGCGGGCACGCTGAAGTTCGGCGTGCGCTGGAACACCGTGAGGTGGGCGGCAGCGGCGGCGATGACCGGCGTGGCCTGGATGCCGGTCGATCCCGTGCCGACCAGCCCGACCCGCTTGCCCGTGAAGTCCACGCCCTCCTGCGGCCACTCCCCGGTATGATACCAGCGCCCGGCGAAATCCTCGAGGCCCGGGATGTTCGGCACGTTCGCCGACGACAGGCAGCCGACCGCGGTGATCAGGAACTGCGCCGTAAGCTGCTCGCCGGCCCCGGTCGTCACGCGCCAAAGGTTGGCCGCCTCGTCGTAATGCGCCGCGGTGACGCGCGTCCCGAACCGGATGCTGCGGCGCAGGTCGAAGCGGTCGGCGACATGGTTGAGATAGCGCATGATCTCGGGCTGTTCCGGATAGCGCTCCGTCCATTCCCATTCCTGTTGCAGCTCGTCGGAGAAGGAGTAGGAATAGCAGTAGCTCTCGGAGTCGCACCGCGCGCCGGGGTAGCGGTTCCAGTACCAGGTGCCGCCTACGCCGTCGCCTGCTTCCAGTACTTGCACGGAAAGACCCAGCCGCTCGCGCAGGCTGTAAAGCTGATACAGGCCGGAGAACCCGGCGCCGATGATCAGGGCGTCCAACGCCCCGGCCGGTCCAAAGCCATCCGGCGAACGTTCTGGGATGAAGTCAGGCATGGCTCTCCACCGCTCAATATTATTGTTCGCTCATGGAAATAGCGCGCAGGACCTCAAGTGGCAAGAAAGCGCCCGGCGGCAGGCGGCATTTGGTGTGCTTGACGGCGCGTGGCTGCCGCCCCTAGCGTCCGTCTGTTGGTTCGGTCCGCCAACAGCCCAGCTCAAGAATGGCGGCGCAAAAGCCGCCCGGCCGGCACTAGGGGAGGCAACGGGAATGTCCAAGCTGACAGGTGGCCTGCATCGCCGCGGGGTCCTCAAGGCCGCAGCGGCTGGGGCTGCGACGGCCATCACCGGCTTCCCGCATATCGCCGGCGCGCAGGCGAAGGTGATCCGCGTGGGCATGCCGACGATCCTGTCCGGCCGGGTCGCGATCCTCGGCACGTCGAGCCGGGCGGCGGCGCAGTTGGCGGTCAAGCAGTTCAACGACGCCGGCGGCGCAGGCGGCCGCACGATCGAGCTGGTGGACCGCGACTCCAAGGGTCGCCCGGACGAGGCCGCCAAGGTCGCCCGCGACCTGATCAACAACGATGGCTGCGAGATCATCATCGACAGCGAGGCGTCGTCCGCCGCGTTCGCGGTGCAGGAGGTGATCCGCGACCTGCCAGTATTGTGCCTGCACACCGCGTCCGAGACCTCGTCATTGACGGCGGACCCGAAGCTGCTGGTGAAGACGGCGTTCCGCTGCGCGCGGCAGGGTATCCACGACGCGGTCGCCGGCGGCCGCTATGCGTCGGCGATCTCGAAGGCCAAGGGGTTGAAGCGCTGGATGACGTGCTCGCCCGACTACGCCTACGGCCGGGACAACACGGCCGAGTTCATGGAGTTCGCCAAGAAGTTCGACCCGTCCATCGAGGTGGTCGACCAGGTCTGGCCGAAGCTGTTCGCGCCCGACTATACGGAAAACCTCACCAAGATACTGCAGGTAAAACCGCAGGCGATCTATTCTGCGCTGTGGGGCGGCGACCTCGTCACCTTCATCGAGCAGGGCAACCTTTATCGCCTGTTCAGCAACTTCGAATTCTTCTCCGGCGGGCTCGGCGACGGGCCGGTGCTGACCGCGATCAAGCAACTGCCGATCGGCATGAACACCGCCTATCGCTACAACCGCTTCTATCCGGACAAGCCCGGCAACCTCGCCTTCGCCGAGGCTTATAACGGCCTTACCAAGCAGGAGCCGACCAACTGGGCCTGGCAGGCGAGCCTGGCCTGCCAGTTCGTCTTCGAAGCGCTGAAGCGGACCGGCGGCAAGACCGAGGGCACAGCGCTCGCGGCCGAGATGCAGGGCATGCAGGTCGCGTCGCCGTTCGCCGTCGCGGACACCATCACGATGCGCGCCAGCGACCATACCATTGTCGGCTACCCCCTAGCCTGGGGGCGCACCGTGCCCAAGCTGCCGTTCGTGGAGGGCTTTTCCGCCCCGGACTGGAGCGAGGTCATCGAGCTCGAAAGCCAATGGAAGGCCGGCAAGGGCTACGTCTGACCTTGAACCTCGAAGCGCTCGCCGGCTGCCTCGCCTCGGCATCCTGCATGGTGACGCAGGCGTCGACCGGGCTGATCGTGGGGATGCTGCTGTTCCTGGTCGCGTCTGGTTTGTCGCTGATCTTCGGCGTGCTGGGCGTCATCAACTTCGCCCACGGCGCGTTCTACATGCTCGGCGCCTACTTCGCCTTCACCGCCTATGGCCTGACCGGCAGCTTCGCGCTGGCGATCGCGGCCGGCGCGCTGGGCGTCGCGGCGTTCGGCGTCGTGTTCGAGCGGCTGTTCATGAGCCGGGTCTATGGCCGCGACGTCCTGATGCAGCTGCTGGTCTGCTACGCCTTCATCCTGATCCTGGATGACGCCGTGAGGACGATCTATGGCGCGGAATACCACATGATGGGCATGCCGGACGCCTTCGCCCTGCCGCCGGTCGAGATCGCCGGCGGCTTCGTGCCGGGCTATTACCTGTTCATGATCGGCACGTCGTTCGCGGTAGCGGTGCTGCTGTGGTTCGGCATCAACAAGACCCGGCTGGGCAAGGTGGTGCGGGCGGCGGCGATCAACCCGCAGATGGTGGGCGCGCTCGGCATCAACACCACGCTGGTCTATGCCGGGGTGTTCGGGGCCGGCAGCCTGCTGGCCGGCATGGCGGGGGCGCTCGCGGCGCCGATCCGCACGCTGACGCCGGGCATGGGGCTGTCGATCCTGATCGAGAGCTTTATCGTCACCGTCATCGGCGGCATGGGGTCGATCGTCGGCGCGTTCATCGCCGCCATGCTGATCGGCTTCGCCCGGTCCTTCGGCTCGATCGGCTTTCCGCTGTTCGTCGACGGGCTGATGTTCGGCATGATGGCCTTGGTGCTGGTTGTGAAGCCGAGCGGATTGCTGGGCCGGCCAGTGCTGTGAGGGCCGGAACGCAGCGCGACCTGCTGCTGGCCGGCTTGGCGCTGGCGGTGCTGCTGGTTTTGCCCATGCTGCTGCCGCAGCCGGCGCTGCGCGATTTCCTGATCTACGTCATGGCCTATGGACTGCTGGCGATGTCGCTGAACCTGCTGGTGGGCTTCACCGGCTTGGTCTCGTTCGGCCATGCCGCCTATTTTGCCTCCGGCGCCTATACGTTCGGCCTGCTGATGCAGTCCGGCCGGGTCTCGGTCCCGCTCGCGATGCTCGCCGCGGTCGGCGGCACGGCGCTGCTGGCACTGGTGATCGGCGCGATCTGCGTGCGGCTGCAGGAGATTTACTTCGCTTTCATCACGCTCGCCTTCCAGATGTTCATCCACAGCGTCATCCTGACCTGGGTCGGGCTGACGGGCGGCGACCAGGGCCTGCGCGGCGGCATCCCGCGCCCGCCGTTTCTGGGACCCGGCTTCATCATCGACCTGAACGACGCCCGGATGCTTTACGCCTTCTGCGTCGTCGTCTTCGTCGCCTGCTTGGTGATCATGCGCCAGATCGTGCAATCGCCGTTCGGCTACACATTGCGCATGGTCCGCGACAACCCAGGCCGGGCGAACTTCCTCGGCGTCAACGTGCTGCGGGTGAAGCTCGCGATCTTCGTCATCGCCAGCGCGATGGCCAGCGTCGGCGGCGTCGTGCTGGCGCTGTTCGTTTCCGGTGCCTACCCGGACTTCGGGTTCTGGACCACCTCGGGCGAGGCAATCTTTATGCTGATGCTGGGCGGGACGCAGCTGTTCGTCGGCCCCCTGGTCGGCACCGTGATCCTGCAAGCGCTGAACCATTATGTGACGATCCTGACCGAGCATCACGGCATGGTGCTGGGGACGGTCATCCTGGTTTTCGTGCTCGGCCTGCGCCGGGGCCTGGCCGACTGGATCTATGAATGGTTCCAGTCCCGTCGGACGTCGCGCGAGGCCATGCAGCCCACGGCCCAGCTTGGAGAAGCAAAACGTGACAAGCTCGCTTGAAGGACGCATCGCCGTCGTCACCGGCGGCGCGAGCGGCATCGGGGAGGCCTGCGCGCGCGACCTCGCGTCCCGCGGCGCGCGTGTCGTGGTGGCGGACATCGACGAGGCGCGGGCCCAGGCCGTCGCGGGCACCATCCCGCACGCCGCTGCCCGCCACCTCGACGTGACCCGGCAGCAGGACGTCGAGGCATTGGCCGACTGGATCGACCGCGAGTTCGGCCCCGCCGCCATCCTCGTCACCTCCGCCGGCGTCCTGCAGCGGCCGTTGCCGCCCGAGGAGCTGCCGATCGAGGTCTGGGACCACGTGGTCGCGGTGGACCAGCGCGGCGTTTACCTAAGCTGCGTCGCCTTCGGCAAGCGGATGGCCCAACGCGGCAGCGGTGCCATCGTCAACATCGCTTCCGTTGCCGGCATCCGCTCGATGCCGCTGCACGCCTACGCGCCGGCCAAGGCGGCGGTGATCGGCATGACGCAGGCGCTCGCCGCCGAGTGGGGCCGGTCCGGCGTGAGGGTCAACGCCGTGGCGCCGGGCTTTGTCATGACCCCGGCGCTGCAGGCCGCGGTCGACGCCGGGCAGCGCGATCCGGCGGTGTTGGCTGAGAACTCCGCCATGGGCCGCCTGGTCGGCGCCGAGGAGATCGCCATGGCGTGCAGCTTCCTCGCTTCGGACGACGCCTCGGCCATCACCGGCGTCACGCTGCCGGTCGACGCGGGCTGGCTCGTCGCCGGGTCGTGGCACAGCTATGGCGGCCTTCCGCCCAAGCGATGCTGAAGGCGGCGGGGCTCAAGGTCGAAGGCTTGTCGAAATCTTTCGGCGGCGTCGTGGCGATGCGCAACGTCTCGCTCGACTTTCCCGAGGGTTCGCTGACCGCGGTCATCGGACCCAATGGCGCCGGCAAGACGACGTTCTTCAACTTGATTTCCGGTCATATCCGCCCCGATGCCGGCCGTGTGTTATTCGGCGGCGCGGATCTTGTCGGCCTATCGAGCCTGGAGATCGTCCGCCGCGGCGTCGGCCGTGCCTTCCAGGTGGCGTCGCTGTTTCCGAGCCTGACGCTTCGGGAATGCCTGCTTGCCGCGGTCGCCTCGCATCGCCGCCAGTCCTGGAGCATGCTGGGCCGCTTCCCGCCGCCGGGCGCCGGGAACGAGGCCGACGAGATCATGGTCCTGCTCGGCCTGACGCCCCAGGCGCACGTCAAGTCGGCGACCCTGGCGCATGGCGATCAGAAGCTGCTGGATATCGGCCTGGCGCTCGCCACCAAGCCGCGCCTGCTGCTGCTGGACGAGCCGACGGCGGGCATGGGCACGGAGGAGCGCTGGCAGATGATCGCCAAGGTGCACCGGCTGTGGGAAGCGCAGCGGATGACCCTGGTGTTCATCGAGCACGACATGGACATCGTCTTCAAGATCGCCCAGCGCATCCAGGTGCTGAAATACGGCGCCGTGCTGGCGTCCGGCACGCCTGATGAAATCCGCCGCAACCAGGAGGTGGTCGACGCCTATCTCGGCACTGACCATCAGCTCACCGGCGCGATGGGGGAGGGCTAGGTTTTGGCTCCGCCCATGCTGGACGTACCCATGCTGGACGTACGTGGAATCGACGTGTTCTACGGCGCGTCGCAAATCCTGTTCGGCGTCGACCTGATGGTGGAGCGCGGCCAGACCATGGCGCTGCTGGGCCGCAACGGCGCGGGCAAGAGCACGACGTTCAAGGCGATTGCCGGCATCGCGCCGCCGCGCCGGGGTGAGGTGGTGCTGGCGGGCACGAAGGTGTCGGGCCGCAAGCCCTATCGCATCGCCCGGGCCGGCATCGGCTATGTCCCAGAGGATCGCCAGATGTTCCCGGAGCACAGCGTCAACGATAATCTGCTCATTGGCCGCAAGCCGGGCGTGGACGGCGGAACGCATTGGACGCTTGCACGCATCTACGAGGTGTTCCCCATCCTGGCCGGCATGCAGGGCCGTATGGCCGGCCGGCTGTCGGGCGGAGAGCAGCAGCTGCTCACCATCGCCCGGACGCTGATGGGCAACCCGGACATCATTTTGCTGGACGAGCCGAGCGAGGGGCTGGCGCCGTTGATCGTACAGGCGATCGGGGCGCTGATATTGCAGCTGCGGGCGATGGGCGTGACGATCGTGCTGGCCGAGCAGAACATGCATTTCTGCCTGGGCATCGCGACGCATGTGACGGTGGTGGACAAGGGGCAGATCGTCTATCGGGCTACGGTGGAGGAGTTGCGGGGTAACGACGCGATCAAGCAGCGTTACTTGGCGATCTAGAGGCCTGTGACACCGAGTGCCCGTAGCCGCGACGGCGGAGGTGATTGGCGCATTCTTGCTAAAAAGGAAAACCGAAGCTCGGGGCGGAACTGATAAAGGCCGAGCTGCACCGGCAGCTTGAACCTGAGCTTCCCAGCCATCGCTGGAACCGATGGGCAACGTGTAACTGAATGGAAGCATACAGGTCCGCGGTGGGGCCGCCGCGCCGAACCCGTCTCGCGGTGGAGGCTAGTAACGATCGGCAGCAGCGTCTTCGATTGCGCGGTAGCGGCCATCCGTGGCCTGCAGACGGCCCTGGCGCAGCATCAGGTTGATATGGGCCAGGGCCTCACTGAAGGCGAATGCCATCTGGTGCGGGTCGTCGATCGGCCGGCGGAACACGACCGGCAGCAGCTCGGCCGCCGTATGCGCCCGCGAGCCGCAGGCCGCGACGATGGCGGCGCAGCGGGCCTCGTGATGCGCCGCCAGCTCGTCCACCCGCGTATGCAGGCCGACGAACGGCAGGTTATGGCCCGGCAGCACCAGCGTGTCAGCGGGCACCCGGCGCTTCAGGTCGGCGAGCGACCGGAGGAAAATGCCGAGCGGGTCGCCCTGCGGGTCCATCGCCTGCACGCTGATGTTGGGCGAGATGCGCGCCAGCACCTGGTCCGCGCACAGCAGCAGATTGTCGTCCACGCAGTGCAGCATGACCTGCTCGGGCGAGTGCCCGCCGCCCGACAGCACCTCAAATTCACGCCTGCCAAGCCGCAAAGTCTCGCCAGCGATCAAACGACGAAACGTCCGCGGCAGGCCCGTCACCATGCGCAAGTAGCGATGGCCGAGGGTCAGCAGGCTGGCCGTGACGTCGGCATCCAGCCCTTGGCCGAGATAGAAGCCGCGATAGGGTTCCTTATCGAGGCCCTCGGGGTCGAGGTGGATCGTCAAGCCGGTGAGGTACTCGGTCTGGCTCATCAGCAGCAGCGCGCCGGTGCGCTCGCATAGCCAGCCCGCCATGCCGACATGGTCCGGGTGGCAGTGGGTGGCGATGATCCGGGTGATCGGCCGGGATTGCAGCAGGCCGGCCAGCAGCGCCTCCCATACGGCCTGGGTCGCCTCGTCGCCGATCCCGGTGTCGATGACGGCATAGCCCGGCCCGTCCTCGACCAAGTAGATGTTCACGTGGTCCAGCCGGAACGGCAGAGCGAGCTTGAGCCACAGTATCCCCGGCGCGACCTCGATGGCCTGGCCAGTCTCGGGCGGCGTGGGGAACGGAAAGCCAAGCGAAGGCGTGTGGGCCGGCACGGTTGTCACGAACGACACCTCGTAGTGTTTGGCTTCTCTTGAGCGCTCGCGCGGGAAAGGTCTAGGCTGCGCCGTAGGCTCCTGAAAGACGAATGCGAGTGGAACTCACGGATCGCTACGCCCGCTACACCCGGCTGACCTTCGACCGCCCGCATCCCCGCGTGCTGCGCGTCACCATGGATAACGGCAAGATGAACGCTGCAGACCGCGCCATGCACACGGAGCTTGTCGAGATCTGGCGCGACGTGGACGCCGACCCAACGGTGAACGCGGTGATCATCACCGGCGCCGGCAAGACCTTCTCGGCCGGCGGCGATTTCACGATGATCGAGGAGATGATCTCCGATTTCGACGTGCGCATGCGGGTTTGGAAAGAGGCGCGCGACATCGTCTACAACCTGGTGAACTGCAGCAAGCCGGTGGTCAGCGCCATGCGCGGCGTTGCGGTCGGCGCCGGGCTCGTGTGCGGCCTGCTTGCCGACATTTCGATTGCGACGAAAGAGTGCCGCATCGTCGATGGACACACCCGGCTCGGCGTGGCCGCGGGCGACCATGCGGTAATGCTGTGGCCGCTGCTGTGCGGCATGGCGAAGGCCAAGTATTTCCTGCTGCTGTGCGATCCGCTGCTGGGGGAGGAGGCCGAGCGGATCGGGCTGGTATCGCTCGCCGTCGCCGACGAGGAGCTTGACGACCGCGCCGTGCAGGTGGCGAGCCGTCTGGCGGACGGCGCGCAGTCGGCCATCCGGTGGACCAAATACGCCCTGAACAACTGGCTGCGCCAAATGGGCCCGAGCTTCGACGCCTCCCTCGCGCTGGAGTTCCTGGGGTTTGGCGGGCCGGAGGTGAAGGAAGGCCTCGCCTCCCATCGGGAAAAGCGGCCGCCGTCGTTTCCGCCCGACGCACCGATTTAGCGGCCTAATCGCAGTCTGTCGTGAAACGCGCCGTGGGCAGACCCTACGGCGCCAGCCAGTGCTGATCCAGCGCGTCATCGCGCCATACGAAGCTTGCCCGCCGGTGGCCCTCCCGCGCCAAATGCAGCCATTCGAGCCTATCGAGTTGGATTTGCAACACCGCAAACTGCGCGAACGCTGCGGCCTCGTCGACACGGGGGAGATCGGCCGGGTCGTCAAGCGGGGTGGCCGGAACCGGCTGCAGGCCATAGGCCGCCCGCGACCCCGCGTGCAGCCGCGCCCACTCCGACCGTGCCAGATCGTCGCCGGCCGAGATCGTCGCGGTTCCATCGATACGCACCTGGACCTGGGCGCCTTCGTCCCAGACATGCAGTGCAACAGCCGGTTTTGCGCGCAGGGCCGCGATTTTGGCCGCCCGCAAATCGCTGTGCACCGTCAGAAGCCGCGCCGCCGCGTCGAAGCCACGCAGCACCACCGTCCGCACCTGCGGGCGCCCGTCCAGCCCGACCGTCGCCAGCGCCGGGCTGCGAAAGGCCGAGCGGCGGTCGGCGACGCCGCGCGCCAAGCAGCGGAACGCGTCCGCCTGCACGTCTTCTAAGGTTTGCATACCTGGCATATCGGCGCTACGCCCGGGCTTGCAAAGCCCGCCTCTACATCGAGCTTGCAAAGCCCGCCTCAACATCAGGCTGGCCTGAGACCCGAACGCGCGAACTCCCGCCGGCCAGAGCCGTCGTTGCGTGAGCCAGGTCGCTCATCCCGTCCTCGCCGGGAACTGCGGCTCTTGCAGCCGGTCTCCTGCGTGCGAATTTGCGAGCTATGGAAAAGGAGGATGGATCATGCGGGTGACCAACCTGTTCATGGCAGTGCTGCTGATGGGCGGGCTGGCCGGTTGCGCGGCGCCGCCCCCGCCCCAGCCTGCACCCTTGGTCGCGATTCCAGGACCCGGCAAAACCGAGGCGCAGTTCCGCGAGGACGACGCATCTTGCCGGGCCGCTGCTGCCCAGGCGCCTGCCGATGCTCCGTCGCAGCCCACCGCGGCCCAGGTCAATGCGGCCGAAGCCAAAGCATCCCAGTCCGCCGCGGCCCAGCCCGGACAAAGCCAGGGCCAAGTTGCGGCAAACCCGGCCGTGGCTGCAGCGGTGCCGTCCGGCGTCGCCTATCTGCAATGCATGGCGACGCGGCAGAACATCGTGGAGCCGCTCGCTCCGACGCCGCCGATCTTGTATGGTTACTACCCGGCCTACCCGATCTACGCAGGGATAGGGTTCGGCTTTCCATTCTTTTATAACGATGTCATAGCGTTCAACTTCTACCACCGCGGATACGGTCGGTTTTATGGCCACGGCGGCTACCGGAACTATGGATTTCGAGATTACGGGTTCCGCGATGGCGGCTTCCGGCATGGCGGGTTCGGTGGGGGCGGCTTCCGGCATGGGGGATTCGGCGGCGGTGGCTTTGGCGGCCATGGCGGCCGGCGCTAGACCAATGTCGTCCTGACTGGAAACGCGCTGGCGTTACCGGTCAGGCCGGGAAATTGGTCGCCCGAACAAATGCTAGCCCACAATAGCTCTGACACAGTCGGAGCTACTGTGGGCTAGCGGTCCGACCTCAATCCCGCTGCAGTCGCATCAGCCGTTCGGCCGTAGCGTCGTCGGCTGGGAAGAACGCCTCGATCGCCAATTCTGACAGTGTGACCTCGACCGGCGTGCCGAACACCGTAGTGGTCGAGATCAGCGAGAGCCGGCCTTGCATGGTGTCGAGCTGCAGCGGCACGGCCATGCTGCCGGGCGGATAGGCCGAGGGCACGGCCGCAGCCGGACTGCAGGCTGGTAGAGCGCCGAACGCGGTGAGTTCTGCGAGCAGCGACGCCAGCACAGGGTCGGCGCTCGCCTCGATCTGCCGCCGCAGCCGCTCCAGCAGGTGCGCCCGCCACTCCGGCAGGTTGGCGATGTGCGGTGCGAGCCCGCGCGGATGCAGGCTGAGGCGCAGCACATTGATCGGCGGCGCGAGCAGCGAGGCGTCGGCGACCCCGGCGATCAACGGCCTGACCGCCGTATTTGCCGCGACCATGCGCCAATGCCGGTCAACAGCCAAAGCTGGGTGAGGCGCGTGCGCGTTCAGGATGATCTGCACCGTGTCGCGCGCGGCGCGCATTGCCGGGTCGTCGAGCGGCCGTTCGGCGTAGAGCGGGGCATAGCCGGCGGCCAGCAACAAGGCGTTGCGCTCGCGCAGCGGCACGTCGAGCTGCTCGGCGAGGCGAACCACCACCTCGCGGCTCGGTGTGGCCCGGCCGCTCTCCACGAAGCTGAGGTGCCGCTGCGAAACCTCGGCGTCCAGCGCCAGGTCGAGCTGGCTGCGCCGGCGCCGCTGCCGCCAGACACGGAGCAATGCGCCAAAGGAAGCGCCTGGGCTGGAGGTCATGATGGAGATCGTGGCCATGCCGCAGCATAGCCCAGTGCGGGCGCGCCGCCGATGACCTCCGACGTAATCGCGCGGGTGCTCGGATGGGCGGAGGATGTGGCCGTCGGAACCGAATGAAGGATGCATCCGATGCCTGCCATCACCCTCAATCCCACTCCGTTCCTGCGCCTGGCACTGCTGGGCGACGCCGCCGCGAGCGGTGCGACCGGCCTGCTGCTGGCTGCGGCCGCCGGGCCGCTCACGCCGTTCCTGGGCCTGCCCGAGCCGCTGCTGCGCGGCGCGGGTGTGGTGCTGCTGCCCTATGCGGCTTGCATCGCCTGGGCCGGCATCCGTGCCGCGCCGCCACGCTGGGCCGTGCGGGCCGCGGTCGCGCTCAATCTGGTCTGGGCCGCCGACAGCCTGTTGCTGCTCATCCTCGGCCCTGTCTCGCCGACCGCGCTCGGGGCTGTCTTCGTGCTGGCGCAGGCGCTGGTCGTGCTTGGCTTCGCGGTCGCGCAGTGGATCGCGTTACGCCGCTCGGGAGCAGGTGCGCCATTGGTCCTCGCCTGATCCGCCGCGACACGGGAGCACAAAAAGGGCAGTTGGGCTCCCGATACGCGATACGTGTCACATCCGCACGTTGGATAACGTCGAGCTGTTTCACCGCGACTGGGGTCACGCAGCGCAGTTCCTACCGCAATCGGCTAGGCAGTAAAGAACACGAACTTACTTTCCTCAAACTGCCTCACATTCCGGCAGAAGCTGCATGGCTGTGTTTGCCGTGAGCTGTCCGATGCGCCCGAGGACCGCCAGCACCTCCTCCGCTGGGACAGGCCGGCTGAAGAAATAACCTTGAACCTCTTCGCACCCTTCCGCGCGCACTCGATCAAGCTGCTCCCATGTTTCCACGCCCTCGGCCGTCGTCGCAATGCCGAGGCTTTGGCCAAGACCGGTGACCGCACGTACAATCGCCTTGCAGTCGGCGCTCGTCTCGATATCTCGTATGAAGCATTGGTCGATCTTGATCTTGTCGAACGGAAAGCTCCGGAGGTAACCAAGTGACGAGTATCCAGTTCCAAAATCGTCCATCGCAATCCGGACGCCAAGCGCCCGCAACTCGCGCAGGATCTCCAGCGTCTTCTGGCTGTCGTGCAGCAGCGCCGTTTCGGTGATCTCCAACTCCAGCCGCTCCGGTTCAAGCCCCGAGCCTGCAAGTGCATGAGCCACGGCTGCCACGAGCCCGGCGCCTTTGAACTGCACGGCCGACAGGTTGACTGCGACCCTGACCGCCCTGGGCCAGCCCGCCGCATCCAGGCATGCTTGCTGCAGCACCCAGCCACCGAGCGGCACGATCTGTCCCGTCTCTTCTGCAAGCGGGATGAACTCGTCAGGGGAAACCCTGCCACGCTGCGGATTGTTCCAGCGCAGGAGAGCCTCGAATACTGTCACGTTACCAGAGGCAAGGTTGACCAGCGGCTGGTAGTGCAGCTCGAACTCGCCCACCATGACCGCCTCGCGCAGATCCAATTCAAGAAGTCGCCGCGCCTGCAGCTTGGCATCCATTCCGGTCTCAAACGAACGGAAGGTGCCACGCCCATCGGCCTTCGCTCGATAAAGCGCAATATCGGCCATCTTCAGCAAGTCCGCCGCCGCGGCCGCGTCGTTTGGGGCCAGCGCGAAACCGACGCTGGTCCCAATGACGACCTGGTGCCCATCGAGGTTATAGGGAGCCGAAAGGGCATCTACGAGGCGCTGGGACAGCGAGGCGATATCCTGAAGATCCTCGATTGAGGTTTGGATGATTGCAAACTCATCACCCCCGAGGCGGGCCACCGTGTCGCATACGCGTAAGCAACCCTGTAAACGGCGAGCAACCATGCACAGCAGTGCATCGCCGGCGGCGTGGCCCAGCGTATCATTGACCTGCTTGAAGCGGTCCAGGTCGAGACTTAATACCGCCAGTGCGCCGCCATGCCGATGCATGTGCACGAGGGCTTGGGTGAGACGTTCAGCCAAGAGCGTACGGTTGGGAAGTCCTGTCAGGACGTCGTGCAGGGCGTCATGAACCGCTTGTTCCTGCGAGCTTGCCAGGGCGGTGGTAATACCTCGAACGAGCCTGATCGAGGCTACTGACACAGCCAGTAGCAGAAGGATGCCGGCAGCTGCAGCTCCCAGGATGGCGCGCTGCACAAAGCTCGCTATATGATCCGCAAGCTTCCTGACGTCGTCGACGCTGGCATCCAGCAGGTCTCGCACAGCGTCCATCCCTCCTTCAAGAACAGAGAAGTTATGGCGGAAGCGCTCAAAGTTCTCTGATCCTTGGATCGGATCGGTCAACGCCAGATTGACCGCGACGCGTCCAGTTTCGGCAAAGGTCACAACAAGCGGGACTATGCTCTCATACCGTTCGTGTATGCCTCGATCCAGTGGCAACACAGAGTTGGCCAAGGTTGTGCTCTCGACGACATCGATATGGTGCTGAAGATCAGCGCGAATGGCGTCATCGCCTTCCTTGTTCGTGGCAGAAGCGGCCTGCAGCGCCCGGAGGACATCGGCGCGAATACTGTCCATGAAAGCATCCGCGGCGCTGTGGTTGTGAAGCGCCCTTTCCAGCAACATGACGCGCTCCAGCGCCATGGCCTGGCGCTGCGTGCCAACAACGCCGAAGCTGGCTGAGCAGAGCGCGACGACAATACTCAGGGTGCCCAGGCCGATCAGCACGTTGTTGATGGACAACATCGGCCGCCATAGGGCCGCGAACTCTCTTGGCCGACTGCTGCGGATAAACATGTGCCGCCCTTTGATATAATAGCCAGTATGGGACAGCGGAGTTAATTTAGTCTAAATTCTGGCTCTATTTCTCTGTTCCTGCATCGTAGCCTCTCGGCATATTTGAACAGTGGCTAAGCGTATAGATGTGGCTCTTATCGGGTTCCGGGGTGGTAGGCCGGGGTCATGCTACCAAGGCTGCAACAAGGGTGCCGAGCAGGGCTTTGCCGCGTCGGCGCGCGTTGTGCACGAACTGGAAGAAGCCGAGGCAGAGCGGCAACTTGTCCTGCGAGATGCCCCGGTGCGGTCACAGCCAGGAGCGCAGCAGTGACCAAAAACCCTCGATCGTGTTGACGTGGATCTCGCAAAAGCCGTCCCCGTCCTCGTCGCGGGCGTATTCACCGCGCCCATGGCAGACCGTCCTGTGCCCGTAGCCCCAGAATGGCAGGCGAGCGTAGATGCTATACTCGTCCGTGTGGACGAGGGTGCCCGGGGTGACAGCGGCGGTGATGATCGGCTTGATCGTCTTCTGCTGCACGTTGGCCAGCATATGCAGCACCACCTGGCCGCCGCGCTGGATCAGGCCAAGGATGGGCGGCTTGTCCGATCGTCGAAGCGGGACGCGCATGCCTTACACCGATACCGCTGCCGACAGGGCTGCGTGTCGTCGTGGCCGTCGCGGATCACTACATCGTTGTCGCAAGCAGGGTACCGGATGCCCCCCGGCCAGCGATGCTGGCGCACGAAGGCGAAGCACTTCGCATCGTCCATCAGGCCCGAAAGGTTGACCAGGTCGGATCCAGCCATGACGCAAGCTCCTCGCGCGAGCCGGTCAGCTACTCCCGCTTTTGCTGGCGCAGCAGATGTCCGCAGCCCCCGCGCCACGGCCCCGACCTCACCACCCCGGAACCCAACAAGAGCCACCCTTTAATGCGCTGGATAGATCGCGACCGCACCGCCTCCGTTCGCCGCCAGGGCAAGGTGGATCACATCATGACGGGCAACCGGCCTGTTCCGTTCGATGGCCAACAGGGATGGCGCATCGCCGTCCGCATAGATGGCCGCCTTGAAGCGGCCAGGGCCCAGGAAGTCCAGGCGAACCGGCATCCGCCTTGCCTGCCCCTCAGTCATGGCTCCGATGAACCATGCCGCGCCGTTCCGGCGCGCGATCACAATGAACCTCCCGATCTGTCCGGATAGGACACGGGTCTCGTCCCAGCTAGTAGGCACGGCCGAAAGGAAATCGAAGCCGGCCGCGCCCTGGTACGTGTCGGGGCTGTCCGAGACACAGGAAAACGGGCTGTCGTAGACGACATACATCGCCAGCGCGTGTCCCCGTGTCGTCTGCACCATCGGTAGAATCTCGCGAGGGACGAACTGCTCAGGCGTCACGTTGCGGAATCCGCCGGGCGTGTAGTCCATCGGACCCAGCAGCATCCGGGTATAGGGAATGGTGACGTTATGCCGCGACGTCACACGCCGGGTCCATTTGTTGTACTCGGCTCCCATCACCCCCTCCTGTGTCACAAGATTGGGGTATGTCCGCGACAGGCCGGTCGGGTGGGTGGCGCCATGCAGATCGATCATGAGCTCGCAAGCAGCGGCCCTGGCCAGCAGGCGATGGTAGAAGGCCATCATTTGCTGGTCATCCCGGTTCATGAAATCGATCTTTACGCCCTTGACGCCGGTACGTGCATAGAAGGCGAAGGCATCGTCCAGCTGGGCGTCCAAGTGAAGCCAATTGACCCACACGAACAAGCCGACGTCGTGCCGCCGGGCATAGTCGACCAGCATCGGCAGGTTGATCGCCGGGACCGAGCGGGTGACGTCGATCTCCGGCCCCAGGGTCTTCTGGCCCGGGAAAGCATACCATCCGGCGTCGATCAACAGGTATTGCAGGCTTGCCGCTTTGGCGAAATCGATCAGCCGCATCATGGCCCCATCGCCCATGGGCGGCCCGGCGACGTCGCGTGCGGCCGCGGCGCTCCACCAATCCCAAGCTGCCTTGCCAGGTCGAATCCAGGCGGTATCGGCGATCTCCGAGGGCTGGCTCAGCGTCGTGATCAGCGTGGATTCGATAAGCCGGCCAGGATGGTCACCGACCAAGATGACCCGCCAGGGCGACTGCATCTGCCGTGCCTGGGAAGCATCGCCGTGTGGCCAGCGGACGGCGACCGATGAGTCATCCAGCCTGGGTGGCAGCCTGATCCGGACGCCAAGCCCGCCATCGGCGTGGCGGGCCAGATAAAGGGCAGCGTAGTCCTGCAAATCCGCCTCTGCGATGGCGAAGGTGACGTCGCCTTGTCCGGTCATGCAAACGAGGGGCGCGTCGAACAGGCTCTGCACGCCCATCTGAGAGGCGCGAAACGACGTGAACTCCCCTTCGTGACTGGTGCCGAAGGCGCCCAGGTCGACGCCCCAGCACTGGAAGTCCCGCGGGAAGTCGAACCGTGTCAGTTCCGACCGGATTGCGGCGCCGTGCGGGGACGGCGAAGGCAGTTGGTAGCGAAAGGCAGCTCCGTCGTCGTATGCACGGACGACCAGGCGAAGCCTGCGGCCACGGCTTGCCGGGCCGGCCTCCTCAAAATCCAATTTGAGCTCATTGCAGCAGACATCGACGTGCCGGGTCTTGCCGCAGACGAGTGTGTATCGATCCTGGACGGGAGCCGACACGGAGCGGGTGAGCCGTAAGCCTGCGGCGAGCGGCCCACCCTCGTCCAAGTCCAGTCCGAGGCCGGGGGATCGGAGCAGTACCGACTTGTCAAATAGGACCGTCAGGCCGGGTTCGCCCTGCTTGCTGAGCCAAAGAATAACCTGCACGCGCGCGTTCGGGGATCCTACCGTTCCGACCTGCCGGTCATCTGCGGCCCACGCGCCCGTGCCGGCCAAGGCGACGGCCGATTGGAGCAGCTTGCGTCGCGCGATGCGGCGCGGCACAGGGCCAGTATCGCGGTCGATCGTCATAACCCGTCTGCCTCGATCCAAACGCTCGGTGGCGTGCCTTGCCCTCTTAATGCAAACTACACGTGCCATGCGTAAAGTCATCCCAGCGGCGCCACCCCCTGTGGGCGAGCTGTAAGCCGGTGCGCCCAGTGAATGAACGGTTGCTCGACTAGGGCATGTCTGCAAACGACGGAGGTTTCGGGTGCATGATCCCATATTGATGGGGTGAGACGAAGAGAGTTGATGGACACGCAATGGCGGCGTTTGCAGCCATTTCTTAGTCCCACGTCTCGATAACATCCGGCGGCAATGCCGAGGTCCGCTCGCTTCGGGTCAGGCCAGCCGGCAACATCGCCCGCAGTTCGTCCAGCGTGTCCGCGACCAGAGCGCCGGGCTGGACAGTGCCGCCCTGGTGGTCCGCTCGGTGAGCACGGGCGACGTACTTGCAGGGGTGCTCAATGTCAGCCGCAGTCAAGATCCAGGTCAACCATTTGTCGCGGGCTGAGGCGTCGGCGTGCATGATCTGGGCATAGGCGGGGGTCAACGGTCTCTCCAGCGCCTGTGCGGCTCTAACGATGCTTGCGGGGGCGTAGCGGCGTCACCGTAGCCGGCGGCGGCGCTGGGTTCGGGATCCAACCTGCGATTGTTCGGGCGCATTCCCGCGCTTTGGCATTGTCGGCGATGCCGGGGAAGCGCCGGCGTACCTCAATGGCGGCCGACAGCTCGCCCTCCTCAAAGAATGCAGTGCGGATTGCATCGGCGTCGGCATCGGTGACTAGGAACATCCTAGAGAGATGGGGCGCGGGCCCGGCGGGGCGCAAGCGCGGTCACGTCGGCATGATGGCCCGCCGTTGCTGCCGTCTCCTGCGATACGAGACCATGCAAGATCGTGGTAGGTGATCACGCTGCCGCTGCCGCTGGCCACCGGTCGTCGTTGGCGGGCCGGAAGCCGGGGTGGCGACGGCGGAAGGCGTCCTCGAGCGTGTTGTTCAGCACCGCCGTGCGCACGTCTAGGAAGGGCTGCACCGTAGCCCGGCTCCAGCGCATCTGCTGGGCCTTGTTCATGCGCAAGAGATGATCTCGTCCACGGCGCTTTCCACGAACGAGGTTGCGATCGGCTCGCCCCGCCGGCGCCGGGCGGCATAGGGCACACCAGCACCGCTGGCCAGAGGGCGTGCATTGCCCTGGGTGCGGCAGCCCTGCGGTGGTGCGGGACGGCCACGACGACACGCAGCCCTGTCGGCAGCGGTATCGGTGTAAGGCATGCGCGTCCCGCTTCGACGATCGGACAAGCCGCCCATCCTTGGCCTGATCCAGCGCGGCGGCCAGGTGGTGCTGCATATGCTGGCCAACGTGCAGCAGAAAACGATCAAGCCGATCATCACCGCCGCTGTCACCCCGGGCACCCTCGTC
>JAABUM010000706.1_pt1 | contig 55589 bp, 61 predicted proteins | sample 5559161 | NCBI WGS metagenome assembly JAABUM01 (sample SAMN10711868, study PRJNA513369) | rock metagenome | isolation source: Antarctica rocks | place: Antarctica: Victoria Land, Siegfried Peak nord
TGGCCTGGCCCTTCGTCGCCAGCGTCTTGGTGATCGCCGCCGTCAGCGTCGTCTTGCCGTGGTCCACATGCCCGATCGTGCCCACGTTCACATGCGGCTTCGTCCGCTCGAATATTTTCTTCGCCATCAATTAGCTCCTTAGCTGTCAGCAATCAGCCCTCAGCTTTATATGAATAGTCACCACTCGCGCTATCAGCGACCAACCCGACAGCAACTGAAAGCTGGCGGCTAATCGCTGATAGCTGATTGCTAAGACGAGCTCCAGGTGGGAATCGGACCCACGGCCTCACCCTTACCAAGGGTGTGCTCTGCCACTGAGCTACTGGAGCCAGACACTGCTGCGCCCTCCCCCGACCGGGACACATGGTGGGCAGAGAGAGATTCGAACTCCCGAAGGCGAAGCCAGCTGATTTACAGTCAGCCCCCGTTGTCCACTTGGGTATCTGCCCATGATCCACTGATCTACGTATCGCACTGCGTATTTGGTAAGAGCCGACGATGGGACTCGAACCCGCAACCGGCGGTTTACAAAACCGCTGCTCTGCCAATTGAGCTACGTCGGCCCGATCACCAGACTATGACGATCAGCACGAGATAGTAAGGCCCGCCACATAGGCGGGCCCTACACCAAAATATACGAGCCTTCGCTCGTGATGTCAAGGCAGCGTTTTACCGGGCTATTCCGTGTGTCCGCGCCCATGAAAGTGAATCATGCGATAATGAAGGTAAGAAGGGATGGTGATCCAAAGATTGCCTAGCCCACGAGCGACGCTCCATGCAGGCGCATGGGCGCCGCGTGGGAGTAACGTAAAGTGAGAGGAGAACGGGTGACTGACGACGAGCGGCGACGTCCACGACGGCAACGCGGGCGCGCGGGTCAGCGGCAGCCCACGCAAGCTGACCAGCCGGGGCAACCCCAAAACCAGGACACGACTACCACAACCCAGAGCCAGCCCCCGCGCAACGGGCAGTCGGGGCGGGCCGGCCAATCGGGACAAGGCGGTCAGCAGGGCCGATCGGGACAGAGCGGCCAACAAGGCCAATCAGGGCAGTCCAGGCAAGGCAGGCGGTCGGGAAACCAGGGACAGCCTAAGGAGCAGGGGACGCGCCCCGAGCAGACACGGCCGGCCGCGCAGGTGAAAGGGCAGCGCACGCCCACAACGCTCAAGATTATCCCGCTTGGCGGCGTGGGCGAAGTGGGTAAAAACTGCACGCTGCTTGAGTACGGCGACGATTTGGTGCTCGTCGACGCGGGAGCGTCCTTCCCCGGTGTGGATGAGCCGGGCGTCGACCTATTGGTACCGGACGCCTCGTACGTGCGCGACAACGCGCACCGCCTGCGCGGCATCGTGCTGACCCATGGCCACGAGGACCACATCGGCGGCCTTGCCTTCGTGGCCCAGCAGATCGGCGCGCGCTCGCCCATCCCGCTCTACGGCTCACCGCTGGCCCTGGGCTTCGCGCGCGGGCGGATTGAGGAGCGCAAGGCCTCGCGTCTGTTCGATCCCCGTCCCATCAGCGCCGGCCAGCGCCTGTCGGTGGGTGGCCTCGCCCTCGAGACCATCCCCGTCGGGCACAGCATCCCCGACGCCATGGCCCTAGCGATTCACTCCAGCATCGGGACCATCGTCTACACCGGCGACTGGAAGTTCGCCGACATGCCCCCTGAGGGGCGCAAGCGGCTACAAGAACTCGGCCGCGAGGGCGTCACCGCGGTGCTGGCCGACTGCGTACGTATCGAGTCGCCGGGACACACGCCCTCGGAAGAGGGCGTGGCTAAGGCCATCGAGCGCCTGATGCGCGGCGCGCCGGGCCGCGTCATCGTGACGACCTTCGCCTCGAATGTACAGCGTGTCGCCAACACCATCAACACCGCCCATCGTCTGGGCCGCGCGTGCGTGCTGATGGGCCGCTCGATGGAGCGCAACATCGGGGTGGCGCAGGAGATCGGACGGCTGCAAATACCGGAGGGGGCCTTGATCACGGCCGAGGCGGCCCGACGCTGGCCAGCCGATAAGGTGGTGCTGATCACCACGGGCAGCCAGGGTGAACCGGGCGCGGCGCTGGCGCGCATCGCGGCTGGTGAGCACCGCCAGATTCGCGTGCACCGCGACGACACCGTGATCATCGCCGCCTCGCCGATCCCCGGCAACGACGAGACGGTGTCCCGCACCATCGACAACCTGTTCCGGCAGGGCGCCAATGTGCACTACTCGCGCATCACGCCTGATATCCACGTCTCGGGACACGCCGCCTACGAAGACCACAAAGAGTTGTTGGAGATGCTGCGCCCGCGCTTCGTGTCGCCGTTCCACGGCGAGTACCGCATGATGGTGCTCTACCAGCGCCTGGCTATCTCGCTGGGCATCTCCGAGAAGCGCACGCTCATTCCTGAGTTGGGCGGCGTCATGGAGTTCGGGCGCGAGGAGGCGCGCCGCCGCGGGTCCGTGCCGAGCGGGCAGGTCCTCGTCGACGGCCTGACCGTGGGCGCAGTCACACATGCGGTGCTGCGCGACCGCCGTTCACTGGCCGACGAAGGGTTGCTAGTCGTCGCGGTGACGCTCGACCGCGAGTCGGGGCGGATCATCGGCGCGCCGGACATCGTGGCGCGCGGTGTGCCGGGCGCCGACGATGGCGCACTCGCCGTGGAGGCGAAGGCGCGCGTACGGCGCACGCTGGAGCGTGGCCGCCGCGGCATGGTTGAGCCGCGTCTGGCCCAGGACCTGATCAAGGAAGCCGTGGCTACCTATGTGCTGCGCGAGACCGGCCTGCGTCCCATGGTGCTGCCGGTGATCACCGAGGTATAGTCGGAAGTCGGTAGTCGGAAGTCGGTAGTCGGTAGTCGGTAGTCGGAAGTAAGCTGATCGCCTAAGTGGGCTGTAATGGCGCCATAAGCTGCTATCAGGCTTAACACTCCCGACTTCCGACTTCCGACTATCTCACGAGGCCGCAGCCCAGTACGCCACTTTCTCGTAGAGGTGGTCGAGCTCGAAGGGTTTGGGTAAGCGGTCATCGACTGACATGAGGGCCGAGGCCGCCTGCAGGCGGTCTTGCGCCGACATCACAATGATGGGGCTATCGGCTGTGTGCGGGTCACGGCGCAAACGCTTGCTCACCTCGACGCCATCCATGTCAGGCATGGCGATATCGAGCAGGATGACGGCGGGCCGCAGGTCGCGCGCCACACCCATAGTGTGGCCGCTGACGGACGTCGCGACCGCGTATCCCTCGTCCTCCAGGGCCATGCGCACGAGGTCGACGATACCAGGGTCGTCATCGACCACCAACACTGTCTTCAACTCTTCCATCGTGGGCCCTTCTTCGGTCTAACCGTCGTACTATTGTGTGTAACGACAGTGCATGTTCGATGCCACGCCCCGCGCTGGCGGCCGCGCGACGTGGTACGCCTTTTACCCTCTCACCCTGTCGTCAGGGGGGTAGTGCCCCTTGCAAGCGTTGTCTGACGCGCACGGCGACTGCTGAGAAGCGCTCGCTCGCCAGTTCACGGTCGAGTTGATCGACGATCCCGATGATCGTCGCCATCGATACCGCTGTGCCAGTCGGCAGCGCCGCGATAATCTCCCGCACGCGGCGGCCCACCCCGCCGGCATCGGGCGCGGTGAGCATATCGAACACATACTCGTCCGCGGGCTTGAGGGGAACAGCGGCAATATTCTCATCCAGCCACGCGGCAAACGCCTCGATCTCCCCCTCTCTGGTCTTCGATCGTCCCCACGCCATGAACGCCCTCCTTGCCCTTACTATACAAGGCGTCCGTGTTACAATCTTCGTTATGACAACGACAACACGACCCGCCTATCTGATTCCCCACACGCACTGGGACCGTGAGTGGTACCGCACCTTCCAGCAATTTCGCCTCGACCTCGTGCGCGTCGTCGACGGCGTGCTCGACACGCTGGAGAGCGACCCGACCTTCACGCATTTCATGCTCGACGGCCAGACGATCGTCCTCGACGACTATCTGGCGATGCGCCCTGAGCGCGCCGCGCAACTGCGCCGCCACATCGCCGACGGCCGCCTTGGCGTCGGCCCTTGGTATTGCCACCCCGACCTGTTCCTGGTCAGCGGCGAGGCGATCGCCCGCAACCTCATGCTCGGCCTACGCATGGCCCACGACTATGGCCGCGCCATGACCACCGGCTACATCCCCGACCAGTTCGGCCACACGGGGCAGACGCCGCAGATCCTCGACGGCTTCGGCATCGGGAGCGCCGTACTGTGGCGCGGCGTCAACGCCCGCGCCACGCGCAACGAGAGTACCTGGCAGGCGCCCGACGGCAGCGCGGTCTTCCTGGAGTTCCTGGCCGGCAGCTACTGCAACGCGCAACGCCTTCCCTTAGAGCCCGAAGCGCTGGCCACGCGCTTGCGCCAGTTGTGCAATGTTCTGGCCGCCACCGCGACGGGTCCCGGCGTGCTCTTGATGAACGGCTGCGACCACCTGCCCGTGCAGGCCGGCCTGCCCACCGCCCTCGCCGCCGCCAATAGGTTGCTGGAGGGCGAGTGGCGGGTCGAGATCGCCTCACTAGACGATGCGATCGAGCGGCTGCACGCGGACGGTCACCCCGACGGCGTAACGCACGGCGAGTTGCGCTCTTCGGCCACGGCGCACCTGCTCCCCGGCGTACTCTCCGCGCGCATCCCGCAGGTCAAGCAGCGCAACGCGCGCGCGCAGTTGCTGCTTGAACGCGAGGCTGAGCCCTACGCCACCTGGGCCTCCCTGCTGGGCGCCCCTTACCCCCACGGCGAACTGTGGGAGGCCTGGCGGCTGCTGCTACAGAATCAGCCGCACGACAGCGTCTGTGGCTGCTCGATCGATCAGGTACACCGTGAGATGGGCGCGCGCTACGATGGCGCGGAGCAGATCGGCGCGGAACTCGTGGCGCGCGCCGCCGGGCGCCTCATCGCGCGCATCGACACACGCTTGCCGGACGCCGCGGTTTCGGATGAGGAGACGCCGGAGGCGCCGATCCCCGTGGTCGTCTTCAACGGCGGCGACGGGACGCGCACGGAGCGCGTGAAGCTGACCCTGGAACTGCCGGCGCCAACTGGCGCGTACGCACTGGTCGACGAGCGCGGCGCGCCGGTCGCGCACGCCTGGACCAACGCGGGCGGCGAGCCGACCCTGGTCACCGGCGTGCCGCGCGACACGATCCCCGCGCCCGACGTCATCATGTCGCAGGTCGAGGGCAACCGCATGATGGGCATGGGGCTGCAGAAAATAGACATGCGCGTGGAGGACGACGGCCTGCACGTCGAGGCTACCGTGGGCGAAAACGGTATCATGTCGCGCGACGAGATTGAGGCGCTCGTCCACAAGGTACACTGGCTGCTGGCCGAGACCGACCCCGCGCCGGTTATCATGCACGTCCACCACAACGAGCGCCACGAGTTGCGCTTGCTGGCGCGCGATGTCCCCGCCCGCGGCTACAAGACCCTGTGGTTGCGCCCGACCGCCGAGCAAGACAGCGACGCGGACGGCGCCGGCGATGCGGGCGCCACAGGGGAGCCGGGCGACCCGCGCGCTATCGAGAGCGAACTGTTTACTGTGCGGGCCGATGAAGCCAGCGGCGCCCTGACGATCACCGACCGCCGCTCCGGCGCGGTGTATGGCCCCTGCAATGTCTTCGTCGACGGGGGCGACGCCGGCGACAGCTACACGTACGCGCCGCCGCCCGATGATCGTATCATCGCGCGCCCCGCGGCGGCGCCAACCATCACGGCCACGCGGGACGAGTTGGGCGCTACCCTGACCATTAAACAGGAACTCGTCATACCACAGGGGCTGGACGAGGGGCGCTTCGCGCGCTCCGACGAGACGACGACGCTGCCGATCGAGAGCGTGGTATCGCTGACGCACGGCTGCCCGCGCGTCGATATTGTCACGACCCTGACCAACGACGCCCGCGACCACCGCCTGCGCGTCGCTTTTGACGTACCGTTCGCGACCGGCCATGTACACGCCGAGCAGGCGTTCGACGTGGTCCGCCGCCCCATCGGGATCGCGGCGGACGAGGCGGCGGTGGAGACGCCGCACGAGGACCCCGTGCCGGAGGCGCCGCAACAGGGCTTTGTGCTGGCGCACGCGGAGGGGCGCGGCATACTGATCGCGAGCGCCGGCTTGCCCGAATACGTGGCGACGACAGCGGGCGAGACGACGACGATCGCGCTGACCCTATTGCGCTGCGTCGGCTGGCTCTCCCGCGAAGACCTGTCAACACGGCGCGGTGGGGCGGGGCCGGCCCTGGAGACGCCGGAGGCGCAGTGCCTCGGCACGCACACCTACGCCTACAGCCTAATCCCCCTGGCGACTGAAGGGCAGGACGACGATTGGCGCGGAGCCATCGCGGACGCTCACCACGCCGTACTGCCATTACGCGCGCTGACCGCCGACCCGTCTCCGGGCGAGTTACCGGCAAGCGCGAGCTTCCTGTCCCTCGACGCGCCAGGCGTGGTCGTGAGCGCCATCAAAGGGGCCGAAGATGGCCACGGGTTGGTCGTGCGCCTCTACAACCCGACGGACGCCCCCGCGACGGGGAGCCTGCGTTTATTGTGGCCGGTGGACACGGTCGAACGGCTGAACCTCGACGAGCGCACGTTGGAAACGCTGCACGCGGGGCAATCCACCGTCGAGGTAGCATTGGCGCTCGCCCCGCACAAGATCGAGACGCTACGCCTCGTACCGGCCTAAATGCGGCCCTCACCCCCACCCCATGGCTAACTGGCCCCTCGGCTGCCGCCGACGGTCCAGCGCACTCTCCCTGACGCGGGAGAGGGGGGCCGCCTGTCATATCGCATGGCGCCCCCTCGCCCCTTGAGTGAGAGCCGGGTGGGCTGTCGGAGCGCAGCGGAGAGAGACCAATCCGCATGGGCCGGGGGTGAGGGGGAAAACTACATGGACCCCTGCTTATGGACGAACTATCGCGCCGATGAGGAGCGCCGCGCCGCAGGCAAGGAGGGTGGCTACGATGGCCGTGGCAAAAAAGAAGGTCAGCACGTAGAGCAAGACGAGCGTGTGGTTGTTGCGACGGTGACCGGCAAGCCCTAAACCCCGGCGTAGCTGCCAGTATTGCTTGACGCCGATATTGCCGCGCAGCAGGATGAGCATCATGCCACCGGCCAGCAAAGGGAAGGCCGCGCGCTCGGCCTCGCCGCGCAACGCCTGCTGGAGGAGGGCAGATAAGCCCACGACAAGTCCGGCGAAGGCGAGGGCGAACGCACATAGCAACAAAGCCGCTGGCCATAGCGCGCCGGGCGCGAGGCCGGGCCGCTGCCGCGGGCGCCTGTCCTTTATGGCGGTAAAGGGTCGGGCGAAACGCGCGCCGATGGGTAATCTGGCCTTACGAACGCGGGACGCGCCGGTGGACATCGTGCGCGTCCGGCGTACCGGCTTGGCTGGCGCGGCTTCCGGCGTCGCATCCATGGGTTTGGCGTGACTACGAACAGCCGGACGCTGCAGTAGCGGCCGCGGCGCGTAGACAGCATGCTTCTGAATAACCGATCGCTGCGCCATATCCGCGCCCTCCTACCTGTTCAATCAGCTAGACGTAGGGCCTGCCCCTACGCGCGGCGTCCGATTCACCGCGTACCCGGCGCCTCACGCGACTCACACGTCTAGCGCATACCAAATATGCAGACAATCCCTCTGTCACTACCATAGCCTCATTGTGCCATAGCGGCGACGGGAAATATGAAAAAGGACGCGGTCTATTGTTAATGATTTGTTAAATTCGAGCGGCATGTGGCCGGTGTAAGTGATATATTGGGCGCCACAAGAGGCGCGCCACGTCACGTAGCGCTATGCCCGCAGCAACTCGGCGACGCGGAAGGCCAGGTCGAGAGACTGCCGCCCGTTGAGCCGGGGGTCACAGATCGTGGTGTAGTTAGCGCCGAGGTGGTCATCCGATATGTCGTCGCTGCCGCCTAGGCACTCCGTCACATCATCGCCGGTCAACTCGATGTGGACGCCGCCAGGCCAGGTACCTTCGGCGCGGTGGACGGCGAAAAAGCCCTCAAGCTCGGCCATCACGTCGTCGAAGTGGCGCGTTTTGCGGCCGGACGCGCCCTCATAGGTGTTTCCATGCATGGGATCACACGCCCACACCACGGGGTAGCCCGCATCGCGCACCGCGCGCACGATGGGAGGCAGCGACTCCGCGACGCGACGCGCGCCCATGCGTGAGATCAGGGTGAGCCGCCCCGGCGTGCGATCGGGATCGAGACAGGCGCAGAGCGCGAGCGCTTCATCAGGACTGGTCCCCGGACCGATCTTGCACCCGATCGCGTTGTCGATCGCCGCCAGGTAGGCCACATGCGCTCCAGAGAGTTGGCGCGTGCGGTCCCCCACCCACAACATATGCGCGGAGCCTCCGTACCACCCCCCGCCGCGCGCGTCCCACCGCGTCAGCGCGTCTTCGTAGCCCAGTAGTAGCGCCTCGTGGCTGGTGTACAGGTCGACCTGACGCAGCTGGGGATCGCTGTCGACGTCCACGCCGCAGGCCTGCATGAACTTGATAGCGCGGTCGATCTCCGCGGCGATAGCCTCATAGCGGCGGCCGGCGCCGCTCGACGCGACGAACGTCCTGTTCCACTGGCTCACCTGCGACAGGCCGGCGAAGCCACCCTTGGTGAGGGCGCGCAGGAGGTTGAGCGTGGCCGCCGACTGGTAGTACGCAGCCAGCAGGCGCTCGGGGTCGGGGCGGCGCGCCTCGGGGGTGAACGGATCATCGTTGACGGCGTGTCCGGCGAAGGAGGGTAACTCGATATCGCCGCGCCGCTCGGTCGCCGACGAGCGCGGCTTGGCGAACTGCCCGGCGATACGCCCGACCTTGACCACGGGCACGCCGGCCCCATAGGTGAGGACCGCGGCCATCTGTAGGATGACGCGCAACTTATTGTCAATATTGGCCGCGGAGAACTCGCGAAATGACTCGGCGCAGTCGCCGACTTGCAACAGGAAAGCGCGCCCCTCGGCCACGGTGGCCAGTCGCGCGCGCAACGCGCGGATCTCACCGGCGAAGACGAGCGACGGCAACTCGCCGATGCGCGCCAGCGCGCGGGCGAGGGCGGCCTCATCAGGCCACACTGGCTGCCGCTCCACGCGGCGGCGGCGCCACGCGCTTGGTTTTGTGTTGGGTGTATTGATCATGTTCTACAGTCAGTATAAACGGCGCTCCTGCTAATCAGGGATAACAGCGCGGAGAACATGTACCTCCCTGCTATACTGTTCAGAGAGTGACGCGGGTCGTGGCGCCCGCGTTTTTAATATGATCTGCCTGCCTTATGCCTATGACTGTGACCGCTACTCTTACGCTCTCCGCTACAGCCCTGCGCCGGCTTGACCACGCGTTCCGCGACGCCGGCAAGACGCTCTACCTCGTGGGCGGCTCCGTACGCGATGAATTGCTCGGCCGGCCCAGCCTCGACTATGACTTCACGACCGACGCGCATCCCCCTGAGATTCGGCTCCTCCTGGCCGCGGCGCGCCCCGAGAACGTCTACGCTGTCGGCGAGAAGTTCGGTACGATTTGCGCGACGGTGGAGGGTCACACAGTCCAGGTCACGGCCTATCGGGGTGAGCAATACAACCCCAAGTCGCGCAAGCCCGAGGTCACCTTTGGCGTGTTGCTGGAAGACGATCTGGCGCGACGCGACTTCACCATCAACGCCATAGCGCACGACCTGCGCGGCGGTCCGCTCGTCGATCCCTTCGACGGCCGCGCCGACCTCGACGCCCGGCTCGTCCGCGCCGTGCGCGACCCCGCCGAACGCTTCGCTGAGGACCCGTTGCGTATGTTGCGTGCGGCGCGCTTCGCCACGACGCTTGGCTTCGACATCGCGCCCGACACGGCCGCGGCGATCAGAGAGCAGGCGGCCGAATTGCAGTACATCAGCCGTGAGCGCGTGGCCGAGGAGATGAACAAGAGCTTGCTGTCCGAGCGGCCCTCGCGCGGGCTGCGTCTGCTGGTGGAACTCGACCTGATGCGCTACATCATCCCCGAGGTCATGCCGATGGTGGAGATGAAGCGCGCGGTTGAGCGCCGCCACAAGGATGTGTGGGCGCATGTGCTGCAGGTCGTCGATAAGTCGCCGCCCACACTCGCGTTGCGCTGGGCCGCCCTCCTGCACGACATCGCCAAGCCGGAGACGTTCTCGTACAAGGATGGGCAGGTACACTTCTTCGGTCATGAGGTGGTCGGAGCGCGCCGCGCGCACGAGATCCTGACGCGGCTGCACTTCGACCGCGCCACGGTCGATTATGTCTCAGGGCTGGTGGCCCGGCATATGCGCATCAACACCTATAGCGACTGGAGCGATGGCGCGGTGCGGCGCTTCATGCGCGAGGCCGGCGACCAGCTCGGCGACCTCTTCGCGCTCTCGCGCGCCGACATCACCAGCCACCGCTTCGAGCGCGTGCAGGCCGTGATGTCCAACGTGGATCGCCTGGAGGGACGCGTCCGCGAGTTGGAGGAGCAGGCTGAGATCGCCAAGATGCACTCGCCGCTGGACGGACATGAGTTAATGGGACTCTTCGGGCGGCCGCCCGGTCCCTGGCTCGGTAAGCTCAAGACCTACCTGCTCGACCTCGTGCTCGACGGCGCGCTCGACCAAGATGACAAGGCGCGCGGCGAGGAGTTGGCCCGCGCCTATATGGCGGAGCACCCCGACCTGTGAGCGCCCCTTGGGACATCGCGGACGGCGCGCCCCCACTGACGAGGACAGTCGAGTTGGTGCGGCGCGCCATCGCTCTTGAGCGTAAGCAGGGCTACCAGAACCGCGCGACGACGGGCGGCCTGCACCGCTATTTCCAGCACCAATTTGGCAAGCACACGCTCGACGCGCGGACCACCCCTCTCGTCGAAGGTTTGCTGCGCGACCTCAAGCGCTACGAAGGCGCGGGCTCGGTGGCCGAGCGCCATACCCAAACCGAGATCGTGCTGCGCCGCCTGGAGGAGTTTCCCCCTCACCCCCAACCCCTCTCCCTCCAGGGGCGAGGGGAGGAGCCGATTGACCCAGTCAGCCCGGACCATCGCGGTGACGCGGAGAGCATGGCGCGCGTGCGTGCCCTCACCCCCGAACCGCCTCTCCCTAACCGTGGGAGAGGGGGGGGCGCTATTGACGGTTCGCCCAATGGTCAACCTCACCTGACATCCTCCGCCCTAGGCGCAGCGGATGCCCCTCCAACAGCGCAAGAGGAAAAACGTGCGCCCACAGTTGAGCGATCTAAGGCCAAGGACGTTGCGGGCGGGGAGCATAACACGGTAGGCGGCCCCCCTCTCCCGCGCACGGGAGAGGGGTCGGGGGTGAGGGCCGCCGAGAGCCTCACGCAGCCGCTGAACGCCGTGCTGAAGATCCGCGCGCAGGAGTGGGAGAAGTTGGAGCGGCTGGGCCTACGTACGGTCGAGGACGCCCTCTACTACCTGCCGCGCGACCACTACGACTGCCGCAATCCCGTACCGCTCAATAAGCTGCGCCTGGGCATGACCACGACAGTCGTGGGCACGCTACAGACCGTCAACATGCGCAAAACGGCGCGTAACCATACCATCGTCGAGGCCAAGATCGCCGACGGCACAGCCATTGTCCGCGTGTCGTGGTTCAACCAACAGCATGTGGCGCGCGCGCTGCGCCCGCACATCGGCCAGCGCATCGCCGTCAGCGGCCACACCGAGCTCTACAACAACTATCTGCAGTTCGTACCGCGCGACTACGAGTTTCCCGACGAGGATGAGGCGATCCACACCGGCCGGCTCGTGCCCGTCTACCCACTCACAGAGGGGCTGACGCAGCGCTGGCTGCGTGGTACGATCCGCAAGGCGCTCGACGCGGCGCTGCATCTCGTCGCGGACCCGTTGCCGCCAGACCTGCGCCGCGACCACAACCTGCCGCCGCTCCAGGAGGCGCTGCGCGCCTATCATATGCCAGCGGACGAGGAGGAGAAGGGCGGGGCGACGCATCGCCTGGCCTTCGACGAACTTTTGTGCGTCAGTATCGGTATGCTGCGGCGCAAGCGCGATTGGCAGCAGGGCGCGCCGGCGCGTCCGATCCCACACGACCCCGACGCGCTGGAGCGCTTCGAGGCCGAGTTGCCGTTCGCGCTTACCGGCGCGCAGCGGCGCGTGCTGCGCGCGATCCTGGGCGACATGGCGCGCTCCGTCCCGATGAGCCGCCTGCTACAGGGCGACGTGGGCTCGGGTAAGACAGTCGTGGCCGCCGCCGCGCTGCTGGTGGCCGCACAGGCCGGATTGCAGGGCGCGATCATGGCCCCGACCGAGATCCTGGCCGAGCAGCACGCGCGGTCGATGGCGCGCGTGCTGGAGCCGTTCGGCGTCGAGGTGGCGCTGCTCACCGGCTCGGTCAAGGGCGCCGAACGCAAGCGCGTTTACGCGGGCGCGGCCGATGGCTCCATCCCCTTGTTGGTAGGCACACACGCTTTGATCCAGGAGGGCGTCGCCTTCGACCGGCTGGCCCTGGCCGTGGTCGACGAACAGCACCGCTTTGGCGTGGAGCAGCGCGGCGCGTTGCGCCAGAAGGGCTACAACCCGCATGTGCTGGCTATGACGGCTACGCCGATCCCGCGTACGCTCTCGCTCACTCTCTACGGCGACCTCGATGTCGCGGTCATCGACGAGCGTCCGCCCGGCCGCCAGCCCATCGAGACCTCGTGGGTCCCCTCCGACGCCACGGCCTACCGTATCGTGCGTGAGCAGGTGACGGCGGGCCGCCAGGCCTTCGTCGTCTGCCCACTCGTCGAGGAGTCGGATAAGTCGGAGGCGCGCGCGGCTGTGGCTGAGCAGAAGCGCCTACAGCGCGACGTGTTCCCCGACCTGAGCGTGGGGCTGCTGCACGGCAAGATGAAGGGGAGCGAGAAAGAGGCGATCCTCAAGCGGTTCCGCGACGGGGAGATCCAGATCCTTGTCGCTACGTCGGTCGTGGAGGTGGGTATCGATGTGCCGAACGCGACGGTGATGGTGGTGCAAGAGGCCAACCGCTTCGGCCTGGCGCAGCTACACCAGTTTCGTGGGCGCGTGGGGCGCGGCGCCGCGCAATCGTACTGCATCCTGCTGGCCGAGGGCGCCTCGGCCATGGGCCAGCAACGCTTACAGGCCCTCACCGCGACCGACGACGGCTTCAAGCTGGCCGAGGAGGACCTGCGGCTGCGCGGGCCGGGCGAGTTCTGGGGTACGCGCCAGAGTGGCGTGCCCGAACTGACCGTGGCCGGCGTGGGGGACGCGCGCGTCATCGAGGAGGCGCGCGGAGCAGCCGAGCGCCTCGTCGCGGCCGACCCCGATCTCACCCAGCCCGCGCACCAACTCCTGGCCGCGCGCGTCGAGCGCTTCTGGAGCCGCGGGAGCGAGCGAAGCTAGTGCGTGTCATAGCGGGGGTAGCGCGCGGCTTCCCGCTCAAGGGACCGCCAGGTCCGGCCACACGCGCGACGTCCGATAAGGTGCGCGGGGCCATCTTCGACGCGCTCGTGCTGTACCTGGAGGATGCGCGCGTGCTCGACCTCTACGCCGGCACGGGCGCGCTCGGCGTCGAGGCATTGAGCCGTGGCGCGGCGTCATGCCTCTTCGTGGAGAAGGCGGCGGCGGCTTGCCGTGTCATCGAGGCCAACCTGCGCGTCACCAAATTGGCCGGCGACGCCCTCGTCTGGCCGATGACTGTCGAGCGAGCGCTGGATCGGCTGGAGAAGGGCGGTGTAGTACCCCCAGAATTCAACCCGCCATATGATATACTTACGCTCGACCCTCCCTATGGCGCCCCAGGGATCGCGGATGTGATTGATCGTGTGAGTCGCCCCGGCCTCGTGGCGCGTGGCGGTTTTGTCGTGCTCGAACACGACAAGCGGTGGTCTCCGCCGGCCGATCCCGGCGCCTTGCGCCTACGCCGCACGCGGCTGTATGGCGATACGGGGGTGACACTCTGGCAGCGTGACGAGGAGGCGGAAGAGTGATACGGGCCGTCTTCCCAGCCAGCTTCGACCCTATGACGAACGGCCACCTCGACATCGCGACGCGCGCCAGCCGCTTGTTCGACGAACTGGTCCTGGCGATCTACGACGCGCCGGCCAAGAACGTCCTGTTCTCGCCCGAGGAGCGTGTCGAGCTCGTGCGGGCGTCAACGGGGCGCCTACCCAACGTGCGCGCCGAGATCTTCAGCGGGCTCATGGTCCGTTACGCCCAGGGGATCGGCGCCACGGTCGTGGTGCGCGGCTTGCGCTCTCCGGCCGATTTCGACTCTGAACAGCAGCAGGCTACGGCCAATCGTCTGATGGCGCCCGAGATCGATACCGTTTTCATGATGAGTGATAGTAAGTATGCGTTCGTCAGCTCGACTTTAATGAAACAAATAGCCCACCTCGGCGGCGACGTGACATCGTTCGTGCCGCCACCGGTGGCCGCGCGCCTACGCGCGCGGGAATGAGGAAGGAGGACGCGCCATAGATATCCTCCAACAGCTCGACAATTTGGAAGACATTATTACCGGCGGCTGGCCCGTTCCCGGTATGAAGAGAGCCATGGTCGACATCGATAAGGCGACCGAGCTTATCGAGTCGATCCGCGAACATCTGCCTGCCGAGATAGAGAGCGCCCGCGAGATCGCGGCCGAGCGCGAGCGGCTGCTCGACGAGGCGACCGCTGAAGCGCAGCGCATGGTGGAGAACGCGCAACGCCAGGCCGCCGAATTGGTGCAACAAGAGGGTTTGTATCGGACGGCGGAGCGCCAAGCGCGTGCGCTCCTTGATCAGACGGAGGCGCAGGCCGACCGCATCCGCGCGGAGGCCGACGCCTACGCCGTGGAGAGCCTGCAATCGCTGGAGATACGCCTGGAGCAGACGCTGGCTACGGTACAAAACGGCCTCGCTACCCTACAGGCGCGGACGCCCCAGGATGACAATGAATAGTCGGAAGTCGAAAGTCGGACGTTATCATGGTTGTAATGCTGATTGGTCATGGCGTAGGTGTTCACCACGACGTCGCACACCATGTCGTACTTCCGACTCCCGACTCAGGTAGGTACACCAAATGGAATACAACGTTTCACATCTACTCAAGAGTTTCGTCGGGGAGACCCGCGAATATGACATTGACCCGACCGAGCTTGTCCTCGACGATGAGACGACAGCTATGATCGACGGCGGCCATGTGCGCTTTGACCGCACCAATAGCGGCCTATTGGCGCGCGGTCACGCCGACGCGACGGTGTCGCTGACCTGTGCCCGCTGCCTCGATCCGGTCGCGGAGCCGTTGCGCGTCGAGTTCACCGAGGAGTTCGAGCCCACGGTCGACGTCGCGACCGGCCGCCCACTCCCCGCCTCGGAGAACGAACTCGCCTTCCCCATCGACGAGCACCATATCCTCGACCTTGGCGAAGCGCTGCGGCAAAATCTGCTGGCCGTGCTGCCGATCGCGCCGCTGTGCCGCCCCGACTGCGCAGGTCTGTGCCCCGTCTGCGGGACGAATCGCAACACCGATCCCTGCGGCCACGTCGTCGACGACGCGAACCATCCGCTCGCCGGTCTAGCTGAGTTGCTGCGCGAGACCAGTTGACACTCCCACGGCTAAAGCGCGGGGGATTCTTGCGCCACAGTAGCGCAACGGGCTAGTCCAGCCCGCTGTAGAATGTTCCGTGCGGCGTTGTGATCCCGCTGGATAGACAAGCCGCACGCGGCGCACTCGTGCCACCTGTCCGCGCGTGTCTTGGGACAACGCGCCCTGCCCTACGCTAGTAGTCCGTCAAGCGAACTCTGAGCAGTTGCTCCTGGGACCGCCGGCATCCTGCCGGCAAGCGTTTGCCGGCAGGATGCCGGCGGTCCCAGGGGGTACGACCGGCCCAACTGTTTAAACCGGGCTTGACGGACTACTAGGATAGATGCGGTACTGAAACGCACGCTTGACCGTGATTGTGTTCATTCTACTTGTGAGCTATTACCAATGAGCCAAAAGGCTCAATCAGCCACGATCGTGATCGCCTCCAGCTTGGCCGTGGGGCCGAATACATCGAGGTGCAGGCGGCCGCCCTCGCGCCACGCGTGCACGTAGCCATCGACTCCGGCCGCGATGTGCCCGGCCATCAAGCGCGCCGCGCGCTCGGACGCTATGCCCGGCCGCACGTCGAACTCGATGGAGCCTGGTTGCTCGTCCTCATCCAGTTCGGCCGCGATAAGCTCGACCAGAGGCTCCACGCCGGTCATAACGGCGGCCCGACGATGACCCTCGGCTTGGGACGCGCCAAGCGCGTCCGCGAGCATATCCAGGTCCGCTAGGTCCGACTCATTGCCGCCATCGTCAGGCCGTACCTGGAAGAGATGGCCGCGCGCCTCATCGCGATAGAGGAACGCCAGATCAACGCTGGCGGTACGCTCACAACTCGGACACTGGGCTGCGTTGAACACGCCGGCGAGGAGAGCGTAGCGGAGACCGGGTTGCTCCGCTACGTCGATGGCGTGAAACAGCGGGCGCCGGAAGTGACGCCCGCAAGCGCAGCCAAGATCGTGCATAACGCGAAGGGTCGCCATCGTCTTAAACCTTGTGTATGTGTTTTGTCGAGCGAATGTGTCACGCCCTTGTAGCCCTGTACCTACCCTGTAGCGTATCATGCTGACGTGTCCCTCTCACACCTGGTTGACGAATAGCACGGATCATCATGACTCCAACAAAAAAACGGCCCGCGCGCTCACCGTACTTGTACGTGTTCGCGCTCGCCACACTCGCGCTGACATGCGCGGCGCGTCCGAGCGGCGCGGTAGCTGGCGCCGCTGACGCTGGGCGCGAACATCGTAGCGGGCCGGCGGCCACGAGTAGCGCGGGCCGGGCGCGCGTCGCGGCCCCACCGAATGTGCTCGTGGCCCAGAATCGCACCGAGCCCGCACTCGCGCTCGACCCGCACGGCATCATCGCCGCCGCGAACCCCGACTACTACCACGCCCAGCCGCCCGGCCCGCTGCAAACCACACTCGCGTCGAGCGACGGCGGCGCCAGCTGGACCCAGGGGGCCGTGCCAACGTACGGCAACTTCACGGGGTTAGCCGACCCCTCTCTGGCCGTCGACGCGCAAGGCCGCGCCTACTATCTGTACATGGGCGAAACGCCGACATACTGCGGCCAGGACGGCAATACCGCGCTGCTACTTGGCCGCTCCGACGATGGCGGCCATACCTTCGCACCGCCCACCGTCGTCGACGTCAACGGCTGGGACGACAAGCCGCGCGTCGCCGTAGACTCGACTAGTTCCGTCAAGGGGGGTGGAGGACATACGACGGTCTACGTTGTCTTCTCACGCTGGCTGACCCCCGACCGCCAGATCCTCTTTATGCGCTCCACGGATGACGGGCACACCTTCGCGGAGGCGCCCAAAACACTCTACGCCTCGCCCGGCGTCAATTGGGGCGCTTTACCCGTGCCCGGCCCGCACGGGCGCGTCTACGTGCTCTGGGCGCACGCCGATGACCCAGGCCTCTATACGCCGACGCACGCGCGGATCATGCTGCGCGCCTCGACGGACAACGGACACATCTTCGCGCCGCCCGTCACCGTGGCCGACTTCACCGGCCTGCCGCGCATACTCGCGCCCGGCGCGCTGCGCGTGTTCACCTATCCCGTCGCGGGCGTCGACCCGCGTAGCGGCGCCCTCTACGTCGCCTGGGTACGGGCGCGTCCGCTCACGCGCCCGGCCTACGCGGGGCAGGTGGCCGCCGACGTCATGCTCACGCGTTCGCGCGATGGCGGACGGACCTGGACACAGCCGGTCGCGCTCAACGACGCCGCGCCCGGCGACCGCTTCATGCCCACGCTCTCCATTGGAGCCGATGGCCTGATCCGCGTGGCCTTCTACGACCGCCGCGCCGACGGGACGCGCTTCGGGCTCTACGGCGTCATCCTACGCGACGCGGGCGAACGCTTGGAGGTGTGGCCGAATCGGCAGGTCAGCGCGACGCTCTCCTCGCCGTATACACTGCACTACATCGCGCCTGGCAGTTCGTGCGTGGCGCCCGGCCGCTTCATGGGCGACTACATCGACGCGGCCACAACGCGCGACGGCGCGCTCGATGTAATGTGGACCGACACGGCGGCCAGCGCACCCGGCGAGAGTGATATCATGTTCGCGCATGTGCCGGACGCCTACCTGCGCAATGGCGCGCCGCGCTCTATGAAATGGTAGGAGACGACGGGTGCACACCACTTTTTCGCGGTGCGGAGCGATGGTCCTCATGCGTCATGACACGCGCGCTCCTCGCCCCCCCCGCCCATGGCTGACTGGCCACTCCCCACTCCGTGGGGTCCCCGCTGCGGCCGACGGTCCAGCGCGCCTCCGGGGGAGCCTGGGGAGATGCCTCCCCCCAGACCCCCGCCAAAAGGACCGTGTGGCGGGTGGTGGAGAGGGTACTGGTAAGCAAGTCAGCGTTAGAGGACCCCGCCGGTGTGACAGACAGGCGCGGCGCATGGAGGGGACGCGGGCAGTCTCCCATCTCCAGGCTCCGTGACTTCCGGGATGAGCGTATGGCGGGGGTCTGGGGGGAGGCATCTCCCCAGGTTCCCCCGGAGGCGCGCTGGACCGTCGGCCGCAGCCGAGGGGCCAGTCAGCCATGGGCGGAGGGGGGGAGAAATCCCATCAACTCACCTGACTGGTAAAACACAGTTTTCACAATTAGAAATAGGTGGTAATAGACATGATGAAGGACCTGCTGCGTACCAGCAATCTCACACCCGGCGACCTAGCGCTGCTGCTTGATCTCGCGACAGAGTTCAAAAGGGAGCCGCTGGGACGCCAGGGGCTGCTGCACGGCGACTCGGTCGTCCTCTACTTCACTAAGCCGTCCACGCGCACGCGTATCTCACTGGAGACAGCCGTGTCGCGGCTGGGCGGCCTGCCCATTAGCGTCGGTACAGCCGAGTTGCAGCTGGGGCGCGGCGAAACGATCGAGGACACGGCCAGGATCATCGCCTCCTACGCGCGCGCCTTCATCATCCGCACCTTCGCCGACGAGGACATCGAGCAGTTCGCCGCCGCGGCGACGATCCCCGTCGTCAACGCCTTGACCGACGCGCACCACCCGCTGCAAAGCGTGGCCGACATCCTGACCTTGCGTGAACGCTTCGGCGATAATCTGCGCGGGCTGCGGCTGGCCTACGTCGGTGACGGCGACAACAATGTCGCGCACAGCCTGATGGAGGCGGCGATGCTGATGGGACTGGACATGACGCTGGCCACGCCGCCGAGCTACGAGCCCCACCCTGAGGTGACGCAGCGGGCGCGGGCGCAGGCCGAGGCTAGCGGCGGCCGCTTGACCCTCACGCACGACCCGGTCGAGGCGGTACGGGGGGCGCAGGCCGTCTACACCGACCTGTGGGTCTCGCTCGGCAACGCCGACCACGAGCGGCGGGCGCGCGCCGCCGCCCTCTCGCCCTACCGCGTCGACGCGGCCCTGATGGCGCGCGCCGCTGGGGACGCCATATTCATGCACTGCCTGCCCGCACACCGTGGTGAAGAAGTCACGGCCGAGGTCATCGACGGCGCGCGGTCCATCGTCTTCCCCCAGGCCGCCAACCGCCTGCCCACCGGTCAGGCTGTGCTATGCGCGTTGCTGGAAGGCACGCTCACCGGCGCCTGAGCGCTCTGCCGACCGGCGCCATCATGCCTCATCCGCGCCATCAGTCGCCACATACATGTCACCCTTGGACGGCGGGCCTAATAGCGTCCGCGCTGCTGGACCGTCGGCGTTAGGATAGCAAGGGCCAGCACAGCCCAATTGGCGCGCATAAGCCAGAACTGTCACTGTCACCCCAATCGCTGTACAATCAAGGGAGGAGGTAGATCATGGGAAGCTCTGTACCCGCCCACCCCTTGACCGTGCAGGTTCCACGCGCGCTCTACGATCGTCTCGCCCAACGGGCGGCTCAGACCCACCACAGCGTAGAAGATGAGGTGCTCGACCTCGTCATCAGCGGCGTGGCTACCGCCGATGAGACCGAGCGCGATGTGGCCGAGATTAGCGCCTCCCTCACCCTACTGGATGATGCGGCGCTATGGCAGGCGGCCCGCGGCCGTCTCACGGACGAGGCTACAACGCTGCTGGAGGAGTTGCACCTCAAACGCCAGCGGGACGGTCTGACGCCGGCCGAGGAGGCTACGGCGGCGACGTTGGTCCGCCAGTATGAACGCCAGGTGTTCACGCGGGCGCAGGCTACGGCGCTCCTCAAAGCCCGCGGCTACGATGTCGCGCCGCTCCTGCGGACGGCGTGAGTACAACCCGCGTCCCCCACGCCATGCGGGCGCGCCTCGCGGAGCAAGCCGGACAGCGCTGCGGCTACTGTTTGACCTCGGAAACGCTCACGGGGATGCCCCTGGAGATCGACCAATTGCCGCGACGCCGCAAAGATTTTCCTAATGGTTCGGGGCTAGCGATCTTGTGCGGTGAGAAAGACGTGCAGGATGATGAGGGCGTCGTCCTCGATGCGGTAGGGCATGATGTAGGGGTAGTCAGGCAGGATGATCTCGCGCGTGCCAGGAACCGCGCCCGGCTCATCACTGGGTTCATCGGCAAGGCGCGCGGCTTCGGGAAATAGAGCGGCGCACTTGGCGGCGGCGTAAACAGAAGCGCGGACGCGCCGCGCCCCTTGCGGGCTACGTCGCCGGATGTAGGCGACGCGCTCGTTTAGTTCGGCGCGCGTCTCCGCCGAGAAGCGTACGCGCACTATGATGGGACCCCGTAGCGCGTGTACGCTTCGTCCAAATCTTCTCGCGTGATCTCGCCCGACGCCACATCTTCGGCGATCAGGTCATCAAGGTCGGTTGTATCCAGCGCGCCAGCGTCAAGCGCGGCCAGCGACGCGCGCGTTTGCTTGATCTGCCATCCTTCGCGCGCGGCATAGCGCTCCAGTGCTTCGGCCATCAGATATTCGCGCGTGTGCCCCGTAGCCTGGGCGAGATGGTCATAGCGGTCTTGTAGGTCTTCGGTGATGCGAATAGTCGTAGCAATAGTAGCTACGAACGGCCTCCTTTCAGTACTTTCGTCTATGCATCGTGTAGTCTATGTCTGACCCGCAATATGGGGTATGCGTCGTGGTCACCAAGACCTTTCAAGGTCCGTCCCCTACCATGGTCTTTTAAGGCCAGGAAGGCGCTGGCCGCGCGGCCTATAACCCAACGGTGAGCCGTTGCAGCAGCAGGCTGAGCACGGCGACGGTGATCCAGCCGGCCAGGCCGAGCAGGAGGGGGCGCGGGCCGGTGCGCGCCATCGCCCGCAGGTCGGCGGAGAGCCCGACCCCGGCCAGCGCCACCACGATCAGGAACTGCCCGATCCCTGGCAGTGTCGCCGCGCCCAGCGGACGGAACAGCCCCACTGTGTTGAGCGCGCTCGCCAGCAGGAACCACAGGATAAAGACCGGGAAGCCTTGCCCAAATCCCCGACGCGCCGTCTCCGCGCCATCGGAGCGCCGCTCACGCGCGACGATGAAGGCGAAGATGGCCGTGATGGGGATGATCATGACCGTGCGCGTGAGCTTGACCACCACGGCGGTCGTGCGCGCCGCCGTGCCGTAGACGTCGCTGGCCGCGACGACCGAACTGGTGTCGTTGATGGCCGTGCCGGACCACAGGCCAAAGCCGTGCTGGGAGAGTCCCAGCAGATGTCCGAGCGGAGGGAAGATCAGCACCGCCGCGATGTTGAAGAGGAAAATGGTCGAGATCGCGTAGGCGACCGCCGCGCCGTCCGCTTCGAGCACCGGCGCCATCGCGCCAATGGCCGAGGCGCCACAGATGCTTGTACCGACGGCGACCAGCCGCGTCAGGGTGCGATCGACGCCCATGAGGCGCCCGAGGGTGAGCATGACGAGCAGGCCGGCGATGAGCGTGCCGAGCAGCACGGCGAGGCTGGTCGTGCCGGTCGTCCACACCTGCGCCAGGCTCAACCCGGCGCCCAATAGGATAATGGAGCCTTGCAGTACACGCTTGGTAGCGACGCGCACGCCGGGAGCCAGCGGGGCCGGTAGGCCAACGGCCAAGCGAAAGACGATGCCGATCACGATGGCGATAACCGCCGCACCGACGACCGGGGCAAAGCGCGCCAACTGGCTAGCGATGACGGCGATGACCAGTGCGAGCCCTAGGCCAGGGGCCGCCGCGCGGACCCACCGCGCCATGGCGTCCACGCGGTTAGGTCGGGGCGGTTGCGGCGTTATGGTGTCCCAGAGGGACGTGTCGCCCGCGTCGGGCGGCGTGTGCGGTTGGTTGATAGCCATATAAATAATCCTCATCCGCCCCTTGTGCCGGCACAAGGAGCCCTAACCTTTTAATCGCGGGCTGTATCGTATCTACACGCAGCGTAGCGCGCGCGGTACCATGACAGCAATGCCTATATAGTGATGGAGCGATAAGTGAACGCTAATAGCGCGCCGCCCACGTTGGCGCACTTGCGCGCTTTCTGCGCCGTGGTCGAGCGTGACGGCTTCGGCGCTGCCGCCGAAGCGTTGCAGAGCAGCCAGCCGGCGGTGAGCCTGCATGTCCGCGCGCTGGAGCGCCACTACGGCGTGCCCTTGCTGCGGCGGCTGCCTCGCGGCGTGCGCCTGACCACCGCCGGCGCGGCGGTCTACGAGCGCGCCACGGTTATCCTGCGCGCGCTAGCGGCGATGGATGAGGACGTGGCGGCGCTCAAGGGACTGCGCGGCGGCCGTCTCGCCCTCGGCGCCAGCACTACCATCGCTAACTACGTGTTGCCCGCGTTGATCGGCGCCTTCAAGGAAAACTATCCGGCCGTGGAGGTAGCGCTAGAGGTCGAGAACACCGAGCTCATCGCAGGGTACGTCGCCGCGCAGCGTCTGCCCCTGGGATTCATCGAGGGTCCGGTCCCAGCGGCGCACACCGCCGCGCTCGACGTCGCGCCGTTCCGCGACGACGAATTAGTCCTGGTGGTGGCCGGCCATGGCCCATTGTCCACGCGTGCCAGTATCTCGCTCGACGAGCTTGCCGCGCTCCCGTTCCTGGCGCGTGAGCCGGGTTCGGGGACGCGCGAGGTGGTCGAAACGGCGTTGCGCGGGGCGGGGGCGCGGGTGCGTCCGTATCTGGAACTCGGGCACACCGAGGCCATCAAGACGGCGGTGGCGTTGGGGCAGGGTGTGTCGATTCTGTCGCGGCACGCCGTGGAGCGTGAGCGCCGCAGCGGCGAGTTGCGCGTCATGCCGGTCGATGGGCTGCGTATCGCGCGCACGTTCACGACGATCACGCCGCGCCAGTCGCGGCCAACGCCCGCCGAGCAGTCTTTCCTGCGATTCATTCAGTGACAACCCATGTGATAGCGCGGTCGACTCACCTACACCTTCCCGAAAGCATCGTCGTTCGGGAGCGCCTCGGGGTGCAGCGAGAACCGGCGCTTTGCAAGCCGGGGAGTGGCAAGGTACACTATCGCAGTCCGTGCTCCGGCGCATTGAACCTGCCGCCAATGTAACGAGGTTTAATCGGCGTACGAAGACTGTCGTGATGAGGTATTTAAGAGATGTATATCCGCGCGGGCGCGGCCATGTTAGACGATCCGGCGCATCAGCGCGCCCTGACGCATTGCACGGGTATCATCAAGCAAAAGGCGCACAGTTTCTACTTCGCGTCGCGCTTCCTACCGTCCGACAAGCGGCAGGATGTGTTCGCGCTCTACGCGTTCTGCCGCACTGTCGACGACATCGCCGACCTGCCGCCACAAAATACCGCGATGGGCTCGACCGTTGCCCAGTTGCAGGAGTGGCGCTCCTGGCTCGTCGCGGGCGCTCCCCTGCGCGCTGATGACCCCGTCAAGTATGCCCTCGCGCGCGTCGTGCGTGACCGCGATTTGCCGCTACGGCCGTTGCTCGAACTCGTCGACACGGTGTGTGAAGATCTCGATCCGCGCCACCTGCCGGACTATCCCGCGCTGGAACGCTATTGTCATGGCGTCGCGGGGACCGTTGGCATCGCCATGGCCGCGCTTCTGGGGACGCGGGATGCCGAGGCCTTGACCTACGCGCGCGACCTCGGCATCGCCATGCAGTTGACCAATGTGTTGCGCGATATTGGCGAGGATCTCACGCGGGGGCGCGTGTACCTGCCGGCCGACGAGATGGTCCGCTTCGGGTACACGCGGTCTGACCTGGAGCGTGGCGTGGTCGACGAACGCTTCGTCGCGTTGATGCGCTTCCACGTCGCGCGCGCGCGTCACTACTATAGCCGCGGCACGGACGGCCTGCGCTACTTGCCGCTCGACAGCCAATTCCCTATTGCCATCGCTGCTCGCACCTACGCCGGTATCCTCACCAAGATCGAGCGCGCCAACTTCGATGTGTTCACGCGCCGCGCCCGCACCGGCCGCCGCGACAAGCTGCTGCTGGCCGGCCGCCTCTACACCCACCGTTGGCGCGGCGGCGTCGCGCTCGACGCCTAGCCTCAAGAGTGTGGCAACCATGCCGATATTACTACAAGGATGTCCAAGCTATGGGAGAGTTGCATCCAGCTCATCATTGAGGCCCTCTACCACCAGAGCCTCATCCGCTATGGATCGTGGTAACCCACGATCCATAAGCTGAACGCGACTTCCACCCATCCTCCAGCCACGACGGCACAATCCCGAAGACTGTAGATAGGCCCAGCCACTCTGGCTGAATTTTAAAGTGGAGCCCCAGTTGGGGCTCCGTTAGGAGCCCCGATGTTCGCCTGGCTCGAAGACTTCCTCTATGGCCCTAGGCTCGGCCCGCCTGGCCCCCGCGCCCTACCGGATAGCACCCCCGCCGCGCGTATCCAGGACGCCCTGCGCTACAACAAAATAACCTGGGATGAACTCACGCCCGACCAGCAGGCGCGCTGGAAAATCTACAGTGAGCAGAGTTCTGCCCGTTCTATAGCCTACGCCGCCCGGAAGGCCGAGGCCGATAAGCAGCGCGCTCTGGTCAACGCCATCGTCACCGCCGAGATCATCAACGACACCAACCGCCGCCTGAACGACATCCTCCACGGCCGCAACCCCGACCGCCCTTGAGGCGCTTCGCGCCCCAAGTCACCGTGGACTTCCGGACCGCAGGAAACGGTCTTAAGGCCCACCCCGAGGTATACTGCGAGTCCGTAAAGGACTCCGAAGGAGGACTTTGTGCTAGACTGGCTTTACCGCGTGTTATTCCGTTCCAGCCCCGCTCAGGTGGCGGCGCGTGAGTGCTGCCTCCAGCTAAAGTCCACTGAATGGCGCGCCCGCATGGAAGCCGCCAAGGCCGAGTATCGGCGCAATCAGCTCACCCCGACCGCCTTCGCTCGCCAGCAACAGCTCCAAGGAGCCATCATCAAGGCGGGAATCATCGGCAACATGAAATAGTACCCCTTCGGCCACCACCCAGCTGCGACGGCGGGACATCAAATGTCCTTGGTGGGCGCCAGGTCACTTGCACCCTGTAGGCGGCTGTGGACAGACAGCTATTGGATCGCTTCGCGACCCGATGAGGAAGCCGATGTCGCCCTTCACCCGCAAACCCCCTAACAGCCTATCCGGAAAGTGCCTAAACACGCTCTCAGCGGCTGCATAAGCTTTTCTGACGATTTTCCGGATAGGCTGTAAGCTGCTGGCCCCCGACGCCACCGCCACCCAAATCACGCACGCCCTGCGCCACGACCGCGTCGGCATCGCCAACCTGACGCCCGACCAACTCGCTCGCTGGCGCGAGGCCATCAATCAGGTACAATCCCTGTTGTATGCGACGTAGGAGGAGGTTAGAGATGAACGGTCCCACTAATCCGTGGAGTGGCCTGCCACGGCAAGCAGAGGATTACGTCCTCCAAGCGGATCGAGCACTAATAGACCAGCACAACCGAGGGCGTGGCGCACGTAACCCGCAGTCGTATATACACCTGAATCTACTACCTGAGCCGTTCGTGGGACAGCACGATGCGTCTGTCGTCTTGCTCTTCCTCAACCCCGGCTTCTCGCCCCAGGACGCTGTGTTCCACGGCGACCCATCGTTCAGTGCGGCCCTGCGCTCCAATCTGAACCACGCGCCATCAGCTTATCCGTTCTACCTGCTCGATCCAAATCTGACAGTACCCGGTATAGGACTCTCGCCAGGGTATGGATGGTGGCGTCCCCGCCTTCGAGAGTTGATCGAAGCGTGCGGCGTGGACGGTCAGCGGCGAGTGGCAAACAACCTTCTGTGCGTCGAGTTGTTCGGCTACCATTCCAAAAGCTGCGAGTATCCCATCCCCGTGGTGCCGTCGCAGCAGTACAGCTTTCACCTGGTGAGACAAGCTTTGGCCCGCGATGCAATTATCCTCGTAAGAACTGGTCGGTGGTTCGAGGCTATTCCCGAGTTGAGAGACAAACCCAATGTTTATTACCGGCATCATGCTCGACCCGCGCACGTCACGCCGAATAACTACGGCCAAGGGTTCTGGCGGGCCGTTGATCGCATCAAGGTCACACCCGTGCTACCACCATTCAGCAACTAGCGACACAAGGAGTCCGCATGGTCCGCGCCCGCGCCGGTCAGCTTAACCTGATACCGATAGCCACGACAGGCCAGCAACTCGGCGGCATCGTCGAGTCAGTCGGCCCGCGATATCATGCGCAAGGACAAGGGGCTCAACGGCGATCAGGATCGCCTGCCCATGGTGACCTAGATCATGTTCCTCAAGTTCCTGGACGACCAAAATAGTGGCAATAGCCCGTCAAATCACGATCAACCTTCATGAGGAGATATAGCATGTGGAGAGAGACGGCGAGTGGGTCGTCAAGCAAGTAATAGGCGACATTAACAAGTTTTCACGCTACGTCCTGATCCCGGATCATCCATCGGACAAAGACAAGATTTTTCGAGACTCCATGGGCTATGGAATAGAGGATGCCCAAGAACTTCTGGACATCTATATAGCTCAAGTTCGGGAGAAGTTCGCGCACAAAGAGTACGCTATCGAGCTGAGAGATCAGTACGGACAAAGATTCACTATCGAGATCGAACTTACAGGCAAAGGCGCGGTAGCAGATAGAACGTACCGTGTACTCTCGGGTTGGATCCTTGATAGCAATGGTACACTCAAGCTGTCGACTCCTTTCACTGGCTTCGCATCATGAGGAGGATGTGATTTATGGCTCTTGAGTGTTATTCGTCAGTACAACTCCTTACTGACCGTTATCGTGATAGAGGCGTTTCCGTAGGCGCTATAGGCACGATCCTCGATGTGTATGGCGCCGAGGCATACGAAGTTGAGTTCTCGCGTGAAGATGGCTCAACCATTGCGTGGTTTGCGGTGAAGCAGGACGACGTCAAACCGTACATCCAATCCAAGAGGACAGCGAGCCCGATGGTTTCCGCCGGTCGAAGCGATTCTTAAAGGATGGGCCACTCCGGCCTTCCCGCGCTAGAAAGGGGCACCGTTATGCCCGTACCGCCCATCGAATCATTGCTCGCGGCTCGCTTGTTCTTGAGCCCGCAACTCGTCGGCGACCGGCTGTACTTCCTCAGCAACCTGAGCGGACGTCTCAGCTTGTATGCGATGGATTATGGCGGGAGCGTCCCCGAGCCGCTGCTGCCGCCGCACATCGCTCTGCCGACCCCCGAACTCGTCGACGGGCGCTCGTTCTGCGTCTTCCCACGATTGGGCAAGATCGTGGTCATGATCGACCAAGACGGCGACGAGAACTACCGGCCCATGTTCATTCCCATCGAAGGCAGTATACCCGCGCCGGCCTTTCCTGGGCCTCTCGCCGGAGTAGTCGGAAGTCGGAAGTCGCCCCAGGGAAGGTAGGCGCGGACTATGATATCCATGACCCCCAGACGTGTTTTGGTCGCGTTGGCGCTGGCGTTGCTGTTGCTCACCGGAGCCACCGTCGTTCGCCGTCCGCCGGGTGGTCCCGTCCTGCATACGATCGTGCTGGGCGCCGACCCTGGCAGCGTCGCCGTCGATGGCGCGACAGGGCACGCTTTCGTCGTCGACCGCGACACGAACGGCTACGCGGCGTTGGGCCAGGGCAGCGTCAGCATGATTGACACGCGCGCGGGTACGGTGTTACGCACGGCCCCGGTCGGCGCCGATCCGCGCGAAGCGGTTATCGACACGCGCAACGGCCATGTCCTCGTCGCCAACGACGATGATTCCAGCGTCAGCGTGCTCGACGCGCGTAGCGGCGCTCTCCTTGGCACGGCGCACGTCGGGTCACACCCGCATAACGTGGCCGTGGACGAGCGGACGAACCGCGCCTTCGTCGTCAACAGCGGCGACGGGTCGGTCAGCGTGCTGGATGCGCGCCGCGCCGTCGTCCTGCGTACAGTGCGGCTGGGCTCAGACTTTGTCCTCTCCGGCATCGCCGTCGACGCGCGCACGGGCCGCGTTTTCGTTGGGGATACCTCGGGGCCCACGGACGTCGTGCATGTGCTCGACGCACGGACCGGCACGCTCCACGGCGCGCCGACCAACTCGTCCGCGGCGTCTTCGTATCCCATGGCGCCGTACTCTTCGGGGCTATACGCGACGGACGACATGGCGGTAGACCCGGCGCCGGCCGCCGGCGCCCCCGACGGGCGCGTCTTCGTGGTGAGCAGTGCGATCTTGCGCACGTTCGACGCGCGGACGGGGCGGACGCTGCGCACGGCCACTGTAGGCGGCATAGCCAGCGCGGTCGCGCTCGACGCGTCACGCCACCGCGTTTACGTCGCGTCGATCAACGGCGTCGACGTCAACGGGGTTCCAAGTGGCCCCGGCCGCGTCACGGTGTTCGACGAGCGTAGCGGCGCCGTCCTACGTGTCGTCGACGCGGGCATGACGCCGCGCGCGCTGGGGGTAGACACGGGGACAGGGCACGTCGTGGTCGTCGACGCGGGCGGCAGCGTCACCGTGCCCGACGCCTGGGCATGGATACCGGCGGGCATCCGGCGGCGCTTGCCCTTTCTCAACAGCCCCTTGCGTACGCGCGCCGTTCCCGCCAGCGTTAGTGTGCTCGATCTGAGCCGCTAGGGTAGCGCCGCTGGCGCGCGACCTCGAATAGGATAACCGCCGTAGCGACAGCGACATTGAGCGATTCCGTGGCGCCCGGCATGGGGATAGCAAGCGGGCGCATTCGTGGCAGTTCGCCGGCATGTAGGGCGCCGTGAGCCTCGCCTCCGACGACAAGGACGGTTGGGCCGCGCAGGTCGACATCGTAGATTGTAGCGTTGGCGTGCGCGTCAGCCAGCAGGGCGACGCCACGCGCCGGCAGCCATGCCGCGAGCGCCGCTGGCGTCACGTCTACCGCCAGGGGCAGCCTGAAGTGCGCGCCCATGGCCGCGCGCACGACCTTCGGCGCGTAGAGGTCCGTGCAACCGGCCAGGGCGACGACGGCGTCGACCCCGGCCGCGGCGGCGGTACGCAGGATGGTCCCCGCGTTGCCCGGGTCCGCGACGCCATCGAGCACGAGCGCGAGGCGGCGGTCGCGCGGCAAGAGAGCGAGGTCCGACGTGGGCGTACGGGGCAGGGCTATGACGACGCCGGCCGGCGTCTCGGTATCGGAAACGCGGCTCAACACGCTCGGAGTCACCTCCAGCAGGGCCGGTATGTCCTGTTGGCGTAGCAGACGTTCATAGAGTGCGCGGCCGCGCGCCGTCGCCCGCAGGGTCTCCGGCGCGATGAGCACCGTAGCGGGCTTGCCGTGGGCGTCGAGCGCCTCCTCGACCGAGCGGACACCCTCGACGAGGAAGATCCCCTGCTGTAGGCGTCCACGCCGCTCGTGCAAGAGCGCCAGGCGCTTGATGGTGGGATTCGTGGGCGACGAAATCATGGTTTTTGTCATACTTCAATAGCCAGGATAAGCGAAGGGGAGGGCCGCGCCGGCGCGGCCCTCCCCTTCGCTTATCCTGGCTATTAGACGGTCGTCGTTACGCAACGGTTGAAGCCACGGCGTTGCGCGCCACGCCGACGAGCGTCCGGAACGCCTCGGCGTCGTTAACGGCCAACTCAGCGAGCATCTTACGGTCGACCGCGACGTTAGCTTTGGCCAGTCCATTGATAAATTTGCTGTACGACATGCCGTGAGCGCGCGTACCCGCGTTAATGCGGGCGATCCACAGGCGGCGCATGTCGCGCTTGCGGTTGTGCCGGTCGCGCGACTGGTACGACAGGGCGTGCAACAGCGACTCTTTGGCCAACCTATAGATCTTGCGTCGCCCCTGCTGGTGCCCTTCGGCCTGCTTGAGCATCTTCTTGTGGCGCTTGTGCGCCATCATGCCGCGTTTAACGCGAGCCATTATTCCTCCCCAGTAATCAGTCGTCAGTCGTCAGTCGTCAGTTACTCAAATCTAACTGACGACTGACGACTGACGACTGGTAACTAACTACTAAATGCCCAGCATCCGCTTGGCTTGCTTCGTGTCGCCGCTAGAGGCGACGCGCATATGGCCGGTCTCAAAGTGCACCCGCTTGCTCACGCGCGTCATCTTGCCATGTGGCTTGAGGTGCATAATCTTACCGCTACCCGTGACCTTGAACCGCTTGGCGGCTCCCTTGTGCGTCTTCATTTTGGGCATGATGTACCCCTACAATCATACTAATCAGCGCTGATAAAGCTTCGCGCATGGGCGCACGAAGGCATACGACGCCCTGGTGAGCGCCAGCCACCTTTCGACAGGATATCAAATAGGGCGGGTTGGGCACAAGTTTACGCTCAACCCTCGTACCTAAACATGATCCGAAGCCAACTGCTCCGCGGTAGGTTCCGCTCAGCAGTACCAGGGCTCGCTCAGGTGCGGCGCAATCGCGCCCGGTGGCGTGGGCGTAACCTTCAATAGCGCCAGGGCATCGCGCTGCACGACGCCGCGCGCCTCATGGGCCAGGACCCACACGTCGCGGTAGATGTCGCGCCGGCTCTTGTCGTGTTTCTGGCCGCACTGCACCGTGGCAAGGACATCCGCGCATAGGCGGTCCACGCGCGGGTCAGGGTGCGCCCAGGGGTAAGCCAGCGCCTCCTGGTCGTATGGTCCTACTAGATCGCGCACGTCAGGCAGGTCCAGCAGCAGTGAGCCGGCCGGGATGAGCAGCCGGATGCCGTACTGGATTGGCGCCACGGCGTCGACGAGGTCGAGGCTTCCAATCAATCGGAGCAGGTCAATATAGCCGTCGAGTGTCGTCCAGGGGCCGAAGGTCACGAAAGTGGGGTTGAGGGTGAGACCGGCCGCGCGGCAGAGGCTCACCGCGCGGATAAAGTCGTCGCGGGTGTGCCGCTTGTCGTAGGCGGCCAGGGTCGCCTCGTCGATCGCCTCGACCGCGCTGGTCACGAACAAACAACCCGTCTCACGTAGGGTTGGCAGCAGACGCGCGTGCTTGAGCAGGTGCTCGACCTTGATCGTCACATCGTAGGTCAGATCGGGCCAGCGCTCGTGCAACGACTGGACGATGCGCAGGGCGTGAGCCGGCCCGTTGAAGAAGTCGGGGTCGCCGAAGGTGATGTGGCGCGCCCCTGCCGCGGCCTGGCGCGCGATGTCCTCCAGCACGACCTCCGGCTGCACCACGCGGAAAGCGCCGCCGTAGACGGGCGGGATGGGACAGTGGCGGCAAAGGTGCTTGCAGCCACGCGTCGCCTCGGTGTAGCCAACCGTCCGTCGCGCGCCGTCGCCCAGCGTCAGGTACGCGTAGCGCTCCAGCCCTGGCAAGCCTTCCCGCGCTGGCGTGCGGAAGCGTTGCTTGCCCAGCGAGATGAGCGGCTCACCTGGTCTGCCTTGGTAGTTTCCGATGGGAGCGCCTGCGTCAGTCCGCTGACTGTCCTGGCTACCTTGGTCGCGCTCACGGCGTTCACCATGACCGATCGCGTCGCCGTCCACCACTTGCCGGCTAGAAGCCGGCGCTCCCAGTAGAGACGATAGCCGTTCGACGAGCGAGACCAGGCCCTCCTCGAACTCGCCGCCCAGAATAGTGTCGGCGCCGAGGCCGCGCAGATAGCCCGCGTTGAGCGGCGCGTAGAGTCCGTAGCAGCATACGCGCGCGCGCGGGTTCAGCGCTTTGATGCGGGCGAGGAGCGGCGCGGTGAGGCGCATAGCCGTGTGCATGGGCACATAGAACGCCACGAGATCGGCCGCCGCGACGGCCGCCGCGTCCAGCGGCTGCACCGCGAGATCGAGGCACGTCACCGTCGCGCCCGCGTCGCGCAGCCACGCGGCCGGCGAGGCCAGCCCGAACGGCTGACGCCCCAGTTCGTAGGTGGAAATGAGGAGGACGTCGATGGCGGCAGGCGGAGCCACGGCGCTGTTTGGCGCTTTGGAAGTTAATGTCACACTACCAGTATACGTCCGCGCCCGCGCTATTTTTGTTCGGTCGATCACACAGACTTTCTATCCGCGTTGCTCATGCGCTGTGTCCCCTGCGTCCGTGGAGAGTATCCCGACTTCGACGTTCATCAGGGTGGGGACAAGGGTAGCGATGACGCGTATGGGGACGATGGCTCCCACACACGCTGCTTGTGGTGCGGGAACAGGCCACGGTCGCCTATTTCCAATCGCACCATAAAAGTAGATAAAGTGTATACTTAATATATATGAAAGGCAATAGAGAGGTGGTCACGATGGGCGTGACGGGCGAGGAGGAGGGGCGCTCGATTCCCGGCTGGCTAGCTCCTGTGGTGCAACACTTTGAGTTCGAGCCGCGCCGGCTCGTCGGCGTCGAGGATGTGCTGCGGGCGCGGCCGGACCTCTCGCGCCCGCTAGCGCGGCAGGCGCTCGCCGCGCTGGTACGTCGCGGCTGGCTGAGCCCGACCGGAGTGCGCGGGACCTACGAGTTCCTGCCGGCGGCCACCGGCCCTTACCCGTCGGGTGACCCCTGGCTGGCGCTGCGCGCCGCGCTGACGCGGCGCCCGGATCTCGGCCATGTCGGGGCGGCGTCAGCCGCGTGGCTGCGCGGCTACGCCCAGCGGTCGCCGCCCCGGCACATCGTCGTGACGACGCCGGACGCGCGTGTCCCTTCTGCGCTGGCGGAGACGTATCGGGTGCTGCGCACGGCCCCGGCGCCGGCGAGCGACTGCATCGACGGCCTACCCGTCCCCACCGCCCCCGAGCTGCTAGCTGAGGTCGCCCAGCTCGCCCCGCGCCTCTCCCTCGACGCCGCGCAGGGGTGGTTGCGCCGGCTGCTCGACGACGCGTCACCGGTGGCGGTCGCGGCGACGCTGGCGGGGCGCGGACCGGCGACGCGCGCGCGGGCCGGCTACATCGCCGAGGCCTGCGGGGCGGAGGCCCACGCCGCGGCCATCGCCACGCTGGGCGACGTAGGGGCCGGGCCGTACTACACCGGGCCGCGCCCCGGCCCAGGCGGGCGGGCACAGGGCACGAACGGCACGGCGCGCGCCGGGGAAGCCTTCGCGCCGCGCTGGCGGGTCTACGACACCGGGCGGGTGGCGGCATGATGACCGAGGTGGCCTTCCGCCGCTACGCCCACGCGGCGGGGGCGGCGCGCGACGTGACCCTGCTCGACGTGGTACAGGATTACGTGCTCGAATACATGCGGCGGGAGGGTCTGTTCGAGGACACGCTCGTTTTCAAGGGTGGGACGGCGCTGCGCAAGTACGTCTTCGGGGCCGACGGCCGCTTCTCTGTCGACCTCGACTTCGCGCTGCGCACCGATGATCCCGCCGATGTGGACCTCGCGTTCGACCTGCTTGACGGCGCGGAGTTCGCCGACGTGCGCATCACGTTGGAGCGGCGGCGCGGGACGGCGGCGCTGCTGCGCCTGGAAACGCCGCTCGGCCCCGTCGTCGAGCCAGCGGCGGTGAGCGTGCGCCCCGCCGGGCCGTGGCTACCGCCAGGGGAGCTGGCGCCGCAGTCGTTCCCTCTGCTCGACCGGGGCCTGGAGTTCGCGCGGGCGTCGCTGCCGGTGCTCGACCCGCGCGAGATGGCGGCCGAGAAGATCGCCGCTTTCTGGCGGCGCCGAGCCGCGCGCGACCTCTAGGACCTGGATCACCTGGGCCAGGTGTTGCAGGCCGACTTCGACGGCCCCGCGATCGCGGAGCTGGCGGCGCTCAAGATCTACGCCGACGTTGCGCTTGAAGGGCTGGGCCACACGCCGGACTGGACTGGCGCGGTCTTCGACGTCCGGTCGGTGGAGGTGCGCGGTGCCGACGACCTGGGGCGCTTCCATGCGGTGGAGACCAACGTGGGGCCGCTCCTTGAACGCTGCCGGCAACGCTATCACGCGCTGCGCGACGTGACGGGGGAAGCGGGCTGGTTGGTGGCGCACGGCACGGCGCGCGACCGCTGGCGGGCGCAGGAAGTGGTAGAGGGGGTCGTCGCGCGGCTGGTCAACGCGAGCCCGGACCCGTCATGACCAGGGCTCGACACGCTGCGACGATTGGGGTGCGAGCGCGGCGACCACGACTGGTGACGCGGCTTTCAGCCTGGGCGAGCAGCCCCCGGATCGAGGAGCGCAAGCGGGACCACATCTACGACTATGCGGAGCGCACGACGCGGTACGTGCTGATGGACCTCGACGCGGAGCGCGTGCGGAGCGAGGTCGCCCGGAGCGCCAACCGCGAGCGGGATCGCTGGTTCTGAATGCCGGAAGCGCGCGTTTTCGCATGGCAGAGGGTGACCACGATTAGAGGGGTCACCTTCCGCCGCGCGGACACACCGAGGCTGGCTTCACCGCCATCTTCACCCACGTCATTGGGCTGCTGATCACGTTCATCAGCGAGGATCTGGCGCTCCGCCTGGTCCGCGAGGCCTGGCCGGAGATCGCCCGCGACCACGTCGGGATGGGGGGCGAGCATGAATGAAAGCGAGAGCATGAGCGCAACGTCGCGCGTCGCCATCACCCGGCTGCCCACGGGCGTTCCCGGCCTCGATGAGGTGCTCGGCGGCGGGCTACCCGAGTATTCCTTCACCGTGATCGCCGGCGCCCTCGGCGCGGGCAAGACCACACTGGCCCACCAAATCTTGTTCACCCTGGCCTCCCCCGCGCGGCCAGCCTTGTATTTCAGTGTGATGGGCGAGCCGACGCTCAAGTGGCCATCGACTCCGTCTCGGGCTTCGAGCTGGCGCTGGCGCCGGACTTCCGGCAGGATTTCCGCGAGTCGCTGTACCGGCTGGTGGGGGCGCTGACGGGGACGAGCATCACGGTGCTGCTGACCATGGAGATCGTGCAGACGACCGACGAGTTGCGCTTCAGCCCCTACGTGATCTCGTTCCTCTCCGACGACATCATCCTGCTGCGCCATGTCGAGATCGCGGGGCAGTTGCGCAAGAGTCTGGCGGTGGTCAAGATGCGCAACAGCGACCACAGCAAGGAGTTGTGGCTCTACGACATCACGGAGCAGGGTCTGGTCGTGCGCCAGAGCCTGCGGGACTCCCGCGGGACCGGCGTCGGCACGGCTACGCTGGGACCAGGGGCCGCGGCGCCCACGTACCCAGGGCTGACCGACCGGGAAACGACAGCGCTGGAGGCGCTATACGCGCGTGCAGCGCACCAGCGACGACGAGCGCATCCGACGGCTACGCGACGCAGGCGCAGGGGCAGACGCGTCGGCTGGCGGCGCTGGTGCGCGACCTGAAGGACGTGGCGCGCTTGCAGAGCGGCAAGCTCACGCTCACGCTCGCCCCGCTAGATCTGGCGGCGCTGGTGGCGGGGGTGGTCGAAACGGCGCGGGACCTGCCGCCCGGCCACACGATCCGCCTCGACGACGGCGCCGTACCCCTGCGTGTGCGCGGCGACGCCGGACGGCTGGAGCAAGTGCTGTTCAACCTGCTCACCAACGCTTTCGCCCACGCGCCGAGCGCGGAGCCCGTCGACGTGCGGTTGCGCCGCGTGGGCGACGAGATCGCGCTGGATGTGCAAGATTACGGCTGGGGCATCGCGGCCGACCAGTTGCCCCCTCTGTTCTCGCACTTCTACCAGGCGGCGCGGACCGATCGCCCGTCGCAGGGTGGGCTGGGTCTCGGCCTGTTCATCTGCCAGGAGTTGGCCGCAGCGCACGGCGGTCGCATCGTTGTCGCATCCACGGAGGGGGAGGGGACGACGTTCACGGTGTGGTTGCCGCTGGTGGAGACGGCTCCCGTCATGTGACGATCAGGCAAGCTCACGGGCTAGCCGAGCCGTATTTTAATCAGACAGGAGTGCCTTTTCGCCCGCCGCGAGCAGCGCCTCCGCGCGGCGGGCGCGGCGTGGCGAACCATCGGCCATCAGCCGCGTCGCCGTCCGCAGGCACGCCAACGCCTCGTAGAACGCCAGGCTCCGGCCAGCCAGTGGGACCGCCGCCTGGTACGTCCGCGTGAACGCCCCGACCTCCCGGGCCACCGCTCCGCGTCGCGCGGGGTCGCGGGCGGCGAGGTGATGGAGCGAGGCCAGGAACCGGCCGGCGTCCTCCGTGCCGTCGCCGACGTCCCAGGCATCCCAGTCGATGACGGTCGTCGCCTCCACCGCCAGATAGACATGCGACGCGCTGAAGTCGCCATGAACCAGGTGGGGCGGCGCCGGCCAATCTGGTCGCGCCTTCACGAGCGCGGCGCACACGCGGCGGGCGTCTCCCGTGAGCGCGGGCGTGGTCGCGCTCAACGCACGGGTCCAGCGACGCGCCTTGATCAGCGGATCGCGCAGCCGGTATGCGGCGGGCAGGGGAGGCGCGGCCGCGTGGAAGGCCGCGAGCCACCGCGCCGTCTTGTCCCCGACCCCGGTCTGGCCGCGCAGCACGGCCGCGCGGGCGGTCTCGCCGGGAGCGTCCTTCAGCAGCAGAAGGCGGAGCGCGGGCGCGTAGGCGAGGGGAGCCGTAACTTGCAGCGGCCCGCCGGGGCCGAACCCCAGGCGGCGTAGCGCCGTGAGCGTCGTCACCACATCGCCGCGGTCGCGCGCATAGACCTTGGCGATAAAGGTACGCGTTTCATCGCCCCGGCGGACGGTATAGCGGAGCGTCCAGCGGCTACCTGGATGCCCGCGTAGCACCGTCACGTCTTGCACGTCCAGCAGTCCCTCGCCGCGGACCAGCCAGGAACACGGTTGATTCCTCAGCACGGCGTCCAACAGCCGCGCCGCCTCGGAGAGACAGGTAAGGCGGCGTAGCTGGGGGATGGCCGCATCGGTCGCGGGGATGCCACAGGATACCGTCGTCATCGCCCCACCCACCGCCGACGCCCTGTCATGGGCGCGCACCCCTCGTCATTGCCGGGATGTCCCCGCCGCCTCGCCGCGGTTTCACGGCGCGAACGATGGACCGTCAACTACGCTCTCCGCGTCGGAGCTGGATGCGCCCAGTTGCTCCAGCCCGGGGATCCAAGGGACAATGTCCAGCCGCTCCTCGGGCACGGGTGTCTCCCAGCGCAGGTCCAGGCGCATCACGCTGTGCGCCCCCTCCTCGCCGGCCTCCAACTCCAACGCGACGCGCTCCGCCGCCCGCAACGCCACCAAATCCCCTCCACTGCGGACGGTTACCCCACCCGCACGCAGCGCCTGCGCCAGCGTCTCCATATAGCCTGCCGCCTGCTCGATCCCCAGCGATGCGCGAGCGCGTACCGCCGGCCCCGACGCGCCCCGTTCCCGATGACTGTGATGGTGTGCCATGCTTATTACCCCTCACTCTATACCGCTCGCTTGACTACTCACGCCTCTTGTGGCCGTTCAGGAGCGCTCTTCCTCCCACGCGGCCCCTCCCCGCCGGCCGGGGTGGGTGTGGCCGGTGGCGCCGCAGCCGACGGCGCGGCCGTATCGCCGGGCAGGACGAGACCGGCGTCGTGCGCGTGCGTCGCCTGTTCCGCTGGCCGCGGGACGGGAGCGTGCATGCCTGGTGTGATCAACAGGTCCGCCTGCGGGACAGGGGTCCGCCAGCGCAGCGCCAGCCGCACCACGCTCTGTGCGCCCTCCTCCCCGGCCTGGACTTCCATATCCACGGTGTCGGCGGCGCGCAACACGACGGTCTGGCTGCCGCTGCGCAGTGCTCCTCCGCCCTCGCGCAGCGCGTGGGCGAGGGCCATCAGATGATCCGCCACCCGACCGCTGTCCAACACGGCGCGCACCCGTAGCGCCCGCCCCTCGCCACCCGCCTCACCCATCTCCTCTTTAGCTCGGTCGTGCCGCTGGTGATGATGCTCGTGTCCCATGCCATCCTCCTCTGTTACTTGGTTACTTGTGTCTGTCCGTGTGCCGTTGCCGGCTGGGTCAGCCGTCGTCGGGCTCGTCCACGTGGTCCGACCGCCGATCGTCGCCGCGCACCAGCGCGGTCAGGATATACCGATCGAGCGGATCGGGGTCCTCCAGCCCACGCAGCCAGCCGCCCAAGCCGCCGGCCGCGGCGGATACGGATACAGCGCCGGGCGCGTCGCCCCAGTTGCCCCACTGGCCCCGCGCCACCCCGTCGACGACGCCCCGCAGCGCGGCGCGCTTGAGCGCGACCCGCTCCCCAGGGACGATCGCCGGCCCCAGGGGCAGGGGCAACGTGAGCACCCGGTCTACCCGACGGCGCACCGCCACGACCCGCCCCCCATGGGCCGCGACCTGGAGCCCCTCCGCCGCCTCGCTCACCCCGTTCCAGAGGTCCTCCAGGACGTGCACACTGCGCGGGAGCAGGAAGAGCGGATCGCCGCCGCGTAGCGTGCCTCCTAGCGCGGCTCCAGGCGGGGGCGGCCAGGATGGGTCGATGCTCAACGGGGCGCGCGGAGCCACATCAAGCTCGGCCAGGAAGCCACGCTTCCGCGCCCCGTGGGGATCCCCGTCGCGCCGGCGCAGGACGAGATAGTGGCCGCGCAGGCGTCGCCCCGGATATATCCGCTGCAGACAGTCCTGGATGCTGCCATGGATGCCGACATCCACGAGCGTCAAGGGTATCCCGCCAACCGCGCCCCGTCCGTGCAGATAGCGGTCGAGCAGCGCGGCCTGTCCGGCGTCCGCGACGGCGCCGCGCGCGAGGGGGCGCGACACATACGCGAGTTGCACCCGGCGCGGGTGGACGCCGCGGAAGCGATGCGGAGACGTGCGTAGGAGCACGCGCGCCGCGAGGAAAGGGGTAAGCCCATCCCGCCCAAGGCAGAGCGCGACGCCATCAGGACGCCGAGTGAGATCATCGAGCCAGGCGGCCGCGAACGCTGCGAGGACAGGGGCGTAGTAGTCCCGGCTCACCTCGTACAGCCGCCGCACGGCGCGCTCGGTCAGATTCTGCATACCCTCTCCGCCCCCACCCTCTCACCCGTATTGTTAACGGGATGTTAAAGCAATGTTAACAAGATGTTAAAGCAAGATATATACCGCTCCAAGGCTCGTGCATTATCCGCTGGCTGGATCAAGGCGTACAACGCTGCATAGGGGCATATAGCCGTACAGCCCTACAATAATTCACGAACCCTGCGGGCGGGCGTCCGCGGGGGGTTCCGGCTCGTCGGGGGGACCCTGGCGCTGGTGGTGATCGGGGACGGTTGAGGCCAGGTCAGCGCCGTAGACTACCTCGTCCGGTGTCTTTCCTCTCCCCCTCATCTGCCTCTCGTTGGGCCAAGCGCGTGGCGTTGGCCCGCCCACGCTGTGGGCGCGCAGGCGGGCGCGCCTGGGTGTCTTGGTTGTGGGCGCCTCCCCGCGCTCACGGTGGTCTTAGCGCTGGCGTCCCTGCGTCTGCTCGTCCGTGCCGTCCACGGTGACGCGCTCACGGCGCACCGTGTCCGAGACCTGCTGTTGCTCCGTGACGCCCTGCTTGTGCAGGCGCACCTCCTCGGTCTCGTGGACCTGCTTGCCAACGACGGCCTCCTCGCCCATCACCGGCACGTCGATGTCCTCGTTCTGGAAGACGTTCTGGAGGTCGGCCTGGTTTGCCTGTCCCGTGAACGGAACGCGCTCGACAGTGACCTCCTCGCGCCGCAGCGTGACCGGCACGGTCTCTTGCTCCGTCACCACATCTTTGTGCAGGCGGACGTCGCCGACCTGCTCCTGCCGCTTACCGGCGACCAACTCCTCCTCGTAGACGGGACGTTGATGGTGTCGTCGTTTACCATGCCGCCCGTTCCGCCCGTGGGCGGGTTGTCGTAGCGGTCGCCCTGTAGGTCATCTTTGTACAGGCTCAACTGCACGTTACCGTCGGCGTCGGTGTTCTGGACGGCGCTCACGGGGATATAGAGATCCTTGTGGAACAGGAAGCCCTTCTGCACGGTGATATACCCACCCTGCGGCATGTCTTGGACCGATTCTACCGTGCCGAGAACACGGGCAACGTCGAGGGGACGGGGATTGGGCTGGCGAGCGTACGCGAGGTCGTGGCGCAGCACGGGGGGACCGTAGCCATCGCGAGTCGGGAGGGTGTGGGCACGACGGTGACGGTACGACTACCGGTCGCGGGGTCGCCGGCCTCCTGATGCGCGGCGCATGTGGCACGGTCTGGATCGGGGGCGGAGTCGATCACATCCGTGCCTCTCGCGCGTCCTCCAGCAGGTCGCGCAGCAATGCGCCCAGCGCGGCGTCATCGCGGGTGTCGACCCCGTGGGCCCACGGGTCGTCGAGGAGGCGCCCGCGCTCATCCGGCCCGCACAGTCCGCGTAGGACGACAGGTACCTGAGCGAGGGGCTCCACGGCGCGCATCGCGCACGAGGTCGAGGCCACGCTCGTCGGAGAGGCCGACGTCGACGAGGACCGCCGAGGGGCGCACCTTGTGCACGAGCGCGATGGCCCGACCCAGCAGCGGCGCGGCGAGGGCATAGGCTCCCGCGTCGCGCGCCATGACGCCGTACGCGCGCAAACGCGTGGGGTCCGAACTCACGACGAGGACGAGACGGGTAGGCTGGCGTGTCATCGGGGGGCTCCTCTTGCTGGCCTCTTCAGAAGCGCAGGAAATGTGCCGTCTCTCTGCTATCCTGTACGCATCACGGCACACAACCCGATCACAAGCCCGGCAGGGTAGACCAGGGTCATTTAGTTCTCGGCGGGTTGCTGATGAGGGCAAGAGCAGTCCTGGGCTGGGCGGCGTCGTGGCCGACCTACGCCGCCCACGGCAAGACGCAGTTCTCCGGCTACTTCGAGGCGCCGTCCCATCAATCACGGACCATCACGTTCCGCTACCGCATCCCGCCCACCATCGACGCGGGCGACCGCTACACCCTGCTCGTGCAGCGACAGCCCGGTACCGCCGCCATGCCGCTCACCATCGACATCGCGGCGACGGAGGGTGTGTGCCTCGACGGCGGTACGCGGCGCCTGACCACGGCGCTTCGCGCCGATGTCAGCGTGGCGGCTGACCTGACGGGCGGGGCGCCGCGCCCGCGACAGATTGCGCTCACGCCGAGCGATCCACCGGCGTCCCCCGGTTCGCAGCCGGAGCCATGGGTGACCGTCCCCACCGGGATGATAGACGATGCGTCCTAGCTCACCGGCGTTCGCGCGTCAGCCGCCAAGTGGCGGCGGCGGGCACAAAGTAGGCGGCAAACAGCCAGCCGAAGAGCCCCTCGCCGATGATCGTGGGCGCCGCCAGGGCTACGGCATGAACCGCTGGCGGAACGTTTCCGCATCGTTCAACCGTGGGAACGGCGTGTTCGGGACGTCGACATTCAGGAAGCGGCACAAGGGCGCCCATCCGTCCTTGACCTCCCAGACCAGCAACTTGCTGGCCGGTACCGCATCCTTGACCTCCTGATTATGCCGCTCGAAAACCGAGATGGCATAGTCTTTATCCTCGAATCGCCCATGGAAGAGCCCTTGCCAGGCGAGGGTGTCGAGCATGCGGCCGGTCCCCGCAGCCGGAGACTCCGCCGACTGGGGCGACGACGAGGGCCGGCTTACGATATAAACCGTGCGGCGGACGCTCTCGTACCACGTCTCGGGGTCGCGTACATTGAGCAGTATTTTCGCGTCCGGGTACACCTCCATGAGCCTCTTGTAAAAGGCGCTCGTGGGCCAATCGACGGCAGACTGAAAGTCGGCGAACAGCGCCGTCCAATCGACGGGGCGGCGCTCGGCCGCCGCCTGCCAGATCGCGATGTCCTGAGGGCGCTCGAACTGCGTGACGAAGTGGTAACACGGTCCGAACCCTAGCTGCTCCAGCGCCGCTTTCGTCGACATGGTCCCGGTGCGTGGGTAGCCGGCCCCGATGATCTGTAGCATATCTCTATCCCCCCATCGCCTCGACGAGGATGCGCGCGACTTCGGGCCGTGAGAACTCGGGCGGCGGCAATTCCCCCGCTCGCAGCAGCGCGCGCACCTTGGTCCCGGAGAGCTCGACGTGATCCTCCGCCGAGTGCGGGCACGTCTTCGCCGAGGCCATACTCGCGCAGCGCCGGCAGTAGAAGCTGTTCTCAAACTTGAGCGGCATGATGCCGAGCGTGGCCGCGTCGAACTGCTCGAACAGCCGCTGGGCGTCGTAGGTCCCATAGTAGGAGCCGACTCCGGCGTGGTCGCGTCCGACGATGAAGTGTGTGCAGCCGTAGTTCTTGCGCATGATGGCGTGGAAGACGGCCTCGCGCGGTCCGGCATAGCGCATCGCCGCGGGCAACACGCTCAGGATGACGCGATCCTCCGGATAGTAGCGCTCCAGGAGGACCTCATAGCAGCGCATTCGTACCTCGGCGGGGATGTCGTCGCTCTTGGTCTCGCCGACAAGCGGGTGGAGCAGCAGGCCATCGACCGTTTCCAGGGCGCACTTCTGAATGTACTCGTGGGCGCGGTGCACCGGGTTGCGCGTCTGGAACCCGACGACGGTGCGCCAGCCCCGCTCCACGAAGCTCGCGCGCGTGTCGGCTGGAGTCAGGTAGCGCGACCATGGAGAGGTGAAAGGCAACACGCGCACAGGACCGCCCAGCAGGGTATCGCCCTGCGCGTAGAGGGCGGCCACGCCCGGATGCGCCTCCTCATCAGTGCGGTACACCTCGCGCGCCTCGCGCCGCTTGTCGCGCGTGAAGACCTCGTCGACGCGCATGACGCCATGGATGCCGCCGTCGTCGTCGCGCAGCGCGATGTCTGTTCCCGGCGCCGGGGCTTCGCCGGCCTCAACGGCCAGCGTCACCGGGATCGTCCAGGCCAGTCCGTTAGCCAGGCGCATCGTCTCGACGACCCGCTCGTAGTCGTCACGCCCCATGAAGCCGGTCAGCGGGCTGAGCGTACCGACAGCCAGCAACTCCAGATCGTTCAGTTGCCGCGCGGAGAGTCGCGCCGACGATAGCGCCGCCGCGCGACGGCGCACCTCGTCCGCTTCGGCCTCAGGCACGAGGCAATCGACCAATCGTCCCCCATGCGGGGCAATCGTCTCTCTACTAGCCTGCTGTTGTCGCGCGTCCGCCTCAGTCTCGATGGTCATTATCTCTCCTATTTAACTAGCAAACTGTTGAGCGGGCGCGACATAGCCATGCTCCTCAAGATAGGACAGGATCTTGCCGACGCTCTCGTCCACGCTCTCGCGCTCGGTGTCGACGCGCACCTCGGGGGAGACGGGTTCCTCGTATGGGTCCGAGACGCCGGTGAAGTTGGCAATCTCGCCGCGCAACGCCTTGGCGTAGAGCCCTTTGACGTCACGCCGGGTCAACTCCTCGATTGAGCTATGCACATGGACCTCGACGAAGCCGTCGCCGATCATCGCGCGGGCCTCGCCACGCGCCTGTGCAAAGGGCGAGATGGCCGCTGTGATGACGGCGGCGCCGTGCCGTACGAGAAGCGCGGCGACAAAGGCGATGCGCAGGATATTGGTATCACGATCCTCGCGCGAGAAACCGAGCCCCTTGGACAGGTGTGTGCGCACCACGTCGCCGTCGAGAATATCGACCACGCGTCCACGCGCCTCCAACTCCAGCTGCAACCGTTGGGCGATGGTTGTTTTGCCTGCCCCCGAGAGCCCTGTCATCCACACCGTGAAACCTTTTCCCATCCTGTTCGTTTCCCCCTTCACAATGCTGGCGTGGCGAAAAATGCGCCGCCAGGACACAGTAGTCAGTTTATCTCACACGAGGCTTATTCCGGCCCACACCATCACTCCCGGGTGCGCCCCGTGATTGTGATGGCGCCCGCCGTGGGCCTGACCTTAAAAGGTCATGGCAGGGACCGGACCTTAAAAGGTCTCGTGGCGGCCAGCCGCGACCGCTATGGCCGCTAGACGTTTGACGGTAGGGCGCGCGTCTCACGCCCAGACCGACCTTTCAAGGTCCGTCGTCTGCCATGACCTTTCAAGGTCAGGCCACCTCTCATAATCATGGGGTACACCCATCACTCCCGCGATGGCTGGCCGCAGCCAAACTTCGGGCAAACTCGCGCATAGCTTGCTCCCAACGTAAACGCCCGGTAGTGAGCCCACCAACAAATTGGCGCTGATGGGAAGATTAACATCACCGAGGCCAAGGTGTCCAATCGCCGCCGTGGGAACGAGCACGGCGGCAAACGTGACGTCCACCCCGACCAGGCGGCGCAGACCCATCCAGGGGATCATCAGATAGAGGGCAGGCACGGTGAGCGAACCGGCGCCAATCGAGGTCAGGGCGACGACGAAGCCGACGAATGCTCCCAGCGCCACGACGCGCGCTTGTACGCCTGGCGTCCATCGTCTAGCCTTCCTCCGCGCGCGCCCCTCCTTGCGCCAGCGCGTGAGCAACGGAGCCAGGATCATCGCCGTCGCCGACACAAACAAGAGCACGCCGACCTCTATGACCATAGCAGACTATTATGAGAGTTAGATTGAAAAGGGTGAGTACATCGTGATTGTTCTCGGCGACGTACACCGGCGTTGGGAGGAAGCGGCCAGGGCGATTGATCGCGCGGGCCTGTATGGTCGAACGATCATCCAGGTGGGGGATTTCGGGTTGGGGTTCGGCGACCTGGACCGTGAGCGTCAACAAGTGGCGGCGCTGGGCGCGGCGCTGTATCGTCGGCGCAACCGATTGCTGATCGTGCGCGGCAACCACGACAACCCGGCGCTCTTCCGCGCGCCCACGGAGCTCGCTGGCGGCGCGATCCGCCTCACGCCCGACTACTCGCTGGAAACGGTGGAGGGGCGCAAAGTTCTCTTGGTCGGCGGCGCGATATCGGTGGACCGGAAGTTGCGGCGCGCCGGGCGCTCCTACTGGTCGGACGAGGCGTTCGTCCTTGATCTGACTCGGTTAGCCGCACTTGATCTCAGCGATCTTGACGCCGTCATCACACACACAGCGCCAGGCGTCGCGCCGCCTCCCCTCGATCATTACAACCACTTTATCGCCCTCGCCGCCGCCTCGCCGGCGCCAAGCAGGTATCGCGCGGCGCTGCAACGCCTGTATACGCGCGACGAAACGCTTGCCGATGACGTAGGCGCCGAGCGCCGTGCGTTGGATGCTCTGTATCACGCCATCCGTGCCCGCACCGCGGTCCCACATTGGATCTACGGTCACTTCCACCACCACGCCACCGCGGTCTACGAGGACACCCGTTTCACGGCGCTCGATAAGCTACAGATGTTGGAAATTGGGAAACGATAAGTCACGAGTCCCGCGCTGACACTGTCCGCAGAGCATCAAGCGTCGCGGCGGCCAACTCTTGGCGACAGACGAGCAGGTCAGGGAGCCATGGATTGGCCTGATTGTACCGCAAGGCCGTGCCGTCAATCCGTGACACCTGCAGCCCTGCGGCGGCTGCGACCGCCACGGGGGCCGCGGAGTCCCACTCATATTGACCTCCCGCGTGCACGTAAATGTCGGCCTCGCCCAAGACGATAGCCATCGCCTTAGCCCCCGCCGAGCCCATCGGAACCAACTCCGCCCCTAAGCGCGCGGCAAGAGACGTGGCGACCGCCGGTGGACGCGTACGGCTCACGACAAGGCGCAGTGGGCCATCGGGCCGCGTGGACATGGAAGGAGGCGCCGCTGTCGTGAGCGTGAGTTGGCGGCCTGGCAGCGCGACCGCGCCCACTACCGGCGTCCCATCAACGCACAGCGCTACATGGATCGCCCAATCCGTCCGGCCCACCTCACCGAATTCACGCGTCCCATCAAGGGGGTCGATAATCCACACACGCTGGCTGCCCAGCCGAGCGGGATCGTCGGCCGCTTCCTCGGACAGGATGGGGTCCCGCGGATACGCCGCGTTCAGCGCCTGCACGATGAGGTCGTGTGAGTGACGGTCCCCGGCGGCGCCGATGTCGCGGCCGCCACGGCCCTCATTCTCCAGGCTTTGTCGCAGGGATAAGAGCGCCTGGCCCGCGTCCGTCGCGATACGCCCCGCCTGATCATGCTCGACTTCAGTCATCATACAACTCCTTTTAGTTAGCGCCAGACGCGGCGCCCTTCCGTGCCGACGCGCCCTCACGCCACATGTATAGTCACGCCAATAGTATAGGGCAGGGCGAGACGGCCGTGCACGCGAAAGGAGGGGCGGGGTGGACGCCGTGGGCCTGACCTTAAAAGGTCATGGTAGGGACCGGACCTTAAAAGGTCTCCCGCGGCTAGCGGCGACCACCATGACGGCGAGGCGCGCGAACGGTGGGACGCGCGTGTGACGCTCAGACAGACCTTTCAAGGTCCGTCTGCTGCTATGATCTTTTAAGGTCAGGTCCTGGAGGGACGCGGCAAACTGTCCCTGTAGGTCACGCGCGTCTACAATGATTTATGACGGGTTGACGTGGCTGGAGGCGCTGACCGACGACCAGTAAGATCGAGCGGCGGGATTCATTGGACTGTGTGTAGAGGAGCTGTCCCGTGCCACGTACATCTGGCATGACGCCTGGGCGCGGCGGGCGACGCACGCTGGGATCGGCGCCCCCCGACGGACAAGGGCCGCGCCGTCCGCCGTCCGTACCCAGCCGGTCGTACGAGCCGCCGCCGCTGGCCGCTATCGCGCGTCGGCCGTCCTACCCCTGGTTCGTGGTGGGAACGGTCTGCGTCGGCGCTTTCATGGGACAACTCGACGCGAGCATCGCCCAGTTGGTCCTGCCCACCCTGGAGACGACGTTCCACGCGCATCTGAGTCTGGTGAGTTGGGTCGCGCTGGCCTATCTTCTGACACTGGCCGGCACGCTGCCCATCTTCGGGCGCCTGGCCGACATGGTGGGGCGCAAGCTACTCTACACCGCCGGCTTCGTCGTCTTCATCGCCGGCTCGGCGCTGTGCGGCTTCGCTCCGACGTTGTGGTTCCTGCTCGGCGCGCGCGTCTTTCAGGCCCTCGGCGCCGGTCTCTTGCAGGCCAACAGCGTGGCCATCATCACGGCCGCCGCCGGGCCGGAGCGGCGTGGGCGCGCGATCGGCATCCAGGGAGCCGCGCAGGCCATCGGCCTGTCGGTAGGTCCGGCCCTGGGCGGCCTGCTCATCCAGACGCTCGGCTGGCAGTGGGTTTTCTGGATCAATGTGCCGGCCGGCCTGCTCGGCGCTGGGCTGGGCTGGGCCATCCTGCCGCGTACGGAAGGCTTGCGGCGCGGCCAGCGCTTCGATGGGTGGGGTGCGGTGCTACTCGCGCCGGCGTTGACGGCGCTGGTGTTGGCCATCAGCGAGGGCCGCGAATGGGGCGTCACGAGCCCGCTATTGCTCCTCTGCGTCGTCGGCGGCGCCGTCTTGCTGGCCCTCTTCGTGTGGCGTGAGCGGGTCTTTGCCAGCCCCCTGATCGACCTCTCGCTGTTCCGGGTGGCATCCTTCACGGCCGGCAACGTGGCGGGTCTGCTCTCTTATGGCCTCCTCTTCGGCGTCTTCTTCCTGCTGCCGTTTGCCTTGGAGCGCGGGCGGGGCGCGACGGCGCTCGCGGCCGGCCTGACGCTGACAGCCATCCCAATCGCCCTGGGGGTGGTGGCGCCGCTCGCCGGCGGATTGTCTGATCGGCTAGGACCGCGCCCGCTGACCGTTGGAGGCATGCTCCTGGCCGCGCTCGCCCTCGTCGGTCTGGCCCTCCTGGAGCGCGGCGCGGCTCTGCCCCTGCTGATCGTCGCCCTGGCCGCCTTTGGAGTAGGGCAAGGTCTGTTCACAGCCCCGAACAACAGCGCCATCATGGGGGCGGCGCCGCCGGAACGGCTGGGGGTGGCTGGCGGCGTGCTCAACGTCACGCGCACGCTAGGGACCAGCCTGGGCGTGGCCGTCGCCGCGCTGGCGCTCTCCTGGCGGCTCGCTGCGCGCGCCGGCCATACCGTGAGCACGGCGCACGCGCCCCCCGGCGCCCTGCTCGGCGCGGTCCACGACACGCTGTTCCTTTTCGCGGCGCTGGGCGTAGCGGCCGCGGCGGTTTCTCTCGTGCGCGGGCAAGTATCCGTGCAACGAACAGAGTGAATTTGTCCCCTTTTCATCCTCCTCGATAGCTCCAATCGCCGTTGAACGTATCTTCTAACGTCCCAATAACACGTTGATCGGCCACGATGATCCCAAGCTCACGGTTGTCGTCCAACGAGGCGGCCGAGAGATTCTGCGAGCCCACGAACGCGCGACGGCCGTCGGCGACGATGACCTTGGCATGGATGTAGAGATACGACCGCGGCAGGCGGCGCACGCGCACGCTGGCGGCCGTCACGAGGCGCACGCCGCGAGCATCGTAGTCGGGTCCGCTCGGCGCGGGCAGGATGAGGCGCACATGGACCCCATGCCGCGCGGCCGCCGCCAGCGCCTTTTCCATGCCGGGGTCCTGTAGCTCTTCCTCGTACACATCGAGCGTGCGCCGCGCCGACCCGATCAACGCTTGCAGTAAAGGACGCGCGTCGGAGGGGCTCAACGGCAGATTGCCGTCGCGCGTGGTATAGACCCGGTTTGTCCAGTCGGCGATAAAGAGCGCGCGGACCGTTGCCACGTCGGCCGGATGGCGGTCGACCACGTCGAACTCGCGATTGGCCTGAAAAGACGCGCGCGTAAAGTTGGTCGTCATGACGTAGGCTGTGTCCCCGTCGACGACCATGCTCTTCTCGTGCGTAAGGCGGTAGCGCGGGCTGGACCAATGGACCGGGATGTCGGCGGCCATGAGGATGTCGTAGGCGGACTGATTGGTGTTGTCGGACGCGCCGTAGGGGTGTGGTTCCAGGATGACCCGCACGTCGACGCCGGCGGCGTGGGCGTACTCGAGGTCGTGGATGATCGTGCGGTTGGTCAGCATGTACATCGTCAGCCAGATCGAGCGGCCGGCGTCGCGTATGGCGCCTGTGAGCGCGCCGGCGCCGTCGTCCGGCTCTACCAACACTTGCACCCCCCGCACGCCCGCGCCCAACCGGACGAGCGGGACACGCGCCGCACGCGCTTGCGTCGCAACGACAGGAGCTACTCCCGCGCCACATCCGCTGAGGAGGACGGCCAGCGCGATCAAGGGACCGACGGCTACTATATAGCCGAGACCTGGCCTTAAAAGACCATGGCAGCCGACCGACCTTAAAAGGTCTACGGGGGCGTGACATGCGCTCCCTTCGTCTAACGCGAGGCCGCCGGGAGCCAGCGAATTTGTTGTGGGTATCAACACAGGCGTGTCGCCCTTTCACTTGTTACAACCTGCTAAAGGTGAAGGGCGCCCGCGAGAGATCGTATCGACAGTATAAGCTTATCTTTTATTGAGAGACGCCCGCAAGTTGCACGTTCATGCACGGCGCGATGCAGGGGGAGAAGGACTGCGCGCTCAAATGGACGCGGTATGTCGCGACGTGACTCCAATCTACCTGTTGTGGTTGCCGTATCATACGGTCCGCCAGCGGCACACGACGCAGCAAGCTCACGAGCGGGGCGGGCCGCGTCGGACCGGCCGCTATGGCGACGAGCGTTGATGTGGAGAGAAGGGAATCACTGTCCGTTAGCACCACGTTGGTACACCACGGAATGCTTGGCGGGCAGCCTGTACCAAGAGGGAAGGCGCGGGCGCGCACTAACACCGTCCGCCCCACCCAAGAGCGTGGCTGGCGTATCATGCCGGCTCGCACCTGCGCGACTGTATACACTGTGGCTGGCGCGGCCAAGATCCGGGTTTCGACGACGAACAAGAGAGCGGCCACGAGCGCGACGGCCAAAATACCCACCAGTAGGCTCTTCATGGTTGTGTCGCTCCCGCGAACATCGCGCTCCTTCCGTCCTGCCTATGGCACACATCGCGGCGCCAGGCGCGTCCCGCGATTGTGATGGGGAGCCCGCTGGCCTGACCTTAAAAGACCATGGCAGGGACCGGACCTTAAAAGGTCTCCCATTGACAGCTGTAGTGGCCGCACGCTAGACGGACAGTACGCGCGCCACGCCCAGGCAGACCTTTCAAGGTCCGTCTGCTGCCATGACCTTTCAAGGTCAGGCCACCTCTCACAATCGCGCGGCGCTCCCAGTGGGGGCCGCCGACTACTTTTCACGGCCTCTGCCGCGATGAGCGGCGCGCTCGCCGAGGTTTGGCGGACACACGTCGGGGGATCGGGGGGCAGCATGCCCCCCAATCCCCCGACGTGTGTCCGCCAAATATTTAAGCGATGTCAGGAGCGCTTGCGCAGGAACGACGGGATATCGAACTGATCGGCGGAGCGCTCCGGCTGGCGCGGCTGCGGCGCTGGCTGGGGTTGCGGCGCCTGCGCCTGCCGTACTTCTGGCTGCTGCATGCGCGGCTGCTGCATACGATTGGCGTTGCGGCCCTCGAAGCCGGTGGCGATGACGGTGATCTGCAGGTCGCCCTGCATCGACTCGTCGATCACGGCTCCGAAGATGATGTTGGCGTCGGGCTCCGCCGCTTCCTGGACGATCTGCGCGGCCTCGTTGACCTCGAAGAGCGTGTAGTCGGCGCCGGTGATGATGAGGAGGACACCCTTGGCTCCGTCCATCGAGACATCGAGCAGCGGGCTGGACACGGCGATGCGCGCGGCGTCGGAGGCGCGGTTGTCGCCCGAGGCGCGGCCAATCGCCATGAGCGCCGAGCCAGAGTCGCTCATGATCGACTTGACGTCCGCGAAATCGACGTTGACGAGACCGGGGATGGTGATGGTGTCGGAGATGCCCTGGATGCCCTGGCGCAGCACGTCGTCGGCGAGGGCGAAGGCGTTGGTCATGGTCGTCTTCTTGTCGGCCAGTTGCAGCAACCGGTCGTTGGGCACGGTGATGAGCGTATCGACATTCTCCTTGAGCGCGTTGGCACCCTCGTCGGCCAGGCGACGGCGACGGGCGCCCTCGAACGCGAAGGGCTTGGTCACGACGCCGACCGTGAGCGCGCCCATCTCGCGCGCGATGCGCGCCACGACGGGAGCGGCACCGGTGCCCGTGCCGCCGCCCATACCGGCGGTGACGAAGACCATATCAGCGCCGCGCAGGGCTTCGCGCAACTCCTCGTCGTTCTCCTCGGCCGCCTTCTCACCGATCTCGGGGTTGCCGCCGGCGCCAAGCCCCTTGGTCAGCTTGTCGCCGATACGGATCTTAGTCGGGGCCATCGAGGCGGCAAGCACCTGATAGTCAGTGTTGACAGCGATAAATTCGACCTCTTGCTGATCCCGCGCGAGGATCATACGGTTGATGGCGTTGCAACCCGCGCCACCTACACCGACGACTTTAAGGATGGCATGATCGGCGATAGACGGAATGTTCATGTTTCTTGGTCTCCTGCACAGTTTTTGGCGGCCTGTCTTTCTGACCCTACGCCGTGCACTATAGCATGGATGCGCCAAGTTGTTGGTGAGTAGTCCCCCAAAACTCGTCGATCTTTCCTTACTGACAGGCACGACCGCCGCTGTGGTGGCTTTTTGTCCCCCAGCGCTGCCTTGAGAACTGACCACAACGCGGCCTGACCTTAAAAGGTCATGGCAGACGACGGACCTTAAAAGGTCTCCACTGGGCAGCGGAGCGAGCCGCCGCTGGACGATAATTCATGAGCCCTTGGGCAGCGGAGCGAGCCGCCGCTGGACGATAATTCATGAGCCCTGCTATGGCGACCGCCAACACAAGCGCGGAGCGCTCCCTGCGCGGGTCTACGACGCCCGTCCTATGACGTGGGCGTGTAGAGCGGGGAGCGCACATCTAGCGCGATCACGGCCGCGAGGACGGCCACCGGAGCCAGCAGCGCGTTCAGATCCCACCGCGCGACGGCCGCGCCGCCCATGACGGCCCCCACGACAAAAGCAGTCCAGACACCCGCTACGAACAACGCACGGAACAGCGAGGGACGCGCCGGCACGATCCCCTGTGTCGCGCTGGCGTTCTCCCCCCGTTCCTGGTCGTGCAGCCAGAACAGGTAAGCAACCGCTTCCTTCGCGAACGTCGTGAGCATCTGCGTGATGTACGTGGTATGCACGGTCGTGCCGGCGACGCGCTGGAGCGCCGCCGTCTGCACGCCCATAGGCACGGCTAGCAACGCGACCAGCAGGTCGAACTGCCAGCCCGCGGTAGTTTGTATGACGCCCGCGTGGAGGTGGCTGCTCCCATAGACGCGGAAAGCGAGCAGCAGGATGGCCTCCAGCGCCAGGGCCACGGAGAGGGAAGACCGCACCCCCCGCCGCACCGCTAGCTCGATCACGGCGGCGCCCACGGCGACACCAAGGACGAACAGCGGGATCGGCGTTAAGCGGCGTAGCGCCTCCGTCCCCTGTCCCACGCCTAAGTAGGCGCCCAACGCCGCGCTGTTGCCGCTCATGTGTGACGTGAAGAGGTTGGCCAGGGTCAGAAACCCGACGGCATCGACAGCGCCGCCCACCCAGGCGAGCACGACCGCCAACCACGCGCCTTCCGTGTCACTCGGATTCACCGCCACCCTTTTCAACCAAGATCAGGCATCTTATCGAGTTCTATGCAAGCCGGAAGCACGTATCATGCCGCGGATGCGCCCCGCCGTGGGCCTGACTTTAAAAGGTCAGACCGCCTCTCACTATGCTGGGGTTCACCCCATGCCGCCACGGAACCAGGCGCAAGCCCGGCGCCTGGCGCCCAAATTGATATATCACACGGTGACATAGCCGCCGGCAAGACGGCGGATCATGCGCAATCGAGCGGAGAGCAGGAGGAATTATGCGTCTACAAGGGAAAGTGGCGATCATTACGGGGTCGGCCACGGGCATCGGCAAAGCCATGGCACAGGCCATGGCGCGCGAGGGAGCCGCAGTCACGATCGACTACGTGGGCCGCCAGCAGGACGCGGCCAACGAGGTCGTGCACGACATCGAGCAGGCTAGCGGCAAGGCGCTTGCCGTATCCGCAGATGTTTCGCAACTGGACCAGGTACAAAACCTGGTCGCGCAAACGGTGCAAAAGTTTGGCCGACTCGACATCATGGTCAACAACGCCGGTATCGAGGAGAAACATCCCTTCCTGGAGATGCCCCTCGAAGTCTGGAACAAAGTCATCGCGGTCGACTTGACGGGGCCGTGGCTGGGCTGCCAGGCGGCGGCGCAGCAGATGGTCAAGCAAGGGGACGGTGGCCGAATCATCAACATCTCCTCGGTGCACGAAGACCTGCCGATGCCGACCAACGCGCCCTACTGCGCGGCCAAAGGCGGCTTGCGCATGCTCACGCGCACCATCGCCGTCGAACTGGCCCCGCACCAGATCACCGTCAACAACATCGGCCCCGGCGCCATCTTCACGCCCATCGACGCCGACATCGAGGCCAACCCCGACCTGGAGAAGCAGCTCATGGCTGAGATACCGCTCGGCCGCTGGGGCAAGCCCGAGGATGTGGCCGAACTCGCTATCTATCTCGCCTCCGACGCCGCCGCCTACGTCACCGGCTCGACCTACTTCATTGACGGCGGCATGCTGCGGCAGGCTGGGAGCCTCTAGTCGGAAGTCGTGAGTCGTGAGTCGTGAGTTCACGGTCGATGGTGTGCTCCATAATCATCAGGGGGGAGCACGCTGGCTATGCGTATACGTCTATCCCATCCCGACTCCCGACTCCCGACTCCCGACTCCCGACTCCCGACTCACGACTTCCGACTTCCGACTCACGACTTCCGACTCACGACTCCCGACTTCCGACTCACGACTCACGACTTCCGACTCACGACTTCCGACTCACGACTGAGAAGAGGAGAGATCGAATGACGGACACACAGCGGCCACGCATCGTGATCCTGGGGGCGGGCTTCGCTGGCGTACACGCGGCGCGCGAACTGACGCGGCTGCTCCCCAAGGATGAGGACGGGGACATCACCCTCGTCAACCAAGACAACTACCTCTTGTTCACGCCCATGCTCACCGAGGTCGTGGGCGGGCAGGTAGAGACGGGGCACATTATCAGCGCGGTGCGCCGCCTCTCGCCACGCATCACGTTCGTACAGGGGCGCGTCGATGACATCGATGTGGACAACAAGCGCGTCACTATCACGCTTGGGCAGGGCGAGGACGGTATCCCTACGGCCCAACGCACCCTCGACGCCGACCACCTGGTCATCGCGCTGGGCTCCGTCACCAGCTTCCACGGCATCCCCGGCGTCCAGGAGCACTCGTTGACGGTCAAGAGCGTCGGTGACGCCGCGGCGATCCGCAACCGCGCCCTGGAGTTGCTCGAACGGTCCGACGACGAGGGTGACCCGGCGCGGCGGCGCGACCTGCTCACCTTCGTTGTCGGCGGCGGGGGCTATTCTGGCGTCGAGACCATGGCCGCGCTCAACGACCTCATGCGTGACGCCGCCAAACAGCACTATCCTCAGATCGCGGCAAACGACATCCGTACCGTGCTGGTCCAGCCGGGATCGCGCCTCTTGCCCGAGATCAGTGCGGGGCTAGCGCGCTACACGCAACAAAAGCTACAGGAGCGCGGGGTCGAGGTCATCCTGGACACCAAGATCACGGGAGCCGGACCCGACTGGGTTGAGTTGGAGGACAAGAACGGCCAGAAGAAGATTATTACCACACATCTGCTGGTCTGGGCCGCTGGCGTGACGCCCAGCCCGATGATCGAAAAGCTCGACGTCAAGCGCGGCCACCACCACGGCATCGTGGTCGATGCGTCGCTGGCCGTGCCAGGCCATCCTGGCGTCTGGGCGCTCGGGGACTGCGCCGAGATCCCCAAGCCGAACGGCAAAGCTAGCTACGCGCCGACGGCCCAGAACGCGACGCGTGAAGGGACGCAGGTGGCGCGCAACATCGTGGCCGTACTGCAAGGTCAACAGCCCAAGCCCTTCGTGTACACGCCGATCGGCTCGTTGGCGATCATTGGCAAGCGCACCGGCGCGGCAGAGGTGTACGGGCGACATTTCTCCGGCATCCTGGCTTGGGCCATGTGGCGGGCGATCTACCTGTCAAAGACGCCGCTCCTCGGCAAGCGCGTGCGCATCGGCCTCGATTGGACGCTGGACGCCTTGTTCGGGACAGAGATCGTGGAGTTGCCCGTCGCGCGCTCCCGGACCGTCGCCGAGGACGAACAACACGAGGATAACAAGTAGCACTCTTTCTTCCTCGCCCCCCCTCGCCCATGGCTGACTGGCCCCTCGGCCGCGGCCGACGGTCCAGCGCGCCTCCGGGGGAGCCTGGGGAGAGGCCTCCCCCCAGACCCCCGCCATAAAGAGAGTGCGGCGGATGATGGGGAAGGTACTGGTGAGCGCGTCAGCGGTAGCGGGCACCGCTGGTGTGCCAGATAGGCGCGGTGCATGGAGGGGCTGTGGGGGACGCGAGTGACACGGACCGTTTCCCATTTCCAGGTTCCGTGGCGCCCGCGATGAGTGTATGGCGGGGGTCTGGGGGGAGGCATCTCCCCAGGCTCCCACTCGCATCAAGCTAATCCTGCTAAGGAGGGCTCAAGGAGGAGTTGATAGGTGTTGGGCTTCTTTTTGCGGCGGTTGAGACGGCAGCCGGCGGCGACGCAGCGCTGGACGACCGCGAGAATGT
>JAABUM010000707.1_pt1 | contig 55543 bp, 93 predicted proteins | sample 5559161 | NCBI WGS metagenome assembly JAABUM01 (sample SAMN10711868, study PRJNA513369) | rock metagenome | isolation source: Antarctica rocks | place: Antarctica: Victoria Land, Siegfried Peak nord
CGGGCGCCACGCGCCTACTTCCGGCGCACCCTGTAGTTCCCAAATTGCTCACAAACGCTTACACGCTTCACCTGCAGGAGCTTGCGGGCGGCGCGCCGCTGGCCAAGCTGCTGGAGGGGGGTTGGGCGCCGCACGGCTACTTCCGGCGCACAATGTTCGAGGCCTTCCTGTCGCACCGCCTGCCCGTGGCGCGCGCCCTCTGGTTCGCCCGCCTTGTCTACTTCAGCCGCAACCGGTGCGCACAGGCCTGCAATTTCAACACTGTGTGTGTCAGCACTTTTCAAGATGAGCTCATCATGCCGATGACCAGTTGGAAGGCCATGCTCAAGGCTGCACCAGCTCCCAGCAGTGCAGTTTATCTTCACGAATCAGCTTCGAGCTTGCAAACCTTCGTGAAGTCTCAATAGCAACTCGTACCTCCTCACGCTTCATCGTGAGTACTTGTCCAAGCGCCGGCCGACTGCGGCATCATACTCTGTGCCACAAGCGTGACCCGGATGCGCGGGCCAGGGAGGGGACGCAGCACCTGACCGACTCCAGGGGTACCACCAGCACACCGCATATATATTCAAATTATCTTATCTGAATCTGCTCACATATTCATTCACGAAGGAGCGACCCGGAGGCGCGGGCGCGAGAGTGGACGCAGCACCTGACCGACTTTATGGGCAGCATCCTGGCGGATCCACGCAGCCGGCCGTCCGCCGCGGGCTTAAACCCTACCACAGGCGCCGGCGCCGCCAGAGGCTCCCACCCCGGTGGCACTGCGGTTGCTGCGCCAGCTGCGACAGATATGGACGAGGACACATGCGGCGGCTGGCTGCAAATCGGCCTGGAGCCTGTGCTTGGCAGGTGCATGCGCCGCCGCAACACAATTGCAACTGCCGAGTTGGTGTAGGCGTTCCTGGCGCATGCATGGCCTTGGCATTGTCACCCTCTGCAATGCACACAGGCTGCCAGGTGCAATCAGTGTGCATGTCCCAGCTTTCGCCGGCACCCAGCCTCCAAATGCTCACAATAGCAACAAGAGGCAATGGTCCGACACAATGGTCAGCACACTTGGAGCCAGCGATGCCTGGTTCGACTGCAAGTCCTGGCACAATCCGGCCAGCGCTCAAGTGAATTCTCATGCAGTGAATCAGCGGATATGTGGCTCTCCTGGTGCAAGTGGCTGGCGCCAGCGCCGCCGATGTATTATGTAGTCCCATTAACATAATTGAAAGCAATGGTTTGATGAATCCCCCAGCACGCGCAGGAAGTCGGCGGAGACGTGGCGCTATCTGGTGCGACTGGCGGGCTCCAATGGTCATGAGTCCTGATACCATACATTATCAGAAAGATCCGGAAGATGCAGGAAGTCGGCAGAGACGTGGCGCTACCTGGTGCGACTGGCGGGCGCCAGCGCTGCCGAGGGCCTGCTTTCTGTTGAGGAGCTGCTGGCGTGGGCGCTGCCGCGTCTGGCGGACGGCGGCGCAGACAGCGGCCATGCTGCCGCCGCCGCTGTGCTGCCGCTGTTCCAGGCGTCCCTGTGGGTGCGCACCTGCGGCCGCTGCCATGGTCATTGGACATATATCGAACGTATTATGCATTTGTCTTTGGGAGGCCTTCATTTGTGATGGTTCTACTTTGACCATGCCTGGTGCGGACACAGCAGTGTGAAAATCACTGGCAGACAGTGCCAACTGGACATGGCATGCACAACGGCAGAGTCGGTTGTTGCACGGCAGCTCCCAATTTGTCGTCCAGCCCGCAGTGTGATCTTCAAAACAGGAGGCGTCTTTGTCAACGGCGCACGTGCGTCGGGTTGTGGACGCTGTCACTGCACGCCTCCAGCATCTTGCGGCTGCGGGCGCGATCCCCCTTGTGGCAGAACGCCTGCAGAAGGTGCGCACACTTGCCCGTGAAAGCGCTTCCATGCAGTCGTTGTCTGCACTCAGTTGAATTTGACGACAGTTTGATGCACCAGTGCTGCTCTGGATGCCAAGGTGGCCTCGTCGTTGATAGACGCTTCAGGAAGATGCCGACAACTTTTGCGCGGCAGGCGCTGGGCCAGCTGCTGCAGGCGCTGCTGACCGCGGCGCCGCTTGCGGCGCTGACGCTGCCCAGCCTGATTGCGCCGCCCGGCGCTGCCGCGCCACTGCCGCCGGGCATCACCAGATGCGCTCGCTTCGAGCCGGCGGCGGATGCGGCCGCCGGTGCGCAGGCCAGCATCCGCGCCCTGGCGTCGGCCGTCACCGCGAGGTGCGTTTTGCCTGTGACCAAACACTGATGTGGCATCTGATGCAGCTTACACAGAGGCGGAGGCAGGCAAATTTAATGTCTCTTTTTCCCACCACTATGTATAAACTCTACACACAGTTGGTAATGCGAATGCAGCCTGTTTCTGGCAATGAAGCCTGCTTCTTGTGACGAGCCTTCCTTCGTCTTGTTGCCGGCAATTCGCTGCCGTACAGCGAGGCGGACGCACTTTGGCGCTGATGTTCTAGTGAACAAATTCCAGTAAGAGATGTGTTCAATCTCTTACTGTTTTCTTTTTTGCTTATCTTTGCAGGGTGCTGTCGTACAGCGAGGCGGACGCACTCTCGGCGCTGGACGCCGCACTGCCCATCTGCTGCCCCGCCGCGACGCTGGAGGCACTGAAGTCACATGTGTCGCGCGGCCTGCCGCCGGCGCAGCTCCAGGTGGAAAACACCGTTCAATCTGTATTCCATCCCGCGTGTGAAATTCCACATCTCCTGCGTTGCCACGAGAGCATCTTCAGCCCCAGGAGCGCTTGTGTTGCGGGCGCTGCTGCAGACGCAGCTTTTCGCCCACTGGGTTTCCAAAACGCCAGACACATTTGATGACGAAAGTGACAGGAAACATGCCGCTAGGGGTGATTAAGACACTTAGTCAGCCATGATGCCGCTGAACATGCGCAGGAAGAGATGGTGCGGCTGGTGTGCCAGTGGGGCGCGGCGCGGCCGCTGGCGAGCGTCGCCGCAGCGCTGGACGCGCGCCGCGACTGCGGCCCCGCCCCTGGCTCCGCAGGTGGATCGCCGTGAGCACGCTACCTTGTTGTCCCTCGTTGTGAGCACCCTGCAAGTTGATCTGCGTGTGGTGTGACATTGATTGTGGTCCTATCTCGACGATCACATGGGGTTGAAAGCTTGAGACGGGGTTGTGAACAAGTTGGCGTCATCTGTGTCACTTCTGTCTTTTTTGCAGGGTGTGCAGAGGGCCTGCGGTCTCTCTTTGCCGTCACGCTGCTGCGCAAGTTGGCGGCGGCGGCCGCGCGCGACGATGGCACCGCCGCCACGCCGCTGCAGGGGTGCGCGGCCGTCTCCTCAAATCCAGCTGCCACGCACTCGACACCCCCAGAATGGCACCGATTGTTGGGAATGTTTTGAACAAACCTGCATTCTTGTCCGACGCAGTTCCCGACGTCATCCTGCTGCCAGTTGCGCCAACTACCATTCACAGTTCAATGCTGACACGTTGGTGAAAACCGCGCAGTGCCATCATGGCGTGGCTGGACTGGGAAGAAGCTGGAAGCACGGGAGGCTGCACCCCGGGCGGCGCAACCGGCGGCAGCAGCGGCGGCGTGGACGGTGGCATGGGCGAGCTGCTTGTGCGCATTGCGGAGGCCGGGCTGCTGTGCCCGGCGGCATACCTGCTGTTGCGGGTGGCCGCCGGCGCGTTGCGGCCTGCACCCGGCGCAGGCGCCTTCGCGGCCGCCTCAGCCCGCCTGCACAGGTCTGCAGCGCTCCAGTGTGTCGTCTTTCTGCAGTGCCTCTGACGGAGTCGTCTGTGCAATTCGCGGTCGGGTGCAGTGCAGTCGGTCAGCTTGACGGGGCAGTGGGTCCAACCCAGCCTGGAACGATAGTGTAAAATTTCCGTAACAACTGTTTGTGCAGGGAGGTGCTGCAGCACCTGCACCCGCAGCTGCAGCTGCCCACCCTGGAGCAGGACGCCGAGCCGCCAGCTCAGGGTTTTGGGGCGGCGCCTTGGAGCGCCGCCCGCCGCCGCTACGCGATAGACCGCTGCGTTTGCATTGGCGGCCGCGGCCGCGTCGTGCAGAAGGCCGCACGGACTGCGTCGGCGCCGCTGCTCCCGGCCAAGCGCAAGGCGGAAGACGACAGCCCGGCAGACGCCGCAGCGGCAGCGGCAGGGGCAACTCCGGCGGCGGCAGGCAGCGCCGCGGCGGCCGACCGGCAGCATCGCCTGCGCGCCGTGCAGCGAGCAGCTGACACGATACTGGGGCTGCGGCCTGAAGCCGACGACCATGCCGACGGTCGCAGGAGTGAGGTGGCGGCAAGCCTTGCCGGCCCTGGCCCGCCGCTGCTCGGGACGCTGCCCGAGCTGCTCGCGGCTGTGCGCGGCCTCAGGTGAGGCCTTACATACACTAGCCTCAGCGTGTTCCCCCCGACGGCTGCGACCGGCCAGCTCGACATCATCGACGGCTTGCCTGCCAAGACGGGCCTGTTCTCCACTGTGGCACTTCATCTGTCAGTACATCTGCCTGACGGCAGGGCGGCAAGGCTCCGCAACACCACCACCCGTTTCACAGGCTTGTACAATCTGCGCAGGCCCTGGGAGAAGGCATGTCTCACCCGCCGCCTGGCGGCTGCGCTGCCCGCGGCCGCATTTTCCTCCGGCGGCGCCGGCGGCTTGGGCGGGCTGCTGGCCGTGTTGGACGCCGGCGGCGGCGCAGCAGAGGCGGCGCAGGGTTTACTGGACCTGGTGCCGCAGCTGCTGGTCGGGGAGGCGCTGTCGTCTCGCACCGCCGGCAGCGGCGGTGACCCCACCGGTGCGCTTCAAGTGAAAGTCGCTGCTGTCAATCTTTGCCAATGGCTGTCTGAAGCTGCTGGTGGGGAAGGCGCTGTCGTCTGACACAGCCGGCAGCGGCAGCGAATCCACTGGCAAGTTGAGATTTAGAATTTGGAGTTGGGCATCTGCAAAAAAGTTGCTGGTGGGGCGGCAGTATCGTCCTGCAGTGCCGGCAGCGGCGGCGACTCGACAGGTGCCTGCGCCAGCCCACATCTTGCATGTGGCTTTTCGTTTTGCAGCCGTGTCGCCGAAACCCGCCGCGGCCGCGCTGCTGGCCTTGCACCCGATAAGTCCGATCTTCATGCACACACACAGCACACAACACCGAATACACAGTACTTCTGTCTCTCGTTTCACACATCTGTTCAATCTCGCAGCGGTGCCGCCGGACCCGGCGGAGGGCGCGGACAGGCCTGTGGGGGCGGCAGGACGCGATTGCCCACAGCATTGTTTGTGTCTTAGATTTCACATCTGTCCTCAATTCTGCAGCCGTGCCGCCGGACCCTGCTGCTGGCGCGCTGCTGGCGGGGCTGCGGGGGCGGCAGGACGCTATGGTCCACCATGTGCTTTTGTCTCATGTTCCACATGTACCTGCAATCTGGCAGCCGTGCCGCCAGACCGGCCGTGGGCGCGCTGCTGACGCGGCTGCGGGGACGGCCGGACGCAATCGCCCACAATGTGCTTTTGTCTCACAAATCACAATCATCTGCACTTTCTGCAGCCGTGCCGCCAGACCCCGCCGCTGGTACGCTGCTGGCGGGGCTGCGGGGGCGGCAGGACGCGATCGCGGCGGCGGGCCTGGCGACGGCAGCGCTCGACGGGGCGACGCAGGCGGCCTGGGCCACCGCGCGGCCTCTGCAGCCTGGCAGCTTTGCCGCAGCGCTGTGCGCCTACGCGATCGACCTGGTGGGCGGCCTCAGGTGCGTGTAATGAAGCCACTGTGACAGGGTTTAGGGTTTTACTAGGCCGCTGCAGCCGGGCAGCTTTGCCGCCGCGCTGTGCGCCTACGCATCGACCTGGTGGGCGGCCTCAGGTGCGTGGGATGTGGTCAAGACTGTTCCCACTGTAGCCTTTGGACGCATGGAAATGGACATACGACATGGAGCCGCCTGCAGGGTGCTATCGCCTCGCAGAGCTGCCATTTAACTGACATTGCTGAGGAGGTTGCGGCTGCCCTGTCGTCGTCGATGTGTGGCTGGTTTTGAAAACTATATATGAATGTCGATTGCAGGGAGCAGCAGAAATGTGCAGGCGCGGCTGGGCGTGGCATGCCAGCAGCACCCCTCGCACTGGCTGGCGCTGGGCCTGGTTCGAGAAATGATATGTCACAATGCAGCGCAACTAGACCTGATCGAAAGTTGTCTGGACTGCAGGGAAAGGCAGGATGTGCAGGCGTGGCTGGGTGCCGCATGCCAGCAGCACCCCTCGCACTGGCTGGCGCTGCGCCTGGCGTCGGCCTCCAAGGCGCTGCCGTCGCTGCCGACCGCGGCCGCGCCGCCGCCGCCGCCGCAGGCGCCGCTTGCCTGGCGGCGGCCGCTGTCTGACGCCTGCGCCCCGCTGCACGAGGAGTCCGTCCCTGCCGGCGCGGCCTGGCAGGTAAGGCTTTTCGACGGGCACAAGCAGATCAAAGGGTTTAGGTGTCTCTTGTCAATTCCCCCCCTTGTGTTGGTCTTCAGCCCTTAGTTATCGTTGTAATCCTGATCGAAGGACTCATCACCGCAGCGCCACCGCAGAAATGGAAATCGCACACGGCCCAACTTTGCTGCACAGGTGGCGCGCAAGCTGCACGCTTGGGCGCAGAGCATTGGCGGCGGCGGCATTGCGGCCAGCGGCAACGCCTGCCACGCAGCGCTCGTGGAAACCCTGTTCCAGAGCTACTCGCACGCCGCGCGCCGCGGCTTTGCCGCTGCCGGCGCCGACAGTGGCGCTGCCCCCGGGGCGGGCGGCGGCACTGCCGGTAGCGCAGCAGGTGGCGACGTCAGGTCTCCGGGCGATGGCGCACATGCGCAGCCGGCAGCCGACGAAGCAGCACAGGCAGCAACAGAAGCGGCGACAGCAGCGGCAGTGGCAGCCGCGGCGGCGGCTGCGGCCGCCGCCGCCGCCGCCGCAGAACAGGCGCTGCAGCTGCATGTGGCGGTGCTCAGTCACCTCGGCACGCTGCTGGCGCCGGCGGTGGCGGGGTGCGGCGTTGCAGCTGGCGGGGACGCCTCCCCACTGCAGCGGGCGGTCATCGCCTGCTGCCGCTGCAAGTTCCAGCAGGAAACCTCACAGCAGCTGGACCTGCGGCCACAGGCATGTGACAGGGTTCGATGTGTTCTGCATAACAGCTGCAGCCGGGAGATCGTGACAGGGTTCTGCTGTTAGGAAGGAGCCGAAGCTTGACAGGTCTGTGTGTGCGTCCGAATGTCTGCTTGTCATCCTGCATCAGCGGGTGAAACGCTGCAGCTCCGTCTTCCGGCAATGCGAAAATCGAAAGTGTCAACAGGCTCAAGACTTTGCTGCAGGCAGGCGCGCTGCTGGTGGGCTGCGTAGCAGGCGGGCTGACGCGAGTGGACGCTGCGCTCGCAGCGGCCGGCGGCTGCGTCCCCTGGCTTGTCCTGCTGCTGGGCAGCCCCAACCGTCACATCCCGCCAGGCAGGCTGAGACAATCATAGTGCAGCAAGGTGTCGATGCCTGCCAACGCACCCACTGCATGGGGGCACCGTGCCAGACTGATGGTCTGTTCTCTCGCAGAAGAAACAACTGCATGAACCCTCCAACACAATTCCACAGGCGAGGCAGCGGCGCTCGTGACGGCGCAGCGCCAGATGCCGTTCGTGGCGGTGTGGGCGGCCCTGGATTCTGTCGGCGCAGCGACGGGGCTGTGCGTGGCCGCCGCAGCAGCCCCGGCGCAGCCCGCAGGTGCAGCCAAAGTGGAATCGGCGGCGACCAGCTCTAAAACCCTAGACCCCAGACCCCTGGACCCCTGGGCGCCGCTGTGGGGCCATGCGCCGCTGGCGGCGGTGCTCCTGCGGCAGCCTCAGGTAGGTTCCATTATCTAATGTCAACTAATACAAGGCGATGTGAACTTCTGGTACGCGCAGACACCTGGCAGCTGTAATGTGTTGCGTTCTGCCATTCATTTAATCATCCTGGAGCTTGGGCGAATCTCGTATCTATCGCAGGCGCTGTACGAGAAACTAAACGCCGCCGGGTCGCCTTGGTACCGCCCGCAGCCGGGCGGACCTGGCGGTCGGCCGCCCGGCATCCCGGCACGGTGAGGAACTACCATTGAAACCCAATGAAAACCCTTCCAACCCCGAAGGAGGGCTGGCAACTGGATGCACATTTGGGGGCAAGCTGCGGCCTGCTGTGGGCTGCACCGGGATCCATGCCCCTGCAGCAGCAGCTTGATTCTGCCCGCAGCGGTGCAGCGGCAAGGACTGAAATTTATACTGCCTTGATTTGCATCAAAGGAGCAGTGTGGCGACACATGTATGGGCCGGAATGCTGACTGCTCCTTCCCGGTGCGCGCAGCCTGCTGGTGGCTGCACTGCTGTGCGGCCGCCCTACACCCTGGACCCAGCCGGCCGTAAACCCCGGCCAGGCGCCGTCGCCCGCGTCGACGATGGCGCAGCTGCACGCGGAGGCGGGGCGGCTGCTGGCGGCGCTGACGCCCGCCAACGCCGCCGCCATGCGCCTGTGCTGCCGCCTGCTGCTGGACGACCAGGTAGCGCTATTTTAGGGCCTGTAAGAGCAATGTTCACCCCATGTCCTGGGATGTGTCAGACCAAGTGGCTGCACGGCTCAGGCATGCGCGCTGTGACAGGAACACAACCGTGAGGGGGTGTTGTGCCTCAGCAATCGCACACTTTGCACACGCATACCCGAGATCATCAAGGCTCAGCATCCTGGCGAAAAGACACTTCCTTGACATTATGAAAGCGTCTGCTTGTACTTCATCAAATGCGCCTGGCGGCTGACCGATTTCAACATATTGCTGCAGGTGTACACTGAGCACTTGCAACGCACGGGCCGCCCTGACGATGCGATGGCGGCAGCGGTGGCAGCCGCCGCGGCCGCCGCGGGCGCCGCCGCCGAGGTGGAGAAGCGCTTCGTCTCTCAGGTGGGCTTTACTGGTTTTAAAAATGCCACATGATGGCCACCAGCTGTCGTTTCAAAGTGGACTGCTGCATCCCGCTGGTCATCTGCTCAGGGCGCTCATCCAATTGCAACGCACGCTTTTTGACGAACCCAGCGGCGCCCACTGATGGCGGGGCTGCCATCCCGTCTTTCGGAGAGTTCAACACTCCGATCTGGCAACATGTGTTGAACTGCATGAGATAATGCTTGTGTTGCTGGAGGAAGTAGTGGCGCAGCCGGCCACTGCACCTGTAGTGGCGCGCCTCGCCTGGGTCGCTGTTTAATCTGCTGACCTGAAAGTGTCCACAAACTAGCTATAATGTGTGTACTTGAGGTGCTGGAGGAGCTGGCGGCGCGGCCGGGCATCGCGCCGGTGGCGGCGCGCCTTGCCTGGGTGCTGGGGCGGGGCCTGGGTCAGCACCTGCTGCAGCTGCAGCTGTGGGCGCTGCAGGTGGGGAGAGTCTCTTCCTGTGATTTTAAATTTTGGCCCTGTGTCCTTGGGCTCTTAGCTCAGACGTCTTGTTGTCAAAAGGTGTAGCGGCGGATGAATGCCTGGCCTTGCGGCACAATAGTCCGCGCTTGTGTAGGCGTCCAGAGAAAAGGCCTTGCCTATGTCGCTACGCTGTATGGTGCAAACTCAGGCTGAGATGGGTGATGCGTCAGCTGTGTGATCCTGTCATGGCAACAACATTGGGAGTACGCCAAACCTCCCTACTACAACTACCGATGCTGATGGCTTCTGTCGGCTGGCAAGTGGCCTCCGAAGCATGGTCGCCAAGGTACTGACGAGCAGCGCCTTGGCAGCTTGACGTTGGAGAGACCGTACGGTGGTTCATCGTGACCATCAGCATTACATTGAGTCTTTGATATCTTATCGCTCCCTGCCTTTGCCTAGCAGCGCCAGCTTCAGCTGAGGCAGGTGTTGTCCATGCCAGCGCAACTCATTGCGCAGCACCTCGTGAGCCAGGTTTTGCATGTGCATGGCGCAGGCGGCGTCCAACGGCGGCCGGCCGCTGCGGGCGGTGCTGCCACAGGGCGCCAGAAGCGCTGCGGCCGCCAAAGCCGATGAGCCATTCGCACTGGAGGCCGGCTTTGTGGACGCCGCTCTGGCGGGTCTCGCTCGCAGCACGCCTGCCCGCCAGCGGGAGGTGTGCAGCTGTGGATGAGTGGCGGGCCATCCTCCATGCACGATGGGCACCTGTGCATGACAGCACCTGCCATGCATTCTACCCAGTCTGTTGTTGCCAACTGGTTACGCTTCATACGAGAGGTCTACCCGGCAGCAGTCCCGAGCCCTTCCTTGTTCACAATGTCATGTCCGAGATGTCCACACTGAGTCTGATGGCTCGCGCCTGCAGTTTGCCGAAGCCCTCGTGAAGCAGCTGCAGCAGCTGGCGCACACCTCTCCGGCTGCCGCCAACAGCCGCTCTATCAGCAGCCCGCCCGCCGGTCATGGGCATTCAGCCTCCGCCTCCAACGGTGGCGGCGGCGGCAGCGCAGCGGCGGGCCTGCAGGCGGCGCTGTGGCTGCGACTGGGCGCGCTGTCGCCGCTGCTGCCGCTGGTGTATGCCGACAGGGAGCCGGCACCTGAGAAAAACCTTCGGACAACCCTGGTGCCCATCCTCCTCAGGTGAGGCTGGTATCGCGCAGGTTTCACAGTGCCAGCGGTCAGTCGAATGCTGTTCCCCGTCAAGGCAGCCCCTGCAAGGCCTCTCAATTCGATCCACACACGATTGTCACTGAACGCATATGGAGACCGCGGGCTGGTCACACATAAGCTAATATATGGTGCTTGCGCAGCGTGATACTGCAGTAGTCTTTCCTGGAGCATATCGGCTGTTGTCCAACTGATGTGGGTACTGCAGCCTGGCGCTGGCGCCCTGGGCATCCGCAGACCCCGCGGCAGAAGGCGGCGCGGAGGGCGCGGCCGCGGCGGCGGCGGCGGCCGCCACAGGGGAGCCGCTGCCGCAGCGGCTGCTGGCACTGCTGGGCGGGCTGCTGCCGGGCAGCTGGCCAGCCTGGCTCAAGGGCAACCAGGTATGGTTGATTCCCTCCATGATAACCTACGACTTCAATAGTTCGCTTGATATACCATGAAGCAGTGGCTGCTGGCGCTGCAGGGCCTGGCTCCAGGGCAACCAGGTGAATATATGTGTCAGTGTTGTTCTGGAGTTTTTTCCACCGAGCCTTCTGCAGGTGCTCACCAGGGCATGGCGTCCAAGTCATGCACATGTCCACGCTCAGGTTGGGACGCATCAGCAGCACACAGACGTTTCGACTTGCAAAGCGAGATTCAGCATACAGGCACTCCGATTGCAGTCTCTGAACGTGAATCTCGTGCTTGCTCCCATCTCCAGAGACGAGCCTGTCAATGGCATGCGCATGCTGAAGACGCGGCTTCATTACCGACGCAGACCAAGCTGCGGGAGGTGGCGCAGTTTGCCGGCTGCAGCCGGCTGCAGCTCGACGCTGCCGCGGCGGAGCCGCCGGCGCGCGCGGCGCTGCGGCTGCAGACGTGCCTGCCGGTGGCGCTGCCGCCCGGCGCGGCGCTGCCGCCGGCCGGCCCAGAGCGGCGACCCGCCGCCGGCGCCGCCGCCGCCAGAGCGGAAGCGGCCGACCCCTTCGCAAGCCCGCAGGCCGGCGGCCAGCCGATTAGCCCTCGGGATGCAGCAGCTAATCGAAACTCTGCAGACAGGCCGCCGCGCTCGCCGCGAGGCGCTGCCAAGCGGGCCAAGCTGGACCCAGGCGCCTGGGCGGCCGCGGAGGCTGTGCTTATCGACCCCTGGGTGGTGCCCGAGGCGCACGAGGCCGCGCGTGCGGCGGCGCGAGCCGCGAAGGAAGGGTTTAGGGACAGGGAGGAAGGGTTTAGCAGGGACAGGCTGCCGGTCGGCGCCGGCGCCGGGCCGCCGGCGGCGCACTGGCTGGCCGGCGCGGTGCGGCGGCCACGGGCGGGGCTGACCTATGCGCCACAGGAAGCGGCAGAAGAGTGAACTGATCAAGAGTGTACGAGTACAGCTAGTGTACGGCCGCGGGCGGGGTTGACCTACGTGCCGCAGGAGGCGGCGAAGGAGTGAAATGGAGAAGAGTGTATAGCCAGTGTACTGGAGGTGCAGCGGCCGCCGGCGGAACTTGCCTACACGCCGCAGGAGGCGGCGGAGGAGTGAACGGCCGGGAGAAGAGCAAACGGGAGAAGAGTGTTACGTAGTACAGGATTTGGTACCAGCAGTGCATGGCATGTGAGTGAGGGGTTTGAACACGGCGTCAGAGCGAATGCCCGTGTGGCGCACACCACGAGCGCGGCAAACTGGTTGGATGCCATTGGTTCGGAGCAGTGGGAATCATCGATGGCGTCATAAAGGTGGTGCGAGGGGGTCTTGATTCTCGCTTACAGCCCTTCACTGCGTGCGCTGTGCTGATGCGCAGCTGCGACAAAGATGTGCTTGCCGAAGTTGTAACATATACAGCGCTCCCTAGCTACAGCAATCATCACTCGCAGCCCGTCTCCCGGTCATCATCTAGGACTGGGAAATGCTACTTGGTATGCTGGCGTTGGCGGTCCCATCAACCGACACCTGTCTATGGATAATGCATTGACTGCGCAAGTGTCGGCATGTCCACCTGCGCACCACAGTGCAGATGCAGGATCAGTGAGCCATGACACACAACAGATCAAGAGCACAGGACAAGCTCCAGTGCAATTGTACCGGAACTTTCAAAACACGGAACGGTCTTTCAGTGTTGCTCAACGCAGCACTTCAGAGTTGACAGCGCAATGCCGCACCTATGTGAGTGGACACCATAGTCCATCATGTGCCTGCAGCTGCGCCAGCTGCTGCTGCGGCCCGGGCTGCAAGCCAGGCGATTCCGGTTCAGCGCCAGCGGCGGCGGCAGCGGCTTCAGTGACAGCAGACTCAGCTGGGCTCACTGTCTGGCGGGCCGCCCCCTTCTTCCTCTTGCTGCGCTAGGACTGTGCGCCGTCTGCACCGCTAGCGGCCTCCTCCTCCTCCTCCTCCTCCCGGGACGCATGCAAACACCACAGTGCGTCAGATTGCTGTGCCAATTTGAGAAACGTTCTTGCAAGACACGTTCAGCAGCCGCCACATCGGATCAGGATCTGCCTCAGAACAGCCTCAGAACTCCTGGACCCTCTGACAACACACCTTCAGCAGCTCTTTTCATTTTCGGTAGCCTTCGCATCGTTCGCACTCGTTGGACCCGCCTGCGCCTCGGCCAACGATCGCGGCAGCAGCGCCGCTACCTGCTCCAGCGGCCGTCGCCACAGCGCCTCTGGCGCGCCGGCTGCAGCCCAGGCTTCCTCGGCAGGCGCCCACTCCGCAGGGCCGCCAGGCTGCGCAAGCGCCTTCCTGAAACCCGCGTCACTGGCCGCAATGGCACGCATCAGACTGCAGACAGCACGCAGGCCGGTAGCTTGAGCTGTTGTGGCCGCGCTTGTACTCGGAGGCGGCTTCTGCGACGGCCACGGCAGCAGCAGCAGCAGCAGCTTGGGCGCAAGGCCGGCAGATGCACATGCGCGCAGGGCGGCCAGAGTGGCAAAGCGGCCTGAAGGCACGAGCCGCCGTCCAGATGTGCCACTAGCCCAAGGAGCTGCCGACAGGGTTTTCCGCCTTCGCCTCCAGGCCTGCCTGGGCCCATGACAGCAGCTTCGGCAGTGTGGGGCCGGTCATGCCCGGAGACAGGCAACCAGCATCGATGCTGCTCAACACAAAGACGGCCAGGGTGCTAAATGCATCTGCCGCGCCCCGCGCAGCAAGCATGGCAGCCACGCCTGGCGAGCTCAGAGCCTTTGCAACGCCCTGAACACCAGTCGTCAGCACGAGGAGCTGCTGCTGAGAAGGGGTGGCGCCGCTTCGGGGGTCGAACATCTCTAGCCTGCAGCACCGTTGCGACGCGCGCCTTGTCAGCAGTACCGCAGCTCTGCAGCTCGCCGAGGAGTGCTTCGAGCCTGCGCCGCAGCAATCGCATTAGCATTGGTTGCATCTTCAAGCATTGCGTTGTTCTCATCGTTATCGATATCCGGTTCGAAAGCCCGACACCATGCTGTCCTCTTGTGGAACACCTGGCCGACGCCATGCTGTCCTATTGTCGAGCGGATGCAATGAAGTTTCCTCTTGCTGTTGTTTCAGCCTGCATGCGCGAAAGTGACGCGAATGCTATCGTGGAGAAGGCGTATTGTCCGAGGCAGATTGGTCCCCACAGTCCCAGAACTTGCAAGTTCCCAACTCACAGCTTTGCAGAGTGCAACAGATCAGGCGCTCTCCTGTTCGTTTATGTTTGTGTTCAGTCCCAGACCTTTGTTATAATGTTTAATTCAGCATTATTCAGTAAACGCCTTGAGGAAGGAGGTGTCAAGCAACACGCTTTATGTACGTGCAAAGCTCCAACAAGACTAGTGGCAATAGCAGCCTTGCCAGAGCATCAAGTTTCACGACTTTGCTGGCGCTGCTCTCGTAGCCGCTGCCAATGACGACCCCTCCGTCGCTGCTTCACTGCCTGCGAGCTGCTCCTGCTCAGGCCGCGCGGCTGCTGCCGGCGGACCAGTTGCAGTCGCTGGCTCCGCCGCCAACGTTGCAGCTGGCTGCGCTTCCATCGTCGCCGGCCGCTCAAACGCCGCCACCGCCCCGGCGGGCTGCGCCGCCCCTGCCGGGCCGACCTCTGCAGCTGCCGGCCGCGAGTCGATTTCCATCGCCTCAGCGGACGGCCCTGCTGATTCGCCTGCAGCCGATGCCCCCGTCAGCAGCGGGCCTGCGGGTGAAGCGCCCGGCTCCGAGTCCATCGGAGCCGGCCGCGCGTCTGCCGCCGGCACGGCGCCCGCAGCTGCCGCGGGCTCCGCCAACTCCGCCGCCGCGGGCGCCGCCGCGGGCTGAGGGCCGATGTCCACCTGAACGGGGTCAGCCGCGAGCGCCTGCGCTGCGGCCGACTGCTGCACTGGCGCCGCCGCTGCTGCTGCGCCACGCTCCGCCTGACGTGCAGAAATTGAAGGAACGTGGGCGTGCAGGGACGGGGCATGCAGGAATGGATGCAGGCGCGATAGGACTCGAGTGCAGAACGTAAGATGGAGGTGAAGGCTTCTTACATCGCATTTATGAGCTTCTATGAGCACATGTTTTGAGAAGCTCAAACCATGTGCATGAGCGGGGTTGATGCAGGGTGTGCTTTGCTGCACACAGCTTTGCGCGATGCACAAACTGGCAGCCTGTGCTGGCAGTCGCGGCTCGCACCCGAGGCGGGCTGGTGTTGGGCGCAGAGAAAATGGCGTTGATGAAGGTCGTCTCTGCTGCGGAGTGCATGGCACTTGTGAAGCCGTCGCCGGCGCCCCCCGCCACAGCTCGCGCCTGCGGAGATGCCGCAAGCCAAAGCCTCGGGTTTTGGTCCCCAGGCAACATAGCAGAAAAATGGATAATACTTGTTCAAACATGGCATTGGTGCCACGCGAACAGGCTTGACAAATCTGCGGTTTTGCTGCTCAACTTCCCCCTTGCATCCTGCTTCCGCACCGCATCGTCGCCGCCGTTGGCCAGCATCCCATTGGCGCCGGCCAGCGGCGCGCGACCGGCGCCGCCGCCGCTCGGCGCCGCAGCACCCACGTCGGGCGGCGGCGGGTTCTCGTTCACCGGCGGCAGCTCACACAGCCGCGGCCGCGGCGGGGGGGCAAGTGTCGGCTGGAACAACCCCACCACTGTGAGCTGCTTCTCCAGTGCCAGCGCCTGCACAATGTCATGACAGCTCTTACGATGGGTAACGATGACGGGCGTTTTCAGACCTTGCTGCTAAGTTTGACGCACCAACACTGGTCATCAGCTGCTGTGTTCCCAGCGCCAACACCTGGGACACGCTCCACTCGTGTCCGTGACGCCACACGCGAAAGCCGACGCAGCTCCTCGAATTCGCGTAAGGGCGGCTGTGCAACAGCCATCCAATAGAGAACCGTTCATACACAAACACAGGAGGGGGGCGCTTACCAGCTTGTCGAAGCGGCTGTACTGCTTGCTGGGCGCCAGCTTCTCAAAGGCCCACCGAATGAGAATCGCAAAGAGGCACAGGCTTTCCGGATTGGGGGACTTTGGAATTTCACAGGGTTGGGGTTTCACAGGGTTGGGATTTCACAAAGTTGGGGTTTCACAAAGTTGGGGTTTCACAGAGTTTTACAAATATTCCGCACACTCACCAGCTTGTCGAAGCGGCTGTACTGCTTGCTGGGCGCCAGCAGGAGCTCCGCAAAGCGCTGCAACGTGAAAGGCGGCCCCCGCGTGCGTTTCGCCAGCATTGCTGCCAGGTGCGCGCGCATCTGCTTTGCCGCCTCCGGACCCATGCCCGCCTGCAGCGGCCCCACCTGCACAGTCATGGTTTTGAATATCTTGGGATGCTTGTCGAGCCTTGAAGCCCAGCCTCGCCGCCAGATGGCGGCCCCACCTGCACATGCGCCTCAGGATCATTCGTAGTTACGTATGGTGCGGGGCTGCCGAGCTATACCTGCTTTCCATTTGAAAGTGTACGCGCTCCAAACGGAGCTGCCTTGGGGGGTTTCATGCCCGCTTTTGGCGGCCCCACCTGCGGAATACATTTGTTCAAGACTGAGAGGCAGGTTTCAACAAAACAAACCTGTCAAGCCATGTGCGAGGGGTCTGCTGACTGCGCCAGGCTGCCGATCCATCGCTGTGCTTGCTGTGTTGTATGGCTGCAGCTGCGGCTGCAGCTGCACATGTTGGGAGGTGTCGGTTCGACAGACGCTGCAAGGGGTTTGCGACCACATGCTGGCGGGTTGGTGCGACCGCTGGCAGCACCCCAGCACCGGTGTGGCGCATCGATCTGTCGTGCCGTGCTCCTATCTTATATTCATATCGAAAGGGGGCGATAGAAAATATGCAAATATAATTGTCGCACCTCCACGTGCGCCTCCGCCTCAAAGTCTAGCAGCACCTGCTCCATGAGGTCGCCCATCAGCGCCTGCACCAGCTTCCACGGGTACCTGCATATGCATTGTACAAAGGATGTGTAAGACTTTGGGCCCAGTGTGGATTGCATGCTTGCCAAGATGCTGTGCGCAGCAGGGAAGTGCGCGGCGGGTGCTGCCGCCCGCAAGGGCGCAGCGGCTCTAGCTGCCCTAGCCACCCCACTCTGGCACGCGTGTATGCTTGCTCCTGCCAGTGGCACCAGACTCCCGCACAACGCAACGGACCTTAGGACACCGCTGGTGGCGATCTCGGCGATGACGCCGCGCAGTGCCGGCGTGACCTTCCGCCCCTCTGTCGTCGCACTGCACGGCATATTGTGATGAGCTCCTGAATGACACTGCTCAGGGCATTTCGGTGCCGCATGTTAATTTACAAGAAATTTATTGCGCAGGTGTCCGGGCGGCGCTGAGGCGAATCACTCGGGTCAGCACGTCAGCGCGTGTTCCGGCATCGCCCGCAAGGGCTGTTTGTGAGAGCTAAGCCGTTGGCACCTGCTGAAAGCCTGCAGCTCCTCCTCGCTGGCTATGAGGTCGCCCATTCTGAATTGTCCCACACGGAGAGAGTACCAGGGAGGGTCGTGCGGATCAGTGGGGATCGCAGCCGACGTTGAGGACTAAGAGTCAAGCTGCTGCTGCAGGCAGAGGCTACCTGATCTGTCTCAATTGTCGAGAACAGGGATTAGAGCCCGCACATGGCGCGTGACTCGCAGCCTGCAACAGCAGCGTCGGCAGCACAAATCAGACTGGCAACCCCCAGTTGTAAAGCATCAATCTGAGCGTTGTGCAGCCTGGCGCTGGTGCTGGACCACGCTGGAACGGGTTTACAGAGACCGGGCATTCAATTTCAAAGTGCATGCAGCTTGCCTCAATCACAAGCAGTCTGCTTTATGCACCGAGGACACAGTCAAACCACCACGTTCACACTGTGACATTTCGCTGTACCGTCAAGTTGATCCGCTCGCACCAGACGAAGGCTTGCGTCAGACATCCGTGCTGGATTTTACCCAACTCACTTCACTTCCTTTGATTCTAGCAGTGACATCCATTCCATTGCAGAGATCGTGCTTGACTGCAGCTGAACACAGCACTGGGAACGCCTGCCTCCTCTGAGCGCTACACTCGGCCGCTCCCGGCCCAGTCTGAAACCGCGCCGGCGCCGACGTGCAGCATGGATTGGAAATCCTTGAAGCTCCTGCAGCAGCGGCTGGCCGTCGAGAATTCGGCAGTGGCGCCAAAGGCTGCAGAGCTGCTGCGACTGGCGGCTGTCAAGGTGCCCATCGGGACGCTTCGGCAGGTACAGCGTCAGCGCAGCGCCTCCCTGATGCGACGCACACCAGGACGCTGTCTGATCGCAAGATTCTTCCGCAGAAGCTCGGCTGCCTGGAAATGAACAGCTTTCTGGGCGTAATGCGTGACTCTGGAATGCAACCTGCTGCCGCAGGGAGAGGTGGCGCGGCCCGCCATCTGCTTCGAGCTGGCGTGCTCAGCGTGCGCCATGCATGATGCAACATGCATGGTTCAACCAAAATGCACATTTGATGATTGCCAGGCGGATGCAATGGTCCTGCATTATCAGGTCTCCCATGCGCCGCCGGCAGCCTGGGCCTGCTGCTCACACGGGTCCGCGCAAAAGGTGCAAAGAAGATGTAGAAATCAACTCTGGTTTGTGAAATGACACAGGCTCTCCTGCCCGGTGGACCACAAAGCGGCTGTGCGGCTCAGCGGCGCCCCCGAGAAGGTGCGGCGGTGCACGCACCAGTGTGGATTCTGGCACAGACACATGCTCTGCCAGATGTCAGCCGCTGGCCCTCCAAGCAGCCGCCATGCCTGCCAGCGCAAAGCCCTGAGCTCACGTGTCCTCCGAAGGCCTGTTTGGTGGATGCGTCGCCTGGCATCCCTGAACACTGAATCCCCTTGCAACCCTGCTGCTCCCGCAGGCGTATGCGCAGGCGATGGTGCTGATGCAAACTCTGCTGGGGGTCAAACCAAAGCTGACCGCGAAGGATCTGTGCATCCAGTTCGGGTGAGTTTCAGCGTATCAGGTCGTACAGCTTTTCTTGGTTTCTCCTGATCAATCAGCAGCTGCTGCGCGTCGAGCCATGACTGACTGCGAAGGAGCTGTGCATCCAGTACGGGTGGGTTATAGAGTTGAGGTACAAGCGGCTTGTGGGCGCTGCATCTTGCAATCTCCAGCTGTGCACGTCGCTGTTTGCACCGCTTCTGCGGAATTGCACGCAGCCGGACCAGTCTCAAGTTGTGTGAAGCTGGCGAGTGCCATTGCGTCACCAGTCTGCAGGTGAGTGCGGCTGGAGGCGGTGTCAATGCAGTACCAACTTCTGTTTTTCTTGTTGGACATATCCGGCTGTAACGTTGATGAAGAAAGAATCAGTACTGCAGGTGCGTGCGGCTGGAGGCGGCGTCGATGCGCGCGCTGTCGCTGTACAAAGAGCGCTTTCTGCGGAATCTCACCCCCGCGGCGCGCGTCGCGGCCGACTTCTCGCGGCCCGCCTTCATAGCAGCCGCCTTCTACCTCTCAGCACGCAAGGTACGCATCGGCAACTCGCGCGGCCTCAGCCATCTTGGCTCCAGGGGCCTGGTGATGGCGCAGCGGTGTCTTCTCTGTGGACTGCAACCTGGCAAATCGCAGTCTCAGGCAAGGGTAGCAGCTGCACCCATCCTGCGTGTTGCAGGGTCCCACCTGTAAGGTTGTACTTCCTAACCCTGCCGAGTTCATCAACAAACAGGCGAAGCTGAAGGTGGACCGAGCGGCGCTGCTGCAGCGGCACAGCATCAGCCAGCCGGAATTTGCAAAGGTCACGGCCTCCATGCTGGACCTGTGCTTCGACATCCTGGTGCGTGCTGGAAGTCATTGTAACAAAACCCATAGAAATCCATGCCGCGTTGAGGCAGGCCCGGCCAGCATTGCGCACGCATGGGTGTCTGACAGCATCACAGCCAGTGACTGGTTGCATTTCTAGTCTGCGCGCGCCTGCCGATATTTTCTGTGGGCTTGCAGGGCGTGGAGGCAAAGAAGCGAAAACCAAAGGACGCCGACGATAGCCGGCAGGGGTGAGCGCCCGCCCCCAAATGCGCAATAGCAGCGGTTTTGCAGAATGGTGCTGCCATGCTGTCCCGATGTCCTTCCGGTGTGCACTGGAACTGGCCTTGCCGCAGCATGCCTGAGACCGCTGCCAAACCACTCAAACCCATCTCTAGCCGCCCTGACGCCATGCGATCGATCAACCATATGCAGGCCGGCGGGCGATGAAGGCGCATCGGACGCGGAGGAGGGCAGTGACGGCGAGGGCGCCGTGCACCGGCAGCCCGCTGCAAAGCGGCCAAAGCAGAAGGTGGCAGTCCTTTGACGTCACAGCCTCCTCGCCTGCAGCTCCTGGAAATTCATATGCCTGCTGCACCATGCACCAGCAGCCCGCTGCAAAGCGGCAAAAGGACAAGGTGAAAATCAGAAAGAAGCATTTGTTTGAATGCTTGCTGGGTCACGCACGTCCTGCGCGCCGTGCACCGACAGCCCGCCGCAAGGTGGCAAAAGCGAAAGGTGATTGTCTCATCGACGCTGCAGCTCCGTTGGTTGACACACTACCGTGCACCGGCAGCCCTCTGCAAAGCGGCAACAGCACAAGGTGCACGTGGAAGTGGCTTCGAATTCAAATAGCTGGAGAGTGGTTTCGGTTTCTGAGAGCTGCGGCAGCCAGTTCACTGTGCGCCTCCACTGATGCCAACAGCGAATCGCCAAGTAAGTACTGTTCTTACACAAGCGAAAACGTGAATCACTGTGCAAGCCGGGCATTACGCACTCAAGCTCAAGATGTCCCGCCTCTCTGATGCACGCCATGTGCGTGCTCTGTGTCTGTGCAGGGCTACGACCAGTGGAAGCAGAAGGCGGTCAAGGCGCGGAAAGGCATGCAGACGTCCTGTGCCTATGTAACACATGTTGTTTCATGTGCACGAACAGGGCTACGACGAGTGGAAGCAGAAGGCAGTCGAGGCGCGGCCCAAGGCGCTGTCACTGGAGAAGCTAAAGCAGGCCACACTGTCCTTTGGAGCGCCAAAGGACTGAGGAGGAAGAAGTGACGAGAATGAAGGAGTGACAAGGAGTGTCACAGAATCGTTGCAGAGGGGTTTAGATGCTGAATTGTTTAGCGCACAGCCGACAGCAGCTGCGTCTGAACTCGTCCGCCCAGCAATGGAGCCAGATGGCGGCAGCAAGCAGACTCGCTTTGGGTGTTGCTTGCAATTGTACACTCGGAATCGTAGTGGCGGTCTGTGAACAGTGCCGGCATCAGAACAGTGTGTTGGCAGTCCCCGAGCCTGGCAGGGCGCGAGTGCGACAGCTTTCAAGCGGTGGCTTTGGCACTGTCCCCGCCGCCGTTTGAGCCTGCAGACAAGCCGCACGCCTCAATGTGGTGTGAACCGGCCCCAGAAGCTGGCAGGTTGAAATCCCGAAGCGCAATCCGAAACTGCAAGTTCCTTCAGATGCGGGCACAGCGGAAAAATGCAACATGCACACACGACACTGGCGAGCTGACATTGGAGCTGATGGGTCAATGATCATGGTGATGATTCACAACCCGACAAACCAGCCGATGCACCAAAAGCCCCTCAGAACTGCACCTGAGGGCACAAAGGCGGGCGCCTCGGCGGACAGGTTGGTGGGCGGCGAAGAGCCTGCCGGCTGCAGCTCCTGGAACTTGGGCTTGCGAGATTTCAAAATGTTATAGGTCAACCAGTAGCTGAACAGCAGCACCCGCCCCTGCACGCAGATGCGGCCACTGGTCATGGCTTCAATGGCGTCCTCACGTGGTTTCGTACAACATAGCAGGAAATCCACGTGAACTGTGCGATGTTGATGCGGTGTGGCCCGAGGGTCAGATGCGGCTTCTTTGATCCACCTGCCGTGGCACAGCCTGCAGCATCAGCAGCGCCGGCTGCGGCGGGGACCCTCACCTGGCCGAGGGCGCACTTGGGGACGGTGCTCTGCCCAAAGCCGACCCGCTCCAGAGCCTGCGCAGAGGCAGCAACCCATATCAATCAGGCATGCGTGCTTTGCAGTGTCGATCCTCACATCACCCAGCGGCAGGAAGCACCGCCGTGCAGCACACAAAACGACAGAGAGAGCTGCCCTTTGCACAAGACAAATCCAGCGCACCTGCTCGCCGGTGGCGACGTCGCCGGCCTTGCCGCTGCTCTCAAACTCCAGGCCGCGGAACTCGTTCACGCACAGCGCCTGTCGAAACGAAACAGGTTATAGTGAACTATACTTTAAATTAATTTGGCAAGCGCACACGTGCCATCAGGCGTGAAGCGTCTGAAGATTGCTGGTGCCGACGCCGGCTCTTCCGGCTCTTGTGCAGACAGACGGCAAGACAGTCTGACAAGCACACGACCCAGTCCTGGAAGGTACCTCGAAGCAGTACTTGATCATGGAGATGTTGGGCAGCCACTTGAGCGCCGTCGGCACGTTGGTCGCGTTGACGTACACGCCGCCAAACACGATGAAGATGACCATCACCTGCGAATCCGCAAAACCTGTAGAGCTGAATTCACATGGCGATGATGACCATCTGTGCGGCTGACGCCACTTAGAGCTTTGCCAGGATTGAGCAGCGGCAAACGGTTTGCTGCGCACCGCGGGGCCCATGGCCAGCGCGGCCTCAGTCGAGGGCGCGATAGAGCCCACCGCCAGGCCCAGCGCCGACGAGGCGAACGACTCCAGCGTCAGGATGCCCAGGAACTTGGCAAACCTGAACAACGAAAAACTTACAGATGTGGTGTGACGCAAGAGAAATCAAGTGAATGAGACACGCTCCAGCGCCAACGAGGCCAAAGCCTCCAGCTTCAGGATTCCCAAGAAATTGGCAAAGCCTGTGCATGGATTTGACGGCTGAACCCATGTGCATACATGCACAAGTGTACGAGTGAGGCTACCGTGTGCAAGCTTCGAATCAACCTCTCCATCTTAAGTCTGGTCCGCAGCTGTGTGCAGCCCTCTTAGCACCTCACCTGGAGGCCTGCGGGTCGAGGTCAGTGAGTGGGTGCACTTACGCCCCGCGGTGCTAAACAGCAGGGGCAAGACGGCGCCCACTGGGGGCTTCTGGATGATTATTCAAACAAAAAAAACAGCCATCCCGGCAGAGAAAACCTCGTGTCTGCACGTTTGTTGTCACCTGGAGGGCCGCAGGTGGAGGCTGGTGAGCAGGTACACCATGATGCCGGACGGGAGCGGCAACATGCGCCCAGGAACAGTGTCCGACATTGTTCTCCCCCAGAAGAGCCTCTGAATTGATCGTCCATTTCACCTGGAGGGCCGCGGGTTGAGGCCGGTGAGCGGGTACACCACAGTGCCAAACAGCAGCGGGAAGATGGCGCCGACGGGCAGCTCCGCCACCAGCTTGGCGCCAAAGTAGGGGAGCACGTGGTACGCCTGGCGAGCACAAAAACGCTTGTCCCCTTCACTGTTATGACTGCGGAGAAACTTTGGCCACCGCAGCTCTGCCACCAGCTTTGCGCCAACTTAAGGGGAGCACATGGTATGCCTGCAGACTTTAAAATAACTTTAAAATGAATTCAAGCCGATCCAATGGGTCAGGATGGAGGCAGCAGCCGCAAGAAGCAAGGGTGCAGTGCAGTCTCCGGCGTTCATGTGTGGCTGGATGCGAGCTGCGGCGACGGAGGCGCATGCAGGGCATCTGCCTCAAGCTGGCGTTGTACATTGATCCTAAATCAGTCTGGTCGAAACCTGCGTTACCTACTTGGAGCGCTCCCATGTGACGATGGAGCTCTCGCAACGAAAACGTAAAGAAACATCATGTTGATGAATGAATCTGGATAAACCTGTCACTGAGTCCCAAAACTCGCCTTCTTGGAGCGCTCCCGGGTGACGATGGAGCGCTCACGCGGAAACACGTTGAGCGTCTTCACCAGGCTCGACATCGCGGCGTTGATGGCCGACACCTGTGTACATTTGGGTGCAGCATCAAAAGCAGCAATGCTGGGTGTGGCTCGACATAGAACGGCTGTGAAGAGACTTGCCGGCGACGCATGCGCTGGTGGCCCACATGCGACATGCCACCTGTGGGATCTCGTGTACTTCGAATCCCTGACTGGCTGCGGTTCGGGATCCAAACTCTAGTATCCCCACAAACATGCACGTCAGAGTAAGCACCTGCAGCAGCCCGAGGCGGTCCTGGATGGTGGACTGCGTGCGGCGCATGCGCCAGAAGATGCTGACAGGTGATTTCGCATTGAACTGAACTTGTACAAATACAAACACAAACACACCTGCAGCAGCCCGAGGCGGTCCTGGATGGTGGATTGTGTGCGGCGCATGCGCCAGAAAATGCTGCCGAAGATGAGGGCTGACGAGATGTTGGTGCCAGCACGCGCTATGTTGGTCGCCTTGTCCCGCGTCGCCTGCCGCCACGACCGCGACAGCAGCAGCCTGCGGCGGTTACGGCAGGGACTTTAGTGTGGAAGGGTGTGGTTGGCCAGGCGCACACATTACAAGTGTGTTCCTTGGAAATCCAGTCGCTGTCATTGTTGTCTCGGATGAATCGCCAGCAGGCGCCATGTGCACTTGCAGGGAGGACAAGGATGCGCACAAGGACCGAGGATGCTGTAACACGAATTATTGCTACCAGCAGCTGCAGGCCCCAAGACCTCAGCAGTGATTCACCTGAGCTGGCGGCGCCAGCTGGAGGGCGGCTCGCTGTCCGCACGGCGGCTCCCCGCTGGCAGTATCATGATCGTTGCAGCTGACAGCGCTGCGGGCCCCAAGACTTTAGCAGTATTTCAAGACTTGAGCGATTGCTCACCTGAACTGGCGGCGCCAGCTGGAGGGCGGCTCGCTGTCCGCAGCGCTCCCGCGGGCGAGCGCGGTGTCATCCGCCGCCGCCGCCGCCGCGTCCTCCTCGGCCTGCTGCTCGCCCTGCGTCTGCCGGAATGCCCCCACCAGCTGGTTGACGCGCAGCCTGCCGTGGAGAAATGATTCTGTGTGATATTCAAGTCGTCAAAATTCATTGTCGGTGGTGCTGCTCGCCCTGCTCTGCTGGAAGGCCTCCCTCCACCAGCTGCTTGATGTGCAGCACCCCAGATAGAGAAAGCTGTTGTGAAGTGTCTCAGATTCAGATGTGAACCGTTCACCGTAGTGCATCACTCATGATGGGACAAGCGTTCTATGACTATCGACTGCCAGGGGATGCTGCAGCTGCATTGCCAGGGTTAGGTTTTGGCTGCCGGCCATTGCCGTGGCGCCGTGATCGAGTGCTCGATGCTTGTGCATGCATGGTCAAGACACAGCTGCAAACATGGTTGCGTGACACCGCTCGCGAAGTGACACATGATCCTTCGCTACCAGTCAACCAAGCATGCAGCTGTACGTGCGGTGAGGACATGAAACACGCATGCTGCGAGTACTTCAGGCTCGCCACTGCCGCTGCCACCGCCGCAGCCGTACCAACAGCTGCTGGAGCGGTGAGGCGTAGACAGTTGCACCAGTCTCCCACAGCAGTTACATCGCCCGGCTGCCCCCACTATCTGCAGCCGAATCTTTCTTCAGAGTTTGGGACAGCTTCAGGGTTGAGCGTTACTGTTTTAGGCAGCGCCGCACCGGGTCTGCAGCTCGGCCTCGGGCTGGAGGGGTCGACGGAGATGAGGTTGGCTGGAACACAGAGTTCAGGGTAACTTCAGGGTTTGGGCGCTAGCATGTATGCCGCACCGGGTCTGTAGCTCAGCCTCGGGGCTGGAGGGGTCGACGGAGATGAGGTCAGCGAAGAATTCCGCGGGGTTGTAGTTCTCGGGGCACGGGTGGCCCTGCGCCTCAAAGAACGCCAGCGCTTCCGCCGCCGGGCCCGCATACACCTCCCGCCCCTCGCTCAGCTGCAACATGAAGAAAGCCTAGGTGTCTCGGACAAAATGTGCAAGTGATGTCCGCAAAGGGTGCAAGGTCGAGCCAGCGAGTCCGCCGCCGGGCCCGCGTACAACTTCCGCCCCTTGCTCAGCTGCGTCAGGTTAAGCGAGAGAAGTGCGTTTTCAAGGAAGGCGCAGTCATGAAGAGTGTGGCGGATTTCTGCAGGAGGAGAGTGAGTTTGACGCATGGACACACCACCACCAGCTTTCAAAACCACCTCAACAACGTGGCAACAGAATTATCGCTCTAGGGTTTCATCGTCAAGACATTTGGAAGTCGCACCAGCAGCAGGTCGTCAAACATTTCGAAGATGGAGGAGCGCGGCTGGTGGATCGAGCACACAACCGTCTTGCCCTCGCCTGCCAGGTCCTTCAGCGTCTGCATCACCTGTAGACGTAATTTAGAACATACATGAACAGCGGTTGGACTTTTCAATTTGGCTCAAGGATCTGGCACTAACCCGCTGCTGTTTAGTTCCCTCGAAGTACAGTGGGCACACGGCCTCTTGAGAAGGAAAATGCATGTATTACAGCAATCCACAACCAGCAGCCGGCAATGATACAAGCAACTGGGCATGCTGAGCTGCAAGGCTCAACCGCTACACCTGGAACATGTCCAGGCCGGACGTCGGCTTGTCGGCAAACCCCACAGTTGGAACCATAGATATTATATAATAGAAAGCTGTCGAGGCCGGATGTCGGCTCGTAAGCAAACACCATCCTTGGAACCACGGGTACTCACAAACAAACAAAGACCCAGAAAGCCTTCTTTCGTAGCTCACCCGGTGCGCCTGAAAGCTGTCGAGGCCGGACGTCGGCTCGTCGGCAAACACCAAGTTGGGCGACGCGATGAGCTCGCAGCCGATCGACAGCCGCTTCTTCTCCCCGCCTGCGCAAGAGCAACATCCCCATCAACGGTCGCAGCGCTTCCGTCAAAGCGCTTCTGCGATGGACGCGAGGCGCATGCGCTGTAGCTCTCACCAGAAATCCGCTCACGTCTGCCCTGCTGTACTCCTGCCAGCGTTTATTTGATGCGCTCTCAAGGCGCAAAGGTGCGTCGCAGGTGGACCCTACCTGAGATGCCGCGCGTCTTCACGTCGCCGACGATGGTGTCTGCGGACTTGGCCAGGCCCAGCCGCTTGATGAGGTCCTCCACATACTCCTCCTGCAGTGTACGGATACTATTATATGAATGCACGAACATAGATGTACTGCATGTACAGCACACTTCCATGTTAGTAGCCCGAGGCACAGCCGGTGGGGCGCCGTCAGTGTCGCGTCACATGAAACGGCGCGCACAGGCCCTGTCTTGCCTTCATCATGGAGACAAGATGTACAGGGTTCACATGCACAGGGTTTCACTTCCACCAAGTGCACCGCACCCGCTTGGCGTCGGGCATGTCCTTCGGCAGGCGCAGGTGCGCGGCCATCGTCAGCGTCTCCCTGCGCATGGCGCTCCAACCATGTGCAATCGCATATGCACATGATCATGACCCTGCAGCAATCGCCCGGCATATCCAATGGGCCCCGACCAGACCATGCAGCGAAAGAAGGAAAAAGCGGGAAAAATCGAGAAATGAAATAGGAATAGACTTCTATGTACAGACCTGACGGTGAGCTGCGAGTAGAAGATGTCTTCCTGCTGCACGTATCCCTGACGTTGGGACGCTCTGTCAATCGGCACGCCGTTGACCGTCACAGACCCGCGCAGGCTCATGTGCTGCGACACCGGTACATTGCCGGCCAGCGTGTTGAGCAGCGTCGTCTTGCCCGCGCCGGATGGCCCGATGATTGCCAGCAACCTGCATCAAACAGGTGCTGTGTTTGTTTGATTTTCCTCAAGTGTTAATCCGCGAGCGTGTTGAGCAGCATCGTCTTGCCCGCGGCCGACGGCCCCCAGGGCCCGACAGCAGCCCGCATCAAGCGCTTGCTGCAACTTCAGACTGTTTCGAGATCGGAAGCCAGAGTCGCCAGACTCATGCGCCAGCAGCCTGCGAGAAAGATGCTGTGCCAGAGTCATGCTCGAGGGGTACAAAGCTCCCCAAAGCCTTTCAGCCTGAGCCGCAGCTTCTGGCTTGGCTTCGCCAGGACCAGCTGTTCGTCATAAGAAAATGCCGCGATGACTGCTGTATGGGCACACTGTATCCATCAGAACTCGTTATGTATCAGCCTGGAGGCCGAGGGCCTGACGTGCGGAGGCGGGCGGGGGCGCCTGCTAGCGACAGCAGCTCCTTTATTGACACGGCCAGTGCACGCTGGGATCGAACAACAAGACGGTCTTACAATTGCTTGGGATAGTAGACCTGCAGGGGCGAGCGGAGGCGCCTGCCAGCAACAGCACAGTCTTGGTATCTTCCGCCTTGCTGCTGTCATGTGGGCATTGTAACATCAGGAGGCCCTACCTGCCGGGGCGGGCGGGATCGCCCACCAACGGCACCCCGCCTCGCTGCCGTTGTTCATGACTGAATGATGAGGACCCATGACAAGATGGCAAGAGGATGATCTGCACCTGCCGGGGTGGGCGAATGCTCACGCCAGCGGCAGCAGCTCCCTAATGTCCCGCGCCTTGCTGCCATTATCTGCGATTGAATGAGGATGAAGATCCTTGAAACGATGGGAAAGGGTTGAATTGTACCTGCCGGGGCGGGCTGAGGCGCCTGCGAGCGACAGCAGCTCCTTGGTGTCGCCCTTCTTGGTCGTCAGCATGGCGGAGACGTTGCGCCAGCGCAGCGTGACCGGCTCATGCGCCAGCGATGCGCCGTCGGCGGCGCCGCCCGCGTCGGCGGCATTACCGGCCAGCGCCGCCTCGTGGTGCCGCGTGTCCTTCAGGGCCAGCAGCGCCTTGGCGCTGGTTGTGCCCACCAGCAGTGGCACCTGCGCGTAGAGGCAATGACTCTGTATCATGTTGCCTATGGATGTCTGACAGTGGAATGTGTCCCTGGGCGGTGGCGCTGGCAGTCTCCGCCAGCAGCGGCCCCTGCTCCTGCAGCTTTGCACGTGATCGAAAGCATTCCGCTTCCGTTTATCGTCACACTGTCTGCCAGCACTGGCTCATGCGCTGTGGCGTGGCTGCCGTGTAGAGGTCATCGCATGGCACATGAGATATCGAGGTGTCTTTGGGACTATGTGCATGTTAGACATGCATGTTGGGAGCCCGTACCGCAGCATAAATCCTAATCAAAACACCAAACAGGACACAAAGCAAAGTGCGGCGCCTGGTACTGCGGCAGTGCGATGATCGCCGCGCCGGCGAGAAAGTCCCACGGTAGCCCCATGCCGGCAGCCCTGTGGAGTTAAAGAGGAGCACAGTCGGCAGTGCTCTGTCAATTTCACATACAAGCTCAGCGCTGCGCCGGCCCAGGGCCTTCCCATAGGGACAGGATGGCAGCAGCCTTGGTGACGACGGTGCGCAAGCCAAATCCGCCATGTTTCTGACATGATATGGCACGTGGTGTTGATCCACGCAGCGTTTACGGCCGACGATGCATCCTGCAGCAAATCCTACGTTCCGGAATCACAGGACGATCGAGGCAGTGCGGTGTCCAGATACAGCATCCTGGTGCGTACCTGCGGTTGATTTGCCTCTGTGTTTCCGAGCGAAATGCAGTTGCGGGATTTGCACTGCTGCCCGAGGCGCGAGCCAGATTGGCCAGGAGCTAGGCCCACGTTCCGAGGATGTGCGATGACTACGCTGAGGGTTTAGTCTGATTCCAGGGTTTCTGGGGGCAGTCCTTGTCAGTCTGACTGGCGCGTGATTACATTTTGAAGCAGGCACATTTCCGTTGCAACCTTGCACAGACGACACTTGTGCAGCTGAGTTGGACGCTTTCATCGCTTGCTGAACAGGCTGTTGTCTTTCCAGGCCATGCTGTGACCTCTTGTGAAGCACCCAGGCCTGGCAGGCGTTTGCTTCGTACGGTTGAATCGTGCACACCATCGTTTTGGGGCGACAGCCAGGTTGGGCCCATCTTGATCACGGCCGCCACTCTCAGCAGGCATGGTCGCCGCCAAGGCCAAGTTCCAGGCCAGGGACCACGAGAACGAGCAGCCAAACGCCCGCAAGCGGCACTGCAACAGGGGGGCGCTGGCGCTGGGCTGCAACAGCGTGTGGCAGGCCGGGGACCCGGCCGCGGAGTTCTTGCACCAGTTCAACTTGGCCCAGGGCCTGTGCTCGCCGGAGCAGCCGATCAACGATCTCGTGTGGCGCTGTTGGGCGGAGTTCAATGTGCGCCGATCCGCCACCTCCCCCTCGTATCTGCACCCCGACATGTCCGCCACATCGTGGCTGAGACATTGCACCGAACCGTCTCAGGCCGTTCGGAAGACTGCAAAACACTTTCTGCACCATCCTAGGCAGGCGAGGCGAGCTTGACGCATTGTGAAATGATGCCGCAGGTGCTCATGCGCAGCCATGCAGGAATGCTGAGGTAAGGCGACTGATTGATTTGCTCTGTCAAGCCAAGCTTTCGCCTGCAAGAATGTGCTGCTTTGAGCTCTACCATGACCAATAATGATTGCACAAAGTTTGGTTCTGTCAGCCTGTCTGAACAAGGTTGTCATCAGCAGCTGTGTGTGTTTTTGCCACCAAGCAAGCTCGTTTTTTAGCAAAAGCAACATGGAGAAGTGTTTACACAGGGACCTGCCGCTGTGCGGTTACATGTCCATAACGCGCACCAGCAAGGCGACGGCCTTCCGGCGGCTGCTGGACGTGGAGGGTCTCGGCGGGCCGGGCAGCGCCTGGCCGATCCACGTGCACGTGATCTCCAGCATCCTGCAGCGCTTCTTCTACCAATTTCCGGACGCCAGCCTGTGCCGCTACATTGTCAAGCGGCCGGAGTGGCTGGACCAGGTGAGCGCTGCAACCGCCGTAACCTGAATTGAATACCGGATGCCAGCCTGTGCCACTACATCGTCAAGCGGCCGGAGTGGCTGAACCAGGTAAGCGCTGTCTAGAACACACAACGTGAAGCACACGTTGGCTTTCACAATCGCAGCGACTGCAGCTGATGCGCTCTCCTCAAGCCAGCAGCATGTGACGTATAACTGCAGCTAGAAAAGCACAGTCTTGTCAAAGTGCACTGCATGAATTCTGTCAGCACGATATGGAATGTTCCTCTATGAACTCTGCAATCACTCTGTGTGTCATTTGTGCGCGCAGTGGTGTGCCAAGTGGGGGCTGGCCAGCTCCGACGTCTAAAATTGCCGACGGCGACAATTGCAGCAACAAATGCTCCAAAATGGCACTTTTTGGTTTATTGGGTGTGTCATCTGCGCGCAGTGGTGCGCCAAGTGGGGCCTGGCCAGCTCCGACGTCATGCTCTTCGCCGTCAACGTGTACGACCACACATATGAGCCGATGCACGTGAGTGTCCTGCCGCTTCACAATGTGTCCTCTCCTGGTCTGGCCTGTTCTGTTTTGGGCGGGCCTGGCTCAGCCTACCCTCAGCCTGCCCTGCTCTGCAATTCCAGCCTGCCTGCGTGTGTATGTTGCGCAAAAGCCCAGAACATGCGGGCGAAGCTGCAATCTGCTGGCCGCGGCAGCAGACACAAGCATGACAACTCCACCGTGCAGTCCCTGCCGCCTGCTGATTCTGCTCCGTTTGCCTTGCGCAGGTGCACGGCGGCGAGCTGCAAGCGCCTGTGGAGAACCTGAACTGCACGCTGTTCGTGCCCGTGATGGGACAGTGCTGAATCTTTTGACGCGATCTGAATGACGCTCCTGGTCTCCGAAGACGATGATGATGCCCATCTCGGGGCCAACGTGTACTGATTGCCGCTTCCCTCCGAGGCTCTCTGACCGACCTGATCTCTTCTGATGGACGAATCCATGACGTGATGCTCTGCGACGAGTGGAGGTGTGACCCACTGCATCACAGAGTTTTTGCCGCTGCCTCTCATGTGCTCCAGAGAGGCACGTGCGTGCCTGAAAACAAGTGCTTCGTTTCTTTAGCCTGTTTTTGAATGCCTCTGTAGACTTGCCTGTATCTAGATGCCGCCCGAGTGTAGGTAGCAAATTGTAAAGCTAGCAGCCATGCTGAGCGGCCGCCAGTGACGTCTGCAACAACCGTCGCGCCCTTCAAGTGGTAGCAGCAGCGTAGCCGCAGCAGGCACGTATCTCGCGCGACTATAATTGAATGAACCTGTAAACAGCATTGGCATGCGTGAAAGGTGCGCCAGCTGAGGTGAATCGTGGACACGTGTTGCCAAGGGGTCGAACGGGGTGCAGGCCTTGGCGGAGACGAACGGCCTCGGCTCGCTTGCTCCAGCCTGCAGCGTGAGGCAGAACAAGTGAGTGCTTTCAGACGTGATAGACATGTCGTAAAGTGACATGGCAATCGTAAATGCTGCCTGCGCTGCAGCGTGGGACGAGCAAGAGCTGATGGGATCGTGCACGATGCAGTCCTTAGCTTCCGACAGCGCTGTGAGCAGATACAACCCCACGCCTGGTACGGAACTTCCATTTGGTCAGCTTGTGTAATATTGAATACGGGGCAACTCGAAGCGCCGAGCCAACTTGGATGTGTTTGCGTGCCACAGGAACAGGGCGCACGGGTTTCGTCAACGTTCCCCCAAACAACTACCCCTTCTACGGCGATAGTGAGAAGTATGTGCCTTTGACGCAGTCAGACGGCGGGCAGCTGTCAGGTGTGGCAGTTGCGAAGCACGTTTATGCCTGCTGCCCCGTTTGCACACAGCGGGCAGCCAACAAAGGCACTTGGAGCCGTGCATGACTTGGTGCCCTTCGATGCAGAATCGACGCCCATGTACAATCCGACGTCAGAACAGGCTGATATCGATCGGCAGAGTGCCTACGAGGCCGGCGTGCCACATGGTGAGCCAGCAGTAAATCCTGCGCTTACTTGCACGCACAGCGCGTCTGCAAGCGTGCATAGCCAGAATGTTCCAAAATGTCTAGAGTGTCATCTTGTTGTTGAGTTTGCAGGACTGGTGGCTCCGGGGGACAAGTACAAAGACCTGCCGATGGTGCCGCTCCGGGTGGTCAGCGAACTGGTGAGCGCGAGCGCCCACCCATGCACCGCCGCCGGTTGGCAAGCGAAAAAATTCCACACATCAATTCTGCACCTTGTCCACTATTTCGGGCGCTGAGCACAGTGCAGTGATGACAGCTTGGTCAGTTGCAGCATGAGGACAGCGAGTACGGAGAGGAAATCAGCGAGAATGGGCGGCATCACGGCGGCCCGTTCTGGATTCACGTCAGCCCGACCATGCGGGTGGAGGACCTGAGAAAGGTCATCAGGGTGAGCGCCTGTTGGAAATGACCTTGCCGTGCGGGGATCTGTTGTGTCCACATTGTCAAGCGTACGTCTGAGTGACATGCGGCACATACACCACCGGAACGCGGAAGCCTCCGCTGCAAAGCCCATGAAGGGCTTTGTTTTTGCTTGCAGGACCAAGGGGGCATCCTGCCGGGCCTGCAGAAGCTGGCATATGCGGGGAAGAACATGCAGGACTCACAGCGCACGCTCGAACAGTGCGTCCACCTTGCGCAGATAGCTATCAGTTTCCATGCCGCATTGCTGGCGATTTGTGCAGTCTCAGAGCAGGTTATTACCAGCCACCAAACCAATGTCTCATTACGGCAAAGGCTGAGGATTGCAGAACTGCCTTTGCAGCTACGGGGTGCGCTACTGGCAGGCCAAGTTCCCCAACTGGCCATTGAAGATCCAGCGCTGTGCGGCTTCCCCTGCTCTCCATCCCTACATCCTCAGCGCAAATTGCTGCACCACTGCTGCCGTCGCCGCCGTCACTGCTGCTGCCGGCAGCGCCTTTTCGCCTGCCCTGCAAACGAATGCTCTCGTATTGACAGCTATTCGCATCCACCACTCGCAACGCAACGTACGTCAAATGTTGAAAGTCGCTGTGTGGCTGTGCAGACTGAAGGCAGCGTGGCTTACCTGAGGGAGGGCGCCGCCTGCTGAACGCTGCGGGGTCAGTCTCCGGTCGAAGAATTCAAGAACGCCAGCAGCTGCTGCCGGTTTTTTGCCGCAATCTTGTCCTCCTTCGATTGCTCCAGCTTCAACTTGATCTGCACAATGGACACCGCGGTGTGTTGTTTGCCTGGCCGCGAACAAGCCGCAAAACGCAATCTCCAAACCAAGACTGCCTACAGACTCACCTTCTTGCCGGAGACCGAGCTGTACTTTGCGCCGTCATCTCGGCCCCCAAGAAACTGCGTGTCACATACACATTTGGTCAGTGGCGTGTGCAAAGCCCTGGATAACGTATATGCGGCTCCATCCTCATGCAGTGTGTCGCTGACACACTGCTTCCGCGCACAGCCTGCCTGATGCAGTCTGCTGAATGTCCGGCGCATCGCGGCACGAAATAGGCTCACCTTTGACAGCTGCACCGGCGAGGACTTTCTCGACTTCCGCTTGCTCTTCTTCCTGTCCTTCCTGTCATCTTTGCTGGACTTGCGCTTGCGCTCGCGCTCGCTGGACTTTGATTTCACATCGTTCTTCTTGTGCCGCCGCCGCTTTTTGCGCTTGCGCTCCCGGCTGCTTTCTGTGTCGCTGCTGTCGCTGCATTGATGCCACTGACAATAACACACAGTCAGTCGATGGTCCTTCTTGTTAGAATCACAAAATATGCTCAGCCTTGCAAGATCGCACACAGCAGATTCCGCATGTGGAGGGTGCACCGCTGGTATTGCAGGCTCACAAGACTTTCCACATGAGGCGGACCTGTGCCTGCTGCGCTTTTGTGTTTTCGACGACGTCGAGGCGCCCTTGGCTCGTGATCGCCGGGCTTCTGCACCGCAGCAGCGGTATGGCTCAAGCAACAGCGCAAACTGGGTGGCATGTGCGCGCACGACCCTGCCGCTCATTTCACGCACCTGCGTCTGTGTCGCTGTCACTGGAGGAGGAGGTCCCGCTGCTGGCTAGTTTGCCCGGCATGAGGCTAAAGGCTGCAAGGCCGACGGCCAAGCCTGCACGCTGTGCGCAGGTATGGGCAGGTCACGAGAACGCTTGTGGTGATGGTGGGTGCTGGAACCTCGCGAGCCAGAGCCGTGCGTTCATCAGTCTGCCAGGGAACCAGCTATATGATACGAAGCCGTTGTGTTTGGCCGTTGTTAGTGGGTTCTGCCATCTGCTGCTTGTCGCGCGAACAAACTTAAGCTAGTAGCCATAGTGCGAGCTAATGCTGAGCTAACGGTTTTTCGCCCTCGGATGTGATCTGCGCAAGTGCGCAAGCGAACTCAGAAGGCAGCAACCGAATGCGTCAGAAGAAGCGTTTCGCCAACTTCCACCACTCTATTGGCGTGGCACCTGGACACACTGATTTACCAAAAGCAAGCAGTCAGCATGAGACCTATCTGGACACCAAACTTGTCTGGATCGGCGCCACGATGCTGCAGAGTCGTGACGGCAAAAGCGGGCAAGGGCTTCAAAAAGCCTGCGCCCCGACCAGCACCCCCAAAGGTCAGCTATCGAATTCCGGCATCCCACCTTGATGCCGACGCGGCCGCCGCATGCTGCCGCCAGGGCTCTGAATCAGCAACCTGCCGAACGTGATGCAACAATCATAATCGGAAATGATTCACGTGAATTCAAGTGATTTAAACTTTGTTTTATTTGCTCAACTACACAGGAGCGCAAGGGCGGTGCGGGCGCTGGAGACGGGAAGGTACGCAGGCGGCAGACTCAGTTCATCGAGGACGAGGATCAGCAGCGGCAGCAGTCCGCCTCCCGGCCCGCCAATGAGTCGCCGCGGCCGCCGCAGTCGGCGGCGGCGCAACGGGAAGTCTCAGACCGCTTCAGGTGGGACCTCCTCCGAGTCTGCAGGCCATGTCATGTGACTGCAAGCGGGACCTGCGGCTGTGCTGCTGGCTTCTTGCTGATATCAGAGAATGTTGCATGTCTGGCGCCGCTGTATCACGACGAATCCGTTGCGGAAAGTCAGCACATTCACAGCTCCGATTGGCGACTAAGCAGGAACGCGGCCCAGGCGCAGCAGTCTGGGGAGGGCGGCTCGGACTCGGACTTCGAGCGGCGGCTGACGGCGCTGGCAGAGCAAACGCCGGCGCAGCGGAAGGCGGACGCGGAGCGGGTGCAGCAGGACATTCTGGCGCTGGAGCCGCAGTTTGGGCGGGTGCCGCAGGCGCAACAGAGGGCACAGCAGCAGGCACGGCCGGTGGCGGACGACGCTGAAGCTGCAAAGCCCTCATGGCTCGTCCGGGTGCGCGAGGGTGGTATTAATGAAAAGCCAGGGCCTTCCTGGCTCTTGCAGTGTACAGCCAACAGCAATGGCACGCACGGATTCTTGTGCACCTCTATTTCAATGCTCGCGAACACACGCAGTGGCTGTACCTCACCGCACCATTGCAACTGAATGCATGCTTCCCAAACACCCTCAGCTCCTCCCAATCTCTGTGTTTCGGCTCCTTGTGAGCGCGTGTTGCAGCTGAGGCTAGATGCATCCTCAATGAACGCAATGCAGGGGGCGGCCGGCGCGGGCGCCTTACTGCCAGTGTGCATCATCCTGGTATAATATAGCACACATCAAACACTACAAATCACAGGTACCATGCATGTCGTCAATCAGTTTACATTAATCTGGTAATGCAGGGCGCAGCGGGCGCGGGCGCGCTGCTGCTGGTCAGCGCATCTTCTTGGTGTCCAGCATACGCGGCGACTTTGGCAGTCACACAACTCGGAATCACATCGCTTCATTATGACATCGTCAATATGGCAATGTAGGGGGCGGCAGGAGCGGGCGCCCTGCTGCTGGTGGGAATCTTCCTGGTGTCCAGCATACGTGGCGACTTTGGCGGCGCGCCGCCGCCGGCCGGCGATCCCGCACAGCAGCAGCAGCAGCTGAGCGAGGAGCAGCGCAAGGAGCTGGAGGCGCAGGCAAAACGCTTTGACGAGCAGCTGGCAGCGGCGCCCGACAGCGTCGAGGCCCTGGAGGTAAGTAATGAGCACAGATCTAAAACTATCTCGAGATAAAGTCTCTGGTGAAGGGATAGACGAGGGGTCAGTAGGGGTCAATCGCTTCGAGGGGCAGCTGGCTGGGGTGCCCGAAAGAGCGGAGGCCCTGCAGCGGCGTGCACTGCAGGGCCGAATGGCCAGTGATGCTGGTTTGGAAACACACGCATGGTTCCTAGATCTGGGTCTTTCATGTTTTGCAGGGCGCGGCGGTGTCATGTGCAAGACCTGAAGAAGGCGTTCGGTCAGGGAAGATAGAACGTTGGCAGGGTATTCGAAGCACACGTGTTTCCTGATCAGGTGCCGTCATGTTTGCAGGGCGCGGCGCTGTTGTATGTCAAGCTGGGCGACCTGAAAAATCCGTCTGGTCAGACCATCAGAACTTTGATAGGGTGTCTCAAACAATGAACATCCCGATAAGTGGAATTTTGTCTGACTCCAGGGCGCGGCGGTGTTGTACGCCAAGCTGGGCGACTTGAAGAAGGCGTCCGGTCTCCTGGCGCGGCTGTCAAAGGCAAAGCCGGACGACACGGAGGTGTGAAATCAGAATTTTGCCTTCAAGCCAATAACTGCCTTCAAATTTCAGTGTTGTGCGAATTTGCTGTCCTGCTGCGAGGCTGTGCAGCCCCGTTGACGTTTCCGCTACTGCATGCTGCCGCGAGACGTTGTGCCTCCCACCATCCCCAATTATAACATTGCACTCTGCCTGGGGTGCGCCCTGTTAGTCAGCTGTACCACCCTTTCCTCCAGTGTTTGCATTCCACAGCATTTCGATTGATCTCTCTGGCATGCGCAGGTGTGGCGGCTGCTGGCGGAGACGCAGTCGCTACAGGGCGACTTCAGAGCCTCCGCGGCAGCATACGAGACCGCAAACGCAAAGGCCGGCGGCAGCAGCATCGACCTGCTGTCGTCCTGGACGGACTCGCTGCTCGCCGACGGCAAGCAGCAGAAGGTGCGCGCTGCTGTCTTGACTGCACTTCGCAAGGTGGTCGCCACTGTGTGGATGCAGCAGGGAAAGCGCAAACGGTGCTGCATTGCAGGCAGGGGCCGACAGAGCTTGCTGTGGCTGCCAGGGTGCATAGCAGATCTGGCGGTGGATCTGGACTTGCAGCTGGGACCTCAAATCGACATGAGACATGCAGATTTCAGCTTGGTACACATGCATGCAGGCGGTGGACGTGGTGAAGGCGGCCAAGCAAACGGCGTCGGCAGAACTGGCAGTGGATCTGGAACTACTGCTGGGCCGGGTGTACTCGCAATGGAAGGGCCACACAGGCGATGCCCTCACCATATATGATGCCCTGGCAGAGGTGCGCAGCAGCAGGCGACCTTGCGCGCCGTTTTTCGATGCCCTGGCAGAGGCGGCCTGGGCCAGGGCCGCCTGGCCTTGAACAGAAAACATATCTAGCCTTCCTCAAAGACTTCCGCTGCATGCATGCAAACCTGCGTTGTTCGCATCTGCCGGAAGGCCATTCTATGCCGGAAGGATGGCGCATCATGGTGAATTTTCTGTCTGCAGAGCAACCCTGACGACTTCCGGGCGCCGCTGGCAAAGGGGCTGATCCTGAAGAGGTGAACTGCCGCCACTTTCTGAACTGTGCCTATGACCTGTCTGTAGTCTCAACATAATTTGAGTCAGTCTCTAGATGCAGTCTGTCCAGCAATCGACTGATTGATAGTTGTCTGACGCCTTGCCTGCAGCGAGGGGAGGAAGGGCGACGCCGCACGCTACTTCATGAAAGCACGGTATCTCGCGCCATCATCCGCGCGTCAGGCGGTAGACGCGCTCGTGAGCAGGCCGTGATGACGGTCGATGAAAGATTCGGATGCAGTGTGCATGGCAGCGTGCGAGGGAAGCCATGGTGCCGTCTGCGTGGAAAATTCCAGCTGTAATTTGCCGCCGTACGCCCTACACGCAGATGCCATGATGTTTTTTGTGAGTACATTGTAGCGAGCTTCCTTCCTGCACACGCATTCTCTCGCACCTGATGTTGAATCGCAGCGGCTGGCCAACATCGACTAGACAACTTGCAACCTGCTGCTATATATATTGGCACACATGTTGATATGTGACCTCGTAAAGTTCTGCATCGATACCCTGCGGCATGCTGCAAGCCGCCGTGTGCATGGCTGTTCAGCATTCAACACAGCAAGCCGCAGGGTCAGCAAAGGCTGGCGCGGTGTATGTGGCAGCGCGTGGGGCCTGTACAAGCAGCAGGTAGGGCTGGCAAGCAACATGGTGCACATTCACGCAGAATATATGGCGGACCTGGTGGGCAAAAGGCTCCTGATCGCCCAGCCAAGCCCGGAAACGCAGCGTCCTGCTTGACGCAAGCCGGGTCATTGATGAAATGGGCCAGCATGAGCTGGTGGAACCTCGCCAGCCTCGCTCTGGCTCTTGAACCAAAGAGCATCAGCTTAATATTTGTGAGTCTGCAGGCGAGGCCTCATTAGTCGCCAGGCAACAGGAGACGAAGGGTTCAAATGCGGAGTGCTGGTCCCTTGCGCAGCTGCTAAGCAGCACAGCATCCGGTGCGCTGCAGGGAGACTCTCGGGCATCCATTTTCAAGTTGATTCGGCTAGCGAAAGCGCTGCCGCTGTTGAGAGGAAGCATGTGGCCGCCACGACCGCCTGGCAGCGGCCGGGGGCTTGGCCTTGTGCCCATTCCGCTTGAGCTGCAAATGGCATCGCCGGCAGACACCGTTGCCTCGCTGGCCTGGCAGCAGCAGCAGCAGCTGCAGCTGCAGCAAAACCTGCAGCAGCAGGCGGCAGCCGCACAGGCGGCAGCCGCTGCCCAGCCTGCGCCTGCCCAGAAGCAGCTCGTGCGAGTGACGCTGCTGTGCACTGAGCCGCGGCCGCCGCCGCTGCCCCTGCCTGTTGCAGCGGAGCCGCATGTGCGTGTGGCCCTGGAGGTGGTGGCTCTGGCAGACACGCCGGAGGCGCCGGCGGCTGTCGCCACTGGCGCTGCAGTGCAGCGCGTGCGGGTGACGCTGCTGTGCGCTGAGCCGGCGCCATCGCCGTCCGCTGCAGAGCCGCGTGTACGTGTGGCGCTGCGTGTGGCCGCTGCCAGAAGCCAGAAGCCAGGGTCCCCCAGGTGCATACAAATGATACCAGTGATTTCATGGTGGCCTGCATGCAATATGGGCGCTGGCCGTCCCCTCAATCGACATGCAGTCTCATCATGCTCCTGCCGTTGACTGAAAAGACTGGGGAGGACTTTACAGTACAGTTACCCTCATCTGATCTGTGATGTAGTCGAGTGAAATGCTGATCTCAGTTTTCTACAAGATTTCACCTGCTCCCTCGATGAATCTGCAGGCAGCCGTACGACAGCGGGCACGAGCACGCGGCTGTCCGCCAGTCCCCGAGTGCGCCGCTGGAGTGGCGTGCCAGCGCCGCCGAGCGGCGGGCCCAGCCGCGCTCCCTGCGGGTCGCGGCGTCGCCACCGCTGCGGCTGGCGCCGCAGGCGCGGCCGCTGCAGCCCGCCGCCCTGCGGCAGCGGCAAGAGGCGGCGGCGGCGGCGGCGATGGCGGAGGCCGCATACGACGGCTGGCAGCCTCGCAAGCTGAGCAGCCTCAGGACAGAGCCGCCGCCGGAGCGCACTGCTGGCGATGGCTCGGAGCTGTGGCGGCGGTGCCGCGAGCGCACAGCCTCGGCCCGCGGCTTTGCAGAACACAGCGCAGCCGAGGAGCAGCCGGTAGCGCAGCGATTCCAGATGTCCAAGCCTGCCTGGGGTGAGGCAGCGGCAGGCGCCCTGCCCGCAGGCGCCAAGCCAGCGGCCGCAGCCGAGCTGGCAGCAGCAGCACCGGCGGCGTCGCCAGTCGTTGCGGGCGGCCGCTGCGTGCCGCCGGGCTTCGAGGAGGCCCGCCCCTTCCAGCCCCCGAGCCCCGCCGCTGCCGCCGCCGCCGAGGCGCCGAAGGCGCAGCGCATGCCGCCACCTGGCTTTGGCCCCGCCCCTATGCAGGACGCCTGGGCTGCGGCCTCGCCAGAGTACCAGGCTTCGTCCCCCGAGTTTGGTGGCACCGGTGCAGTGGGGGACCTGGGTCGCAAGCCCTCCTGGCGACGCGATCCAGGCATGTAACTCGTTGAATGATTCACGCAACGATGTTTAAGTTTCCTGCACACTGCAGCATGTCTCATAGCATGTCTCATGCTGTTCTGTTGATCTGTACCATTACTGAGCACACTTTCGTTGTGTGCTTGGCAACCTGGGCAATGACTTCAGCTGCTGGATCCTGCCAGGCACATCGTCACTCTTCTTCCTTCTCGCTGTGCAGGGCCGCAGGTATTGCTGCAGGCTGCGGCTGCATCGCAGCTGTTTTTGGCGGCCAAACGCGCCACCGCCAACCAGGTGCGATGTGTTGTATGGCAGCATATCGGCACAGAACAGTAGGTTGGAGAGTTGCACAGAACGAGTCGACATGCACAGAACATCCTGATGTGTGATGGTGCAGAAAGAATTGGTTAGCCGCACACGGCAGGCATGGCAAAATGCACCTCTGTTCTCAGCCCTGCTTCGGACAAAGTCTTAATAAATGTAGTGTTGAATCTTGAAGTTGAAACACATCCACAGGCTGCTACGACATCGGAGGGCAGCATCTGCTCGGCTGCCGCCAACCTGCTGATAAAGCTGGTAGGTGTCTTGTGCTGTTGCATCAAGCTCGACCAGCTGCTCATGGTGGACACAACCATATAAACCATATGTTGACACAATCATAATGCGCATGTGCGAAGCTGTCATGTGGCAGGGCTGCCCTTCTCTTAATTTCCAGGGCGGGAAAATCGTCAAAAGCGGCGGCTTGATACGCTATGGCCATGACGAGCAACTTTGTGTCAAGCACAGATGTAGATACTGCGTGGACATCTGCAGTGCACAGTGCATATGGCTGAGCTCCTATATCCGACTGCAGGCTGACGGCAGCGAGCCCCATGGGCAGCCCACTGAGGCGGCTTCCGTGCGGCCGCCGCCTGCGCGGGCGTCGCCGCCGCCGGCCGCGGGGGCGCTGCTGGCCGACGAAGAGGACCTACTGTTGGAGCTGTTCCCCTGGGCGGCTGCCGACGCCCCGGCCAGCAGCCAGGTGTGCCACTGTCTGTTGAATCTCGGCTTCTTCCTGACACAACTCGAAGAAAAAGCCGTCGCCAGACACGTCCTGCTGACGGAACTGTTCCCCTGGGCGGCTGCCGCTGCCCCCGCCAGCCATGTGTGCGTCGTTATCGGTTCCACCGGTTCCATTGGTGTCTGCAATCACCTGCACGCCACACCATCGAGATCTCGTAGCTTGATGACCGACCCGCTGCATGCGCTGCTGATAGGATCGGTTTCTAGAGCTACTCGTGGCAGCTCTGCTGCCTGCAGATCATGTCCCGCAGAGGGCTGTGCTGGGAGCCTGAAACATGTCTTTTCATGATGCAGCAGCCGGCGGCGCCGCAGCAGCCGCAGCAGGCCTCCAAGTCTCAGCCGCGCGTCCCCGCTTCAGCAGCGCTGGCTGCGCCGTCTGCCCCTGCTGGCGCCGCCGCTCTTGGCGCGGCAACGGCGCAGCACGCCGCAGCCGCGGCCGAGCAGGATGTCGACCCCGCATCGTTCCACTGGCCAGCGCTGTCGCAGGTGCTCCCACAAAACCCAACCAACAGATGCTGCCGACGAACAGTTGGAAACCGATCTGAAGCTTCCAGTGGAACGACTGTTGCGCCGCATTCCTGGCTTGTGTGGAACGAGATAAACCTACTACATGCCATGTGACATGGACTTTCCTCAAGGCACTACTGGGCATACTGCTAGAGGCATCTGCTTCTTCGCCGGTGTTTCCCGGCGTGACACATCCATAGTGATGGCAAGTGACTTGTCCTCGACTCTGTGTTCCTGCACATGGATGTGCTGCAGGCGACAGTGCGGAAGGCGCAGTTGCCGGCGGCCAAGCCACGGCCCGCCGCCAAGCCGGCGGCAGCGGCGGCCGCGCCGAATGCGAAGCCGCTGCCGGTTGCGGCAGCTTCGCAGGCCGCAAAGCCGCTGCCGGAGGCGGATTCACCTGAGGCGGCCTCGACCCGCGGCTCGAGGCGCACGGCCGCCTCAGTGGCGGCCAGATTCGTCGACTTTGTGCCGAAGCGCATGCAGGCGCGTTCTTTGCCCACTTTGCTCTTTGGGCACGAGTTTCATGCGTCATGTGTTTCAGGCGTCATGCTTGAAATGCGCCCGGATAAACAGATGCGACAATCATAAGTACTCGAAAATCTCATCTGAGGAGGTTGCAGCTGTCTGAGACTAGCAGCCCCGGCCTCAGGCGCCATGCCGATGTGAATGCATCTGATTGGCGTCCGTTGGAGCATATCGCCTCCTGCACGCAGGCCGTGGCAGAGCGGCGCGCCGCTGCCGGCGGCGGCGGCAGCGCACGCAGCGCCGCGCCTGCCGCTGCCGCCCCTTCCGCCGCCTCTGCGCTCTCTGTCGCGGCGGCGCCCTGGGCTGCGCCCGCGCCCGCGTCGGCGGCGCCTGGAACCGCCGCTGGGCACAGCCGATCGGACTCTCAGACCGCCCTGCCGGAGCTGTGTTTTCCACCGCTCGGCGCCGACTTTGCCGCGCCATCGCGTCCGGGCGGCAAGTCCCCGCGCTGGAGCGACATGCTGGAGGTGACACCTCCGTCTAAAATCCCGGAAACCGTTCTGATTTGGGTTTCTATCTTACCATTTAAGCATCTTGCCCTTCTAGCAAAAGAGTGGGAGTATCGAATCTGCACAACCATCAGCGGGCAACAACAGCTTTGCCGCTGGCCGCTTCATTGGGCTGCTTGGGGTGACATGGCGGTATACAATACGCACTAAACGCACTCATGCAAGAGGTTGGACGTCGCCCTGCTGCTGCTGCTGCAGCTGCTGCTGCTGCTGATCCTTCACCGCACTGATGTCGACATGACGTCACTGGCACTGGGCGTTGCTGCGCGCAAAAACCTCAGGTGATCCTCTGCAATGGAGGAAAGCCCAGCAAGTTCGGCATTTTGGCAGCACTCTGCACTGGCTGCAACTATTTGATCTCTCGCAAACAAAGCAGCCATCTTTGTCGATTCGCAAGGCATGTCGAAGCTCATGCTGGAGCCCGGCGGCATAATCGGTGGCCCAAAATGTCCTTTCAGTTCCCAGGTTGCTGCAGCTCAGCTCGGGCCCACACGCCAGCTGCACCACATCAGTTGATCCTGGTATTGGATGGTATTGATCCAGGAATCTTGAACCGGGGGTCGAATTTGCAGACGTGCGACACGTGCATCGAAAAGGCCCCGCTCGCAATTCCATCAAAGCCACTGGGTTGCCCTGACAGCTGCGTTTTCTTGTCACCATGATGCGACTGTGACGTCCTATACACCGCCACAGTAGCGCACAGCAGGCAAGCAAGAAGAACCCAATTGCCCCTGACAGGTGAAAGAAAGCAATTTGCAGGCAAGATGTCTTTCTCTCAATAGCATATACCACAACACATCCGCGGGTGTCGCTCACTGATCATCTGAACGCAACGTGCTCAGGCGGATGGCCATAGGACTCGAGAGCGGGGATTCCTGATTTTTGTGCATCAGGCAGAGGCGCAGGCGCAGCTGGAGGAGGAGCAGGTGGCACCCCTACTGCCGCACATGACCATGTAATTGGAAGTATTCTAGTCACGCATGACTCTTGGTTGGTTTGCTTCAGGCGGAGGCGCAGGCGCAGCTGGAGGAGCAGCAGGCGGCGTTCCCGCAGCTGCATATGAGTTGTTCACAGAAAAGCATAATTCCTCTTTCTGGAGTAGGCGGAGGCTCAGGCGCAGGCGCAGCTGGAGGAGCAGCAGGCCGCGTTCCCGCCGCTGGGCAAGGCCCCATCCTCCAGCAGCGGCAGCGCCCACATCGGCCGCAGCACCGCCGCCATGTCCGCCTCCCACCGGCAGGCACCCTCGTCCGAGAACGCTGGTGGGTGAAGCGGGGAAATGAACCTTCCGCCTCGCTTCCAAATCACTGTTTTTGATATATCATCCACTCTCCGGCGGCGGCAGCGCCTGCAGCAGCACCGCCATGTCTGCCTCGCACCGACGAGCCCCTCCCAGGACGCTAGTTGCTCTCCTCTCGGAAAGGCTGCAGAATGGACAAGCTCCGCTTGCCATCCACATGTTTCCAATACTGTGGATGGGGCATATTTGAATGGCGACTACACTCCAAAAGTATGCGCTGGAACGAAACAGACCCTTTGATTGAAGCTTGGGAGCAGGGAATTTGTTGCTTCATCTGCAGCCGCCGGTGGCGTCTTTGCAGTGCGCAAGAACGGGGCCCGGGCTGTCCAAGCGAACTCGCCCAAGCGTGCGCACGCCGCTTCCGCTCGTGCTGTCTCCGCATTCAGACACCATACTTGTGAGGCCATACTTTGCCATCATCCCGTGCTGACATCCTACATGCTTCTGCAGGTGCCGGAGGCGGCGGCGGCGGCAGCGCCGGCGCCACATCGCGCAAGGCGGCCCCTGGCGCCGCCAAGGAGGCGCACTCGCCCAAGCGCGCGCACCCGGGCTCGGCCCGCGCCGCCGTCGCCAGCGGCACGGTGGTGGACATGGATGATGACTTTCTGCCCGGCGTCTGGGCGGACGGGTCTGATGACGACGATAGCGCCGCTGACGGTGAGCGCCGCTAATGCAGTCGAAATCCTGAAACCTTGCACAACCCACCTGAGAGGTGTCAGGCGATTGAGTGGACGGCTGTGATGACAGCGCTGCCGACGACGCGCTCTCCGTCGCTGCAATTTTCGCAGTCCTCTGATTGATGGCATTTCTGCTGTTATGTACGACATGTCCTGGGCCCGGTTGTATTCACGAAGCGGCAGAGCGCCGCACGCCTTGGCTGGAGCGGTGCAGCAGGCATACGTGAGAGGCAAAGCACAGCTGCAGTTTGCATGTTCCGCTCTGAGGAGTTCAGCCAGCATTGCAGCAAATGGTTTTCTATGCAGGTTCCGCCACGGAGGTGCTGGAGGAGTCCCTGGTCACAGTTGCGCGATGAGGATTTGTAGGGTTTTGACACCATTTCATTTCGTGCAGACTCGGACACGGAGGTGCCAGAGGAATTTCTGGCGCCCATCCACCGCAAGAAGATCCGCCACCGCCAGGTAAGCCTGGCAGCCGCACCCTTGGGATGCGTCATTCTGCTGTGTTTGTCTGTTTCTCTGCATATTCAGGGCTGTGGTGTTCTCCTCGCTTGTCGAATGAAGGATTTCGGTGAGAGGCATGAGCAACACTGTTAGAAAATAGTTGACAAAATCACATACGAGTAGGCAGATCTGGTGAGAGGCGCAGCGAGAAAAGCAGGAACAAGTGCATGCGCAGCGGGCAAAGCAGCCGCAAGAGGAAGGGGAGCCCATCTTGAGTCTTCAACGATCAGTGCACAACACAGCACCTGTTCATGCACAACTGCAGATCTGGAGGGAGGCACAGCGCGCAAAGCAGCCGCACGAGGAGGGAGAGCCCATCTCCATCCCGCAGGTGGCCGAGGAGCTGCGCCTGACGCGCCGCCTCGCCGGCCGGTAAGCAAACGCCTTAAGTAGCCCTAGAAGCCTGCAAACATGGGAATTGTTATGCAGCCTGTGTCTGGTGCGGGGTCACATCTTTATCCCTTGAAGCTGCGCTTGGCGCGCCGCTTCGCCGGCCGGTACCCTGCTCTGCTGCTGCGTCTCAGCTGGGCGTCGTTCTTCGCATGCCCCAGGAGAGGGTCTACGAGTAATGGCGGTTGTTGTGCATGGCGTGAAGTGCTCTTGGACAAGCGCTGCATTCTTGAGCAAATGTCGATTGTTGGTTTCGACAGGAATATTTGCGACATCAGTTTCCACACTTCTTAGAATTCTCTTTGCGCACGACCTGTTGGCAGTCGGCGTTCCGCTGCACAGCCCGCGTCACCTCGCTCTTTGGCAGCCGCCCGCCTGCTTTTGCTTGTGCTGGCATAGCATGCGAATGGGCAACGCCCATGTGGCGTGCGGCAGGGAGACGATTGCGGGAAAGATCATGCGGGAGCTGTGGAACGAGCGGTGGTCGGGTCAGGCGCGCCACGGCCCTGGCAAGCGCACTATCACCTGGAGGTGCACAGTCCTTTCTACTTCGTTTCTGCATCTTCTCCCCATCTACATCGCTGTCGTGCAAGACGCGATGCGGCTCGGCAAGCGCACCATCGCCTGGAGGCAGTGTGCAGTACTGCAGGACTAGTCCTCTGTACTCGAGATACAGATCTTACTCCCATTGACATCGGCTTGGTGCACGATCCGCCGCGCCCCGGCAGGCGCACCATCTCCTGGAGGTACGCTCCTTTTTCCCTTGAGCGGTCAATCGATTGTTTCACTGGGCCTCAATCCTCGCCTTGCTTCTCATTCTCTGGCTGTTGTATTCGGAACAATCACTGCGCAACGTGGCCCCGGCAAGCGCGCACCATCACCTGGAGGTGTGCAATTCTTTGTTTATGATGTCAAACTCGAAGTGTTTGGTGGCTCTGCTTTATCGGCAGTCTGTGCTACAACCCCAGCAGTTGAGCACATTCGCCTGGACATGCACAGAGCTCAAAACAACCCAATGAAGTCTTCATAATCTGACAGCTCATTCATTGTACCGAAGCGAGTGTTTCAGCAGGCACCTCTGTTGGCTGCTGCTGTTGTGGCAATGCACTGCGGCAATTATTCATGCCCCTTGATAATCTAGCATTCTGCCTGCAGCGCCGCGCCGATGACAGTCAACGCCTACTTCTCCGTGGACAAGGACCTCATGCAGCAGGCTGTGCGCCAGGCCTGCAGTCGGCGCCTGGCGTGACAGGGCGTTTGGGGCGGCCTCGGCTCTTCTGGGGGCGATGACGTCCGCTTCCTGGCTGCCGCCTGCAGTGCATTAGGCCCGTAGCCACAGCCTGGCGGGAGCTGGCGGCCCCACGCCGCCGCTGCCATTGGCCGCGGCCGCACAGCACAGCTGTTTGGCGCAGCTGCAGCAGGGCGGCCGCTGGTGTCGCGTGCGTGGGTCTTACATGCAGCGGCGCCGGCCGGTAGATGTGGCTGACGCTCTTTACTGAGGCTGTCTGACCCTCGACACGAGCGCAGATGTGGTTGTATGATGCAGGACTGGCGATGCTTTTGGTAGATATATACATGGTCTAGGTTGTAGTGATGTGATGATCGGATGGCACGCTCGATGGACAGGTCGTCATCAGATGTTCCTCTCGATTGGCGGCGCCGCAGGCCTAGGAGATGGACGGTGTAGGTGTGTGTGTGTGACACGACGGCTCCGGGCGCCAACTCTAGATTCACCCCGCCAAAAATCCGTAGAGTCCAACCAAACCTGAGCCTTCTTCAAGTCGTCTCACTGCTTCACGAGTCGTCTCACTGCTTCACGAGTCGCACTCTCCGGTGCTATCAGCCACTAGGTATCTCCCGCCACATTAACCGCGGAATACAAAATGTCACTGCCTCGAATGCACAACCACCAGCGGCCTCGTTCACGACTTGCATCGACACACTACTCGACAAGCAAAACGCTTCCAAAACCTCGCATCATGTCTTCTGACCCTCACTGGCCTGCCCGACGAGCTGCTGCTGGCGAATTCCACCTTCGTGGACTTCGAGGACAAGTGAGTCGTGATGAATATCGGGAGCAACATACAACAGCTCACGATGCACCGCGGGTTCGCACGGTCTGGAGCTGTTCGTTTGCAAGGCGCTCTGCCTCATTCACTGTCGCGGTTGTCCCTGACAGACATGTTGCGCCTTGGACGTAGGCGGGAGAACCTTCCGCCGATTTGCTGCGCTCAGCAGGCTGCCGAGCTCCCTGTGGAAGTCAATCGACGTGTGCTTCAAAGAGTGCGAGCAGCCGGCGGATCCCGAAGTGGCTGCCCAATGGCGGCGGGAGCTGGCATGGCTCCAGCAGCACTTTGGGCGCGCGACTGCTGTGCTCACACTGACTTGCCGCGGAGGGCGCTTCCTCAGAGCCTCCTTGGAACTTCCGAATTAACTTTGCGCCAGGATCACTCAGCGCGACAGCATCAGACACTCGTGTATTGTGTTGCATTGTTGCATGTCTTTTCAGGGGATACGCGGCGTTCAAGCAGAAGTACGGGCGCCGCCATGGCAAGGGCTGCTCCTCAGATCTGTCTGAGATAGCGGACGGCGGTGCACCCGCCAGCGTCGCTGCCGCACTGCACATGGCGGTTCAGCTCGTGCAAGGCAGCACGACCTTATCAGTTTGAAACTGTCAAGTTGCCTCGGCAAGACGCTGACCGCCGCCGCATCAAATCGCAGCATGAAGGTCCTGCGCTGCCACCACCTGCGCTGCTGCACCGACGCTCACTTGGATGCCACTCTGGCCGTGTTTGAGAGAATCTGCAGCTCAGGTGGCTTGACGATTCCGACAACATCATCCGCAAATTTCTTGACAGCCTGGCCATCTGCAGCCGCCTGAAAGTGATCAAGTTTGTCAGCGATGACACGCAGTCGCTGAGGGAGCTGCCGGCGCGTTGTGGGAACTTGCGGTGAGTTGCGCAGTTGGAAGTTGTGGGCTGCGGCTCTGTGGCGCTGCCGCAGGAATCGAGCGGGCTGCAGCGACTGCAGCCCCTCACGCTGTGGAGCTTTTGGCACAATAAGATGACACTGCTGGACTCACTAAGCCGCATTTCAACGCTGACAAGCATCCAGCTGCGCAGCCTGCAAGACGTCTTGCTCAAGGCGGCCACGGTCAGGACAGGCGGCCTCGACTTCAGCCAGCTGACAGATCTGACGCAGCTGCGAATCAGGTTCTGCAGTGGCGCTCTCAAAAAAGCTGTGACGGGCCTCACAGTCAGCATGACAGCGCTGGCTAGCCCTGCAGACCCTGGTTCTGACGGACAGCGATGGGCTGCAACGCCTGCCTGCGGCGGGCTGCCTGAAGCACATTCGGACTCTGGACCTGCGGGGCATCAGCCTGGACAGCGGCCTGATCAGTCTGCGGCGTCTCCGCATTGAGGACGCTGGGTGCTTTCGAGGTTGCCCTGGCAGGCCTGACGGGAGATTTGACAGCCTTGCACACCCTCGCTTTGACCAATAACGATAGACTGGTCCGCCTGGACGATGATCGAATTGGCAACGTTTGATGGCGAGGTATGGTGGGATGATGATAACCTATACCAAGACACAACTTCCGGAACATTCATGCAAGTCGGGTGTGTGCTGCATGTTATTAGGGAGTGAGCTTTGACTTCAATGTGCCCACTCAGCAAGCAGCCGCTGCACCTCGATGCGGAAGGCCAGCGTTTAGCATGCGCACAGCTGCAGCTTCCCGTGTTACCACTTAGCCGAAACAGGCTTTGTACTGTGCTGCACGAGAAGCCGCCATGCTTTGCGTCTCCTCTCGTCTGAAGCATCTCATGTCTTCTCCACTTGTTCCTGCACTGCTGTTGCCGCCCGCGTCGCGCTGACCGCCGCGGCCAACAGCCGCTTCTTCTGGATGCGGAAGGCCAGCGCCAGGCGTGTCCGCTCTCCCAGCTGCTTGTGCTCCGCTGACGCCGCCAGGGCTTCGTCCTCCTCCAGAGTTGTCAATTTGCTGTCCCGCTCCGCCAGCAGCAGCTCGTGCAGCGCCTGCACAATAGTCATGTTATGTGTTGACTGCATTGACCGCAACGCTGCATAGTATCAATTTCATGCAATGTGAAATGCCGCCACAGCTGCGTCCTCCGCCAGCATCGTGTACTTGCTGTCTTGCCAGCATCAGCTCGTGCAGCGCCTGCACAGAGTTGCATTGGAGCACTCATCGGAAAGTATTTGGCTGATCTGGAGCATGCGAGCGAGCTGGCCCTACTGTGCCGATATGCCGGCAGCAGCTCGAGCAGCAAATGCACACATTCATGGGCTTGAACCGCCTAGATTGAAAGCTTGACCCAAACACGGATGTTCAGCACCAAGAAGATGCGGCATCGCCACTTGGTGCGGTAACCGTCCTGCATGAAGATGCAAGCCAGGGGAAGTCAGTCGCCCACCATCCACTCTTTTGCGGGCGTCTGAATGCAGAACGTCAGAGACAAGAAGAATGCTGTGAATCTAGTTTACCTGGTCTACCCGCGCCTCTGCATCCGGCGGCAGCGGTTCCCTGAAGGTGGCTGCCGTGGCGTTGGGCAGCAGCGCCGCCGCCGCATATATCAGCCGGAAGCCAGCCCTGGCCTCCTCGTGGAAGCCTGTCCGTGTTATCACCGTCTGCGCAGCAGCCGGCAGACTCTCTGCAAAGGTGCTGGAGCTGGCAGCTATACATCGAAGCAGAAGGTGGTGGACGAGTGTCGGGTGGCAGGGCACAGATCTTGGACAGCGAGCAGTAGAATTTCAGCATTACCTTTGAGTGCCTCTCATGCGCTGAGCTACAAGAGTCTCGCTGTTGTGCAAACATTGCTAGAGAGCAGCGCTGTGCAGCCGAAGCGCACCTGAGCCATCGCGTCGGCCATGCCCAAGTCTCTCAGCAGCGTCAGCCGGCTGTGTGGCACGTGCTGCACCCCAGCAGACACGAATGCTCACGCCAGTGCGTCATGATGACATCCGACCACACCGCAGCGGCTGCTGGCAGCCACAGGCGAGTCTGCCTGCCTGCCTCCAGCGGGGTTTGGGCACAAAGAGCATGGACAGCAGCATGAAGACAGACACGAAGATGTGCCATGGAAGATGTGACAGGACACGAGTTTGCCAACAGATTGCCAGCTGGTAAGCAGGGTTGAGCACCTGCAGGGCGCGCAGACGCTGGATCAGATTATCCAAGACGTAGTCATCGTCTGGATTGTCTGCCGCCACAAAGCCGTACCACTGCAGCAGGTTATCATTGCTGCGCGGGCCTGGGCGGCAAACCATGTTTCAGAACGTGTTTCAGACCGTGCTTCTTATTTCAGACCGTGCTTCTTTCAGTGCATGCTCCATGTGTCGCTGAGTGATGCAGCGGGACCCTGCTTGGGGAGGGGCGTCGGCACAAGGCAGTTTGACAGAGCACACAATCCCATGCATGGCGCATGCAGCGCACTAACCATACGTGTTGAAGAGCTGCTGCCCTGCAAGGCCATCAGCAAGATGCGTCACTAAATTGGCACGGCGCGCATCAGAAAGGAATGCGAAACCAGACGACTGCAGCGGATGCAGCATCATGCAGAATTGGAGCACCATTGTCAAGCGTTGAGGACAACACCATTGTCAAGCGGACCAACGGACATGACGTTGAACAGGCGCCCACCTCTCTGCACGGTCTTGCGGCCGACGCTGACTTGAAACCGCTCCCTGAACTCGTTGTAAGCTGGCACCGAAGTAACTTGCTGCACCGCACAAGCAGCAACCCGTCAGTGCTCCTCTGCTTTCCCTGGCACCTCCCTGAGCAGCGCTGCGGTGTCGCGCCAAGGGTACATGCCACTTTGCGGAATATTCAAGCAGGGCCCTGCACCCGCAAACCCTTGACGCTGAAGCAACACACTTACTGCCGGCTGCGCCGCGTGATTGAGCAGATCGATGCCCGGCACAAGGCACAGCGCATATTGGTCCTTGCCCATTGCCGTGCTGGCCAGCGCCTGCGATTGAACGAGAGGTCAAACATTGCATTTTTTCGGTTGTCAAGTGGTTTGAACAACTTCGCAAAACCTGAAACCTGGAACCTGGAACCTTACCCCTTAGCACACTCACTCGGATGTTTGGGCAGTCCCGGTTTGTCTCCAGCGAGACTCACCTGCCCGACGATCGCCGTGACGATGCAGTACAAGAAGGTTTTCACGTTGTCGCCGAAGAAAGGCGTGAACGCCATGAGCACAAGCGCGGTGCCAGCCCGCCGGGCGAACGAGCTCATCCCTGAACCTATGGTACAGGACACAGCACTCATTTTAAAGGAAGGCAAGTACAGACTGGCGGTATCCGCCCTCACCACTTATAATTGTGTCCATACTCAGTCAGCCTGGCGTTCAGGCAGGGCCATGCCGTGGGGATGTGGTGGGGTTTACGCGTCATTTTGACCCTTGCTGGCTGAGGCAGGCGGGGGCGTAGCCGCGGCATACTGCCGGGCTGCCGACGAAGCACGAATGTATTGGAGCGAAGCAGATCATCAGAGCACAGCACGACTAACGTAGGGTGCCAATCTCGAAAGCATTCAGTGTGACGCACCAGCCTCGCCCGCCACAAAGGCTCGTGATTTCACGGTGTTCAGCGCCCAGTAGAACTCAGCGGACGTGACGTTGTTGCCTGCAGCGCCCACAGCCTGATGAAGTCCGTGATCCTCTGGACATCTGCACTTGCCTTTGAGGGCTTCCCACGTCCAGACCCCGGCTTCTGAAAGCAGTGCAACATCAGACCTGGCACCATCAACATATGCGAGTTGCATGGGAGCGCGCCTGGAGTGGATGTGCGAAGGTCCACGAATGCCTGCCGCCATTCTGCCCGCTGCTGCAACGCCTGCGCGGTAAGGCGGCAGACTTTGCGTCCTTGAGAGTTGGCGTAACGATCGGGGCGACTTTAATCGCTGCAATGTCAACAGCGCACAACTCCTGCAGTCGAGTGCCGGGCTCCGCTCAGATCAGGCACAAGGTCGGACACAGGTATAGAAGCCATGCACGTGTACCAGTGGCACATGGTGCAGCTCCAGTAGGTTTACTGAGCCGCCAATGAGCGGCGGCAATCCGAGTATCCATGTGAAACCGCAAAACTGCCAGGGTGCGAGTGCCACTCGATTTTCATAGTGTATCCTTTTTCGGCAAAGTCCACCGCATGTGCCATGGGCGCGTAGTGTAGCTGCAGCAGATCAGCCGGCCGCCAGCGCCACGGCGGGTCGTGCGATTCGGGGAGATCCGCCAGCCAGCCGGCTTTCTGGGAGGTAGTGCCCCGCCGCCGCTCCCACAGCAGCCGCAGGGCCAGCTTCGTGGCCCTATAAAGATCAAAGCGTGTCGCCATTTGACGGGAACGAAAACGGTACAAAGTTCAACTATGAGCCCCCCTCGCCGCTCCCACAGCAGCTGCAGCGCCAGTATCACCGCCTGTGAGAATCAAAACATGCCACCACTGGCTGGATTGTAGAATGTACGGATAATTATCGGCCCCGCCGCTGCGCCCACACCCGCCGCAATGCCAGTCTCTCCTTCACTCATTGAATCACCGCCTGGCAATCTTCAAATCACCGGCAGAATTTCAGACAGCATGCATGTCTGGTGCATTGGTCAGGGGTTGGCTGGTGCGTTGCTCAGGGGTTGCACTCACTCGTCTGCGCCTGCCCAGAAGGACTGCGCCACAAAGGCCGGCGGGAAGGGGCTGCTGGTGTTGCGGGTCATAGGTACCTCCAGCGCCGCCGTTCTGGGCACCTGCAGAACAAAACCGAACAGATGTCGTCAAGAAGTGGCGAGGCAAGTGCCTGAAACAGAGGGTCTGCAACCGCTGGCGTTGCGCGTCATAGGCGCCTCCAGCGCCGCCGTCCTGGGCACCTGCGCCAATTGGAATAGAGGACATTTGCAATCAACACGGAGGTGACGGCCACGGACTGCCGGAAGCAGAATTGGCCGCGAGCAGGTGAGCTTCCGGTGTCGTATCAACATTGCCAAGACAGCCCGCTGTTGCAGTGATTTTCTATTTCTCTAATAAGTTTGATGGGCTGGCTGTGGGGCGCCTTCGGATGCTGACTGTCAAACGCTCAACATGACGTTTCTGTATTGGGTTCATAGTTTTGACTTTAGGGTTTTTTTGCTGTCAGAACGCTCACCGTGAGGATGACCGCCCCGGCTTTGAGGTCGCGCGTCGCATACATGCCGCGAGCGCCGTGCGCAGACGCGTGCGCCAGACCGTACAGCCTGCAGAGCGCATGCACATGGCGTCACAGTTTTGGGTGCCAGCAGCAGGAATCACGCAGGTGCGCGAGATGCATCTGCAAACACGGTCTGAGCCACGAGTTGCGTTGTCACCATCTCTGCACCCAGGCATGCACTCACCCAATGCCCAGCCGCCTGGCGGCGTCCAGAAAGCCGTGCGTGCTGGCATCGTTGAGCCAGCACAGCGATTCTGTGGGGCTGCACTGCGGCACCTCCATCGGCCGCAGCGAGCTCGACAAGTAGGGCACCGCCTGCTGCTGCAGGCGCCACGGCGGTGGCCGCAGCACGCGGCACACCTCGCCCGGGCACCCTACCGTCGAGCCTGTTGCAGAGATGCATGCCACTCATGTAAGTTATACCTCCAGGCAACCAACTGGGCATGCGAGAAGGGTCAGGCACTGGATGAGGGGTGGTTGAGAAAATCGTATTTGGAATGCTCACCGGTGACTCTGATCTGGACGGCGTCTGCGGCATCCACGTCGATGCGCGAGCGGCCCACGAGCAGAAGCAAATCCTCCTGTCGATCGGCCACGTGCGAGCTGACGCTGCATGCCCGCTGATCCCGGCACAGCACCCTCTGCGGCGGCAGGTCTCCAGCGCAGTCGCTCCACTGCCGCCACTCGGCCGCCGGCAGGAGCACGACATCGAGCGTGCCATATCGGGCTGTCACGCGGATGTCGAGGCTGCAGGCGCCGCTGACGGGCTGCAGCAGCTGCGCTCGGCCGAGAGGGATGCGGGCTGTGCTGACGGCGAGGCGCGCTGATTCGAGGGGGTGCGGCGCTGCTGGAACGAATGCAGACGGAACGAAGCTCTGCGCGCAGGCCTGATCATAGCTTATCAAACAAAGCAACACGATCAGGCTCGATATCGGAGGCAGGCTGCCCGGACGGGCTCTTCCGACTCGGCATGCACCGCTGCCCATCGCCAGGGCACAAGCGCCACTTGACCCTTAGCCATGCATCGAATTGAACGTTCCGCAC